>Ga0137415_10005628_pt1 | contig 12407 bp, 12 predicted proteins | sample CZODoug3_1_1_16f_FD_183082 | JGI IMG/M metagenome (GOLD analysis project Ga0137415, IMG submission 183082) | Vadose zone soil fungal communities from Angelo Coast Range Reserve, California, USA - CZODoug3_1_1_16fungal (Hybrid Assembly) | ecosystem: Environmental > Terrestrial > Soil > Vadose...
CTGCTGCAGGACCAGCTGCAGTCCGTGCTGGCCACGCTCTCCGAGCGGGAGGCCGGCGTGGTCCGGCTGCGCTTCGGGCTCACCGACGGCCAGCCGCGCACCCTCGACGAGATCGGCCAGGTCTACGGGGTCACCCGCGAGCGGATCCGGCAGATCGAGTCCAAGACCATGCACAAGCTGCGCCACCCGTCCCGCTCCCAGGTACTGCGCGACTACCTCGAGTAGGCGCCGGTCTACGCCGTACACGCACGCCGTCGATCGGCGGACCTGAGAACTCGTTGAGATCGCCGCACCACTCCCGCAGTAGCGTCGATGATCGACGGCCCTCGGCGTGGCCCACGACAGTTCGGAAGGGAGATATTCCGTCATGACCGTGTTGGACAGCATTCTGGACGGAGTACGCGAGGACCTGGCGCAGCGGCAGAGCGAGGTGCCGCTGGCCGAGCTGAAGGCGCGGGTGGCCGGAGTGGCGCCGGCGCTGGATCCCTTGCCGGCCTTTCGCGCCCCGGGTGTGTCGATCATCGCCGAGGTCAAGCGGAGCAGCCCGAGCAAGGGCGCGCTCGCGGACATCCCGGACCCGGCGTGGCTGGCCGCGCGCTATGCCGACGGTGGGGCGGCCGCGATCAGCGTGCTGACCGAGCGGCGTCGGTTCAGCGGTTCGCTGGCCGACCTGGCCGCGGTGCGGGCGTCGGTTGCCATCCCGGTCCTGCGCAAGGACTTCGTGGTGACGCCGTACCAGGTGTGGGAGACGCGGGCGTTCGGCGCCGACCTGATCCTGCTCATGGCGGCGTCCCTGGACGATGCCCAGCTGGCCGAGCTGCTCGGGCTGTCCACCGAGCTGGGGCTGACCGCGCTGGTCGAGGCGCACACCGACGTCGAGCTGGAACGGGTCGGGCGGGCCGGGGCGCGGCTGGTCGGGGTCAACGCGCGCAATCTGAAGACCCTCGAGGTGGACCGCTCGATCTACGCCAAGCTGGCGCCGCTGATCCCGGCCGGCGCGGTGCGGGTGGCCGAGTCCGGCGTGGCCGGGCCCGAGGACGTGGCCGAGTACCACTCCTGGGGAGCCGACGTCGTACTGGTCGGCGAGGCACTGGTCCGTTCCGGTGACCCCCAGGACGCCGTCGCCAAGTTCATCGCCTCGGCCAGCACCCGCCCCTGACCGCTGCTTCCTGATCCCGGAAGGACGCCGCGCACCTTCCGGGGTTCCCGCGCACCTTCCGGAAGGACGCCGCGCACGTTCCGGGGTTCCCGCGCATTGTGCGAGGTGCGCGGGAACCTCCGAAGGTGCGCGATCCGACTGGCCCGTGCACCGCGCGACCTCCACCTCCCCGCGGTTACCCAGCTGCACACCAGGCAGGTGCGAGGCGGCACGCCGCGAACAACTGGGGGTGATGTTCACCTGGTAGGCCTGGCGCATTGGCCGAGGCGAAGTTGTCCGGACAACCTGGGCGTGAATCGTCTGGCCGGTGACGACCTCGACGAGATACCTGGAGATCGCCGAGCGGCTGGCCGCTGAGCTCGTCGGCTGCCCGCCCGGTACCCGGGTGGCCAGCGAACCCGAGCTGGCCGGCCGGTTCGGCGTCGGCCGCGCGGCCGCCCGTTCCGCGCTGCAGGAGCTGGAGCGGCGGCTGCTGGTCCGCCGGGTGCAGGGCGCCGGCACGTTCGTGAACCGGCGCATCGACTACGTCATCTCCCGCAACCGCCCACCCTCCTGGCACGCCACCGTGGCCGCGGCGGGCGCCACCCCGCGCTCCCAGGTCAAGTCCGTCGAGCAGGCCCCGCTGCCGGCCGACCGTGCCGCGCAGCTGGACCTGCCGCCCGGCATCCCCGCGCACCGGATCGTGCGCAACTTCTTCATCGACGACCTGCTGGCGTCCTGGACCGAGGAATGGGTCCCGGTGGAGGTGGCACCGGATCTCGACCTGGCACTGCAGGCCGTCGAGTCGGTCGACCTGGTGCTGCGCCAGATGGGTCGGGTGCACCCGGTCCGGGCCTGGTGCCGGGTGAGCTTCGACATCCCGCCGCCGGAGGCGCTGGCCGGGTTGCGGCTGGACAGCAGCGTGCCGGTCTGGCAGGTGGACAGCGCCAGCCGGGACGCCGAGACCGGCCGGGGCCTGATGGCCAGCACCGCGTGGACCCGCGCCGACGCCGTGCGCGTCGTGGTCGAGCTGCAGGACACCTGGCCAGCTGCCGCCGAACCCGGCCGGCCGGGGGAGTCTCGGTGAGCGCCCCGCTGCTCCGGGAGGAGCGCTGCGCGCTGCTCGCCGAGGCCGAGCCCGCCGAGCTGCGTCGGCTGGCCGACAAGTGCCTGGCCGACGATCGGGTCGTCGAGGGTGCGCCGGTGCGCGTGCTGCTCGCCCCGGAGGTCGGCACCGTGAGCACCCCGGTACGCGAGCCGGTGGCCGGGCACCGCTTCCTGCTCGGTGACGTGCTGGCCTGCCGGGCCGAGGTCGAGCTGGCCGGGCGGCGCGGCTGGGCGCTGCGGCTCGGCGACGACCGTGCCGCGGTGCTCGCGGCGGCTGTGCTGGACGCCGCCGCGCAGGTGGGCCCCGAGCTGGCCGCCGAGGTCGACGTGCTGTGCCGGCGGGTCGCCGAGCGCCGCGCGGACCGGCTGGCCGCCGAGTGGGCCGAGCTGTCCGCCACCGTCGTCGAGTTCGAGGAGCTGACGTGACCGCGACCGCCACCGACCCGACCGTGCTGAGCCCGGCCGCCGCCCTCTCGCCGGCCGTCTCGCGCCGGGTCTTCCGCGCCGTGCTGGACGCACTGGCCCGCCCCGGCGAGCCCGCCCGCCTGCCAGTGCCGGCGGCGGAACCGCCCCGGTCCGGGTCGCCTTCCGACGCGATGTCGTCGGCGACGCAGCCGCCGGCCGTGCTGGTGCCGATCCTGGCCCTCGCCGACCTGGGCACCGGCATCCACGTGCTCGACCGGCTGGAGGCGCCGACCAGCTGGGCCGATGCGCTGGCCACGGCCACCTCGGCGCCGGTGGTGCCGCTGGAGCGGGCGCGGCTGGTCGGCGCGCTGCGCCCGGTCACCCCGGCCGAGGTCGGGGCGCTGTGCCGGGGCAGCGCACTCGCCCCCGAGGAGGCGGCGCTGCTCGCGGTCCCGGTCGCCGACCTGGCGGGTGGGCCGGTGCGCTGGGTGCTGTCCGGGCCGGGCGTACCGGGCCGCGCCGCGATCGCCCCGTCGGGTGTGCCGGCGGGCTTCCTGGCCGCCCGGGCGGCGGCCGTGCACCGCTACCCGACGGGGATCGACGTGCTACTGGTCGCCCCGGACGGCCGACTGCTCGGACTGCCCCGCGGCACCCGCGTCGAGGAGGAGAACTGATGGGCTACTCGGGAGCACGCGGCGGGCTGGACGCGATCCTGGCCGCCGAGGACCTGGTGCGCCGGCTGCGCGACCAAGCGCCGGCCCCGTGGGCGCCGACCGAGCAGGTGATCGCCCGGTTCCGGCTCGCGGTGGACCGGGTAATGGGAGAGGCCGGCCTGTACGACGAGGACACCGCGGCGGCCGCGTTCCGCCAAGCCGAGGGCGACCCGCTGGAGGCGGCGCACCTGCTGCGCGCCTACCGGTCCACCCTGCCCAGGCTCGCGTTCGGCGAACCCGTCGACCCGGACGAGCTGTTCATCCTGCGACGCATCGTGCCGGCGTTCCGGCAGCCGGACGGACCCCAGCTGCTCGGCCGCACCAGCGACTACACCGGCCGCATGCTGGAGAAACCGGTCGTCCAGCCACCGCCCGGCCCCCCTCGGACCACGACGAACGGCCACCTGGCCAACGGCCATCCGCACAACGGCCATCCGCACAACGGGCACGCGTCGGACGACACCTCGGCCGACGGCCGGGCCACCAACGGCACGGCGGCGCGCACCCGCACCCGGGCCGAACGGCACCCACGCCGGTTCCTGGACCTGCTGCGTGAGCTGGACCTGGCGGTGGACCACCGCGACGGCACCGACCCGGAGCCGTTCGACATCACCCGCAGCCCGGCCCGCCCGCCGGCGCCGCGCTCGGCGGTGCTCGCCGCGATGGCACGCGCGGAGACGGGTGCGCTGGTGGCGCTGTGGTACCGGTCCATCCTCGGCCCGGACGGCGACCTGCACGAGGTGACGCTCGGCGAGGTGCGGCACGGCCGGCTGCCGCTGCGGGTCCGGCACCCGCACACCGGCAACCCGGTCACGGTCGGCGAGTTCCGGGTGACCGAGGCCGAGGCGATCGAGGACCTGGACGGCGTCGACGAGGACCGGTCCCGGTTCGACGTGGGCTACGGGCTGTGCTTCGGGCACAACGAGCGCAAGGCGATCGCGATGGCGAACCTGGACATCGCCAACCGGCGGTTCGGCCGTTCCGGCCCGCTGGAACAGTTGTTGCTGCTCACCACCGACGGCCTGGAGTCCGGCGGTTTCCTGGAGCACCTCAAGCTGCCGCACTACGTCACGTTCCGCTCGATGGTCGAGCGCAAGCAGGCACTGCAGGCCGCGGCCGCGGCGGGCGAAGAGGACGAGGCGGCGCGGCTGGCTGAGCCGGTCGGGAGGGTCTGCTGATGACGACGACCGACTCGCTGCTCACCGAGCTGGCCAGCGCGGACGGCCCGATCGGGCTGCTCGACGAGGGGGCCAAGCGGGAGATCCGCCGGGCCGCGCTGACCGCCGTCTGCGTGCCCGGCTACCAGGTCCCGTTCGGGTCCAGGGAGATGCCGGTGGCGCGCGGGTGGGGGTCCGGTGGCCTGCAGGTCACCCTCGCGGTGATCTGCGAGGAGGACACCGTCAAGGTGATTGACCAGGGCGACGACGGCGGCGTGAACGCGACCAACCTGCGCCGGATGATCGCGGCCAGTACCGGCTGCGCCGAGACCGCCGACACCCGCGAGGCGACGGTGGTACAGACGCGGCACCGGGTGCCCGAGGAGGCGATGACCGCCGAGCACGTGCTCGTGTACCAGGTGCCGGTGCCGGAACCGCTGCGCGGCGTGCAGAAGTCCGTCGCCGAGTGCGCCCGGATGCACGCCGAGGCGGACTACTCGCCGATGTGGGTCAGCCTGTACGAGGACCTGGTGCGCAACGGCATGATCACCAAAACCACCGGCTACCCGGTGCTGGTCGGCGGCCGCTACGTGATGGCGACGACGCCGATCCCGCGCTGGGACGTGCCCCGGCTGCACCACAGCGAGCAGCTCAACCTGTTCGGCGCCGGGCGGGAGAAGCGGATCTACGCGGTGCCCCCGCACACCGACGTCACCCCGCTGGCGTTCGACGACGTGCCGTTCGAGGTCGAGCACGCCCCGGGCGCGCGCTGCCGGCGGTGCGGCGGCGACGACGTGTTCCTGGTCGAGGCGGGCGCGCGCGGCGGGTACGTGTGCAGCGACACCGAGTGGTGTGCCCGGGTTCAGGCCGGGGACGCCGACCTGGCCGCACACCGCGACCGGGCGCCGCTCGCCCTGCGGCCCGACCCGGCCCGCCGCGTCCGCGCCGCCGCCGCCCTCGACGGGCGGCCGGGGCCGGGGCCGGCGGCCCGGTCGCCGCGCTCGGCGGACAGCCCGGAGTGGGCGCTGCGGGTCGACGGTCTCGGCAAGGTATTCGGCTCCGGCGGGGCCGCCGCCGTGGTGGGCACCGGCCCCGAACACGGCACCGCGATCAGTCCGCGCACCGGTGCCATCGTGGCGGCCTGGGACGTGTCCTTCGACGTCGCCCCCGGCGAGGCGCTCGGGGTGATCGGCGAGTCGGGTTCCGGCAAGTCCACCGTGCTGGCCTGCGTGATCGGCGACGAGCTGGCCACGGCGGGCTCGGTCCGGCTGGCCGAGGTGGACGACGGCCGGACCGACGTGCTGCGGCTCCCGGCGGCGGATCGCCGAGGCCTGCGGGTGGCCACCATGGCCGTGGTGCACCAGAACCCGGCGGTCGGCCTTGACCTGCGGGTCAGCGCGGGCGGCAACATCGCCGCGCGGCTCACCGCCGCCGGTTGGCGCGGCTACCACGACATCCGCCGGCGCGCCGCCGAGCTGCTGGACCGGGTGGAGATCCCGCTGTCCCGGATGGACGACTCGGTGCGCACCTTCTCCGGCGGCATGCGTCAGCGCGTGCAGATCGCCAAGGCGCTGGCCACCGACCCGCCGGTGGTGCTGCTGGACGAACCCACCACCGGCCTGGACGCCTCGGTGGCCGCCGGGGTGCTGGACCTGCTGCGCGGAGTACTCGCCGAGCGTTCGGTCGCGGCGGTCGTGGTCAGCCACGACTTCGCGGTGATCGAGGCGCTCACCGACCGCACGCTGGTCATGCAGCTGGGCCGGGTGGTGGAGCACGGCCTGACCGACCAGCTCTTCCACGACCCGCACCATCCCTACACCCAGCGGCTCGTCGCCGCGGCCAGGAGGTGAGGCGGCGGTGACCCAGCTGTCGCCGGTGCTCTCGATCCGAGGGCTCCGCAAGTCGTTCACTCTGCACACCATCGACGGGCGCACGGTGTCCTCGCTGCGTGGCGTCGACCTGGACGTGCACGCCGGCGAGCACGTCGCGCTGGCCGGCGCGAGTGGGGCCGGCAAGTCCTCCCTGCTGCGCTGCGTACACCGCAGCTACCTGCCCGACGCCGGCTCGGTGCGGCTGCGGATCGGCCCCGGCGGCACTTCCGGAGACAGCGCCGACGACACCGTCGAGCTCACCGGGCTGGCGGACCGGGCGATGGCGCGGCTGCGCGGCCGGGAGTTCGGCTACGTGACCCAGTTCCTGGCCGCGCCGCCGCGTACCGGCCCGCTGGAGGTCGTCGCGGGCGCGGCGCGGCGCCGCGGCCTGGACCAGCCGGCCGCGCTGGACGCCGCCGCTGAGGCACTGCGCCGGCTGAACCTGGAGGAGGCGCTGTGGGACGTGGACTGCTCGCTGCTCTCCGGCGGCGAGCGGCAGCGGGTGAACCTGGCGGCCGGCACGGTCAGCCCGCCGCGGTTGCTGCTGCTGGACGAGCCGTTCTCGGCGCTCGACCCGGCCAACCGGGAGGCCGCGGTGGACCTGGTGGCCTCGTTGGCCGCCCGGGCGGTCGCGGTGCTCGCGGTGTTCCACGACCTGGACGCGATGCGGCGGCTCGCGTCGCGGGTGGTGCTACTGCGGGACGGCCAGATCGCCCGCGAGGGCACCCCGGAGCAGCTGGCGGAGGCGTTGCGATGAACACCGGACTGTTCCAGCCGGCGGTCGAGCACTGGACGCTCGGCACCCCGCCGCCGGACTACGTGCTCGGACACGTGCGCGCGGTGCTGGCCGACCGGATCGTGGACGACGCGCTGGTCGCGGTGCGCGGCGGCACCATCGTCGCGGTCGAGCCGCACCGGCCCGGGGTTGGCACCGATGTGGACGGCCAGGGCCTGCTCTGCGTGCCGGGGCTGGTGGACGTGCATAGCGACGGGCTGGAGAAGGAGCGGCTGCCCCGCCCGGGCGCCGAGCTGCCGATCGAGTTCGCCCTGCTGTCGTTCGAGGGCAAGCTGCGGGCCGCCGCGGTGACCACGGTGTTCCACGGCGCCGGGTTCGAGGAGAGCCACGGTCGCGGGCTGGCGCGTTCGGTGGCGGGCGCGGAGCAGGTGTGCGCGGCGGTCGATGCGCGCGCCGACGGACTGGTCGACCACCGCATCCTGTACCGGCTGGACGTGCGCTGCGGGGACGGCCTGGCCGGGCTGCGCCGCCGGCTCGCGGGCGTGACCGGGCCGGCCCTGGTCTCCCACGAGGACCACACCCCCGGGCAGGGCCAGTACGCCGACCGCGCCTACTACGAGCGGTACCTGGTCGGCACCCGGGGGATGTCCGAGGCGGAGGCGGCCGGGCACGTGGACGAGCTGATCGCCGACCGGGGCGGCAAGCTGGACGTGCGCGAGGAGGCGCTGGGCTGGCTCGGCGAGCGCGCCCTCGGCGGCCGGATCCGGCTGCTCGGGCACGATCCCAGCTCGGCCGCCGAGATCGACGAGCTGGTCGGCCGGGGCGGCGCGGTCGCCGAGTTCCCCACGACCCTTGCCGCTGCCGAGGCGGCCCGGGAACGCGGCCTGCCGGTGGTGATGGGCGCACCGAACGTACTGCGCGGCAGCTCCCACAACGGCAACGCCTCCGGCCGGGAGCTGGTGGCCAGGGGACTGGTCACCGCGCTGGCCTCCGACTACCTGCCGTCCGGTCTGCTGGCCGCCGCGTTCGCGCTGGCCACAGCCGGGGTAGTGACGCTGCCGGTGGCGATCGCGCTGGTCACCTCGGGGGCGGCCGAGGTCGCCGACCTGTCCGACCGGGGGCGGCTCGCGCCGGGCCGCCGCGCCGACCTGGCGTTGATCGCGGCGGGGCCGCGCTGGCCGGTGGTCCGGTCGGTGCTGCGGGCGGCGCCGGGCGAGCGCCCCGAGCCGAACGTGAGGCCGGCGCTGGACCGAGGGGGCCGGCCGTGCTGACCAACCCGAGCTGGCCGGTGCCCGAACCCCAGGTGCCCGCCGGGACCGACGCGGTGCTGGCCGAGGCCACCCGCGCCGCTGTGGCCGCCTTCGCTGCCGCGCGGCGGGACCACTCGCGGGAGCGGCTGGCCGAGAAGGTGCAGATGGGCGCGGACGGCACCCCGACGACGCGGCTGGACATCCTGGTGGACACCGCGGTCGCCGAGGTCGTCGACCGGCACCGGGTGAACCTGCTCAGCGAGGAGATCGGGGTGATCGACCACGGCTCTGCGGTGACCCTCGTGGTGGACCCGGTGGACGGCACCGCGAACGCCACCGCGGGCGTGCCGCTGGCCTGCTTCGCCGGCGCGCTCACGGTGGACGGCGCCGTGACCGAGGCACTGACCTGCTGGCTCGACACCGGGCGGTGCTGGCACACGGTCGCCGGCCAGCCGTCCCGGTACCGCACGAGCGGGCGCCGCGCCCTGGACGGGGCGGCGGTGAGCCTGCTGCGCCCGCACGGCCAGGACGACGACGCCTGGTGGCGGGTGGCCAGGCGGGCCGCCCGGGTGCGGATCCTGTCCAGCAGCTGCCTGGAGGCGGTGCTCGTCGCCGAGGGCGCCACCGACGCGTTCGCCGACGCCGGCTCGGACACCCACCGGATCATGGACCTGGCCGCCGCGATGCTGACCGTGCCGGCGGCCGGGGGAGCGGTACTGGACGCGTTCGGGCGCCCGCTCGAGATCGGCCCGGATCTGTCCCGCCGCTGGTCCGGGGTGGTGGCCGCGACGCGTGAGCTCGCCGAGGAGCTCGCCGACACGATCTCCGGCAAGGCCCGGTCATGAGCCCGTTGACGGTCGACGAGCTGGCTCAGCTGGTCGACGGGCTGGCCGGGCTGCCCTACGGCGGCGAGGCGGTCGACCAGCGCACCCACGCGCTGCAGACCGGCTGGTTCGCCGCGCGGGCCGGCGCCGACGACGAGCTGCTGCTCGCCGCGACCCTGCACGACATCGGCCGCGCCCGGCCGGTCCGTGCGGCGTACCCGGGCCTGCCGCACGAGGACGCCGGGGCCGCGTTCGCCCGCGACCGGCTGGGCTCGGCGCGGATCGCCTGGGTGATCGCCCAGCACGTGCCGGCGAAACGGTTCCTGGTGGCCACCGACGAGTCCTACCGGGCGCTGCTGAGCCCCGTGTCGATCGCCTCGCTGCGCGTGCAGGGCGGGCCGATGGACGCCGCCGAGGTGGCCGAGTTCCGCGCGCAGCCGTGGTCCACGGAGGCCGTCCTGGTCCGCCGCTGGGACGACGCTGCCAAAGACCCGGCCGCCCCGACGCTGGAGCTGCCCGCCGTACTAGCCGCCCACACCCGCCTCACCCGCGCCTGACGCAGCCGCCGCCGCACCGCTGCGCCACGGTCGTGGTGAGGTTGCGACGAGCGCGGGCGGCAATTCCGGGGGCACCATCGGTTGGGTGAGCGAGGAACTGCCCGGCGCGCCGAATGATCCGATGGCGGCCTGTGCCCGCGAGGCCATCGCCCAGCTGCGCGGACGCGCCTACTTCGCCGACAGGGTCGACTGGCCGAAGGTCTCACGGGAAGTCCTGGACGCGATCGACGACGGCGCCGATCTGGCCGGAGCTCTTCGGCCGGTGTGGCGGGCGCTCGGTGACGGTCACAGCCACCTGAGATCGGCGCGCCAGTTCGTCGACAGGGTCGAGCCGACCACGCTGCCGGCCGGGCGTCGACTGTCCGCCGGGGTTGGCTACCTCACCCTGCCGGGATTCGCTGCCGACTACCGGGACACCGCCGCCCTCGACTACGTCGAGGCGGTCTGGTCGCTGTTGCGCGAGCCGGCCGCCGGTTGGGTGGTGGACCTGCGGGGCAACGCCGGAGGCAGCGTGGTGCCCATGCTCGCGGCGATCGGCCCGTTGCTGGGCCCGGGCGGCTGGCTGACCTATCGCCAGCGCGGCGGCGACACCCAGACCTACCGTTACGCGGCGGGCACGCTCCGGATCAACGACTACGAGCTGCTCTCCGCACCGGACGCGCCCCCGGACACTCCGGCCCTGCCAGTCGCCCTCCTGACCGACCGCCGGACCGCCAGCGCCGCCGAAGCTGCCGTGGTGGCCTGCCGCGGTCGCCTGCACACCCGCGGCTTCGGTACATCCACCGCTGGGATGTCGACGGGCAACGTCAGTCACCGGCTGCCCGACGGCTCGCTGCTGGCGATCGCCGCATCGGTAGCCGTCGACCGACACGGGCACTGCTACGCGGGCGCAGTCGAACCCGACGCCGGCGGCGGCCTTCCCGAAGCCCACGCCTGGCTCACCACCCGTAACCCATGCTGACGCCCGGCGCTCAGCGCACACCGCCACGCCGTCCGCTCAGCGCCCGCCGTGACGCCGTCGACACAGACAGTGCACTCGCCGCACAGACTGTGCACGGTCTGTGCGGTGAGAGAACGGTCTGTGCGGACTCGGCGGGCTAGGCGATACGGCTGAGGGCGACGTCGTCGAGGACGGCGGCGATGGACTTGACCTCGGTGTCGGAGAGCGGGAGCAGCGGCGGGGCGGTGCGCGGGTCGGCGATGATGCCGCGCAGTGCCATGGCCGCCTTGAACGCGCCGAGCGCGGCCGCGGTGGGGCCGATCCGCCGCTGGTCGGGGATGGTGGTGATCGCGTACAGCCGGGCCAGCCGGTCCTGCTCGGCGCGGGCAGTGGTCAGGTCACCGGCGCGGGCGGCGCGGTAGAGCCGCAGGTAGCCGTCCGGGTCGACGTTGCCGAGGCCGGGCACCAGACCAGCCGCGCCGAGCGAGACGGCCGCGTCGGCCAGCAGCTCGGACCCGCTCAGTACCGGCAGCCCCGGCGCGCGGCGCAGGGTCTCCCGGAAGCCGGCGAGGTCCCCGCTGGAGTCCTTGAGCGCCACCACCAGTCGCTGCTCGGCGAGCGCGGCGACGACCTCCGGGGTCAGCCGGGCGCCGACCGCACTGGGGATGTCGTAGCCGACCACCGGCAGTTCGACCGCCGCGCGCACGACGCGGAAGTGCTCGACGATCTCGTCCGGGTGCGGGTGGACGTAGAACGGCGCGGTGACGACGACGGCGTCCGCGCCCAGTGCCTCGGCGTCGCGGGCGTGCTCGACGACTCGCCGGGTGCCGGTGTCCACGGCGCCGACCAGCACCGGGACCTGGCCGGCCACCTCGCTCACCGCCACCCCGACCGCGGCTCGGCGCTGCGCGGAGTCCAGCAGCGCCACCTCGCCGGTCGACCCGCACAGGAACACACCGTGCATGCCGGCGCCGAGCTGTACGGAGATCAGCCGCCGCAGCGAGACGGCGTCCACCGCGCCGGTCGAGTCGAACGGGGTGGCCAGCGGCGGGACGACCCCGCGCAGCCGAGCGGCCAGGTCAGACACAGGTGCTCCGATCGTCGAAGAATTGGCACAGAAGGGGTCAGGCACGGTCGCCGACGGCGTCGCGGTCGACGTGCAGGGCCCGACCGAGCCGCGCCGGCAGGTCGAACCCGATGATCAACGCGACGACCGCGGTCAGGGTCACCGCGAGCACAGTGAGCGCCGAGCCGAGCCCGCCGATCCGGCTGGCGATCGCGGCGCCGGCCAGCGGGGCGACCGCGCCGCCGAGGGCACCGACGTTGTAGCTGAAGCCGAGCCCGGCGGCCCGCAGCCGGGTCGGGAAGTGGTCGCCGATGTACTTCGGCAGCAGCCCCGAGATGCCCGAGCTGGTCGCCTGCATGCCGAACAGCAGCACCCACAGCGCCACCACGTTGCCCGCCGGCAGCGCGAACACCGGGAACACGAAGGCCAGCGAGATGCACAGGCCCCAGACGTACGTGCGCCGGGTGCCGAACCGGTCCGCGACCGCCCCCGCCACGCAGCTGCCCGCCGCATAGCCGAGGCCGGCCCAGGTCAGCGCGTTGGACACCTGGGCGGCGTCGTAGCCGAGCGTCGTCTTCAGGTACGTCGGCAGCAGCGACTGGATCGGCCACGAGTACAGGAACGCGCAGAACACCGTGACCAT
>Ga0137415_10005630_pt1 | contig 12406 bp, 14 predicted proteins | sample CZODoug3_1_1_16f_FD_183082 | JGI IMG/M metagenome (GOLD analysis project Ga0137415, IMG submission 183082) | Vadose zone soil fungal communities from Angelo Coast Range Reserve, California, USA - CZODoug3_1_1_16fungal (Hybrid Assembly) | ecosystem: Environmental > Terrestrial > Soil > Vadose...
TAGGGATTCCCATGATTTGCGAGAAGGTCGAGGTAGTTGCTTCACGACTTTGACAAGAAACTCATGAGTCAGAACATCTTGATGGTTCTGGATCAGGCCGAACAACTCATGAACAGCGCTGATCATAAGCCGGAATAGGTGCCAGTCTGTCCCAGCCCATGTACCCCACATAGCATTTTTCTCAGGCTTCCCAGCAGGCTTGCACTCCTTGAGTAAGTGAGCAGCATATGTCGTATTCTTACAATCATTGTAGATTAGCGCCAACGCCAGTACTAAATTACACAGCTTCTGCGGTACGTTTTCGTCGCCTTCAAACGCTGCCGGATCGAACGTCTGTGGCAGCTCCAAGGTCGCACATTCTTCCTGAAAGTTTTTCATTAGATTGCTCGCCTTTGTTGTAGGTGACAGGGAAGCTACGGTACGTGAAAGGCATCGGGGGCCTCGCAGGGAGGCGTATTGTAGGAGAGATGCGGACGAGTGTCATGAAGGTGTTCCTTCCGTGTCGTTGGCGGGGCTATTTGAGCGGGGCTCCGGCGACGGTGTGTTGAGGGCCCGCTCGGCATATATCGCCGCCTCTTCCCAGGTCCTAAAACGCCCTTCACTCATGAAGTTCTGTACGATGGACACGATGTGTGGGTCGTGCTGTTCTTTAGCCCACTTGGCGAACGCGATCTTCTTGTCCGCCTCCTCCTGGTCACGGCCCCTGATCTTGTGTAGGGTTCGGACAAGCCAGACCAAGAAGATGCCGAGGCCAATGTAGATGATTTCCATACTCGACTCTCCTTTCTCTCCGCTCTCGAAGAAGGCTCCTTGGAATAATGACGGCGCATTGCACAGGGAAGCGAAGGTAGGGACGAAGCGTGAAGGGCATCGGGGGCCTCGCAGGGCGGCGCATTATAGGAGGGAACAGAACGAGGGCGCAAGAGGCTAGCGGCTCCCTGGTCCTGAGGAGGGAGGAATTGGACAGCGCCAGTGGCTGTTCAGGTTCGCAACGGGTTGGTCTTCGTTGGGCCACCACACCGTCAACTCTCCATTCGTCATCCGCACTTCCACCACCAGCGCCCGCGACGCGGTGAATATGTGTTTGTAAAGCCCAACGGCTCCCCGTATACTTCCGTCCGTGGATTCCGCAGCGCCTGCCAGCGGGCGGGGCTCTCGAAAGTGACGCCCCATACGTTGCGCCATACGTTTGCGAGTCGGTTGCTGGCGTCTGGGGTAGACCCGATCATGGCGACGAAGTTAGGCGGATGGTCGTCCATCAAAATGTTGGACCGCTACGCCCATGCGGACCCGTCCAGGATGGCCGAGGCCGTCGAGAAGCTCGTGAGGAATTCCAGTACGGGAACCAGTTCGTTGGAGAAACCGCGAATCGTAAAAACCGCGTAACACCTTGAAAAGACTGGTGTGGAGAGGTGGCCGAGTGGCCGAAGGCAACGGTTTGCTAAACCGTCGTAGGGGCAAAACCTCTACCGAGGGTTCAAATCCCTCCCTCTCCGCCACTCTGCTTAACCGCTATGTGTTGGCCCAATAACCCCGCATGGTGCCCGTTGCCGCGAGGACATAGCCCCGCCCCCGAGCGTCGTCAAACGGCGTGCAGACGATCCGACCTGGAATAAGCTTCCGAAGGAGTTGCCGCGTATGCCGGATGTGTCGCCCCAGCAAGCCTTTCACGTCCGCCACCCGTTCGACGAGGGCGCGCTCCAGACGCGAGCCGCCCAGGGCGGACAAGTGGTCGAGGCTGCTGAGTTGTGCGAGGAGCACAGCACGCACATGTAGAATGTAAAGTCACCCGCAAAATGCGCCCGTCGTGCTTTGACAATTTCTTGATGGTGCGCTGAGGATAGCGAAACTGCTCCCACATTGCCCCAAGCTGTTCCCGCAACGCATGACGCCATTTCAAATCATGGAGTTGGTCTGAACACAACCGCTGGAGCACCTTGGAGGACGCGATCTTCTGCACAAACTGCTGGTAGATTTCTGGCAGCGCAGTGCCCGCCGCTCTTTCACCGTACCAACGCCAGTAGGCCAACACGTCGCTGAGTAATGGTGGAAAAGAGCGAGGATGCTGCGGAATGCTCTTCTTGTGTCGTGCCATGCATTTCTCCTTATGGGCCACCCTAGGCCCGCAATACCGTGCCATAGCCCTATTGGAGGAAGGTGTCAAGCGGGGCGCATCGCAAAGCTTCAGGACGCTGGATTTGTCGAGATGTGAAAATCCGTCGGGGCCGTGACCGAGGTCTGGGGTTGGGCCTGGCAGTGGCCGCCGCGCCTATCCCCTCAGTACGATACATGTCTCTCTGCAAGGCCTTGCCAGTCAAGGGTCTCGTCGCCTCTTGAGTTCGCCATCCAAAAGATGTACTCCTGCCTATGCTCTTTTCCTCCCCACTTCACAGTCTTGAGTTTCGACAGATCGAAGAGTTTTGCCGCACCTGGCCAGAGGGTGTCAGGGTCGAATACAAGCGAGAGCTTGCCGCCAGGCACATTCCCAAGGTTGTGTCGTCGTTTGCTAACACAGTGGGTGGCGTCTGGATTATTGGTGTAGCGACAAATGTGGATAACTGCCCGGTCTTTCCGATCCGTGGCTTCCCTCGCGAATCCGGCATCGAGGAACGAATCACGCAGGCGTGTTACCAGAACCTCTATCCTCCTTTGTTGCCGGAAATCAAAATCATCGATGTTCCTGGGGCCGGAGGAAATGTAGTAGCGCTCGTTCAGATATTAGAGAGTGTTGAAGCACCGCACGCTATCGAGAACTCGACGAAGGTCTATATACGCACGAATAGCACCACTGAGATCATCCAGCTGGCTGAAATGGACCGAATCGAGTATCTGTTAACGCGGCGACAGGAGCCTGAGCAAAACCGAGAAAAACTAATCGAAGATATGAGGGGTAGATCTTGTGTCGGCCCTCCATCTATTAGAATCGTCGTAAGTCCTCGCTATCCGTGGCGGTCGATTCTCGGCGAAGACGTTCTCCTAGCTCGACTAAATGAATTGTCGCACCCTGGCACCTACGTCAACTTGCGGCACTTCATTCGGCTTGTTCGGGGAGGTTTCATGTCAGAGGAGGTTCACCCCTTGGTCGATCAGGCTGCATATCATTTTGAGGTGAACTTGCACGGGATCATTTCCTGCTATGTTACGTTGGGTATGGATGGGCCTAGGGTATTCCTTGACCAAATAGTAAGCGAAATAGGGAGGGCGCTGAATCTAGCGAGATACCTCCTCAAAGGCACCCAAGCGAACATCTTAGTGCGCGTGCAGCTCCATGGCGTTAAGGATTCGATGATAATTGCATCTGGCTGGCAGGGTAATCTTCGTTCAGTTGAGGAGGTAGTCCAGGCGGAGGATAATCTTATATTGGAGAGTTTAGATAATGCGCTGTTGTTTCCTGACCATGTTGCAGAACTAGTCCGTCAATTGATGTGGTCATTTAACGTGTCGAATCGCGAGGTGATCACCCAAGCTACAAGGGCAATTCTTACCAGACACAGGCTTCCATGATTGCGGTATTTCCGCCGTGAGAAGGCTAGGCGTCCAGCAGCGGTCAGGCCGCAGTCAGCGCCAGTCCCTCCACGCGAAACTCTAGCGCGCTGGTTAAGGAAAAGTGCATATTGCCCGCGCCAGGACCGGGCCGAGCAAGTGATCAAGCTTGCCCGGTGCCTCTCCCGAAGTTTATACTATGGCCGCCGGGAAAAGAAACGCCGCCTGTCGCGAGTGACGTATGAACAGGTCGACGACCGCCTGTCATTTCCATCCTGCCGTATTCTTCCTAATTGGCCTGCTTTGTTTGTGCATCGCCATGCAGATTTTGGGGGCTCCGATCTCACTCTGGGACATACATCAGTCTGTTGATCTGGAGGAATCCTCTCCGCTGGAAGAGCTTGCTTTGCCCTCTACTACCCCGGAATTGTCGGTATCCCGATACAGGAAGTTTTATTCTCCGTCACCACCTCTCGAATACGACATTCTGCTCACGCAGTCTCTCTTCCGTCCTCCGCTTTCTCACGCCTAATCGCTGAGCTTCTGCTCGGTTGAAGATCAGCCCACGCGGCTCCATTCACTGATGCGAGTCTCCGTTGACTTGCTCCCGCGAGAGCGGGAACTGTGAATGCGGAGCTGGCACTAGGATGGTTCAGCTGAAAACAGCCCAGCACACCAATCTTATATCAGACTTGTATCGGGGGGATGAGTATGCGATGCACTAAAACTGCTAGCAAAACTCTGGAAGACACGGCCACCATCGCGGTCGTGTTTATTCCCATTGCCTCCATCATTGCCTCGCTCGTTACTTTCCTAGCATCGACAATTTGGGAAACCAAGGAAGGACGCCTGATTTTCGGAATCACATGGTGTGCCGTTATGGTATTCGTTCAAATTATCATGCGGAAACGTATCATGCGGATAATTACCCAAACTCTTATGAGGGGCCGGTGAGTGGCTTGGTCGCTGGGCCGGTCACCCTGCTGCAGTCCACGCTTCACATTTGACGACCATGATGATCCTTGTCGCCGCCATGTTTTTGATACCGTTGGGGCTCGTGGCCCTCTACCTCTATGTGTCCGGCGTGTTCACCAATCGGAGAGCGTTCCAGTTTGGTTTTTATATTCTGTTGGTCTTCTTTGCCCTAACCATCGGGATCGGCATTCATTCCTGCCAAGGCTATGACCTCCCGGCAACAACCCCGGTGTCGCTGAGTGAGGTTCTGCCCGAACCTTGTGCAGCTCTGCAACAAACCCGCTGTACTCCGCCATGGGACTGCAATGCCACACCTCGCGGAACAACACACACAGATGCCCGATCCCCCGGAGCGATAGCATCAGATCATCACCATTTACTAGCGTGGATTCTGTGCCCGCCTTTGTGCCCGGGACCGGTTATATGCCACCTCTCGCCACCCCCCGTCACCCAACGAGACAGGAAAAATCCCCTTGTAACCATTAAAGATTACTAGGGGTCGTTCGTCGCACGTCAGTTTACTTATTCGCTACGCAACCAGCGCTATGCCTTCAATTTTAAACTGTAGCGCGCTAGTTAAGGATAGTTGTATACTTCCCTCTCCGCCACAGCCTGCTTCGAGGGCTCTCTCAGAGAGTGGATGACCAGGCAGCTTGATTTTTCTCGGACGATCCTGTAACAGTGCCTCGCTCTTCTTGCCCTGAACCGTGCCGAGGTAGCTCAGTTGGTAGAGCACAGCCCTGAAAAGGCTGGTGTCGACAGTTCAATTCTGTCCCTCGGCACCATCTTTCCACTACTTACGCGATTCTGAATTAGTTCTACGTAGGATGGTGGCACCTGGAAGGTTTTTTCTGCTTTTTGGCACCGATTTCTTCGCGCAATTTCTGCTCGGTCAACCCCTGTCCGCTCAATCGTTTCGAGCCACCGATGATTGAAGGAGTTCGCGTCTTTCCACCGTCCAGAGAACCGACCACCAATCCTGGGCAGATCACACCGCAACGCCGCACGGGCAAGATCATTAATCGGAATGGCCTTCGCAACATCGAGCTGTTCGAATCATTGGCCTTCTGCCTCTCTTAATCAGCGGGCCGTAGGGTTGATTGCACCGAATTCCAACATGTTTTTGTTGCAGCCCCGGCAGTGGCCGACCGGCTAGCACCTGTGAGGCGCACCGCTCGTGCCAATTCCACTGTCACTCCCGCCGCTTATTCCTCTCCGGCACGCCGGCGACGGCTTCTGCCTCGTGTTTCCTCTATGAAACGTGCATTGGCTCTCCTCTTCCTGTGAGAGAGCCAACTTCATTTCAATAAAGGAGGAAACAAGATGGCTACCAACAGCAAACCTGCGAACACGCTGCGATGCGGCAACATCAAGGCCACGATCTGGCAGAATGTCAGCGATAAGGGTCTGTTCTTCGCAACGACCTTCTCTCGCCCATTCAAGGATCAGTCCGGAGTGTGGCGCAATGGGACCTCGTTCGGTCTCAATGACCTTGAGGCGCTTGTCACCGTCGCGTGTGACGCCAAGGAGTGGATTGCCGCTCATGTCCTGAAGCGTTGAACTGCTTCAATGGGAAGCCTCCGGCCCTCCGGGGGCTTCCCTTCGCCCCATCTACCCTACTACCTCTTCTACTGCCCCACTTAATTTCTGGACAATCTAGGTAGTGCTGCGCGGTTCTCCCTAGGAGGAAGTGTTTTACCTCTTTCTCTTGCGTCTGAAAAGAAAATATATGAAGTCAAGCCACAAAATATAGTGGAGGTATGCCGAGTGATCGCAATGCCTAACAAATGGGCAAAGTGTTCATACAATGCACTGAAGAGTGGCTGCTGGCGGCGAACGTGAACTACTCACAGTGTTATCCACAGAAACTGTGGAGTGCATATCTATGCATTGCCTGCTCAGTCTCATCGAACGCGTGTTTCTTTGTCGCGCCCTGTGTTGTACACCCCTTTAATTGTGGACAGCAACTGTCTTGGGCTGTCAAGCACACTGAACCAGTTCCGTGCGCCATGGGGTCCGATGTTTGAGCATTGCATTCAGGATCATCAGCAGTTTCCGCATGCAGGCCGTCAGGGCAACCTTCTTTGCCTTGCCCGCCGCACAGAGGCGTTGATAGAACGCACGGATCACGGGATTAAAGCGTGCGGCGACCACCGCGGCCATGTACAACGTCGCCCGGATCTGGGCGCGACCGCCCCAGACCGTGCGCTTCCCGCGCCACGTCCCGCTGTCACGATTCAGTGGGGCCACACCGACCAACGCGGCAATCTGCTTACCAGTCAACGTGCCGAGTTCGGGCAGATTCGCCAGCAGCGTGGTGGTCAACACGGGTCCCACCCCTGGGGTGCTCCGCAACAGGTCGTCTTTCTCTCGCCACACCGGACTCTCATGAATGGTGTGAGCAAGGTCGCTGTCCGTCTGCGCCAATTCGCGTTTGAGCCAAGCGATGTGTGCCCGCAGGCTCTTGCGCACCGGCTTGCGGGCCTGCCCGAGCCGGTTCTTCTCTGCCGTGAGCATCTCGACGAGTTGCCGGCGGCGTGTCAGAATCGCTGCCAGCGTCTGCGTCTGCTCATCGGGCAGGGGCCGCAACTCCGGTCGCATGACCTCAGCGAAGTGCGCCAGCGTGTGGGCGTCCAGCACATCGGTCTTGGCCAGCTTCCCCGCCGCCTTCGCAAAGTCCCGCACCTGCCGGGGATTGACCACCACGACCGGTACCCCTGCTGCAGCCAATGCCCCCGCGAGCGGAATCTCTATCCCCCCAGTAGCTTCCAACACCACCAGGGCGGGGGAGACGGTGCTCAGGCGTTCGAGCACCTGAGCAAACCCGGCCTCATCGTTGGGGGCGGCGAACCGGCCCTCTGGTCGGAAGGCAAGGTCCAACTGCTTTTTCGAGACATCAATGCCGACAAAGACCTGCGTACTCGTCATCATGTCCTCCTTGGTGGCCCTACCTTGCATGATACGGGCTCAACGGCCCACGCAACTGTTCGGGCTTGGTCAGGAAGGGCATGACGACCCTCGCTGTCCAACGGTCTCAGTGGACCTCGGTAGCATCGGTCTATCATGCCCCGGTTGATGATGAGTCGTATCATTGAGAAACTCAACTCAAGATACAAGGTAGCTTAGTTAGATGGATGCAGGAAACCCACTGAATTTATTCAAGACCCATCGCCGCTGAAGACAACCGAAGATGTCTCACCAGAGGAACGAGGAAGTGCACCCGGCTGTCCCTTGAGAAGATGAGCCTTGAAGAGGGCTGGATTCTCTGTAGAATTGATGGTTAGCAATATTCAACAACTGTCCACAAATTAAGTGGGCAGTGCACTTTCGGTCTAAAACGACTCGAAGAGAAGGAATACTGAGAGGGCATTACATGAACATCTGGAGAGTTATCAAAGTTGGTGGTGCTTCTAATACCCTTTATTTGCCCAAGGACCGTGACAGCATCTCCCCACTTCAAGTGAAAGAGACGGCGATGCCAGGTGCTTTTATTAAAATCTAAGTATAGAAATGGATGTTGACTCGGCGGCGCTCCGCATCCCATTTTATCATACCCCTCTACTGACAGTTGTAAACGGTTCTGGTCCTGGTGACGATCTGTAACATCCTTGACTTGTCCAGAAAGTTTCAGCCACTTTCCGAAATGGTCCTCTCCACTGCAGATCTTTACTCAACGGCGTCATCATTCACCCGGTGCCCTTGGAACTTGAAACCGCCTCCCATAAATTCAGATAATAATGAGCCTTCAACGAGGGAAAGGAATCGATCATGAACGGAGCAGAGAACTCGACCAAACAATGGCCTGGACACCCCTATCCCCTGGGCGCCACATGGGACGGCAAAGGCGTCAACTTTGCTCTTTTTTCCGAGCATGCCACCGGCGTGGAGCTATGTTTGTTCGATTCGCCGGACGCCGAAAAGGAATCGGAGCGCGTCCGCTTCGGCGAATATACGGACCATGTGTGGCATGCCTATCTACCGGAAGTGTTACCAGGCCAGTTATACGGCTATCGGGTGCATGGCCCCTATGAGCCTCAGCAAGGACATCGTTTCAACTCCAACAAGCTGCTCTTGGATCCCTATGCCAAGGGCATCGGACGCGATGTGAAATGGGCTGACGAGGTCTTTGGTTACCGCCTGGGCGACCCGGAAAGCGATCTCTCGTTCGACGACCGGGATAGCGCTGCATACGCGCCGCTCGCAATGGTGATTGATCCGGCATTTACCTGGGGGAATGATCGACCTCCGCGGACACCCTGGCACAAAACCATCGTGTATGAGTTGCATGTGAAAGGATTTACACAATTGCACCCGGCTCTGCCTGAGCGACTCCGAGGCACTTACGCAGGCCTGGCCTCGGAGTCGGTCATCAAACACCTGACCGATCTCGGGATCACCGCGGTCGAACTGGAACCCGTGCACTATTTCCTCAACGACCGTCATCTGCTCGATCGGGGGCTCACGAACTACTGGGGCTATAACACCCTGGGATATTTTTCCCCGGCCCGCCGGTATGCAGCCAAGCATATCCAACAAGACGCCGTTCAGCAGTTCAAGATGATGGTGGCGGGCTTGCATCAGGCAGGGATCGAAGTCATTCTTGATGTCGTGTACAACCACACCGCAGAGGGAAACCAACTAGGCCCGACCCTCTCAATGCGGGGCATCGATAATATCGCCTATTACAAGCTTACAGAGGAGGATCGTCGCTCCTATAGGGACTATACCGGCACGGGCAATTCTCTCAACGTTCGACATCCTCGAGTGCTCCAGCTCATCATGGACAGCCTCCGGTACTGGGTGAACGATATGCACGTGGACGGGTTCCGATTTGATTTGGCCAGTACCTTGGCCCGGGAACTCTACGATGTCGATCGGCTCGGCGCGTTCTTTGACATTATCCATCAAGACCCCATCCTTTCACAGGTGAAGCTGATCGCCGAACCGTGGGATGTGGGAGAAGGAGGCTATCAGGTCGGAAATTTTCCCGTGCTATGGAGTGAGTGGAACGGCATTTATCGCGATAACGTCCGCCGGTTTTGGAAAGGTGATGGAGGACTTCTTCCCGAGTTCTCCACGCGTCTGACCGGCAGTAGCGACTTATACAAGGGCGATGGACGGAAGCCGTACGCCAGCATCAACTTCATCACCTGCCACGACGGATTTACGCTGCATGATTTTGTTAGTTACAATGACAAACACAACGAGGCCAACGGCGAAGACAATCAGGATGGCACCAACGAGAACAACAGCTGGAATTGCGGCGCCGAGGGGCCGACCGATGATTCGACGATCAATGCGCTGCGAACCCAGCAGAAACGAAACATCGTGGCCACCCTGCTCCTCTCCGCCGGTGTGCCGATGCTTTTGGCCGGCGACGAAATCGGCCATACGCAGCAAGGCAATAACAATGCGTACTGTCAGGATAATGAAACCACCTGGTTAAAGTGGAATATCACCAACGAGCAACGCGCTTTTCTTGGCTTCGTCCGTTCGGTGATCAATATCCGGCAAACTCAACCGGTATTTCAGCGGCGGAAATTTTTTCTTGGTCGACAGATCGATGGCGCCGACGTACCTGACATTTCCTGGTTTCAACCGTCGGGCGAGGAAATGTCCGACGAAGACTGGAATGCAGGATACACGCAATGTCTGGGGGTTCGGCTGCCCGGCGATCTCATCGGCGAGGTCAACGAACGGGGAGAACCGATCACCGGGGACTCGATCGTGCTGTTGGTCAATGCCCACCATGAGCCGATACCGTTTACGCTGCCGTCAGGCGGCGAAGGACAGGAATGGGAGCGATTGATCGATACCGCTGATCCTGAAGTGGAAGCCATCAAGCAAAAAGTCGCTGAACAGTATGAAATTCAAGGCCGCTCTATGGTGATCCTACGGTCAAAACCGCCTCAGCCGGCTGAATTGCCCGACTTGAAGTAGTCGGAAGCACGGGCACGCTGGAAGGTCCGCCGAAAGCCCCGTCTGTTTTCGTCCGGTTCACTTGAATGTTAAGAGATCACAGGACGACTACATGGAACAGGTGTTTGAGAACATTCATCCCCAATGCGGGGCCATTGTACAAAGGAACGGATCAGTTCGATGGCGTGTATGGGCTCCGAAGGCGGATCGTGTCGAGGTGGTCCTGATAAATGGCGACGCGCGAAATCTCCACAGCATGACCCGTGAGGAACGGGGATTCTTTAGTTTCGTCAAGGACCATGTCTTAAACGGACAACGATACGCCTATCGCGTAAACGGAGGCCAGGATTATCCGGACCCCGCATCGCGTTGGCAGCCGGACGGTGTCAATCAGCCATCCGCGGTCCTCCGCACCGATGCGTTTACCTGGTCGGATGAGAGCTGGGAAGGAGTGCCGCGCGAGGACCTGGTTTTCTACGAACTCCACGTCGGCACGTTCACGCCCGAAGGCACATTCGAAGCTATCATTCCCCGCCTTCAGGCGTTGCGCGATTTGGGAGTGACGGCACTGGAGATCATGCCGGTCGGGCAATTTTCTGGTACACGCAATTGGGGCTACGACGGAGTCCACCTCTATGCGCCACAACAGAGCTATGGCGGGCCTCATGGGCTGCAGCGCCTGGTGAATGCCTGCCACCGGCACGGCCTCGCCGTATTCCTCGACGTGGTCTACAACCATATCGGGCCGGAAGGCAGCTATCTGGGAGAATACGGACCGTACTACACCGACCGTTACCGCACTCCTTGGGGAGCGGCCGTGAATTATGACGGTCGTGGCAGCGACGCGGTCCGTGAATTCGTCCTCGATAACGTGCGGATGTGGATCGAAGAGTATCGCTTCGACGGCCTACGCCTCGATGCCGTGCACGCCATTTATGATTTGGGGGCTCGGCATATTTTGCAAGACATTAAGGACACGGCTGACGCGGCTGCGCGGGAACGCGGGCGCCAAGTTTACATCGTGGTCGAAAGCGATCTGAACGATGTCCGCCTGCTGCGTCCTCCTCAGCAGGGCGGCTATGGGATCGACGCACAATGGAGCGACGACTTTCATCATCTCGTGCATGTCGTCCTCACCGGCGAGCGACAAGGATATTATGAAGACTATGGAGCGACGGAACAGTTTCCGCGATTGCTGGAGAACACGTTCGTCTTGAACGGGTGCTACAGCGCACATCGCGGCCGTAGTCACGGGGGCCCCGACGCCGGACTTCCCGGTGATCGTTTCGTCGTCTCTATTCAGAACCATGATCAGGTCGGTAACCGCGCTGGCGGCGAACGGCTGGGCACCCTGATCACCCCTGCGGCGCAACGCTTGGCGGCAAGCCTGCTGCTTCTTGCACCCCATTTACCGCTTCTGTTCATGGGGGAAGAGTACGGCGAAGAGCATCCGTTTCAATTTTTTTGTTCGTTCAGCGATCCAAAACTGATCGATGCCGTCCGCAGCGGGCGGCGTCGAGAGTTCGAGGCGTTTCATGCCAATGGCGGAGACGTGCCCGATCCTCAAGCTGAAATAACCTTTGTTGCCTCCCATCTCACCTGGTCGTGGGAGTCAGATCAACACAAGTCAGGGCTGCGTCGCCTATACCAAGACCTGTTGCGCGCGCGCCATGAATGGCCGGCGCTACGCGATTATTCACAGCGATCCGCCCGCATACTGCCCGACACCCAGTCCGGGGGCATTCTGGAATTGGTCCGCGGGGGCTGTGCTCCGAACGCAGGTGGGACGATACAAGTCTTCTTCAATCTCACAGCCCAACCACAGACCATTCCGGTCCGGAATCATGCGAATGTGCTATGGACGTCTGAAGCAGAGCATTATCATGGCGGGCGACGGACCGATAGGGCCAAGGAATGTCTGTTGGCGTATGAATGCATGGTCTTCGGTTCCACCCCTTAACAGGGCTCGGATGAGGCCAAACCTGGGCGCGACCGATGACAGTGCTGTTCAGGATGCTCTTTCGAATGA
>Ga0137415_10005631_pt1 | contig 12405 bp, 16 predicted proteins | sample CZODoug3_1_1_16f_FD_183082 | JGI IMG/M metagenome (GOLD analysis project Ga0137415, IMG submission 183082) | Vadose zone soil fungal communities from Angelo Coast Range Reserve, California, USA - CZODoug3_1_1_16fungal (Hybrid Assembly) | ecosystem: Environmental > Terrestrial > Soil > Vadose...
CCGTGATTGACGGTTGCGAAGACGTAGGCGGGATAGTTTGTGTTTTGCATAGATATCATCTTATTGCAATTGAGTAATGGATATTACTTTCTATATAAACCTTTTAATCCTCGACCCGCATATGTTACAGGCAGAGGCGCGACCGATAGTGCCAACTTCCATCAAGAAGAACATGACAGTTCCGGAAGCTGTACGACAGATCCTCACGAAGAACTACCCAATCTACCAATGCCTCAAAATGAAACTCACAAACTTCCACTCAGTAGCCGAACTCATCCAACCACACGTCCAACAACTAACAGGCCGAAAACCAACCATCAATACGCTGGTCGTCGCGATCAAGAGGTTCTCAGATACATTGGAAGAACTGAAGTCCTTGGACCCCGTAAGGGCACTGGAGAATACCAGAATCTCCCTTTCAAACGGAATAGCAGATGTGACCGTGAAAGCGCCCCGCGCAGAATTTCCCAAAATACTCAACGAACTCTCAGAAATGTCCGCGGGACTAGGAGAGTTTCCCCACATATTCCCACTCGCCAACTCAATCAAGATCATATTACCAACAGAGGATTACGAGCTGATGAAAAAGAAACTGCGCCACCTCAATATTGTCACTGTGCAACCTAACGTGGCCAAGCTCTCACTGTATCTGCCTACAAACGCCTGGGACACTCCCGGAATTGCGTCGTACATCACAGAGCTGCTCTACCGAAACGGCGTCAACATCATCGATGCTTTCCTAGGCCATGGAGACATCATCATAGTCGTCAACGAGCCCGACGGGCACGCAGCCTACGACGCACTGCGACGAGAAGTTGCACAGAAAGATCTCTAGGCCAGAATTTAGCCACTGGAAATCCTGATAATCTCCAAGAGCACAGAACCAAGATCTCATGGGCAAGCCAGTCACTCCACCATCACCTGTCGACAAGGCCGCCGAGAGCTTCCGTTACTACGCTAGCACGATCTATCCAGATCGCTCCCCACTTTATCTCAGCCTCGCAGAGAGAGTTGCCGAAGACTCAGAACTCCTTCAGGTGGCAGCCCAAGCCTGGGAAAAAAACGCGTTACCAAACCTCTTCTTCGCCGCGGTGCATCTTCTTCTCCTCAAAGGCGAACATCATCAGCTGGCCGCTTTCTACCCAAGCCTCAACAATGCCTCGCGGCACTACGACTATGTCTATCCCTATTTTCGCAGCTTCGTGCTCGAACACAAGGACGAGATAGGCGAGATAATCACAACCCGTTCCGTTCAGACAAACGAGGTCGGACGCTGCGCTGCCCTAGTCCCAGCATTCGAACTGATAACACGCCAAGCCAGAAATCGGCCATTGGCCCTAATCGAGATTGGCTCCAGCGCCGGTCTAACCCTTCTTTGGGACTGCTACCACTACCGATACGATGAGAACTTGCAGTGTGGGCCCTTGAACTCACCAGTACAAATTGAGTGTCAACTGAGGGGAGGAAGGCGTCCTCCAGTTCCCGAGCGGTTTCCGAAGATCGCCTCGCGCTTGGGAATAGATCTCAATCCGGTCGACCTCAACAACCAGGAGAATGTTGAGTGGCTCCGGGCTTTGGTCTGGCCTGAACAGCGGAAAAGAGTCAGACAGCTGGAACTGGCCATCCAACTAGCGAGGAGTGCTCCTCCAAAGGTTGTAGCCGGCGACGCGCTCGACATTCTTCCCACCCTTATCGATCGCGCCTCGGAAGATAGTCAGCTGTGCGTTTATCACTCATTCAGCCTCTCCCTCGCCGGCGGGCAGCCAAGGGAAAGACTGGAGGTGCTTCTTGCGAAAGCGTCCGAGAAGAGAACCCTCTTTCATGTCTCGCTCGAGTGGGCTAAGAACTCTGAGTTTCCCCTTCTCAGCCTCGCCCTTCTGAACGCGGGAGAGAGGACAGAGAAGACATTGGCCAGGTGCCATGCACACGGTGAATGGCTAGAATGGCTTGGAAACCCCTAGCTCGAATCAAAGTGACTAACATACAATTGTTAAAAACGCCGTTTTCGGTCTCCAGTCTTTCCCCTTTTTCAGTACTAAATTTCGCACCCCCGGGTGACGTGTCTCTTAATTCTTAGACGCTTTGTGAGGAACCTCGACGGTTAATGCGCGAGACCATATTTGACGAGTCCTACAATGTACGAGAAGTATTGGATGATGTTATCGAGAGGGTTGCTCTCCGCGAGAAGCTGTTAGGCACTGCAAAACAGTTTGCGGAGAAGAAGAGAGAGGAGAAGTTCTCTCTCGCTATCAAACAGTTCGAGAACCTCATGGTCGACTTTCTACGCCTTTACCAGCCTATCCTCGATAGATTGCGCAGCTATCGGGAAGGAATGCAGAAGGAGATTACGGGTCTGAGATCGTCCCTCGCAACTGTCAACGGAATGCTTGAAGTCTCGAAAGGAATTGAAGGACTAGCTCCTCGAATCCAGCAACTGGAGGCAAACGGGCAAGAACTTGACGCTACCATAAATGAGAAAATGAAGATGGCGAACAAAATAGACGACTTGTTCAGTAGGGTCCGACCGTTCCAAACTGGCAGCACAGGATCAATGGGCCGGGATTCATTATCTGATGTTCTATCGGGGATGCCTAAGGATCTCTTCCCAGAGACTCCCGAACCCGGGAATGAGAAGACTCGAAAAGCAGGCGCACGAAACTAGACCCCAATCGCTTTCCCTTTCTTCGGCAATAACGGTTACAGCACTCCATTATCCGGCCGACTTTCCATACGACAATCGACCATACCCTTGGCGACGAGAAGACTTGTGCATTCAGCGAGAGCGATACACTCGTTAGTCGACGAGGATCTGCAGGTCTCTACGCACAAGAGCATCATCAAGACCCTAGGACGACAATACTCAGATGCGACACAATTCTTCGTCGAGCTCGTCGTCAACTCGTGGATGTGGGGCGAGGCAACAAGGGTCGAGATCAAGATTTCAGACTCGGGCTCTCATATCGAATACGAGGAATGGGGTCGCGGGATGGACCTCGACGGACTGCGCGAATTCCTTACCAAGGGAAAAACAACCGGCGAGGGATTCTCCCCGAAATACAAGCGTCCCATACGAGAGTCGTACGGGATGGGCAGTCTCGCCTGGCTGACCCTAGGTCGCGAGCTAGAACTCCAAGTTCACAAAGGACGGTTCGATCGCACCATCATGCTGACAGAGAGCCTAATCGATCGACACTGGGCCCCCACCGACCAATCCACTTGGAAACCCCTACGAGTAATACAGGCTCCTTTGGATCATGATGGTCTGAGGATCAGAATTCGATCCTTGACGAAAAAAACTGACCCGGGAGAGGTCCGCAGAGCCCTACTGGCGAGAGCGAACGTCCTGGCTCTGCGAGGATACGGGCCCTTCGAAGTCTTTGTAAACGATGAAGCGGTGAAGCCGGAAGAACTCCGCGGCGCAACCCTCCTCCCTGTTAATATCGCAACAGAATATGGGAAAATTACGGGCGAAGTATTGATCCTTCCAATCTCTAAGACACGCGCTGGAATATCAGAGGCAGGAATGAGCGTCCAGCAGAAGCACATCACTTGTCTACAACACCAGTTCTTCGGCCTTGATCAGTATCGTATTCATGGGCTGAGCCGCATTCAAGGCTGGGTCAACGCTGACTTTCTCCGTCGATTGCCTGGTGGTAATGAGTTCGAACGAGACAGCGCGCAGTGGAGAGTATTCGAGAAAGCGATGCGCGGCTTTGTGCGGAACAAGGTCTTGAAATTTCTTAGACAGACCGCGAGCCGCAGAGAACTTCGCAGTATACAATACCTCAACCGGGAGATCGCAGAGAGATTGCGACGTAGTCTCCGACGAAACATCGAAATACTCTCTAAAGCCATTATCAAGACAAAGACGTCGTCAAAGACTAGCCAATCATCGCAACACATTGCGAAAAAAGAGAATGGGTCTGGACATCGGAAAGACCGGAAGTCAAAGACACGTCCAAGGGACGCGACTCGCAGCGTCATACATCTGAAAGACCAAGTCTTGGCCTTCGACATCGCCCACGGTGGAGACAGGGGTCAAGCGTACGTAGAGACTGACAAGAATGGCGTCCGAACCGTCTTTGTCAACATGGACCATCCAATGTGGAACGTGGAGGCGAGCCTGACTCCGACAAAGCTCCGGTACTGTATCCGACAGATCCTTGAGCGATCGATTGCTGAAGATATTCTGCCAGCGAATCCTTCGACCCCCGAGGAAGCTTACTCAGTACTGGACGCATTGTACAACGATGCCTTGGCATAGAGGCCCTGACTCTAAGTCCTTCCAGCCTCGCCTCTGAACACAGTACCGTCCGCAAGTCCTCCGTAACTGTTAGAAACCCACTGAACGCGGGCATGAACCCAGAAATGACTGCTTCAACACCGGGGGTGAGCCCTGACAGAAGATGGGCTGGCTACTATCGAGCAGGCGCGATAAGCATCATCGTAGCCGGCATACTAGTGCTCATTACTCTTCCACTGATACCTCTCCTAATTCCAAGCTTGGCCCCGTCATCGGTTCAATCGGGTCTCACATCCATCCAATCCCAAAGCCTCCTCTTCGGCACGACCTGGGGAATATACTTGGTAAGCGATCTTCTCTATCTCATAGCGTTCCCCGCGCTCTATTTCGCTCTCAGACAAGCTAACCGTACTGTCACTTTGATCGCGGCGATCTTCAACATGGTTTTCGTCGCCGTAGACGTTGGCGTCGACATTCCTCTGCGTCTTTCTCTCATCGGCTTAAGCAACTCATACGTTTCAACAAGCGGCGATAATCAGGCGGCATACCTGGCGACAGGACAGCTGGCGATGGACCTTGCCAACCTTACTGCGCTTGTGGCTACGTTTCTGCAGTTTTCCGCGATCATCCTTGTGAGCTATGCTATATTGAAGAGCCAGACGTTCAAGAAGAGCACAGGCTATGCCGGTATCGTCAGCGGAGTCTTGGGTCTCTTGTTCATTCCAACTTTCGTGGTCGGCTCCATGCTATCAGGCATCTTCAATATAGGCGGCTTCGTCTTCCTTGTTATCTGGAGCATCCTCGTTGGCTACAAGCTCTACAAGCTAAGCTAGTTTCACTACACATCACGCTCCATAGAACTTTATACTCGACAGATGAGTAGCATGCTCGGTCATCATGCCCCAAAAGAATGAATCATCTCCATCCTCTCTTGCAGAGGTCTTGGAGAAAATGGCTGAGAAGGACTATGCATTCAATTTCGATGTGACCATGGAATTGGCAACATCATCTTTGCGAGTCGGAACTGTAAGAGTCCATGGTAAGGTCGAGTCCGCGGCTCTGAAGAAGAGATAAGCTCGACAACGAGACCTGAATCTTTCTACGTATCAGGGTGCGCCTTGTCCGAGCAATGCTTCTTTCTCGCAATCGTAGCACCGATATGTTCGCTCTCTCGTCCATTTGCCGGACGAGTCAAGGATCTGTTTGTCCTGGGTGTTGAGTTCGCTGGATTCGAACTGACCGCCGCACCTGTCGCAAACATGTTCCACTAAGATTACCAACTGATGGGCAAGTTATCGCTACTCATAAACAGTCGCTGCTAGACCCCGCAACACATTTACCGGGCGCGGTCTCTTTCAACGTCACCATTGTCAGCTAGTTCCGACGCGGAAAAGAGTAAGCGGATAGAGCAAACGTTTGACGAGTTCAACGAGTCCTGGCTTGTCTACTGGAACGCGTACATTGACCTGCAGAACCAGTTGTACGAGAGTTTGAAGTCTGCGCGAGAGGTGACCTGGCTCGGCGCCACCGACTCCGCCAAGATGAGCGAGATAAACGCAGCCCAACGACAATTATTCGCCACCATGCCGCGCCGCCTGGACTATGTCCCACTGGGACAGATCAACCGGAGTATGGATTACGCGCTCGGCAAGATCAACGAATTACTTGCAGCTCTTTTCACAGAGAAGGAGAAATGCAAGAGGCTAGAAAACGCGATAGACATCCTAACCGACAAGGCAAACAAGACAAAACAAGAATTACAATCTGAGTCGTAGCCAGAGGATCATGAGCCTCCTACGCAGGAACCTGGATGCTCTCTCCCCCATATTTCGGGTAAAGATATTTCGCCGCCGGTATTCCTTGAATGGTTTCTACCTCCGCCCATCGAAGGCCTTCCCTCTTCAACTCCAAGAGCGTCCGGTGAAGGAGTAGAGACCCAATCCCTTGCCTTCGATAGCTGGGAGAGACCGCTATTCCGGTGAAAAGCCGTCCTTTGCCTGAGTTTCTCTCCGCGATTATCCCATTGATTCCAACAATCTTCTCCTTCTCTGCGACCAAGATCTTCGCGCCCAGTCGTTTCTTAGAGTCCAGAAACCATCTCGCGGCGCTACTAGGTGTCCATTTCTTTAGGTAATTCTCCCATGGAGAACCTTCCTCCTCTCTGAGACCATCGTACCATACTTCAGCCGCAGATCCTATTTCATCTTCTGATACAAACCTAACTCGCATAGCGGCGATTTGTCTGGGATCAGAATAGCTGAACTTCGATAGGTCCCATCTGAAGACGCAATAGAATGGACCGAAAGGAGACGTTGCTATTCACCCTCTCCCTGCCATGAAAATCGCTCAGACATTTCTTTCTGAAGAGAGGTGACGACTTCTGTGAAGTCGACGACATTAGTTGCTTGAATCTCCTGCTCTTTGCTAAGCTCAGCGAGCTTTGAGTTCCTTATCGCAAACCTCAAGTCTGCGTTTCTCAGCGCGTGTAGATCCCATCGTCCATCGCCAATGTAGGCGACCGTATCAGCTTTCGTCTTGTAGTATCTGACAGTGTCGTCTTTGAGGCTGATCGACCTGTTGTCCTTCAGTTTGGGAAAGTCGAACTTGATGCCTGTCGGCGTGCATTTCGCCGCTGCCGCGTACAGTTCCATCTTCCTCCACTTCTGGCGTCTTAGAAAGTGTTTGATGACGAAATCCAGGCCTGCGCTGACGAGGACGAGAGGGTAGTGGTTTGTCTTACAATAGTCGATTAGATTGTCGAAGCCGGCTCTGAATCTAGTGACCTCGTCCAGTTCGTCCAAAATTTGGGATCTTGACACCTTTACCATTGCGCCTTGTCTTCTGAGGCATTCCTCCAGTGTAATCTGCCCCTTGACGTATTGGTCATCAACAGCCATCCAGTCGCCCTGAGCAAATCTTTCAGCAACGTTTCGGAACGTGTCGTTGAGCGTGACCGTGCCATCAAAGTCGCTTAGTACTGCAAGCTTCAATTCAAACGGGATTCTCTTTGATTTCTACGTCTTGTGGACGTTGAAAAACAATGGTTCCTCCAAAGATGAGAGCAAGCTCGTCGGTATAACGCGCGCTACTACAATGTTTCTCTGGATATCAAAGCCATATTTTGAGTTGAAAAACGCCTCTCGCAAAGCCTATCACGGGCAATAAGTAATCGAATCCATGAGCGAGCGTTTCACCGCTGAAATGGCCGTAGCGTTCCAAGCGTCTCGACACGGGGTCTCCGTCGAACAGGTGGGTATAGCTCCCTTAGTGGTGGGATCGTGGGACCTCGAGACCGTCAAGTCACTGGCTAAGACGGTGGGCGCTGAGCCGTCGCCGTCTTGGTGGTGGGGGCCGCGGTTTCCATTGTATAATGGCCAGATTGGCGACAGAAAGGTTTCCTTCGTTAATCTCCCCGTGGGCGCGCCTGCCACTACACTGGTTATGGAAGAACTGATCGCTTGCGGCGTGAGGGCTTTCTTGGGGCTGGGGCTTGCGGGCAGCATTCAGCCCGAGGCGCCGGTGGGGACGTGTTTCATTCCGACATCTTGCATCAGGGATGAGGGGACGTCTCCGCATTATCTGGCGAGTGATGATGGGCTTCGTCCAGCGCAACGACTGGTCCGGGCGTTAGAGAAGGCGCGCCTCAAGAAAGGTGTAGTGGCGTATACCGGTCCTATTTGGACGACGGACGCACCTTACAGGGAAATGGTGACGACGATCGAGAACTATCGATTGCGGGACGTATTAGGAGTAGACATGGAAACCTCGGCAATGTATGCACTGGGGACGTACCGGAATGTGGAGGTCTGCAACTTCCTGGTAGTCAGCGACGAGTTGTGGAGAGACTGGAGGCCAGCCATTGGCCGACCAGAGCTAGCCGACGCCCTAAAGAAAGCTGAGGAAGTTGTGCTAGAAGCGGTCACAACACTTCGAACGTGATGGGTTCCGGGATAGATCATGTCGGGTTTTAGCTTGGACTTGCAGAAGCAGGTGAAGACCTTGAATTTCACCCGCATCACTGCAGAATACCATCCATCATGGTATTCCCCTATAAGAATGGACCTTAGGCCGCCTGTAGTCATCCTTCGACGCCCCATTTTTGGGGTGCAGCGAAATCTGAAGCTCATTGTCCCAGATGGTGGTTCTCCTAGGAGTTTGCTTAAGTGTAGAATCAAGCGAACAAAGACCTCGTAATATGCTCTAGTAAGCTCTAATCAGAGACGACCGACAGTGGCACCAAGTCGCCCAGGCAACAAAGGGATCGGCAGGCGGTTTAGGAGAGTGTTTCGAGGCCTTTGGACGTAAGCTTGTTTTTTCCGGTGAGATAGCCGTTCGTTTTCAAGGCATTCGTCTCCTTCTCAACCTGATTCTTGTCCATTGAGAGATTTTTTGCAATCTCCCTCGGCTTTCCGAAGCCCTGTTGGTATTTTGTCAATATCAGGAATTGAGATCGGCTCATATCTTTCGGCAAGTTCACTGGACCGGCGTTTTCCGGCCGAACGCCGACCCCTGCGGGCATCATGTTTTGGACGTGACGCATCATCTGCGACATGTCCATGTTCGGCCACGAATAAGTTGCCGCCTGGGCGGTGTTCAAGACTCGTTGTATGACACTGTACGTCGCGAACCCGGTCAGCCCAGCGGCTCCGATAGGCGGAGCAGGACTAACCTGTATTCCGAGTAGGTTTCCAAGCGAGCTTTCCTTGCCGAACAGGTTAAGCAGGCTGGGAAGATAGGATCCGAGGGGTGAATAAGAGCCGGATGGAAAAAGGAGGGGAAGCGCTGCCCCGATAAGCGAGATAATTACTCGGAAAACGATCTTACAACTATAGATATTCCACGGGATCTCCTACTCTCTTGGATGGCTTAAAGTCTATCTGATTTGGCGGATGAAAATTCTTGGTTAAGATGAAGGCATGGCCAACGATCGCCGTGATCCTTGTTGCGGTAGCTGCCGTCGGGACGACCGTCTACTACGCAAGTGAATTATCGATTATGAGGACGTCCTCTCTCTGTAGAGATTCGAACAACATCGGCAGCCATATCTATAATCCTGCAAGGCTGCAAGTGTTCAAGGACTGCGTAACCGTTTCTGGAATAGTAGACAGTGTAATCATGGAGGACGACGGAGACTACCACGTATGGTTCCATGTTGACTCGCAATACGCCAACTTGCCCAACAGCGTAAACAATGACTATCGGCCCGGTGATTTGTTGGCCGAGATAATCTGCGCAACTACGGTCAATCAACAGGATGCGTTTCTAGCTTGTGAGAACTACACTAACCAGATTCCGATACCCAATATGAACCAGAACATCTCTGTGACAGGACCCTATGTTCTCGACTTGACCCACGGATGGATGGAAGTCCATCCGGTCTACTCGCTTCTTGTCTCGTATCCTTAGATGCGTGCTCTAGGAGCTCTTGATGGGCGTCCCATGCCGTTCGTCAGGGCAAATCCATTCGCCAAGGCCAACCCTCGAGATTCTTCGATAACACATCCGGCCATGCACCACGCACAGCATTCTACCATGAACAACTTCTGGTAGCTTATTGACATCCCTACGTCCATCTCCATCGGAAGAATTCAGTCTAGCAGGTTCCCCTAGAGGAGTCGGACTTGAAGGATCTTCCTCGCCCATATCCGAAGCGCATACGTCTAGAAGGCTTGGCGTCCGTTAAGCATTGCTCTTCGACAAGTATCCTTTCTACATCAAAAGATACCCATGGAGATCATTGTTCGAAGGTTTCTTGACGGTAGAAGCCTCAAATCACCCAGACCAATCAAAAGGTTGATCATGCTCGACACAGAACCCAGAGAGGTGAGAGGCTAAACAAAACCTTCGAGTCCTAAGTCAAGGAAGATTTGGTACCTCTTCCTTCTGTTCTCTATACTAGTCGTTCTCGGCCTTCTGATAATGACAACTTCTGACAGCTTCTTCTTCACGGGTCTGACCTTTGTTATTGCTCGTTTGGCTGCCGTCGGATTGGCCAGGCTTGGCTCAGCCAGATGGGATTACTGATAGCGAGTCAAGATCAGATGGACCTCGCTCACTAACTAGTCTTACCTCAGCCGCCCCTATATCGTGGGACCTCCGCTTCCAAATTCTCGCTGACCAATTCCAAGATTCAGCAACCCAGCCAAGAGTCCGCTAGCAAGGTTTTAGTTCACGCCCATATCAGCCCGCCCTCCATGCCTAAATCCAAATCCAAAAAGGCAAAAGCAAAGAAACCTGCAAAGTCCAAGAAAGCCCCTATCCCACCGGGATTCCATACAGTGACACCATACCTCACGATCAACGGTGCAGCTGCCGCCATAGACTGGTACAAGAAGGCCTTCGGCGCAAAAGAACTGGCACGAGACGCCATCCCAGACGGAAAAATCATGAACGCGCGCATCAGAATCGGCGACTCGATTGTAATGCTATCCGATACCTTCCCAGGCGGCGGCCCTCAATCCCCTGATATGCTCGGCAACAGCCCCGTCACACTCCACATCTACACCGGCAACATTGAGAAGCTCTGGCAGCAAGCCGTCGAGGCAGGCGCCAAGGTCACAATGCCGTTGGACAACCAGTTCTGGGGCGAACGTTACGGCCAACTAACCGACCCGTATGGACACCACTGGTCTGTGTCTCAGCAAGTCAACATGAGCAAGAAGGAGAAAGATGAGAAACAGAAACAGGCCATGGCAATGTTCGCTCAAAACGAGCACCCCGGCCGGACAGAAGCGGCCCCAATCGTACAACACTAGCTCCACATTAACCTCTATGGGCGAAGCTAACGCTTCGCTCAACCCTCTTTTTTTATAAAACCAACTGAACGGATAAAGGCTAGAACTATGAAATTGGATCGGCTCGACCATCTTGTCCTGACAGTCAGAAACATCGAGACAACATGCACATTCTACTCAAATGTCCTTGCGATGGAAGTCATCACTTTCGAGAACGGTCGCAAAGCGCTCTCGTTTGGATCTCAAAAGATCAACCTCCATGAGGCTGGCAAGGAATTCGAACCGAAAGCCTACAGACCTACCCCCGGCTCAGCAGACCTATGTTTCACTACGATCACCCCTATTGATGAAGTCATAAGACGTCTCGAATTATCGAAGGTCAGAATACTAGAGGGCCCAGTCAAGAGAACCGGTGCCCTCGGCCAGATGATGTCCGTGTACTTCCGGGACCCTGACCTGAACCTCATAGAAATCTCGAACTATGAGGACGCAAAGAAGAATCGGGTTATAACCGAAACAAGCTAGTAGCACGCCGATGCGTTTATGCTCACAAGATGCGCGTTCCGAAGAGAAATGCTCCCCGTGGAAAGCCTGGTTCTGATCGAAGCTGCGGGACGATCCGCTAGCATCTGTGAAAACTGCCTAGCCATCTTAATAGTTCACCGCCGTTATCACAATTTGAATCTGGAAAAACTGATCGTGCAAATATCGACTGAATAGAAGATAGCGCACTCCGAAGACTTTCTGGAAGGGAAAAGGCGTGATCGTGTGTGTTTATCGTATCCTGCTTATAGCAGGCTGGAACATTTGTTCCTGGTCACGTACTGGAGCCGACGATCTGTATGCTCGAAGTCCATTGTTCCCGTTGTCAAAGGCAGGTTTAGCAACCGTGTTTAGTTTGACCCAGTCAGGAATGATCACGGCTCTGATCAATTCCTGGATCGATATGCCTCGGTCTTCTGCTTCTGTCTGTAGGAGTTCGAAACTTTCATCGCGGAGTGACAGCATGAATTTTGCCAATTGGACACCTAAAGAGTGGGGCAGGGGTTGCTCCGGTTTCCTCGAATATAAACATTCTACGGAGAGAAAGTAGGGACTCTTTTCACTCAAATCAGTATAGATGAAGGCATGGGAATGCCTATCAGCTCCTGTTGAGGCAACCACATCAAACCCTAGGTTAGCCTTCGAGGGACATGATCAGATCTTGCGAGAACGGATTGACCTTCATCTCAACGAGGCTCCGCCGCTAAAGACTCCGGTCCTGATAGCCGGCCTCCCTGACAGTGGAAGAGTTGCCAAGATCGTTCTCGACCAGCTGGTCAAGGCACTGAAGGCAATTCCTTTGGGCTATCTCTACTCAGACTATCTCCCACCTCGCCTCCTCCTAAAGCCCGACGGGACAGCTGACCTGATGAAACATGAAATATT
>Ga0137415_10005632_pt1 | contig 12403 bp, 13 predicted proteins | sample CZODoug3_1_1_16f_FD_183082 | JGI IMG/M metagenome (GOLD analysis project Ga0137415, IMG submission 183082) | Vadose zone soil fungal communities from Angelo Coast Range Reserve, California, USA - CZODoug3_1_1_16fungal (Hybrid Assembly) | ecosystem: Environmental > Terrestrial > Soil > Vadose...
TGGGCGCCCTGGTGCGGCCCCTGCCGGGCGCTCGCGCCGGTGCTCGAGGCGCTCGAGCGCGACGGGGCGGGCCGCCTGCGCGTGGCGAAGGTGAACGTGGACGAGGAGCCGTCGCTGGCCGGACGCTACGAGATCCGCTCGATCCCGACCATCCTGTTCGTCAAAGAGGGACGCGTCGTCGACACGGTCATCGGCGCGGTGCCGCGCGCGACGCTCGACGCCAAGCTCGCCAAGCACCTGTCGCCGTAGCGGCCGAAACCGTCATAGCAATGTAGGCGGTACTGGCCCACACTCCCGGGCGGAGCTCATTCCGCCAGGAGGTGTGACCATGCACTCCTACAGCCGTTCCCTCGCCCCGTTCCTGGCGCTCGCCGTCCTGGCCGTCGCCACGCCGGCCCGCGCCGAGCCGCGACGCGAGGCGCCGCTGGTCATCGGCCACCGGGGTACCGCGGGCTACCTGCCCGACCACACGCTCGAGGGGTATGCCCTCGCCATCGAGCTGGGCGCCGACTTCGTCGAGCCGGATCTCGTGGCGACGAAGGACGGTCATCTCATCGCGCGCCACGAGCCCAACCTGATCGCCACCACCGACGTGAGCCGACGCCCCGAGTTCGCCGGGCGCCGGCGCGTCGCGATCATCGACGGGGCCGCGGACGAGGGCTGGTTCGCGTCGGACTTCACGCTGCGCGAGATCAAGACGCTGCGCGCCGTGCAGCCCTTCGCCGACCGGCCGCCGCAGTTCAACGGCCGCTTCGAGATCCCGACGCTCGAGGAGATCATCGACCTCGTCAAGCGGAAGTCGCGGGACAAGGGCCGCACCATCGGCATCTACCCCGAGACCAAGCACCCGACGTACCACGAGTCGATCGGCCTGCCGCTCGAGGGCCGGCTCGCGCGCATCCTGCACGCCGCCGGCTGGGATCGGCGCGACTCGCCCGTGTTCCTCCAGTCCTTCGAGCCATCGAGCCTCAAGAAGCTGCGGCGGCTGACGGACAACCGGTCGATCCAGCTCATCGACGCCAACGACGTCAACCCCGACGGCACGCTCGACTTCACGGCGCCCTTCGACCGGCCGTACGATTGGACCGCCTCCGGCGATCCGCGGCTGCTGGCGCGCCGGTTCGACTTCCTCACCACCGACGAGGGGCTGCGCGAGGTCAAGACCTACGCCGACGGCATCGGGCCCTGGAAGCGCTACATCGTGAGCACGGCCGCCGTCGATCTCAACCACGACGGCCACGTCGGCGACGAGAACGGCGACGGCAAGATCGACGAGTCGGACCGCGCCCTGCTGCGCCCGACCGATCTGGTCGAGCGCGCGCACCGGCACGGCCTGCTCGTACACACGTGGACCTTCCGCAACGAGCCGAAGCGACTGGCGGCGGACTACCAGGCCAACCCGGTGAGCGAGATCCTCATGTTCTTCGAGCTGGGCGTGGACGGCATCTTCACCGACTTCTCGGACACGGGCGTGGTGGCCCGCCTCCTGCTGCAGCTCGCCCGCGAGCGCGACTTCGCGCGCTGCTTCGTGGCGGGAGAGTGCCGTTAGGAGTCTCTCGCTATGGGGGGCCATTTCGGGGCCCCCCATGTCCCTAAATCCCCAGCGTCTTCACGGCTTCGTCGATGCGCTCCTTGTGATTCTTGACCCACTGCTCGAGCGTCGTCTCTTCTTCCTTCTTGGCGCGCGCCTGCGCCTTGGCGAGCAGGTCCGGCGCCTGCGCCTTCGGCAGCACGACAATCCCCTCCTCGTCGGCGATCACCATGTCGCCCGGCGCCACCGGCACGCCGCCGCAGACCACGGTGACGTTGATGAGCCCCGCCGTCTTGCGCACGCCGGGGATCGGGATCACGCCGCGGCCGAACACGGGGAACCTGTTCTTGCGCGTCTCCGCGAGATCCCGGATCACGCCGTCCACGACGAAGCCCGCGATGCCGCGCTGCTGGGCATAGGCGCACACGTTGCCGCCGGCCATGGCCCAGTTCGAGTCGCCGGCCGCGCACACGATCACCGAGCCCGCCGGCGCCCGGTGGATCGCGACGTGCAGCATCAGGTTGTCGCCGGCGGGGCACGCGACGGGATACGCGGGGCCGGCCAGGCGCGGCATCGGCTCCCAGAGCGGGCGGAGGGTCGGGTCCATCACGCGGTCGCGGGTGACGACCTCGGCGAACGTGCAGGGGGAAATCTTGGCGAAGGCCGCGGTATCCATGATCACTCCGACATTTTGAGGAGCAGCCCGGTGCGGCGCGCGCGCTGCACGGCCGCGTAGAACGCGAGGTGCGCGACGACCGCGTACACGACCGACAGCGCCAGGCCGGTCGCGATCGGCGCCGCGAACTCCGAGGCGAAGCCGAAGTGCGAGCGATAGGCGTCGAGGAAGTACGTCAACGGGATCGCGCGCGCGAAGGCCGCCGCCGGCGCCGGCAGCACGGAGACCGGATAGTAGATGCCCGCGAGCACCAGCACCAGGTTCACGCTGGCCCACGCGAAGGCCTCGGCGCGGTTGCCGAAGAGCGTGATGAGGGCGCAGACGAACACGCCGACGATCCACGCGTTGAGAAAGCAGCCGAGCAGGAACACGGCGACGGCGCGCGGGCCTGCCGCGAGCACGCGGAAGTCGAACGCCCACCACGCGAGGGCCGCCAGCAGCGTGAAGAGCGCGCCGCCGCGCACCATGCCCACGAGCCAGGAGCCCACGGTCAGGTGACGGATGCCGATCGGCGCCAGGAACTGGTGCTTGATCGACTTCGACCAGACGTCCATGAGCACCGCATAGGCGACCTCGAGCTGGCAGACGTTGACCACCGACAGCGCGATGGTCCCGATCAGGACGAACGAGGCCTGCGCCGGCGTGATCCCGAGGAACCTCGTCATGAGCCCGATGGAGATCACGCCCACGATCGGCCAGAACAGCAGCTCGAAGAAGAAGAACACGTTGCGCGACGCCATCAGCGCGTTGCGCACGACCACGGCCCACACGGCCAGCAGGTCAGCGCGCCAGCTCAACGAACACCTCCTCCAGCTCCGGCTCGCGCACGCGCACGTTGCGGACCGTCACGCCCTCGGCGAACAGCTGCCGCAGCAGATCGGGCAGGCGCTTCTCGGCGTCGTCCACCGTACACTTCGTCCAGCCGTCGGCGGTCGCGCAGCGCAGCACGCCCGGCGCCTCGCCGAGCCACGCCGGCGGCGCCGGCTCGAGTCGCAGCGCGATCACGTCGCCGAGGCCGATCCGACGCTTCAGCGCCTCGGGCGTGCCGGCGTCGAGGATCCGCCCGGCCTTGATGAAGGCCACCTCGTCGCACAGCTCCTCGGCCTCGCGCATGTAGTGCGTGGTCAGCACGATGGTCATGCCGCGCTCGCGACGGAGCGCGGCGATGTGGGCGCGCACGCGCACGGACACGTCGGGGTCGAGCCCCAGCGTCGGCTCGTCGAGGAAGAGCAGCTCCGGATCGTTGACGAGGGACTTCGCCAGCGCCACCCGCTGCTTGAGGCCGGTGGACAGCTCGCTGTACGGCACGCGGCGGTACGGCTTCAGCTCGTACTGCTCGATCAGCTTGTCGACGCGCACGCGTAGCGCCACGCCCGACAGTCCGTAGAGGCGCCCGTAGAACGCGATGATCTCGCTCACGCGCAGGCTCCAGAGAAACGACGGCCGCCCGCTCGCCATGTTCAGCCGCCGCCGCAGCGCCATCGAGTCGCGGACGACGTCCAGCCCGAGGACGCGCGCGGTGCCGCGGTCGGGGATCAGAAGCGTCGCGAGGATCGACAGGAGCGTCGTCTTGCCGGCGCCGTTGGGGCCGAGCAGGCCGACAATGGCGCCGCGCGGGACCTGGAGCGTCACGCCGCGCAGCGCGTCGGTCAGGCGGGGGCGGAACCATCCCGAGCGGAAGGTCTTCGCCACCTCGCGCGCGTCGATAGCGAGGGTCGGCGCGGGCGAAGGCATGACTCGATGGTAACATGCGGCGCATGACGGCCCCGGCGGAGTGGCGGTGTTCCGCCGCCGACCTGACGCCCGGCCGGACGACGAAGTTCCGGCTCGAGTGCCGAGGGCGCGGCGTCGAGGGATTCGTCGTCAATCACGACGGCGAATACCACGCGTACGTCAACCGCTGCCCGCACGTCGGCACGCCGCTCGATCTCTGGCCCAACGACTTTTTCGCCGAAGACGGCCGCACGCTCGTCTGCTCCACGCACGGCGCGCTCTACGAGCCGGCCACCGGCTTTTGCACGGCGGGCCCGTGCGCCGGCGACTCGCTGTCGCGCCTGCCGCTGCGCCGCGAGGGCGACACGCTGGTGGTGACCTGCCCATGACCGACGACCACAAGGCGATCGAGGAAGCGAACGCAGGCTTCTATCGCGCGTTCGAGGCGCTCGACCTGCGCGCGATGGAGGACGTGTGGTCGCACGGCGAGCACGTCCAGTGTGTGCACCCGGGCTGGCCGCTCCTCATCGGCTGGGGGGCGGTGCGCGCGTCGTGGGAGGCGATCTTCGCCAACACGCAGGAGATGAGCTTCAGCCTCACCCACGTGCGCTCGGCGGGCGCCGGCGACCTCGCCTGGGTCACCTGCACCGAGAACATCCTGTCCGAGACCGACGGCCGCGTCGGCGTGACCTCGATCCTGGCGACGAACCTCTTCGAGCGCAGCCCGGACCGCGAAGGAGGCAGCTGGCGCATGGTCCACCACCATGCCTCGCACGTGCTGAGCCGCGCGGCGCTTTAAGATTTGCGCCGCAGCAGCGCCCAGCCCCGCTCGCGCGCGACGACCTCGAAGCCGGCGATCTGCTGGCGCGCGATGATCGACTCGAGATCCAGCACCCACTGCGCGCGCTCCAGCCCCGCCGGGAAGACGTAGCACTCCTCGCGCGTCGCGAGATGCGGCACCAGGCGCTCGCTGACGCTCACGGGGACGAGCCGCGGCACGCGGGCCATCAGCGCGTGGGCCGCGCGCTGCCCCGGCCCGAGCGACCACTTGCTGACGCCGAGCTCGTTCACCGTGCGCGCGGCGAGCACGACCGACACGATGCCGGCGCCGACGACGACGGCACGCGCCGACAACCATCGGGGCCGCCACGTGGCGTCGCGCAGCGTCACGAAGCCTTCCACCGCTGCCAGGAGCAGGAACGGCAGCACGAATGCCTGGTACTGCGTGCGGTGATGGAACAGGAAGGGGTCGGTCGACAGGAGGTTCACCGCCAGACCCGGCAGCGCGGCGGCCGCCACTCGCGGCGCCGCGAGCGGCAGCAAGCCGAGCGGCGCCAGCAGCGCGAGCAGGTAGAACGCTTTCTCCGGCGTGAAGACCACCGGCATCCAGCGCCAGGGCCGCACGACGACGCTGGCGAGCACCTCGGGCAGCGTGTGGCCGAGATAGGCGTAGCGCTTGACGAGGTGCGGATAGGGCTCGCCGCGGAAGTGCGGCATGAGCACGTTCATGTCGAGCCACAGCAGCAGCACGCAGAGGATCGCCATCGCGACGCCGACCGCCCATCGGCGGCGTGCCAGGGCCAGCCACACGCCGAAGCCGACGCCGGCGATCGCCACGTCCTCGCGGCCGGCGAGCGCGGCCACCACCGCCACCGCCGCCCACGCCGGGCGCCCGGCGTCCACCGCCCACGCGGCGGCGATGATCAGCGGGATCGCAAAGGCCGTTGGATGGACGTCGCGGACATTGATGCCGTGAAGCGTCGGGTTCAACAGATAGAGGACGGCAAGAGCCGCGGCGGCGCGCGCATCGCCGAGCCGGCGCGTGGCGAAGCCGGCCATGGCGACGGCGCCGGCCGCAAAGATCGCCGTCTGGGCCAGCAGGAGCGCGACCGCCCCCGGCGCCAGCCACCCCAACGGGACGAACAGATAAAGGATGGGCGAGAAATGATCGCCCCAGGCATGCATCGGCGGCAGCGTGACCCGCGCGCCATGGCCGTGGGCCAGATTCCACACGACCTGGACGTAGTAGCCGAGGTCGAGGGCGTGAGTGCGCAGCGCGACGTGGCGCGTGACCACGACCACGCCCATGAGGAGGACGTAGACGGCGACGCCGCCGGCGACGAGCGCGCGCGGCGACACGCGGGGCAGCGCGACGGGCGCCAGCGCCAGCCGCGCGCCGACGACCAGCGCCAGGACGACCACGAGGTCTTCCGCGCGCTCGAGGGTCATCCCGCCCAGTCGCAGACGCCCGACCGCGAGCACGGCGACCGCCAGCGCGGCGAGGACGAGCCCCGCGCCGTCCAGCGCGCGCGCGAGCCCCCTCAACTGAGGCGCGTGTAACGGGCGCGGAGGCTGTCGAACCGGCGCGAGCGCCGGAGACCCCACTTGCTGAGGAGGTACCAGAAGAGGACGGCGAGGATGCGCAGCCCATAGACGGTGGACGCGAGAAAGCTCGCGGAGGACGCCTCGGGAAAGTAGCGCGTGGGCACCGCGATCTCCGCGATGCGAAAGCGCGCCGCCACCACCTGGGCGATGATCTCCTGGTCGAAGACGAAACCGTCGGAGTTGGTCTGGAAGTTGACGGTCTCGAGGACCTCCTTCCGGAAGGCACGATAACCCGTGTGATACTCCGACAGCCGCAGCCCGAACGCGCGGTTCTCGACCCACGTCAGGAAGCGGTTGGCGAGGAATTTCCACCACGGCATGCCCTGCGCGAGCGCCGAGCCGCCCTTGAGCCGCGAACCCAGCACGACGTCGGCGTCGCCGTGCACGATCGGCTCGACGATCTGGGGCACGAGCGTCGGGTCGTACTGGTAGTCGGGATGGACCATGACCACGACGTCGGCGCCGGCACGCAGCGCCTCCGTGTAGCACGTCTTCTGGTTGGCGCCGTAGCCGTAGTTGCGGTTGTGGACGAAGATCTCCAGCCCGAGCTGCCGCGCGACCTCCAGCGTCATGTCGGTCGAGCCGTCGTCCACCAGGATCACGAGGTTCACGGTGTCCTTGGGTAGCTCCTCGTACGTCATGCGCAGCGTGCGCCCCGCGTTGTACGCCGGCATCACGACGACGATCTTGGGCGCGCGCTTTTTGGATTTGACGTTCATTGGAGCGGGGGCCGCGAGGCCGGCTTGGGCCGTGGGTGGGCCGTTCTGGGCGCGCGTGGCTCCCTCATGCCCGGTCGACCGTTGCTGCCCGGTCGACCGTTGCAGGCGGCGCGTGCCACGGTCATGCGTGGTCTACCGTTCGCGGTCATGCGTGGCTCCGACGACGAACTGGTAGGCGAGCAGGCGGGGCAGTGCGCGCGCGGTGTGCGCGCTCAGCGCATGCACGGCGGCCAGCGCGCGCCCGTGCCAGCGCGTCGGCACCACCTGGTAGAGCGGCACGGGCGTCGCCGTCAGCCGCGCGATGCGAAGCCCCGAGCCCGTCACCAGCGCCGTCAGCGTGCGCCGCGTGTAGAAGCGCAGGTGCGTGCGGTCGAGGATACCGCGCTCGGCGTACTCGAAGCGACCGGCGAGGAGCGAGAGGCGCATCCACAGGTGGGCGACGTTCGGCATCGAGATCACGACCTGCCCGCCCCGCGCCAGGGCGCGGCGCAGTGTCGCCAGCGCCCCGGCGGGATCGCGCAGGTGCTCCAGCACGTCGGCGCAGACGATCGCGTCGAACTCCCCCTCCAGCGGCGGAACGCCCGCGTCGAGATCGGCCACGATCATCCGCTCGCAGTGCGCAGCGCCGGCCGCGGCGGCCGCTTCATCGGCCTCGAGGCCGGTCACCTTCCAGCCGCGCTCGGTCAGCCGGCGCGAGAGCAGGCCGTCGGCGGCGCCGACGTCGAGCAGCCGGCGGCCGCGCCCGTCGCCCAGCCAGTCGAGGATGACCGAGTGGCTGCTGTACGGGTCGTCCTTCAGCGTGTAGCGGGACGCGGGGCTCACCGGAGCCATCATCCGACTTCGGTCACTCACTTTTCAACATTCGCGTACAGCCACCGTCCCCCGCCCTCCGCGATCAGCCGCACCGAGCCGGCCGGCAGCGTCCGCACCACGCTGCGCTCGGGAACGACGCCCGTGACCAGGAACCGCCGGCCCGGCTTCGGCCATTCCTGGGCCAGGCGGGCGCCGTCCCAGAACCGGTCGCGCGCCTCCGGAAAGGTCGCGCCAAAGGCGAGGCTGGACTGGAGCCCGTTCACCACCGTCACCGGACGATCGAGCGCGAGCAGTACGGAGCCGCTGTTCTCGAGCGGCCCTTCGTGCAGAACCTGGTCGCCCGGCTCCAGCCGTAGCACGAGCGCCTGCGTCACCGTTCGCGTCGAGCGCCCGCGCGCGAAGAGCGCCACGCCGTCACCCGCCGCGGGCAGGAAGGCGAGCGCGACCGCGACGGCCGCCCACGCGCCGAGCGCGGGCCGCCGGCGCCAGGCCGCCCACGCGAGCACGAGCGCGCCGCCGCCGAAGATCATGGTGCACGTGCGCAGCGTCGGCACGTACATCTCGAGGGGTGCGCTCGGCGACACCTGCCCCCGCGCGGCGAGGTTGCGCGTGGCGAGATCGACGTTGCCGAGCACGCCCGCGGGAATCGGGAGCCGGTCGACGGCGGCCAGACCGAAGGCGAGGGTGGCCAGCCCGTACACGACCAGGATGGGCACGATGAGCGCGCGCGGCCGCAGCGAGTCCGGCGCCGCCTCGATCGACTCGTCCCAGAGCCGCGCGACGAGCAGGGCCAGCGCGGGAAGGGCCGGCAGCCCGTAATGCGGCAGCTTGAACGGCGACAGCGCGAAGAAGCCGATCATGACGATCGGCCACAGCGCGATCAGCACCCACAACCGCGCGGTCACGTCCTCCCACGGCCGGCGCAGCGCGCGCGCCACCGCCCACGGCGTGGCCAGCGACCACGGCAGGAAGGCCAGGAGCGTCACGCCGAGGAATTGCAGCGTGCCAAGCGGCACGTCCTCGTCGGGAAAGAGGCGGTGCCGCACGAAGTTCAGCACGTGATTGTCGATGAGCGTGTACCAGAGAAAGCCGCGGTTCCGCGCCTCCACCGCCGCGTACCACGGGACCGCGAGGGCGAGCAGCAGCAGCACGCCCCACCACGGCGCCCACGGAGCCAGCGGCCGCTCGCGCGTGAGGAGGAAGAAGAGCGCGACGACCACGAGCGGACCGAGCGCGCCCAGCACGTCCTTGGTCATCGTGGCCGCGCCGAGGCTCGCGTAGAAGACGACGAGGCCCCAGCGCCCGGCACCCTTGTACGCGACGGCGAAGCCGGCGTACGCCAGCACGATGCAGAGAATGAACACCATGTCGGGCTTCACGAGCCGGCCGTAGAGGTACATGCCGAGGTTGGCGATGACGATGAGGCCGGCCAGCAGCGCGACGCGCGCGCCGCCCAGGATGAAGCCGAGCCGGGCGGTGACGGCGGCGATGGCCACGGCGGCCAGCGCCGACCACACGCGCGCGGCGGCCTCGCCGACGCCGGCAACGGTGAACGAGGCGGCCATGAGCCAGTAGAGGACGGGGGGCTTGTCGAAGTACCGCACACCGTCGACGTGCGGCGTGATCCAGTCGCCCAGGTGCACCATCTCCCGGGCGATCTCCGTGTGAAACCCCTCGGGTGGGTCCACGAAGGGCGCGTGGCCGAGGCGCACCAGATAGAGCGCGGCCGCGACGACCGCGACGCCGAGGGGGATCCCGCGCACCCGGCGTGCCCGTCAGGTGACCTTCACGACCGCGTCGCCCGGCAGCCGGCCGAGGAACTCGGCGAGCGCCTGCTCGAGATAGCCGCGGTCGCGCGACTCCAGCGTGACCTTCACCTGGTATTCGGGGTTCGACAGCTCCGGATAGGAGCCGACGAGCAGCAGCGGGAACGCGTCGAGCAGCCGGTTGAGGTAGTCCGCCAGCGTCCCCTCGCCGATGCGCACGAAGACGTTCTTCAGGTGGATAGGGGCATCGCGGAAGCGCTCGCGCATGGCGTCGAACTTGCGACGGAAGATCTCCGGCACGCCGGGCAGCACGTACACGTTGCGCATGGCGACGTTGGGAAAGCGCAGCCCGTTGCCGGTGATCAGCTCCGCGCCCTCGGGGATCTCGGCCATGCGCAGGGCGGCATCGGTCAGCTTGTCGCGATAGTACCGCTCGAGCAGCGCCACCAGCTCGGGGTGGCGGACGACGGGCACGCCCATCGCACGTGCCACGCCCTCGATCGTCACGTCGTCGTGCGTCGGCCCCACGCCGCCCGAGGTGAAGACGAGGTCGAAGGCCTTGCTGAAGGCGGCGACTTCTTCCGCGATGAGCGCGACCTCGTCCGGGATGACGGCGATGCGTCGCACCTCGACGCCCAGCTCACGCAGCTCGCGGCAGAGGTAGGCGGCGTTGGCGTCGACGGTCTTGCCGGAGAGGATCTCGTTGCCGACGAGGATGATGCCGGCCGTCTTCGGCATGGCGTGCCGAATTCTACGACGCTGTCGACGCGGATGCTAGACTTGACGCCGTGACCGGCGACGCCGCTGCGATCCGTCTCGACGGCTGGGCTCTCGTCCTCGGCGCCTCCTCCGGCTTCGGCGAGGCTGTCAGCCTGGCCCTCGCGCGCGCCGGCATGAACGTCTTCGGCGTCCACCTCGATCGCAAGGCGACGCTGCCCAACGTCGAGCGCATCACGACCGAGATCAAGGGCCTCGGCCGCGAGACGCGCTTCTTCAACGTCAACGCCGCCGACGCGGAGAAGCGCGCCGAGGTGGCCGGCGAGATGCAGAAGACGCTGGAGGGACGCGGCGAGATGGGCCGCGTGCGCGTGATGCTGCACTCGCTGGCGTTCGGCACCCTCAAGCTCTTCATCGCCGATCCGATGAAGGACGCCGTCACGCAGCCGCAGATGGACATGACCCTCGACGTGATGGCGCACAGCCTGATCTACTGGACGCAGGAGCTCGTCGGCCGCGGGCTCATGACGCGCGGCGGCCACATCTACGCGATGACCTCGTCGGGCGGCGCGCGCGTGCTGCCGAACTACGGCCCGGTGTCGGCGGCCAAGGCCGCCCTCGAGTCCAACATCCGTCAGCTCGCCGCCGAGCTGGGCCCGCGCGGCATCAGCGCCAACTCCATCCGCGCCGGCGTCACCAACACGCCCGCGCTCCAGAAGATCCCCGGCAACGAGGAGATCATGGCGCAGGCGCGGCGCCGCAACCCCGGCGGCCGTCTCACCACGCCCGAGGACGTGGCGAAGGCGATCGTCGTGCTGTCGCACCCCGACACGTACTGGATCACCGGCAACGTGATCGGCGTCGACGGCGGCGAAGAAATCGTCGGGTGAGCTACGCCCAGGCGCTGGTCCTGGGGCTCGTCCAGGGCCTGACCGAGTTCCTGCCCGTGTCCTCCTCGGGTCACCTGATTCTCGTGCCGCGCGTCTTCGGCTGGCCCGACCAGGGCCTCGCGGTGGACGCGGCCCTGCACCTCGGCACGCTGGCCGCGCTCCTCGCCTACTTTCGCGACGAGATCTTCGCGATGTTCAGCGGCGCGCTCGATCGCCGGCTCGGCGTGATCATCGTGCTCGCGACGATTCCCGGCGCCGTCGCCGGCGTGCTCTTCGGCAAGTACATCGAGGCGAACTTCCGCTCGCCGCTGCTGATCGCGGGCACCACGGCGTTCTGGGGTCTCGTGATGCTGATGGCCGATCGCCAGGCGCCCCCGGCGCCGCCGCCGCAGCGCACCCACCCCACCCGCCACGATCGGCCCGACGACCCGCTGGAGCACGTGGGCTGGAGCCAGGGGATCGCGGTCGGCGTGGCGCAGGCACTGGCCCTCATTCCCGGCACGTCGCGCTCGGGCATCACGATCACCACCGGGCTCTTCGCCGGCCTCGACCGCGCGACGGCGGCGCGCTATGCGTTCCTGCTCGGCATCCCGATCACCGCCGGCGCGGGGATGAAGGAGGCGCTGCACCTCATCCGCGCCGGCGAGCACGTCGGCGACACGGGCCCCATCCTGGTCGCGATCCTCGTCTCGTTCCTCAGCGGCTGGTTCGCCGTGTGGTTCCTGGTGAACTATCTCAAGCGCCACTCCCTGGTGCCGTTCGTCGTCTACCGCCTCGCGCTGGCCGCGGTGATTGTCGCGGTCTGGTATCGTTAGAGCCATGACGCCCGAGATGCGGACCGGCGAGCCCCGGATGGACCCGACCTCCCTGTACCGGGAGGACGTCATCACCGACCGTCGCGTGGGGACCCTGCGCGTGATGACGCCGATCAAGACCGACGGCTCGACCGACCCCGGCCGCCAGGTCGTCTACGTCGGCGAGGCCCAGCTGCTGACCCAGGCGGGCCTCCTGCCGCTGGTGTTCGAGATCGACGCCACGTCGCTGGCCGACGCCGTCGAGAAGTTCGCCGCCGGCGCCACCGTCGCCATCGAGCGCACCCGCCGCGAGCTCGAGGACCTGCGCCGCGAGGCCGCCTCGCAGATCGTGGTGCCGCCGACCCTGCCCCCGGGCTTCGATCCCAGGGGCGGGCCGGG
>Ga0137415_10005633_pt1 | contig 12403 bp, 11 predicted proteins | sample CZODoug3_1_1_16f_FD_183082 | JGI IMG/M metagenome (GOLD analysis project Ga0137415, IMG submission 183082) | Vadose zone soil fungal communities from Angelo Coast Range Reserve, California, USA - CZODoug3_1_1_16fungal (Hybrid Assembly) | ecosystem: Environmental > Terrestrial > Soil > Vadose...
ATCTTGAGGGTAAGGAGCACTATGAAGACGCTGTATGCTCGACCGCTGTTGGCCGCCATACTGGCCGTAACGCTCGTCGGAGGACCCATTTCCCCAGCCTTCGGGCAAGATGCGCCGCAAAATCCCCCAGCAACGCAAGCCAAGCCCGCGACGGCCATTGTGCCGGTTTCGCTTGGCTCTGCGAAATACAGCTACACCCGCGCGCCCAGACCTTTTCCCAACCTGCTTGCTCCTTATAGCCCGATCAAGATTGCTGCGCCTGTGCTCACCAATTCGCCGCGCGTCGACCAGCTCATCCATGACGGAAAGCTGGAGTTGAGCATGCAAGAAGCAGTCGAGTTGGCGTTGGAAAACAGCATGGACATCGTGGTGCAGCGCTACAATCCGTGGTTCGCGGACACCGGCATCCTCAAGGCGAAAGCCGGAGGCTTTGGCGGCACCACTCCTGGCGCCGTGTTTGGCGGCTCGACGGCGAATAATCCGATTCTGAACTTCGATCCCCTCATCACGACAACGCTGACCATCGACGACCGCAATGTCCCGGTGAACAACCCGCTGACTTCCGGTACAGGCACTGGGTTGTCCTCGCTCGCAAGACTGACGTTGCACAATTCGACGTTTAACTCGCAGTATTCCCAGGGATTCCAGACCGGAACCACCTTTTTCACTGCCTGGGACAACACCCGGAACTCCTCGACTTCGGCCGCAAACTTGTTCAATCCCTCCGTGCAGTCTTCGATCTTCGTGGGATTCCAGCAACAGTTGCTGAACGGTTTTGGACGCTCCGTCAACACGCGCAACATCCGCATCGCCAAGAACAACCGCAGGATCGCGGACTGGGCGTTTACCCAGCAGGCCATCACTACGGTCACGAACACCATCAACGCTTATTGGGAACTCGTGTTCGCCAGGGAAAATGTAAAAGTTCAGCAGCAAGCCGTGACCGTGGCTCAGAAGCTCTACAACGACAACAAGAAGCAGCTGGAAATCGGCACGATGGCGCCGCTTGACGTCACTCGCGCCGAATCCGAGCTCGCCACCGACCGTCAGAACCTGATCGTGGCGCAGACCGTGCAACTTCAGGATCAACAGACACTGAAAAACGCCATCAGTAAGAATCCTCTGGCGCCTAATTTCGTGAACGTTGAAATCATCCCCACGGATTTGCCTTCGCGCCCGGAGGCTATCGAGGCCCCCTCGTTTGAAGACGCGGTAAAAGAAGCATTCGCGAAGAGGCCGGAATTGCAGGAAGAAGCGCTCAACCTGTTGAATGGAGAGATCGACCTGAAGGCTACGCGCAACGCGTTGCTGCCGACGGCTACGCTCACAGCGCAGTATGGAACCGTCGGACTCGCTGGCAACCAGACCCAAGTCCTCACCTCTGCCACCACGCAGGGCACTCAATTGATTGATAACACCGGAGCCAAAATTAATGCGTTCATTCCAATCACTGTGCCAACCAGCACGCAACTCGTTACCGCCGGCTTTGGCGACGCCATGAGCACTGTGTTCAAAAACCAATTCCCCGACTACCAGGTATCATTGAACTTGCAGATCCCCATCCGCAATCGTTCCGCGCAGGCGGACAATCAGCGCGCCATCCTTACGCAGCGTTGGCTCGAAGCGCAGTTGCAGCAAATGAAGAATGCCGCGCTTCTTGACGTCCGCAACACGTACATCGCCCTTACGCAGGACCGCGCCCAGGTCGACGCCGCCAGCAAGGCCCGCGAACTCCAGCAGCAAACCTTTGATGCCGAGCAGAAAAAGTATCAGCTCGGTGCGTCCACCGTTTACCTCGTCATTCAGACGCAACGCGACCTCATCAACGCGCAAGGCACGGAGCTCCGCGCCCTGGCTAACCTCGCCGAAGCCAAGGCCAATTACGAGCGCGCCGTCGGCCGCACGCTGGAAGTCAATCGGGTCACCATCGCCGACGCCAAGTCCGGCGAAGCCGAGCGCGAAACACTCATTCCCGGCACGCTCCACGGTCAAGTGGTCGGGACAGAAAAACTCTCATTTAACGCCGGCCAAAAGTAATCTCGTTTAGAAATTGTTATGCTCGGCCCGCGTGGCTACTCGGTGGCCGAGTTTCCTTTTTCTGAGGCTCACGCCGGCCTCCTCTTCGAAGCCGGGCGGCCCGTCACGCCGTCATGCCCTCTTGACAAGCGAGAGGCGCGGGCATACGGTTTCTCGCACGGCCAGTCTTTCCTTCTCGGAAGTTCCCCATGAACTGCGAAACCATGCTTCAGGAGGAGAAGCTATGAGCGAAACTTTGAATTACAAGTACGCATTCCTTTCCACGCTTTTGATTTCCGGAGTACTCGTTCTCGGGTCGCGAAGCGCTCCGCCACAGGACAAGCCGCGTACCCCTGCCGACGGCCACGATATTCATGTCCTGGCTCCCCACAAGATGGATGGCAAAGTGATGGGCCCCTACCATCACTACTGCAAACCCGTATCGAGTGACGTGCTCGAATGCCTGATCTATGAATCCACGGAACCGAATGCCCTGCTCAAACAGGTGGAATACTTCGTTGCCAAGAACGTCTCGCGGTCCAATGTCTCTCTGGAGACCTGGAATAAGTTCTACCACGACCACACGGTCGAGATTGCCACTGGCCGGGTGCAGGTTCTGGACCGTTCGCCCGAGGAAGCCAAGAAAATAGCTGAGGTCGCCGCCCAAACCGACGGCATCATCTTTCACCTCTGGTTGCCCGACGACGGTAAAGCTCCAAACGGGACTGTCGGGCATCCGCAGTCCGTGGGCCACAAAGAATTGACGGCCAAGGAGTACAGCGCAAAGTAACAACACTGCTGGCATGTCATTGGCTTCTTCCCGTCGCTGCCATCAGTTGCCACAATCAGGTGTCTAGTGTCGGAAAAGGGTGACACCTGCGAGGCGGAGCGGTTTTTGCCCTTTCGTGATGCAAGGTCAATGACTTGCTCACTCGGGCTTTGCTAATGAAGGACAAATCTGCTTGCTAAGCCCTTCGCTGCGGCGCGCTTGCGGCTCGTTCCTACCTCCGTGGCAATTGCCGTCTCAGAGGCCATTCGTCTTGGCAAGAAGGCCCGAAAACCATTGGCTTCGGGAATGCACCGTCTCGCTAGAACAGGAGGCCGCCCATGAACACACGCTCGGCCCGTTCAAACCACAGGTCAACGGTTCTGATGATCCTGGTTGCGATGTTTGCCGCTGGCGCGTCCGGTTGTGAATATTTCGTGGATGCACTCTTATTCTCGCCAGAGATTACGACCAAGAAGCTGCCGAACGGCACAGTCGGAGTCCCTTACAGCGCCAGAGTAGAGGCCAGTCATGACTTGGGCGCTAGTTGGGGCATCACCGGCGGTAAGCTTCCACCCGGCCTGTCCTTTGATGACTCGAGAATTTCCGGCACGCCAACAGTGGGCGGGAGTTTCAATTTCGAGGTCACTGTCACGACCTTCACCTCGGAAGTCGATAATGAAGACTCGCGGCGATTCACAGTGCTGATCCTGGATGTAACGACGCAAACCCTTCCCGACGGAAATGTGAACCAAGCTTACGGGCCGGTCACGCTGGGCGCCATCGGGCTCGTCGGCACTCCAACGTGGGCCATCGCTTCCGGAAATCTTCCCGACGGAATCACGCTCTCCAGCACGGGCGTGCTGGTGGGCACGCCGACCACCGGCGGAACGTTTCCGTTCACCGTCAAAGTGACTGACCAAGATGTGCCTCCGAAGTCGAAAACCCGCGACCTGACCCTCGCGGTACTCAACCCGGTTCCCATGACCGCTTCCGTGTCGCCGAGCTCGGCTGCAGGCAGCGGTCCATCTCTCAATCTCATGGTGAACGGCTCGAATTTTGTGACTACGTCCGTGGTTACATGGAATGCGGCCGACCGCCCCACTACATTTGTGAGCGCATCGCAACTCATGGCGGCGATTCCCGCAAGTGACATTTCCACGGTCGGAACGGCAAGCGTGGCGGTAAGGAGCCCGGCACCTCACGGGGGCGTTTCCAACAGTCTCGCTTTCGACGTCGCCCCGCCTTCGAGCTCATCGTTCCTGCCGGAGCGCGTGAGCGTGGATACACAGGGCAATCAGGCCAACGGACCAAGCTCGCGACCGTCAGTGAGCGCCCGCGGGCGTTTCATTGTGTTTGAATCATTAGCGAGCAACCTGGTGCCCGGAGACAACAATCGCGCGAGCGACGTTTTCCTCCGCGACACTTGTCGAAAGGCTGCGCCGGGGTGCATCCAATCAACCGTCCGCGTTTCGCTGGGCAACGACGGTTCGGAGCCCAACGGCCCGAGTTTTGGTCCCTCCATTAACGGCGACGGCCGCTACGTAGTATTCACATCGCTGGCGGACAACCTCGTTGGCAAAGACGGAAATTCAAGTGCGGACATTTTTCTGCGCGACACTTGCATGGGTGCTACCGCCGAATGCCGGCCATCCACGGCGCTTGTCTCGGTGGACAACGCTGGCGTCCAAGCCAATTCGAGCAGCGATCTTGGCAAGATCAGCGGCTCCGGGCGTTTCGTCGCCTTTGTTTCCGCCGCCGATAATCTGATCGCTGACGACACAAATCTCAGCGAAGACATTTTTGTCCACGATACTTGTGCCGGCGTCGCGGAGCCGTGCTCCCCATCGACGTCTCGCGCGTCCGTGGGACGCGGCGGCCAGCAGGCAAACGGCGCGAGCACTATGCCGACTCTCAGCGCCGACGGGCGATACGTGGCGTTCATTTCCAATGCGTCGAACATTATTCCCGGCGTAATGGCCGCAGCATCGCAAGTTTTCTTCCGAGACACTTGTGCAGGGACGCGAGAACTTTGCACGCCCTCGACTATCGGCGTGTCCGTTACGGATACAGATGTACCGGGTGACGGCCCGAGCCTGCATCCGGCGATCAGCCCCGATGGACGATTCGTGGCGTTCTTGTCGACCTCCTCCAACTTGGGAACCAGAGGAGACATCACTGCGCGCCAGATTTTTCTACGGGATACCTGCGCGGGAACGACGAATGCGTGCCGGCTTTCCACCATGCATATTTCTGCCTCTTCCGACGCGAGGGAGGGCGAAGGCGGCGGCAGCGCTCCAGCCATCAGCGCGGAGGGACGTTATGTGGCTTTTGTTTCCGCCGATTCTTACCTGGTTCCGGACGATGCAAATCAGTTCGTGGACGCGTTCGTCCATGATACGTGTCTGGCATCCACTGCCTGCATAAAGGCCACGTGGCGCCTCTCCCGCGGCATCTTTGGGGCCGAGGCTGACGCGGACACGCTAGCTCTCGCGTTGACGCCCGACGGTGGAGTCCTTGCCTTCACGTCAACGGCTTCGAATCTGGTTCCCGGCGATACCAACGGCGTTGAGGACATCTTTGTAATTTCGGCCAGGGAGGACGGTCCCGCCCTCTAAAAATAGCTGGCCTGGCAACGATGTTGCGACTGGCCATTTTCTAGCGCCACGGCAGCCCAACCGTGTGCATTCTTGCTGCTTGGCACTGCGCCGCACTTGCCCCTTCCGTACCTTTCGAATAGCATGGAATTCTCAGGCGATTTGTATTGTTGCCTGATGATTTTCGGGGAGCGACGCGGATGAGCGAAGAGCGCAAAGGATCCACACAAACCGTGCCGCCGTCAGAAGCTACTTCCGCACATCGCGAGCCCTCCGCCAAAGAACAAGCGTGGGAGAAGAACACTCTCCAGCCCACTCTTGAAAAAAGTCCTGAGCGCCAATCCGAATTCACCACGATTTCCGGGCATCCGATTCGCAGGCTTTACACCAAAGCGGATTTGCCCCATTGGGACCCTGACCGCGACCTCGGCTTCCCCGGCGAGCCTCCTTACACCCGCGGCATTCATTCCTCCATGCACCGCAGCCGCCTATGGACCATGCGGCAGTTCGCGGGCTTCGGCACCGCTGAGGACACCAACCAGCGATTCCGTTATCTCCTGGCGCAGGGTCAGACCGGACTGTCCACGGCTTTTGATTTGCCCACGCTGATGGGCTACGACTCCGATCACGCGCTCTCCGAGGGCGAAGTCGGCAAGTGCGGCGTGGCCATCAGTTCGCTCGCGGACATGGAAGTGCTCTTCGACAAGATTCCCCTCGCCAACGTCACCACTTCGATGACCATCAACTCTCCCGCCGCGGTCATCTGGGCGATGTACCTGGCCGTCGCCGAAAAGCAGGGCGCGGACTGGAAAACAATCTCCGGCACGCTGCAGAACGACATCTTGAAGGAATACATCGCACAGAAGGAATACATCTACCCGCCGGAACCTTCGATGCGCCTGGTGATCGACACGTTCGAATTCGGCGTCAAGAACACGCCGAAATTCAATCCCATTTCCATCAGCGGCTATCACATCCGCGAGGCCGGCTCGACGGCAATTCAAGAACTAGCGTTCACTCTGCGCGATGGTATGGAATACGTCGAATGGGGAATGCGCCGCGGCCTTGACGTGGACCAGTTTGTGCCGCAGCTCTCGTTTTTCTTCAACGCGCACAACGATTTCTTCGAGGAAATCGCCAAGTACCGCGCCGCCCGCCGCATCTGGCACAAAGCCATGGTCGAGCGCTACAAGTCCAAGAATCCGCGCTCCTGGGCGTTGCGCTTCCACACGCAAACCGCCGGATGCTCGCTGACTGCGCAGCAGCCCTACAACAACGTCGTCCGCACCGCGATTCAAGCCCTCGCTGCCGTCCTTGGCGGCACACAATCTCTTCACACGAATTCACTCGATGAAGCTTGGGCTCTCCCCACGGAATTCGCCGCTACCATCGCCCTGCGCACCCAGCAAATCATCGCCCACGAAACTGGCGTCACCAATACTGTCGACCCGCTCGGCGGCTCCTACTTCGTCGAGACTCTGACCAACGAAGTCGAGCGCGGTGCCTGGGAATACATCGATCGCATCGACGCCATGGGCGGCATGGTCGCCGCCATCGAGCGCAGCTATCCGCAGCGCGAAATCGCCGAAGCCTCTTACCGTTACCAGATGGCCGTAGACAAAAAAGAAAAAATCATCGTCGGCGTCAATGATTTCGTTTCCGAAGAGAAGCCTCTTGACGTGCTTCAAATTGACGAGACCGTCGCCCACCGCCAGGCCGCCCGCCTGAAAAAACTCCGCGCCGACCGCTCCCAAGCAGAAGTCGATCGCCGCCTCAACGCCCTCCGCGCCGCCGCCAAGGGCGCCGAAAATCTCATGCCCTTCCTCTACGACGCCGTCAAATCCTACGCCACCCTCGGCGAAATCTGCGACGCCCTCCGCGACGTCTTCGGCACCTACGAAGAAGTCGCCATCACCTAACCCATGCCAGAGAAAAAAATCAGAGTACTGATCGCCAAGCCCGGCCTGGACGGCCACGACCGCGGCGCAAAAATAATCGCCCGCGCCCTCCGCGACGCCGGCATGGAGGTCGTTTACACCGGCTTGCGCCAGACTCCCGAAATGATCGCCTCGGCCGCCGTCCAGGAAGACGTCGACGTCATCGGCCTCTCCATTCTCTCCGGCGCGCACAACACCATCTGCCCGCAGCTGATGAAACTCCTCCACGACAAAGGAATGAACGACGTCACCGTTCTAGTCGGCGGTATCATCCCCGAAGCCGACATCCCTACGCTGAAGCAATCCGGCATCGCCGAAATCTTTCTTCCCGGAACCTCCACACAAGACATCGTGGACTTCATCCACAAGCGCGTCGCTTAGTACTAAATTGAGCCTAACATAAGTAGTTCCTGTGGTACCATGCCGCAATCTCGGAGGTCGTGATGAGTACTTTGTTGCGTCATGCGTCTGCCGTAGTTCTATTTTTTCTGGCGCCTTCCGCACAACTCGCTCCGGCTCAAGACAAGCCAAGTACGGCTTCTCCCGCTCCCTCAAACTTCCGGACGGAATACGCCAGCGATGGTGTCGGTGTCCTCGTCGAGAATTCTGGTTGGGTAGATCTTTCCCAGGAACTCCCATCCAAGACTCGCACTAAACGGGGCTTGGTTTCAGCGCTCAGTTACGGAGTAGTCCCCGGCGCGATTATTGCTGAATATCCGGGACAGCACGCAGAGCTTCAGATCGAAAATCGTAGGCCGGTCTTTTCCATTTGCAACGTCCCCTACTTCCCAGGTGCCCCGGCGCTCGTGAGGCTGCATCCTAAAAAAGATTCGCGTGAGCTCGACGCGGGCAGGCTACCCGCCGTGGGCGCCAAGATCGCCGAGGCCAAGCAGTCTGATCTGGTTCCGGCAGAAGTAGTACGGGCGGAAAATGCTTGTTGACTCTTGCGACCACGCGAGGACCTCCCGGCCGGTGAGTATGCTCTGATGCTTGGAACTCAGAATATGAGCATTTTCGCGTTCACGATTACCAACCCGCCGGTCGCGAACCCGGCCGCAGCGTCAAAGAAACCGTAGCGGCCACTGGACTCCAGTCCATTCAGACATGGCATGACCATGGCTTGTTCTTGTACGTTTACTTCTCTCCCCCTTTCTTTCGACTCTCATACATTCGCTTCCCTGTTTAAGCTCTTCACGCGGTTCTTCCAATCCTGCCTCGCTTCAGGATCGACTTTCCGCCGCACAAATTCCTGCTCGCGCAACAGCTTGCGCCGGTTTTCAAACCGCCCGCGATCGAGTGTTCCCATGTGCAGAGCCGCCTGCACCGCGCATCCCAGATCCCCTTCATGCCGGCAATCGCTGAATCGGCACTCTCTCGCCAGCAAATCAATGTCCGCAAAAGCTTGCGCAACACCGTCTTCCGCGTCCCACAGTTGCATCTCGCGCAACCCCGGCGTGTCCATGAGCAGCGCGCCCCCGGGCAAAACGAACAGTTCCCTGCTGCTCGTAGTGTGCCGTCCCCGGCTATCGCTCTCGCGCACCGGGTGCACTCCTTGCACCGTCTGCCCCAGAAGCCGGTTCACAATCGTTGACTTCCCTACTCCTGATGACCCGAGCAACACCAACGTTTGTCCGGGGCTGAGAAACTCCTCCAGTTCACTGAATCCGTCTCCTGTTATCGCGCTCACAACACAAACAGCCGTGCCCACCGCAACGCGCTCCATCTCCACGCGCTTCACGCGCACGTCCTCGCAGGCGTCCGCTTTGTTCAAAAACGATCACCGGCTTCGCCCCGGACTCCCAGCACTGCGCAAGATATCGTTCCACTCGTCGCGGATTGAAATCGCCATCCAATGCGGACACGAGCAAAGCCACGTCCACATTCGCCGCAATCACCTGTTCCTCCATTTTCTTTCCCGGCGATTTGCGCACAAACTTGCTCCGTCTCGGCAAGACCTCCTGGATCACCGCGGTCGCGTCTTCGCCATGAAGCTCAGCCGCCACCCAATCGCCGACGGCCGGCCAGTCTGCACCCTCGTCCGCCGCAAGCCGCAGCTTCCCGCTCGCCTCCGCCCAGCATTCGCCGAACTCTCCCGCGACGCGCCAGAATTTCCGCTGCTGCGCAATCACGCGCGCCGGTCCTGCATTCTTCCAATCCCCACTGCGCCAAAACGCTTCAAAGTACGAATTCCATCCCCAACTTGTAAGAGATCCAGCAATGGACACGGATGAATCCTCCCGCGGCCATGGCGAAACACACGGCCGCCGCTAGCGCCAAATCAAAACAGCTTTCGCTCTAATGGATTGGATTTGCGGGAGGGATGCTGCGGTCAGTTTCTGCCAGCCGCGGAGACACACCTGCCCGCGAGAACTTTGCTGGTGGTTCGCACAGGCGCCTCCGTGGCTGAATTGAGCAATGCCGCGCATTCGCGCTGCATTACCCTGAATCGAATCTTAGCGAGGCGCCCACTCCGAGTCAACACGAGACATCCAAGTGGCGGCTCGCTTTCCGTAATTAGAAGCGCGCAGCACTCGGGATTACGGCCCACTAGAAGGCCAAGCTGTGAATTTGAGGCCGATCGGATAGGCCGACCGGATTCGTAAACCGTGATCTGCGGACCTAAGCTCTATTACCTTTGGTTCGAGATTATAGGCGATGGGATTCCAAGTCTTGGAGTCGCGCAACATGAGGTGCAAGCTCGCTCCTGCTTGAGAAGAAGACGGCGCAGCGCCTTCACTGAACCGAGGGAGATCCACCTGAAACATCCCATTCTCGTCCGGAGAGACAGTTGCCAGCCGAATCTCAGCAACAGCACCATCCGTGATGCCGAAGAACTCGTGCGCCCAAAAAGCCATGTACGTGATGACTAACTCCGCATTTTTGTTTTGGACCAGATCCCTCGGCACGATTTGTCCTGAAAGCACAACGCTCCGGACAGGTTTGCATTCAAACTCCTGCTTGACTCTTGAATCATCCGCCAGAGGAACTACGAATGTTTGAATCTCGCAGCCTGACGCGTATACGATCATCTTGATTTCGGATGCGGCTTTGCCGTCCACTGAAGCCGCAACTTCGTAAGAGCGCAGACCAGCCCGCTGCTCGGCGTAACCTCCAGACCCTCCGAACGGGCCAACCATGAAATAGACAATTCGGACCGCTTCCGACGGGACGTTTGAGGGAAGTAAAATAGAGACAGACGGAGAAATACCCTGGCCTGAAGTAGTCTGTGAGGCTAAGGATTGCAAAGCAGCCGCGAAGAGGAGAATCGCAAAGGCGCAGCGCCAAGCCTCCCACATCAGAGTTCTCATATCGCCTACCTTACGATCGATTGCTACTCCAGAATGGCTTCACTTCCGCAATCATTATTGATCTCACATAAAATAATGCAATAATGGACCTCGACGTGACAGGAGGTCCAAATGCGACCAAAGGGTTCGGCCGACCTGCTTTCCGATCGACGCCGACGTGCGCTGAAACTGTTAGATGAGGACTTGTCCCTGAACGAGGTTGCGCGGCGCGTCCATTGCGCTGCCAGTTCTGTTATGCGTTGGCGGAATGACTGGCGGCGCCGCGGCGCCGATTCCCTCCGGGTGGGTTTCTCTCCGGGTCGTCCGAGAAGGCTCACGCGAAGCCAAGAGCGCCGGCTGCTCAGGATCTTACTGAAAGGCGCCATCGCCAATGGCTACCGCACAGAATTGTGGACCACGAAGCGGGTCGCGGAGGTGATTCGAAGGATCTTTCACGTGCCGTGCCATTTCAATACTGCTGGCCTACACCTCCATCGGTTTGGGTGGACTCACCAGAAGCCCGAACAACGTGCCTTGGAGCGGGACGAAAAGGCCATCGAGCGCTGGAAGCGGAAAGACTGGCCGCGGGTAAAAAAAACGTCGCGCGGCTGGGTGCCCACTTAGTTTTTGCGGACGAATCGGGCTTCTTGTTGGCTCCCCTGGTGGCCAAGACTTGGGCACCCCAGGGCTGCACTCCCTTCCAGCGTCATCGCCAGGGGCGTCGGGACAAAATCTCAGTCATTTCAGGAATTTCGCTGAGCCCTCAGCGACATCGACTGGGCCTCTACTATCTACTCTTTTACGACAACATCGCCCAAGAAGAGGTCTGTGTGTTTCTGCGTGAGTTGCTGCGACACCTGCGCGGCCCGGTCATGGTGCTGCTGGATAATTCCTCCACCCACCAAGGGGAACCCCTCCGGAAGCTCCTGCGCCAGCATCCACGTCTCTCCATCGAGCACTTTCCCTCCTATGCCCCGGAACTCAACCCCGATGAAGGAGTCTGGTCGCTGGCCAAGCGACAACTAGCCAACGGTCGGCCCTATGACGTCGATGAGCTCATGGAGGATGTCATCAGGACAATGGAGAGGATCCGAAGGTCACGCACAAAACTGCGCGGCTGCGTCCTCCAGTCAGAACTCCCTCTTTTTTTGCGCTAGTCATTGCATTATTTAATGTGAGATCAATAGTCCTTCTGGCCGAAAGACAAGGCACCGCTCCGGCCGCGTTGGTGCGCCGCTTCTGGGATGCGCGTATCGCCTGCCTTCACAAATTCATGAGATAACCTTACCCATGGATCCCCTCACTCACGCGCTCGCCTCCTACACCCTCAAGCGCGCCGCGTTTCCCCGCGTCCCTCCTTCCACCACCATCGGCATGCTCATCGCCGGCACCATCGCCGACATAGACTTGCTGAGCAAATTTGCCGGTCCTTCCGCCTTTCTCACCTTCTACCGCACCTATTTTCATTCCCTGCTTGCGGCTGTACTGCTCAGTCTGGTAGTCACGCTCCTCCTCCACCTGCTCAAGCCTGCGCAAACGGAGAACTCGCTTCCGCCGCTGCGCATATTCGCCGCCGCTCTAGCCGCCTATGTCCTCCATTTGCTCATGGATCTCTGCCAAAGCGCTGGAGTAGAGCTCTTCTGGCCTTTTTCACCGCGCCGTTTCGCTCTCGACTGGCTACCTCATCTCGATCTGTGGATTTTGGGAATTCTCCTGGCCGGCATTCTTTTCCCCACGCTCAGCCGCCTGGTCACGGAAGAGATCGGCGCCAAATCAAAAGGCCCGCGCGGCAAAGTGGGA
>Ga0137415_10005634_pt1 | contig 12403 bp, 10 predicted proteins | sample CZODoug3_1_1_16f_FD_183082 | JGI IMG/M metagenome (GOLD analysis project Ga0137415, IMG submission 183082) | Vadose zone soil fungal communities from Angelo Coast Range Reserve, California, USA - CZODoug3_1_1_16fungal (Hybrid Assembly) | ecosystem: Environmental > Terrestrial > Soil > Vadose...
CGAGCGCCCGGGCGGCGCGCTCGGCCTCGGCGGCGCGCAGGCCTGCGTCGCCGCGCGTGCCGGTCTCCCCTTGGGTCAAGTCGAGGATCCCGACGCGATGGCCCGCGCGCACCGCCTTCGCGAGCGTCCCGCCACAGGTCAGCTCGACATCGTCGCGGTGGGCCGCAATGGCAAGAAGGTCGACTTGCTGGCTCACGAATCCTCCCCGAACGCGGAAGTCGGAACGCGGAAGGCGGAACAGGCTCGGACGGTTCCGCGTTTCCACTTCCGCGTTCCGCGTTTCATCATTCGTACCTCAACGCTTCCACCGGGTCCAATCGCGCCGCTCGCGCCGCCGGGGCGATCCCGAACACCAGCCCGACTGTGATCGACACGAGCGTTGCGATCACGGCGCTCCACCCCGGCACGGTGGTACTGAAGTCGAGCAGATGCTTGAGGAACTCCCCCGTGCCGATCCCCACGATGATGCCGAGGATGCCGCCCATCAAGGTCAGCGTCGCCGCCTCCACGAGGAACTGCCACAGGACGTCGCGGCGGGTTGCGCCCATGGCCTTGCGCAATCCGATCTCGCGCGTCCGGCTGGTCACCGACACCATCATGATGGCCATCACCCCGATCCCACCCACGAGGAGCGCGATGCTCGAGAGCACGAGCATCACGAAAAAGAACGCGAACGTGAGGCTGTCGAATATGCCGAGCACCTGGTCCGACGTCAGCAGGTCGAAGCTATTGGGCGCACCGACCCGCAACCCCCGCAAGCGCCGCAGCTGCAGTGTGGCGGCGTCCATCGCGCGCGCGACGCTTACCTCGGGCCGGGGCTTCACCAGGATGATGAGACCGTTCACCCGGTCGATCGGGAAACGCGCGTGGGCCGCCTCGAACGGCACGATTCCCGCAATCTCCGGCGCACCGGGGACCTCGAAGATGTTGGTGGGTCGCTGCCACACCCCGATCAAACGGAACGGGTGGCCGCCGATACGCACGACCTCCCCGATCGGCTCGTGGGCCCCGAACAGCCGGTCCACGGTGCGCTGCTCGATGACCGCCACGGGCGCCCCGCTCCGGAGCTCCGCCGTCGTAAACACACGCCCCTTGAGCAGTCCGCCGCCCAGGATCTCCATGTACCGATCGTCGGCGCCGAACACGCCTAGGACCTGGGTGCGGTTGCCGGCGTACTCGAAGCGATGGAACACTTGCGTCCAGATCGCCGCGTAGTGGATCTCGGGTAGGCGAGCGATCGCCTCGGCTTCCTGAGGTGCGAGGGCGGGCCGGATCCGCACTTCGCGCGGCAACGCTTCCGGATTGAGCGGCGTCGACGAAAAGAACCGCAGGATGCGGAACGTGGTGGGCCCGACGACCTCGAGCGTGTTGACGATCTGCTCCCGGAACCCGGCCACGATCGACGCCATGGCCATGACCGTGGCGATCCCGATGACCACCCCGAGGATGGTGAGCCCCGAGCGCAGCTTGTTGACCCGCAGCTGATCGACCGCGATCAGCCAGCCTTCGCGAAGGGAGTGGAGGGCCATGCTACTCGGCGCGCAGCGCTTCGATCGGGTCGAGGCGCGCCGCCCGGTGGGCTGGGTAGACGCCGAACACGATGCCCACGCTGACGCCGAGGCCGAGCGCCACGGCCACCGACCACGCGGTCACGCGCGCGGGCAAAGGGGATGCGAGCTCGACCAGCGCCGCCAGGGCGCTGCCGGCGAGGAGTCCTGCGACGCCGCCGAGCAGCGAGAGGATGGCCGACTCCGCCAGGAACTGACGCCGGATGTCGCGCCGCGACGCGCCGAGTGATTTGAGGATGCCGATCTCACGAGTACGTTCGGTGACGCTCATCAGCATGATGTTCATAATCACGATCCCGCCCACCACGATCCCAATACCGACCACGGCAGGCACGACCGTGAAAATGACTCGGGTGAGCTTGGCCCAAAATGCGATCAATCCCTCGCCGGTATCCACGGTAAAGTCGTCTTCCTCCCCCGGCCGAAGCCGGTGCGCGACGCGCATCGCCTCTTCGGCCCGAAGCATGCCGTCCGCTACGCTCGCGGCCGCCGGCATCTTGACCGAGATCACGGTGGTCTGGCGCCGTCCGTACAGGGATTCGAAGGTCGTGAGCGGGAGCATGACGAATCCGTCCCAGGACTGCCCGAGCACCGTGCCCTTCTTCGCGATGACGCCCTTGATGGTGAGCTGCGCGCCGCGGACCCGGATGGCGCTGCCCACGGCGAGATCCGGCGTGCCGAACAGCTTCTCCGCCACGTCGAAGCCGAGCACCGCGACGAGCCTCCGCTGCCGCTCGTCCACGTCGGTGAACGGCGCGCCGGCCGCGAAGGCGTAGTCCTGCACCACGACGAACGGCGGCGTGACCCCGAAGACGAGGACGTCGCCCACCGTGCGGTTCCGCCACTGCACGTCCGCCATCGGGGTCGGCCAGCCGGACTGCAGGGAGATCGCCTGCGCGTCAGGCAGCGCGCGCTCCACGTAGGAGACGTCCTCGGGCGCGATGATCGGCCGCCGCTGGATCTTCTTCCATTCTTCGTCGTCGATGAACCCGACTTGGATCGGGTCCCGACGGATCTGAAAGGCGTTGACCCCGACGATCGCGCCCGCGATACGCTCGCGCACGTACGCGTTCATGCCCTGGATCACGGCCACCACCGCGACGAGGAACCCGACCGACACAATGATCCCCAGCAGCGTGAAGAACGAACGCAGCTTGTGGCTCCACGCGGTCTGGAGGGCCTGGAGAATGGCTTCGGAGAGGGGCATGGACTACAAACTTAGGCGGCAACAGGTGGCAATGGGCGGCAATGCGTGCCGCCCCTCTTGCCGCGCTCTGCCGCTTTCTGCCGCCCTATTCGTACCTCAGCGCCTCGACTGGATCGAGCCGCGCTGCCTTGTTCGCGGGGTACAGGCCGAACACGATCCCCGTGAGCGCGGCGGCCACGAGGGCGGCGATCACCGAGCCGAGCGGCACGTTCGCCGGGATCGGCGTGAGATGGGCGATCGCGAAGGCAACGAGGCCGCCCACCAGCATTCCCACGGCGCCGCCCACCAGGGTCAGGGTCGCGGCCTCGACCAGGAACTGCCACAGGATTTCGCGCCGGGTCGCGCCCAGGGCCTTGCGGACGCCGATCTCCCGGGTGCGCTCCGTGACGGAGATCGTCATGATCGCGACCACGCCGACGCCTCCGACCATCAGGGCGATGGATGAGAGCACGAGCATGACGAGGAAGAACATCCCCGTAACCTGATTCCAGGAGTCGAGCAACTTGTCCTGGGTCACGATGGAAAAATTGTTCTCCTGTCCCGGCTTCAGCTCGCGGAGGGAGCGCAGTGTCGCGATCACCTCGTCCATGGATTGTTGCTGGGTGTAGCCGGGCGCCGGCGCGACCGCGAGCCGCATCATGCCCTTGAAGTACGGCACGTACTTGACGAACGCACCATGCGGAATCCCGACGAACGGCGGGGTACTGCCGCTGAACAGGCTCGGGGGAGGCGTGTACACGCCGATCACCGTGAACGGCACCCCCGCGATGTGGATCGTCTGGTCGATCGGGTCGCGGCCGCGGAACAGCTGGTCCTCGAGCTTCCGGTTGATGACGGCCACCGGGCTGCTCGCAAGGTCCTCGAGTCGCGTGAAGGTGCGTCCGGGATAGACATCGCCGCCGTTCACCTCCACCCACTGCGCGGACAGCCCCGACACTTGCACCGACTCGAGCCGCAGGTCGCCGAAGCCTACGGTGGCGGAGCTCTCGTCGCGACGCGTGACATAGCGTACCGAGGGCAGCAGCGCGATCCGGTTGGCTTCGAGGCCCGTCAGCTCCGGATTGCGCCGCCACGGGCTCGACTCATCGGAGCCATCCGAGACGTTCACACCGGCCTGGAAGAAGCGCCACACGAGAAACGTGCGCGGCGCAATCGACTCGAAGATATTCGAGACGCTCTGGTTGATGCCGCTGATCAGCGCGGCGATCACCATCACGACGGCCACGCCGATGGCGACCCCCATGATGGTCAGGGCCGCCCGGCCCTTGTGGGCACGCAGCGAATCGAGCGCGACGCCGACGCCTTCGAACAGCGGCGTCATGTCTCGTGCCGCAAGGCGGCGATCGGGTCGAGGCGCGCGGCGCGGCTCGCCGGGTACACGCCTGCCACGATGCCGACTCCGGCCCCGAGCGTCACCCCGACGAGGATCGACCAGGGGGCGACGGCGGCGGGCAAGGGCGTCGTGGCGGCCACTGCCGCGGCGAGCCCGATGCCGACGGCGACTCCGCCGGCGGCGCCCCCGGTGGCGAGCATTACGGCCTCGACCAGGAACTGGCGGAGAATGTCACGCCGCCGCGCCCCGAGCGACTTGCGAATCCCGATCTCGCGGGTGCGCTCCGCGACCGCCATCAGCATGATGTTCATGATCACGATGCCGCCCACCACCAGCGAGATCGCCACTAGGCCCGGGAGCGCAACGAACAGCACCCGGCTGATCTTGGCCCAGAAATCGAGCACCTCGTCCGCGGTCTCCAGGGCGAAATCGTTCGGCTCGCGGGGTCGCAGGTGACGGCGGCTGCGCATCACCGCCTCGGCCTGCGACATCGCATCGCGCATCTCGAGCTGGGAGTGCGCCTTCATCGCCAGGGCGTCGACCACGCGCGGCTGGTTGATGTAGCGCTTAAGAGGGGCCGTCGCGGGCGCCACCGCGAATTTGTCGAGCGACAGCCCGAACAAATTGCCCTGCTTCTCGACAATGCCGATGACCCGATACGGCAGGTCGAAGATCCTCACCTCCCCGCCGATCGGATCCTGGCTCTCGAACAGCTTCTCCGCCAGCTCGTGGCCCAGCACGAGGACCGGCACGCCGGCCTGGACCTCCTGCGCGGTGAAGGCGCGGCCCCGCTCGAGCCCGAGGGAGCGAATCTCGAAGTAGAGCTCCGTCGCGGCCGTGACCGCCACGTCCTTGGCCTGCCTGCGGCCCGCTGTGAGCGCGGCACGCGTGCTCGACTCCCACGCGGCTGATACGGGTATCGTCACCCCGCGCATCACGGCCTGCGCGTCCTCATAGGTCACCCGCGGCCGTCGGCGCCACACCCGCCACGTCGAGTCGGTGACATTGCCGAGCTGCACGTCGGGAAACTGCCGCAAACGGAACGTGTTCACGCCCAGGATCGTGCCGGCGAACTTGTCGGTCATGTAGCGGTTCATCCCCTGCACGACCGACACGACGGCGATGAGGAACATCACGCCGATGAACACGCCGATGATCGAGAAAGCACTCTTGAGCTTCTGCGCCCGGATGGTCTGCAGGGCGAGGCGGATGGCCTCGAAGAAGGGCATTTATTCGTACCGGAGCGCCTCGACCGGATCGAGCCGCGCGGCCTTTCTCGCGGGAAGGATACCGAACAGCAGGCCGGTGAATGCCGCCAAGCAGAGGGCGAGGACCACGGAGCCGATGGGTACATACGACGGCACAGGCGTAGCCTTGGCGAGGACCAGCGACACGAGCCAGCCGACCGCCATGCCGATAATGCCACCCACGAGCGTCAGAGTTGCCGCTTCGACCAGGAACTGCCACAGGATCTCGCGTCGCGTGGCGCCCAGCGCCTTGCGCACCCCGATCTCGCGCGTGCGCTCCGTGACGGAGATCATCATGATCGCGACCACCCCGATGCCCCCCACGAGCAGGCCGACCATGGAGAGGACGATCATCAGGACGCGGGCCACCAGCGTGAAGCTGTTGATCGCCTGCACGTACACGTCCTGCGTGATCGCGTCGAAGTTGTTTTTCTGGCCGGGCCGAAGCCCCCGCTTCTCGCGCATCGCCATCGTCACGTCGTCGATGGCGCGCTCTACCGACACCGAGTCCTGGGGCACCACGAACATGTCCATCCAGCCGGGGAAGTACGGCAGATCCTTGGTGAAGGTGCCGTGCGGAATCATCACCTCGGGTCGGTCGCCGTCGCCGAACAGGCGCGGCGGGGGGTCATAGACCCCGACCACGTCATACGGCACGCCGCCGATCTTGATGCGCCGCGTGATGGGGTCGCGTTGGCCGAACAAGTTCTCGGCGAGCTTGGTGTTCACGACCGCGACGTGACTGTTGGCGGCGTCCTCGAGGTGGGAGAACGAGCGACCGGGGTGAATGTGTCCACCTTCGATCATCGGCCAGTCGGCATCCCGGCCCCGAACGTTGATCGCCGACAAGGTGTGGCCTTCGAAGTTGATATCTGCCAGGGTGTTCTCGTCTACGACCACGAACGCGATGGTCGGCAGCTCCTCCAAGCGCCGCGCTTCCGCTATGGTCACCGGGGGTCGGCGCCGCCATGGATCGGGATCTTCTGGGTCCTCGTCCTGCCCGCCCCAATAGCGCCCGACCCAGAACGTCTTGGGCCCGAGCGACCCGAGCATGTCTGAGATGCCCTTGTTGAATCCGCTGATCAACGCCCCGATGACCATCACGACGGTGACGCCGATGGCCACGCCCAGGATCGTGAGGGCCGCCCGCATCTTGTGGGCCCGCAGCGAAGCCAGGGCGATGCCGACGCCTTCGAACAGGGCGGTCACGCGTTACTCCTGGCGCAGCGCCGCAATGGGGTCGAGGCGCGCGGCCCGACTGGCGGGGTAAACGCCGGCGATCACGCCGACGCCCGCGCCCATGATGACGCCCAGCACCACCGACGCCGGTGACACCGAGGCGGGGAGCGGGCTCACGGCGTTGATCAGCAGGGTGAGTCCGATCCCGGCCACAATGCCGAACGCGGCGCCGACGGTGGCGAGGGCGGCCGATTCGGCGAGGAACTGCCGCAACACGTCTCGGCGGCGGGCGCCGAGCGACTTCCGTAACCCGATCTCGCGAGTCCGCTCCGCGACGGACATCAGCATGATGTTCATGATCACGATCCCGCCGATCACCAGCGACACGATCACCACGCCCGGGAGGACCACGACGAGAATACGGCTGATCCCGGCCCAAAATCGCTGCACTCCCTCGGACGTGTCGAGCACGAAATTGTTGTCCTGGTTGGGGCGCAGGTGGCGGCGACTGCGCATGACTCCCTCCGCCACCTCCATGGCCTCGCGCATCTCGACCTCGGACCGCGCCTTCACCAGAAGGGCGTCCACCACGCCGGGCGGGTTCACGAGGCTCTGGGCAGGTGCGAAGGCGGGCACGACCACGAAGCGGTCGAGCGGGAAGCCCAGGACGCTGCCCTGCTTCTCGACCACGCCGATCACCCGATAGCCGATGCCGCCGATCCGCACGCTGCGCTCGAGCGGTGTCCGATCGACGAACAGCCGCTTGGCCACCGCGTCGCCCAGGACAGCCACCGGGACGCCCGAGCGATTCTCCTGGGCGGTGAAGGGCCGTCCGATGGCGATCCGCAGGTTCTTGATTTCGAAGTACCGCTCGCTCGCGGCGACGAGCTGGATGTCGCGCGCTTCTTTGCCGCCGTAGAAGACGGAGCCGTTATCGTCCGACTGCCACGCCGTGACGACGGGCATGGTCAGCGCCGCCGTCACCGCCTCCGCGTCGCTGAACTTGATGCGGGGGCGTCGTCTCCACGCGCGCCACACCGAGTCGGGCACGTTGGCCGCGAACATCGGCCGCCGCCGCAGCTGAAACGTGTTCACGCCGTACAGCGTCTGGGCGAACTTCTCGGTCATGTAGCGGTTCACGCCGTTCACGATCGACCACGCGGCAATGAGCGAGGCGACGCCGATGAACACACCGAGCAGCGAGAAGCCGCTCTTTAACTTCTGAGCGCGGATGGTTTGGAGTGCGAGCCGGAACGCTTCGAAAACCGGCATCTAGGCCGCCTGGCGCTGATCCGTGGCGATCAATCCGTCCCGTAAGGTCACGACGCGGGCCGCGTGCGCCGCGATGTCGTGTTCGTGCGTCACCATCACGATGGTCTGGCCCTGCCCGTGCAGCGCCGCGAACACCTGCATGATCTCGCCGCTCGTCGTGGAATCGAGGTTTCCGGTGGGCTCGTCCGCGAGCAGGATCGAGGGCTCATTGACGAGCGCCCGGGCGATGGCCACGCGCTGGCGCTGCCCGCCCGACAGCTCGTTCGGTCGGTGCGCCATCCGGTCGGCGAGCCCCACGCGCTCGAGGGCATGCGCCGCCTGGGCGCGCCGCTCGCGCGCGCCGTGCCCGGCGTAAATGAGGGGCAGCTCCACGTTGTGCAGGGCCGTTGCGCGGGGCAGCAGGTTGAAGGTCTGGAACACGAACCCGATCTCCTTGTTGCGAATGCGGGCGAGCGCGTCGTCGTCCAGGTCGGAGACCTTCTGGGCGTTGAGCCAGTATTCGCCGGACGTGGGCGTGTCGAGGCATCCGATCAGGTTCATGAGCGTGGACTTGCCGGACCCCGATGGACCCATGACGGCCACATACTCGTTCTTCTTGATCTGAAGGCTCACGCCTTGCAGCGCGCGCACCACCTCGCCCCCCATGTCGTACTGACGCGTGAGCTTGTGCGTCAGGATGACGATCTCGGGGAGCGGCGTGTCGCCGGTGCGGAACGCCTGGAGCGCGGGCGCCGTCATGACGTGGTCTTCTTTTTCGCCGAGTCGGCCGACTGCTTCATGGCGCGCACCCGCGCGCCTTCCTTCAGATCACGGATCGCCTGGTAGGGTCCGGCGACGATCGTCTCGCCGGCCTTCAGGCCGTCCGTCACCTCGAAGTACTCGTCTCCGGCGATCCCGACCTTCACCGGCCGGAAGTTCGCCATCCCGTCCTTCACGACGAACACGCCCTCGGTCTCCTTCTTCTTCCGGGCGGCGGTGTCCGCCGGGTGGGCCGCGGTCGCCCCCGGCGTGTTCTCGCGCACCGTCAGCGCGATGATCGGGATCGACAGCGCCTGCTTGCGCGTGTCGGTGACGATCCGCGCCGTGGCGGACAGATCCGGGCGGATGTCGCTGGGCGGCTTGTCGAGCGTGATTTCCACTTCGTAGTCCACCGCCCGGTCATTTTGGCCGGTTGCCGTCGAGGTTGCGTCGCGCACGCTCGAATTGGACACCTTGGTTACGCGGCCGATGAAGACGGTGTCCGGGAACGCATCGATCGAGACCTCGACGGAGTCGCTGAGGTGGACGCGCACGACGTCGGTTTCGTCCACCTTCACTTTGGCCTGGATCACCGACAGGTCGGAGACGGTCAGCAGCAGGCCGATGTCTTTCGAGAACGTGCTGGGCACGGCCACCTCACCCTCTTCCACCGCGAGCCGAGTCACCCGCCCCGTCATTGGGGCGATGAGCGTCGTCTTGCGGAGATTGTCGCGCGCCGACTGCATGGCGGCCCGCGCCTGCTCCACCTGGTGCTGCGCGGCGTTCAGGTTCGACTCGGCGATGTCGAACGCCGTCTGCGCCTGCTCCAGCTGCTCCGTGGAGATCAGGTTGGGGCTCTGCGCGTGGAGTTCCTTGGTGCGGCGCAGGGCGCGCTCGGATTGGTCCTGGTTCGCCTTGGCCTGCACCGCCGCCGCCTGCGCCGAGGCCATGGTGGCCGCGGCCTGCTGCAGGTTGGCCTCGTAGATCGTCGGGTCGATCTGGATCAGGAACTGGCCCTGCTTCACCAGGTCGCCTTCGCGCACCGCGATCCGCGTGATGCGTCCCGTGATGTCGGCCGAGACGTCGACCTTCTTCTTGGGCTGGATCTTGCCGCTCGCCGTCACGGCGGCGACGAGGTCGCGCCGGCCCGCCGTCTCGAACCGCACTTCCTGGCCGCGGTCCCGCCGCGCGCCGGCGCTGATTACCACGATCGCGATGATGAGTACCGCGGCACCCGCACCCACCAGCACTTTGCTCCGTTTGGACATGGCGGTCGGATCCTCCGGTTACCGCAGCGGCCGGCCGACCGCGGCTTCGAGCGCGGCCAGCGCCTTGTGATAATCGTACACGGCGTTGATATAGTCGGTCTCGGCGCGCAGCCCCGCCACCTGGGCGTCGAGCAGCTCGAAGAACGTCCCCGAGCCGACGCGGTACCGCTCCGTGGCGAGCTGCAGCTGCTCGCGTGCCGCGGTACGGTTCGTATCCTGAATGGCAATCGTCTGAAACGCCGTCTCCAGCGTAAGGTACGCCTGGCTGACGTCGGTCTGCACCTGGAGGCCGCGCGCGCGCACCGATTCCTGCAGATCCTGCTGCTGCGCCTTGGCCTGCGACACTTGCAGCGGCTGCTGGAAGTTCCGCCACAGCGGGATCGTGACGGTGAGCCGCGCCTGGAACGGCTGCGGCGTGAAATGGAATGGATAGCGGCTGTTCTGGTCGCGGAAGGCCTGTTCCTGGACAGCCGTGTTTGTGAGGACCGCGCAGTTGAGCGGGGTCTGTCCCGAGTTCAACCATGCGGCGTTCTCATAGGCACACGCCAGCGAATCCGTTTGCGCGCTCGCCCGTATGGCCCCGATCGTCGGATTGACGTCGGACAGCTTCTGTGTGAACCCGGACCAGCCGGCCGACAGCGACACCGACGGACCCCAGCTCGAAGAGGCCGCCTTCACGCCCCACCCGGCGGCGCGCTCCCGCTCCCGCAGCGCCTTGAGCGAAGGGTTCTGCTGCTCGGCCATCCCCAGCAGGTCGGTCAAGCGCCAGGTCGGGGTCTGGACGCTGAACGTGTCGGTAAGCTGCACCGTCCCCAGGTCCACCGGCGCCGACACGCCGATCTGCTGGAACAACCGCAGCTTCTCGACCTGGACCGCGGTGCGCGCCCGGAGCAGCACCACCTCGGCCGTCCCGCGGGCCACCTGCGCCTGCCGCACGTCGATCAGCGACGCACGGCCCACCTCGTAGCGCGCCTGCGCCAGCTTCTGGAACTGCTCATCGTGGTCCAGCTGCTGTCGCGCCACCTCGGCGTTGTCCCGCGCCTGCAGCACCGTCAGGTACTGCTGGGTCACTGCGGTCACCAGATTGGTCTCCGCGCCGACGACGTCCGCGTCCGCCGCGTTCAGCTGCGCCTTCTTGAGCCCGGGTTGGCTGAGCGTCTGTCCGTTCAGCGTCCAGTCGAGGAGGAAGCTGTAGTTCGAGGACCACGTCGACACGCTCTGCGAGAAGCTCGAGGTGAGGAAGTTCTGCTCGCCTGGGCCCGCGTAACCCACGCCGCCCGACGCGGTCACGCTGGGGAGCCACAGGCTCGACCAGGCGTTCCGGACGCCCCACGCCGCCGGCGACCGGTCGTGAATCGTTTGCCGGTAGGCAGGGTTGTGCTGGCGGGCGAGCGCCACCGCGTCGGCGAGCGAGAGGGCCGCGGGAACGGGTTGCTGACACATGACGAGGGTGGGGCAGACGAAGAGCCCGACGGACAACAGCAGAGGCTTCATGAGCTTCCTCATACGCGGCGCGCCCGCGGCAGGTTTCGAGACGCGACGAATCTAACCTCAGGACGCGGGCGCCCGCTCGGCGACGAGCCGGCGCGACGGCACCTCAACCTTCGCGAGCCGGCCGTCGGCGGCGAGCCAGAGATGGACCAGGCCGGCCTCACCCCCCGTCACTGTGATGTGCCGCAGCGCCGCGGGGTCGCGGTTCAGGGTGGTGGACTGGACGCCGAGGTCCTGCACTGTCAGCAGCTCCCGTCGCCCGGCGCGAGGGAAGACGGCCGTCACCGTCACCGGCCGGGGGCGTCCCTGCCAGGCGACGGGAAGGTAGAGGGCGAACACCGAGTCGTCGACCACGGCCGTGGGAGGCGGAGCGGGGAACTCGCGGGCCCGCTCGGTGCGGCGGCCCAGGAGTCGGACGACGAACCGCCCGCGCGTGAGCTGTCCGAGGATCCGCAGCGGCTCGCGCGGGTCGGCGACGGTGTATTCCAGGCTCACGGGGCTCGAATCGGGGCCGAGCTCGACGATCGGGTCGAGCACGACCACCGGGCGGGTGCGGTCGTAGCGAATGGTCGTGGCGAGCTTCCAGCGCGTCACCCCGGCACCGGTGCCCACCGCCGTGAGGCGGAACGCCTCGCGCGCGATCTCGACCGTGTCCTCGCGAACGACCAGGGTACCTTCGTCCACGGGGCTCTGGAGCGCGAGCAGTGCGAGCAAGAGGGCGTTCACGGGACGGGTACTCCGAGCACTCGCGTCGCGACGCGGTCGTAAATCATCTTATATAGCCGCTCGCCCTTCTCCCGGGTCGCGATCGAGGGCCGGCCGAGCGACCCCGGGGAGCGCTTGGGGAGGGAGCCGGCGCTCGTGCGCAGGTAGCGGGTGCGCTGCCTCTCGGGAAGCACGAAGTCCTGGGCGCGGTCCATGTGGACGACCTCGGGGGCGAGGTAGAGCAGCAGGGACGTGTCGAGCTCGCTGCCGTGCATCGGTCCGTCGGGGTCCTCGAGGTCGTCCGAGAAGTCGAGGGCGAACACGTCGACGGTGAAGACGCGGGCCTGGCGGGTGCGCAGGGTGGAGAGCGCCTCCTGGTGCGGGTCGTGGCCATG
>Ga0137415_10005637_pt1 | contig 12402 bp, 9 predicted proteins | sample CZODoug3_1_1_16f_FD_183082 | JGI IMG/M metagenome (GOLD analysis project Ga0137415, IMG submission 183082) | Vadose zone soil fungal communities from Angelo Coast Range Reserve, California, USA - CZODoug3_1_1_16fungal (Hybrid Assembly) | ecosystem: Environmental > Terrestrial > Soil > Vadose...
GCCCACAACCGTAGCCGCGGGAAATATGACAGCCAACTGGCTGTACCGGGCAAGCTGTAGCCACATACTCTCGCGTTTATCTGGATCTCGGGGATTATGGAATTCGTCTTGGCCGGGCATTGCAATCAGCATCCGAGTGCTGCAAGATGGTTCCGACAAGTTTGATCTTGCAAACTCTTTCTACGCCTCTTTCGTCATGCGCACAATGGGGAGCGATTCGCCATTGGCCAACGGAACCTCGAGATGTTCCGCGGCAATGTAACCTTTGGCCCTGTAGAAAGGGACGCCAGTCAAGGTCGCTCCCATTTCCAGCCGTGTAAAGCCAGCGGTTTTCGCAGCTTCTTCGCAGGCCTCGAGAATCATAGTTCCGATTCCCTGACGCGCCCACTTTGGATGAATAAAGAAAGCCCGAATCCTCGCGGCGTCATGGCGTAGATCGAGTAGTTCGTCGTGTCGGCCAGTCCAATGGTCGCCACCGTAGAGCGTCTTGCGCTTGCTCCATCCCCCGCAACCCACAATGAGCGGCCGCGACTGCCCGGACATCCGCGGGGCTTCGTCCTTCTCGACTTCAGCGACGAAATACGTGCCATCCTCGATTAATTGACTGTCCACGCCATAGACCGTTTTGAGCGCACTCTCCATCTGCGCTGGAGTGTAATCCTGTGCCTGCAGGCCCCGAACTGAGGAATCGATCAGTACTTTGAGGAGCGGGATGTCCGAGTGAATGGCTTGCCGGATGTGGAACTTCACTGGTTTAGCTTCCCTACGAGGAATCCTGCTAATCCATTCTAGCGGTTTGGTTGCGCTGTTATTGCAGCAAGCGCGCCTAACGGACTAATCGCGTCACCGCGGGATTTTGTGCCAAACCCAACGACCAATTCACCAGCCGAATAAATTGTTCGGGCATGACCCCGATGTAGAGCGTAGCAAGGCCGCTGAGGCCCAGAGCAGCGCGCATGCCGAGACTGACTGGCAGCGGCTCTTTTTCGTCCGCCTTCCCCATGAACACGGCGTTGGCAATTTTTAGATAATAGTAAAGTCCGAAGACGGAATACAGCACGCCCAGCGACGCCAACACGTAATGGCCGGTTTCGATCAGACTCAGGAAGATGAAGTACTTTCCCCAGAAACCTGCCAGCGGAGGAATACCAGCCAGCGAGAGCAAGAAGATCAGCATGAGCACAGCTTCCGTGGGTGCGCGCTGGTAGAGGCCGTTAATGTCGTCCAGTTCGTCGCCGATTACATTGCGGTGGCGCAGCGAGGTAATCACTCCGAAGGCGCCCAGGTTCATGAAGGTGTAGACCAGGAGGTAAATCAGGATGCCCTTAATGCCATCTGGACTCAGTTCAGTCGGAGACCCAGCCACCAGCCCCAGTAGCATGTAGCCGACGTGCGCAATCGACGAATACGCGAGCAGGCGCTTCACGTTGGTCTGCGTGAGAGCGGCAAAGTTTGCGCCCGTCATGGTGGCGATGGCCACGAAGACGATGAGCGGCACCCACACCGAACGCATGGGAAGGAGTCCCCAGAGCAGTATGCGCAGCAGCATCGCCCACCCTGCAGCTTTAACAGCCACCGACATAAATCCGGTGATGCTGGTGGGTGCGCCTTCATACGCGTCCGGAGCCCACTGATGGAAAGGCACGGCGGCGATTTTAAACAGTAAGCCAGTCGCCGTGGTGAGTAGTGCAACGATCGCGATTGGGTTATGCGGATCCTTCGCAAGGATCCTGTTAAGTTGGCTGGCAATGATACCGAGGTTGGTGCTGCCGGTCAGGCCATAGAATAATGACAAGCCATAGGCGAAGATTCCTGAAGAGAACGCTCCCAACAGCAGATACTTCAGCGCTGCTTCGTTCGATCGACGATCGCGCCGCAAGAATCCAACCAGCACATAAGTCGAAATCGCCATTAGCTCTAGCCCAATGAAGATGAGCACGATGTCGTAGCCGGCAGCCATAGCCATCATGCCCGCAACCGACAGCAACATGAGGGCGTAGTACTCGCCATGGTGCTCGTGCTCAATCTCCATGTAGCGCACGGAGATTAGAATGGCGATGGCCGTGCTCGCCAGGAACAAATAGAAGAAATAGATGGCGAAGCGGTCCACGATCATGGTGCGCATGAAGCCGAGCGAACCTTGGTTCGAGGTTGCGGTCATCCACAGCTGGATCTTGAGGACACCAGCCGCAGAGAACAACACTCCAACGAAAGCCGTAACTGCGTTGGCCCACTTGGTCTCGACGGGCAGCATGAGATCAATCAGCAGGATGCCAAGAGCAAAGAGTGTCAGCAGGGTCAAGGGCAGAGCCAGCAGATAGTCCGTCCAGGTGAATTGTGAAAGCACTCCCACTAGTTCTTCCCTTTCACCGACGCGGCAGGTCTGGCTTGAACAGCGGTTGGTGGATTCGCGGCCACGGCTGCGGGAACGGCCAGCGCCACAGGCTCATTCGTCGCGTTTACCGCGCCCGGAGGCAGCGGATAGTCAGGGCGTACCGTCTGGACTAGCTGATTTACCGGCTGTTCGAGAATCTGGAAAAACGGTTTCGGATACAACCCGATCCAGAAAGCCATGATGATCAGCGGCACAAAGGTCAGCACTTCGCGCGGGGTCAAGTCATGCAGCTTTTCATTCTTCGGATTCGTGACCTGTCCGAAGAAGACGCGCTGATAAAGCCACAACAAATACGCAGCCGCCAGAACGACTCCAGGAACCGCCCACGCACCCCACTTCCAGTTCTCCATGAATGTGCCCTGCAGGATGGTGAACTCTCCGACAAATCCGTTGAGCAGCGGCAGTCCCATTGAAGACAGGAACATGATCATGGTTATGGTGGCGTACACCGGCATTACATTCGAGATGCCGCCGTATTCGGCAATCTCACGCGTGTGACGACGCTCGTAGAGGATGCCGACGATCAAGAACAGTGCGCCCGTCGAGATGCCGTGGTTGATCTGCTGCAGTACTGATCCGCTTAATCCAAGCGGCGTGAGCGCAAAAATCCCGAGGGTGCAGAATCCAAGGTGGCTGACTGACGAATAGGCCACCAGCTTCTTCATGTCCTTCTGCATGAGTGACACAAGAGCGCCGTAGATGATCGCGATGATGGAAAGCACAATCATCCAGCTGCGGACTTTTGTGTGGGTAAGCACGTCCGGGAAAAACGGCAACGAGAAGCGGATAAAGCCGTATGTTCCCATCTTCAGCAGAACGCCTGCCAGAATGACGGAGCCTGCCGTCGGAGCCTCCACGTGCGCGTCCGGCAGCCAGGTATGAAAGGGGAACATCGGCACCTTGATGGCGAATGCGAAGAAGAAGGCAAAGAATAGCAATATCGCGATGCCAGGACCGTAGTTGGGATCGAAATAAATGTGCGGCGCGGTTTTGTACAGTTCCCGAATGCTGAAGGTATAAACGTTGGTCTCGCCATGGTGATGGAAGTATAGGAACAGGATGCCCAGCAGCATCAGCACAGACCCGGCCAAGGTATACAGAAAGAATTTAATCGCGGCATAGAGCTTGCGCGGGCCGCCCCATATTCCGATCAGGAGATACATGGGTACCAGCATGGCTTCCCAGAATACAAAGAAGAGGAAGAAGTCTAGAGCCATGAACACGCCGAGCATGCCGGTCTGAAGTATCAGGAACCAGATGTAATATTCCTTGACTCGGTTCTCGATTGCGGTCCAGGAAGAAAGGATCGAGATCCAGCCCAACAGTGTGGTGAGCATGATCAGCAGAAAAGAGATGCCATCAATGCCCAGGACATAACCCGCGCCGATGGACGGAATCCAGTTATTGGCCGCCCCCTCAATAAACTTGAAGCCGGGTTCGAGGCGCTTTTCCCAGAACCAAGCCACCAGTGGCAGTGAAACTAGAAAACCGGCCAGCGCGAAGACGTTCGCAATCCAGCGGACGGCGTCTTTATTCTCCTTGGGAACGAATAAGAGAACAATCGCGCCTACCAGCGGCGTGAGCAGGATAATCGAGAGGATGTGAGATTGCATAGAGCAGTTCTCAGTTGCCAGTTCGTAGCATTCGGCACTCAGATATCAGCACTCAGCCCATCCGCAGCTGAAGCTTGTCGGCAAGGACCTCTACTGGCTGAATGCTGAGTGCCGTTTATCAGTGGTACACATAATAGAAAACGAACCCGACCAGCCCCGCGGTCATGACCAGCGCGTACCACTGCACCAGGCCCCACTCGAACAAGCGGACGGGATACGAAAGCATACGCGCAAGAATAGCCGGACCGTTGACCCCGACGCCGTCGATGACCCACTTGTCCCACCAACTGGAAATTGTGGCGGTAAGGCGCGTGATCCAGCCCGCGCCGTTCACCAAGCCGTCTACGATGTTGGAATCAAACCAGGCCGAAGCCTCGCCCAGGCCAAGCGCCCCCAGCCTGGTGTCGCCAATCTTGCGGCGGCCGGTGAAGACATAGTCGTAGCCCTCATCTACGTAATACTTGTTGAGCAACCACTTGTATAGGGGCGGAGCGGCAGCGATGGGCTCGACGTATCCCCGGTCGGCGTGGCGGTAAGCCTTCCATGCCATTCCCCAGCCGACCACTCCCGCCGCTACTGACAAGAACATCAGCAAGTACTCAATCGAGGTGGTGCGTTCTGCTTCCTTCTCCCCGGCCGCCACCTGCGCGGCTCGGCCTTGTTCGGTAAGCACCTGAGCTTCGCGAGCGAACACTGGCTCCAGAAATTTAGCAAAGCGGTCCGACCCCCCCAGGCTGTGCGGCCATCCCAGAAAACCGGCGAACAGCGAGCAGACGGCAAGTACCACCAGTGGACCCGTCATTGAAGTAGGCGACTCATGAATGTGATGCTCCACTTCATGGCTCATTCGTGGACGGCCGTGGAAGCTGAGATACATCAGCCGAAACATGTAGAAGGCAGTCATCAGCGCCGTGAAGTACCCGACTACCCAGAGCAGGCGATATGCGCCGCCTTCAGAGGTCCATGTCTGCCACAGAATCTCATCTTTGGAAAAGAATCCCGCAAAGGGTGGAATGCCGGCGATGGCTAGCGTGGCGATGAACATGGTCCAGTGTGTAACCGGAATGCGCCGATGCAGGTCGCCCATGTTGCGCATGTCCTGCTCGCCACTCATGGCATGAATCACCGATCCGGCCCCAAGGAAGAGCAGGGCTTTGAAGAACGCATGAGTGAAGACATGAAACACACCTGCTGAGAATGCACCCACACCCAACGCGAGGAACATGTAGCCAAGCTGCGATACCGTGGAGTAAGCCAGCACGCGTTTGATGTCGTTCTGCACCAGGCCAATGGAGGCGGCGAAGATTGCAGTCAGCGCTCCGACGATTGCTACCGTTTTCATTGATGTCGGCGCCAGCACGAACAGGGCGTTCGACCGCGCTACCATGTAAATGCCGGCCGTAACCATGGTCGCGGCATGAATGAGCGCGGACACCGGCGTCGGTCCCTCCATGGCGTCGGGCAGCCAGATGTAGAGCGGCAACTGCGCTGACTTGCCGCACGCGCCGACAAAAAGCAGAAGAGTTGCAGCAGTGATGATGGGATCGCCGATCGCGACTTGGCCGCTGTGCGCCAGGCGAGTAACGTCTGTAAACCGTAGCGAGCCAAAATACCAGGCAATGAAGAACATCCCCAACAGGAATCCTGCGTCGCCAATGCGGTTCACGATGAAGGCCTTGTTGGCCGCATCGCTGGCCGACTTGCGATGAAAGTAGAAACCAATCAGTAGATAAGAACAAAGGCCCACGCCTTCCCATCCAACAAACAGCAAGACGTAATTGTTGGCCAGGATCAGCGTCAGCATCGAGAACATGAAGAGGTTGAGATACCCGAAGAATCGGTAGTACCCGCCCTCATGCGCCATGTACCCAATGGAATAGATATGGATCAACATGCCGACGCCGGTAACGAACAGCAGCCAGATGCTGGAAAGAGGGTCGAGTAGGAAGCCTACGTCAGCCTGGAACGGGGCTGTGCGCTTGCCGTGGTGCAGCACATAGGTCAGATGTCCGGTGTCGGTACCGAGCCACGTGTAGAGAATCGTCTGATAGGGGCGATGAAAGTTCTCCGGAGTCGAGGCCCAGTTCGTGTACTGCCAGACCGCACCGCAGGCGAAAAGAAACGCAACGACGATTGCGCCCGCACAAACCGCGCTCACCGTCGCCTTCTGCAGCTTCCGTCCGAAAAAGAACGTGAGGGTAGCGCCGAAGGCAGGCAGCAGCGGAATGAGCCAGATGTGGTCTAGAAATAGCATTCAGCACTCAGCATTCAGCACTCAGTCCCCCAGCCCGCAAATCGCGAATCAACACTCCGCCGAAATCCAAAATGGCTGAATGCTGACTGCTGAATTCCCGTTACCACTTCAGCAAATTCACTTCGTCCATGTTAACCGTCTCCTTATTTCTGAAGAAGGCGATCAATATGCCGAGACCAACGGCCGCTTCGGCCGCCGCATCAGTAATCACAAAAATGGCGAACACCTGGCCGTGTAAACCGCCCCAGTAACGCGAGAAAGCCACCAAGTTCAGGTTTACCGCATTGAGGATCAGTTCAATCGACATCAACACCACAACCACGTTCCGGCGAGTGAGCACACCGATCACGCCCAACAAAAACAGGGCCGCGCCCAAGACCAGATAGTGCAAAGTCGAGATGTGGAGCACCGCGTCCATATCAAACGTTGGGCACTCAGCGTTCAGCAGTCAGCCCTTCCAGTCCTTAGGCACTCACAAAGTACACCGCAACTCTAATGGCTGAATGCTGAATGGTGACTGCTGAACGCTTTACTTCAGATCCTCTTTTTCGCCATGACTACCGCGCCAATGATCGCCACCAGCAACAGTAATGAGGCGATCTCGAACGCGAACATGTACTGTCCGTAGAGCAACGTCCCAACATTTTGCGTATTTTGCGCTTCCACCGCGGGCAACGCGTGCTCGGGGAAAATTCCCCGCCCCTTTGTATATACAGCAATAAACAAACCGCCCAGCGCGGTTGCGGCAACCATTCCTACCACCCACTGCTTGTTGAACTGGCGCTCCCTCTGACTGCGTTCAATGCTGACCAGCATGATCACGAACAGGAACAAAACCATGATCCCGCCCGCGTAAAGAATGATCTGCACTCCGGCAACGAAAGGCGCGTAGAGCATCAAGTAAATGGACGCCTGCGCCAGCAGCGTAACAATGAGTGCCAGCGCCGAATGCACAGGATTCCTGCGCGTGATTACTAGAACGCCCCCGATGAGCATCAGCCCAGCAAGCAGGTAAAAGAAAAACGGTGTCGCTACCGGTTCCATATGGTTTGTTGGATCAGCGGCCACAAGCCCACACCTGCCGTCAGGATGAGAACGCCCAATCCCATCGGCAGCAGAATCTTCCACCCGACTTTCATCAACTGGTCAAAGCGATAACGCGGGAACGTGCCACGATACCAGATGTAGAGGTACATGAACGCGGCAACTTTCATCGAGAACCAGTAAATATCCTGCACCCGCTCACGGACAGCAGTGATGAACAAGATCAGGCCAATCAGACCGAGGACGACGCCGAATCCAGCCAGGCCAATGGTTTGAATTCGAAAAAGAGGGTGCTTCGGCATCCGCACCGTGCTGTAGAAGCACATGCCCGCCAGAAAAAGAAAAGTGATTCCGGGAAATAGGGAAAAAAACAGATCCCATTTCGCACCGGTCAAAAGATTCGGAAACGGCCGCAACCATCCGCCTAGCCATAGCGTAACAGCGATGGAAGAGACCGCAATCATCGCCGAATACTCTGCCAGGAAAAATAGCGACCAGCGGAATCCGCTGTACTCAGTATGAAAGCCAGCAGTCAGCTCAGATTCCGCTTCCGGCAGATCGAAGGGTGCGCGATTAGTCTCTGCGACCATGGCCACTGCAAATATGAAGAACGCGATCAGTCCTAGGGGGAAGAATTTGAAAATGAACCAGATCTCCTGCGCCTGCTGTGCCTGCACGATGCCAATCATGCTAAGAGTCCCAGTTCCCTGCTGGTTCAAACTGGTCATCATCACCGCCGAAATCACCGCCATACCCATGGCAATTTCGTAGGACACCATCTGCGCGCTCGAGCGCAGCGCGCCAATCAGCGGATAGTGTGAGTTTGAGGCCCATCCCGCCATCACGATCCCCAAGGCGCTCAACGACGATACGCCGAGCATGAAGAGAACCCCGATATTCATGTCGGTAACAGCGTGCGTGGGACCGAACGGCACAACGATGAACACCGTGAACGCCGCCAGCACCACAAATATGGGCGCCATCCAGAAGACAAAGCCGTCAGCCTCAGCCGGCATGATGTCTTCTTTAAGCAGCAGCTTGATAGCGTCAGCAATGGGCTGCAGCAATCCGTGTGGACCAACGCGCATGGGGCCAAGCCGGACTTGCATGTGAGCAAGAATCTTGCGCTCCAGCCAGTTCATCGCGATCACTGCAACGGAAAGGCCGAGGAAGATAACGACGATATAAACGAAGGCCCAAAACATGTTCCCGGCGGAGCCGGGCGTGAGATTGCTGGTAAGGTACGACCTGACGTAGTCAAGCATCAGCGGTCGACCTCGCCCAAAACAATATCAAGCGTACCGATCACCGCAATCACGTCGGCCACGAGTTGGCCGCGGCACATCTTGTCCAGGGCCTGGAGATTCACGAACGACGGCGGCCGCACGCGCAGGCGATAGGGCTGCGTAGATCCATCGCTGACAATGAAGTATCCCAATTCGCCCTTGGGCGCTTCGATCGAGTGATAAACCTCGCCCACCGGCGGTTTCATCACCTTCGGCACTTTAGCCATGATGGGGCCTTCGGGCAGCGCATCGACTGCCTGCTGGATGATGCGAAGCGACTGCCGCATCTCAGCCATGCGCACCAGATACCGGTCATAGGTGTCGCCATTCTGTCCGACGGGAATCTCGAAGTCGAAATTCTTATAGTTGGCGTACGGCTGAGCCTTACGCAGATCCCATTTCACGCCGCTTGCGCGCAATACGGGGCCGGTCACGCCCAGGGCAATGCAGTCCTCGCCGGAAAGGATACCTACACCCTTCGTGCGCTCCACCCAGATTCGGTTGGTAGTAAGCAGTTCTTCGTACTCATTAATTTTTGGAGCGACAAAGGTAAGGAAATTCTTTACGTCTTTCTCAAAGCCGTCGTAGGTCTCATATTGCAGGCCGCCAATACGGAAAGCATGCGTGGTGAGGCGCGCCCCGCAATATTTTTCGAAGATTTTGAGAATCTCTTCGCGATCACGGAATGTATAGAAAAGCGGAGTGATCGCCCCAATATCAAGTGCATGCGTCCCCAACCAGAGCTGATGACTGGTCAGGCGGTTCAGCTCCGTCAAAATTACTCGAACATGCTGAGCCCGTGGCGGAGCTTCAACTCCCAGGAGCTTTTCGACCGCCTCACAATATCCCAGCCCATTCGAGACCGCGGCCACATAATCCATGCGGTCCACGTAAGGATTGAACATCGTGTAAGTACGGTTCTCGGCAATCTTCTCCACGCCGCGGTGCAGGTAGCCGATAACACATTCGAGCCCCAGAACCTTCTCGCCATCGAGCCGCAAAATGACACGCAAAACACCGTGTGTGGCCGGATGTTGCGGCCCCATGTTAATAACGAGTTCGTTAGCGTCAAGAAACGGCTTCTCGCGCTCTTCCAGATCGAGATGCGAGAGGGAGGATGTCGGCTCAGTCATTGCTCGTTCTAACTCAGTGCCCAGTTCGTCAGTCTTCTAGATCAGTTTCCGCCATCAACAGCTCTCAAGTGCTTATTGTCCACTTTCAATGCCCAGGTTGATCTGCACCCACTCGTTGTCCTGCTGCAAAATACCGTAGTCCTTGCGTAGGGGATGCCCCTTCCAACCTTCGGGCAGCAGAATCCGTTTCATGTCTGGATGTCCGTCAAACTTGATGCCAAACATGTCGTAGACTTCGCGTTCCAGCCAGTTCGCCGCCGGCCACATAGGAGCAGAGCTTGGAATGCTCTCGCCATCAGCGATTTGGGTCTTCACGCGGATTCGTTCGTTACGCGCGTAAGAGTAAAGGATCCAGATGAGATCAAACTCTTTCTTTTCCCGTTGCGGATAGTGCAGCGCAGTCACGTCCACGCAGTAATCGAACTGCTCGTCGTTGTGGAGAACCTGCAAGATTTCCGGAATCAGAGAACGGTCCACGGTCATGTAGTTCTGGCCAAGATACGTGAGCGCCTCCACGCCCGAACCAAACTGAGCCTTGAGCTTGGCCACCATCGGTGAATTCCAGGCAGTTGGCGGGGGAGCAGCGGGCTTCGCGGGCACGGCAGGTTTAGCGGCTGGAGTCCCGGCAGCCGCGGTGGGTGTTCCCGCAGCGGTGGGCGCGCTTGCCGCCTTTAGGGGAGGAGAAGTCGGTGGAGGCGCCGGCCCCGGATCTGGCTTCGGCGGTACTCCTCGAGGCGGCTCGGGAGCCCCCGGAGGTTTGCCTGGGCTCGGCCCAAAATCTGGTTTTGGAGGCGGTCCCGGCGGCGGGACGCCGCCCGGTTCTCCCGACTTGGCTTCGGACTGAACCGAGCCAGAAGTAGTCGCCTTGACCCCGCCGGGAGGAACAGTTTTATCCGCCGTCGGCTTTGGCTCACCTTCCGGCGGCGATGAAGCGGGCGGCTTGGTTTCGTCGGGCATAAGTGTCGACGGCGCAAACCTCCGGCGTTGAGGCGCGCGAGAAGAACGTTAACTTCTATCAGCTTGAGCAAACTGTGTCAACGAGGGAGGTGAAATGAGGGAGGTGAAAGGATCGTGTCTGAATCCAGCAGCTTCAAACTGCCCGAAATATCGCGAGGGGCCGTTCACAACGTTTTCTTCGTTTGCCCATAATAAGAAGGACGGGCTGCACTGAGCAGTCCGTCCTTGACTTCAATGCTAGGCCTCAAGGCTGGTCCCACGGCGTTGAAGCACTGCGCAATTACTCACTCTCGCCAGCCCCAAGGCCGGGCAGCGGGTGAGTCTTCTCCACGCGAACCGACCTGAGAGCATGGGGATCGAGTCCCAAGGCCCGCAGAATGGTGGGCGCCACCTGCGCAGTCGTTACCGGGCTCTTGATTGTTTTCGCTGGCAGCCCAGGGATCGAGACTAGCAGGCCGACATTGGTATCGCTGTAGTTGTAGCCGCCGTGCTCCGCATTTTTCGCCGTCGAACCTGTATAGATCGTGCCGTAGTTCGGACGGACGATGATATCGGGTGTACGGCTGTCCTTCAGCGGATCGCCGAACCTGAGCATGAGTTCGTCTCCACCCATTACTTCATCGATAAATAGAGCAAGAGCGTTGGTGTTCAGGTAGTCTCTGACTTGCTGACCCATCGTCTGATCGGCCAGCCAGATGAGAGCGACGTCGTCGTCATTCACTAAACCGCATGGGCCTGTGGCGCACGCATTGGCACTGGTGATGGCGATGGCCGAGGGGTTTGTCGTGCCATCAGGAAGAGAGGCAACTATGTCGGCGAAGTGACCCGGCTTGTTCGTCCTCACCGGATTGATGGGCGACTGCCCGTGCTTGGCGGTAACGATGAACAAGGTTGAGTCGTAGATCTTCTGATTCTTAAGGGCTTGGATCATGCTCGCAAGAGCGGCATCGGTCTGATCCAGAGCGTAAGCGAGAACCGCGGTTGGTGTGCCCGAGCCGTCCTTGTAGCCGCCCGGTTGTCCGTTCAGGCTGCCGTGGTCGGCAACACAACTCCCGTCAAAGTTGTCGATGGCCAACTTTTGTCCCACGCTGACAGCCTGGAAGTTCATACCGAAGACCTCTGGGACGCCGGGGCCAGGCTTGCCATCGTGTCTTAGACCATAAATTTCATTGATGATGCCCTGTACTTTGAGTTGGTCATTCTGGACCGTGCAAACCACGCTGTGCGTATTGTCGAGTCCGCCGACATTTGTGACTTCCGGCGTATAAAGATCCTCGACGCCAAGCCCCGAAGGACCGTTCACAAGGTCGTAGGCAGGATGCTTGTCTTCCCAAGCCGTGTGCCCACCGGATTCCCGAACCACCTCAAAAATCGTATTCGTCCGCAGGGCTTGGTGAGGCCACAAAGCTACGCAGTTGCCATTTGCGTCGCGGTGTCGCGGGAGCTTGGCCGGGTCGATTACGTTCAAAGAAACGTTCTGGGCGTTGTACTTGTCGATGCTCTCATCAAACACCATCATGTTGCCCGCGGGCTCGGCGCAGGTTGTGTTCGTGGGATCGAAGATCTTGCGGTCGTAGCTGACGTCGTAAAACAATCCGGAGGTGACAGGCGAGCCACCCGTCACAAGAGCGAGAAGTCCGGGAAACGAGTCGGAATTTTGCGGCGTGTTGGCGCCGGAATAAGTGATGCCGTGGCTTGCGAGTTCTGCTAGTGCCGAATG
>Ga0137415_10005638_pt1 | contig 12401 bp, 12 predicted proteins | sample CZODoug3_1_1_16f_FD_183082 | JGI IMG/M metagenome (GOLD analysis project Ga0137415, IMG submission 183082) | Vadose zone soil fungal communities from Angelo Coast Range Reserve, California, USA - CZODoug3_1_1_16fungal (Hybrid Assembly) | ecosystem: Environmental > Terrestrial > Soil > Vadose...
CGATGCTGTTCGGCCTTCTGCTCACGGCGATGGCAATCCTGGGCGCGTTCCTGGCGCTGCAAGGGGGCATGCCCCTCCCGCTCAGTGGGGCGGCGTTCTTCCTGCTCGGCATGGGCGTCCTGTCGACGGGCATCGGCATCTGGGTGCGAGGCGCCGCCGTTCGCGAAGTCGATCGCCGCCTTCGTGCCAAGGACGAGGCGCGCATCAAACGCCGAGAAATCCTCCAGCCATGGGGCGTGCGCAGCTCCGCCGAACTCCAGCAGGCCCTCGTCGAGCACCTGCAGAAGGTGCGCTACGACGCCACCCGCCTCGAGCTCGACCGCCAGGCCACCGAGCTGGAGGAACGGGCCCAGGTTGCGGGGCGCAGCCTACGCGAGCTGGTCGGGTCGTGGGGCCTTCAGCAGCCCGCGCCCACCGAGGAGGCCGTGGACGAGACGGCGCGCGAGATCGAGTCGCTTGCCCAGGACACGCTCGCCTGGAACGCCGCCAGCGAGCGATCACAGGAAGCGTCCCGTGCTGAATCCGAGCTGGATCAGCGGCGCGAGTCCCTGCGGCAGCGGCTGCACAGCTTGCTCGACCAGCTGGGCTTCGACCGCCGCGAGGCGCTCGGCGCCGCCCGCGATTTCATCGCGAGCTGCGAGGCCGCCCGCACGGCCCAACAGGTTCGCACCCGGATCGAGCAGTTCGACGCGCAGCTCGAGCAACTTCGGGCGCCCGGTCAGCGCGCGGTCGCCGAGCGCACCAAGGCCGACGACTACGCTCGTCAGCTGGCCGCCGTCTACGCACCGGCCGGCATCGACGACACCGATATGGAACGCGCAGCCCAGGCCTGGGACGCCGGCGTCGGCCACGCCGAGGCCTACCGCGCATCGAGCGCGCGGCTCACCGAGCTGGAGGCCCAACGGGGGACCGCGACCAACGATGAAGGGGCGTCCCTGCACCAGCTCGTCGACGACCTGACGCACCAGCTGGAGGAGATCAGCCGGTCCGTGGACCCGGCTGCCGTGGCGCAATTCGCCGCGTTGCCGCTGGCCGAGCTCGAACGGCAGCGCGACCAGCACCGTGGTACCAAGGAGCGAGCCCAGGAGGAACGGGCCCGGGCCGAGGAGTTGCTGAACGACCGGCTGACGCAGATCGGCGACGTCGCCACGCTCGAAGAGGAGATCGCGACCGCCCGCGAGCAGCTGCAGGAACTCGAAGCCGAGGCCCACGCCTACGACCTCGCCATCGAAACCCTCGAAGCGGCGGCGAAGTCGGTCCGTCGCGCCGTCATCCCCCGGCTCAAGTCGCAACTCCAGGGCCAGCTCTCCCCGATCACGAACGGCCGCTACCGCGATGTGCGCATCGGCGAAGACCTCGCCCTACAGGTTCGAACCCAGGATCAGCGCACTTATAAAGATGTCGACAACCTCAGCCTGGGTACGCGCTCCCTCATCTACCTGCTCGAACGGCTGGCGCTGGCGCGGATCATCGGTGGCAACTCGGAGCCACCGCCCCTGCTCCTCGACGAGGCACTGGTGCACGCCGACCGCCGGCGGCTGCGCGCCGCGATGGATGAACTGGGCCGCCTCGACCACCAGGTCATTCTCTTCTCCAAGGACGAGGCGCTCGCCGACCGCGCCGAGAAGGCCGAGGACTGGACGATCATCCGGTTACCCGGCCCGACCCTGATGGCGGCCCCAGCCGAGGGAACCCCGGCCAATGGGTCCAGCCGCGACGAGATCGAAGAGGAAGTCCCGAGCGCCTGACGCTGCGACAGACAGCTGTCAAAACGGGGGGTTAGGCTCCCGTCATGGGCAATGTCATTCCGTGGTCACAGATCCATCCGAGCATCACAAGTCAAGAGCCCTTTGTCGCGGTCGTCATCATCGACCCGCAGCGTCAGATCTGCGTCAGTGAAATGGTCCCCTTCGATCTGGAGGCACTCGCCAACCCGGACGCGTCCGCTTCCGAGGTGATCGCGGCCGCCCAGGCGGCGGCGGCCAAGGTCGCCAGCGGTTATCGGACGCGGCGCAAGGAAACGCCCACCGCGACCCTCCCGCGCACCGGGCGGAGGGAAGATCAGACGGCCCCCACCCGGACCCTCCCCCGCGAGCGGGGGAGGGAAAACTCGGGCTTACGGGTGCTCGATGGACGGAAGCGTTAGGCGCGCAGGCGCTCTTCGAGGCCGGCCTTCACCGCCGGCCACTCGCTTTCGATGACGGAGAAGATCACCGTGTCGCGGTAGCTCCCGTCCGGACGGATGCGCTGGTTGCGAAGCGTCCCCTCGTAGCGGGCGCCGAGTTTCTTGATGGCCGCCTGGGAGTGCAGATTGTTGATGTCTGTCTTCAACGCCACCCGAATGGCGCGCCAATCATCGAAGGCATGGCGCATCAGCAGGTACTTGGCCTCCGGGTTCACGACGCCGCCCCAGGCGTCCCGCGCATACCAGGTCCAGCCGATCTCGACGGTGCGGTCGTCTTCCTGCACGTCGAGGTAGCGGCTGCTGCCGATCACGCGGTTGTCCTCGAGGCGGACGACCACGAAAGGATATTCGCGACCTTGCGACTCGGCGCGCATGGCCTTTTCGAGCCAGCGGTCCATTAAGTCCGCCGTCAGCGGACGGGCCGGCATCCAGGTCCAGATGGCCTCATCGCGTCCGGCCTTCAGAAGCGCTGGTGCGTGCGCGGGACGCATCGGCTCGAGCCGGATGTGGCTCCCGGTCAGCGTGATCGGCCCCAGCGGCGCCAAATCGCTAGAAGGGCTGCGCGACCATGAGGAAGACGACGACGACGAGCAGCAGCCAGGCCACCAGCTGGATCGTTACTGCCGCCGCCGCTACGGGGGCCGACCCCTCCCCCGCCGCGCTGCGCGCGCGCCGCAGGTTGGGGGCCAAAAAGGCGCCGTCGAGGCCGGCGGCCGCCACATAGAGAAGGAAGCCGAGGAGGAGCCAGCCGGTAAAGAGCTTGAAACGGCCGACCCACATCAAGAGGCCGGTGACGAGCACCAGCGCCGAGCCGGTGTAGACGAGCGCCAGCTGCACCCGCCAGGCGAGCTGATAGAGCGCGTGCTGCGCGATGTCGGCCGCGCGGGCCGCCATCGGTCGCAGTAACACGTGCGTGCTGACGCCGCCGAGCAAGAAAATCGCGCCCAGCACGTGAAGCGTTTTCAGCACCGGCACGTGAGCAGCATACGTTACGTGGCGGGCAGTCGCCGTTGTACAGTTGCTCCGTGCCAGACGAGCCGCGCGGGCAGGCCGAGGTCCTCATCCCGCACGGATGGCTCCTTCCCAACCTGAGCCTCGACGCGGTGCGCTCTCTGCAGCGCGGCGATACGACGTCCGACCTGGAGAAGGGCGACCTTCGCCTCGCGGGCGTCGAGGTGCTCGTGGCCCGCAACTGGGTCAAGGAAGAGTTCTGGCCCCGCATCCAGGATGCGGTGCAAAAGGGTTACGCGGCCGAGAAGACCTACACCTTCATGCGCGCGCATGGAGACCGCCGGCGCAGCCGGCGGCCCAAGAAGTCGTCCTAACCTAGCTCGCTTCCCGCCGGTCGGCCGCCGGAATCCGGATCGGGCGCAGACTCTCAGTATCGGGGGCGGCAAAGGCGCAGACCCGGTTACGACCCAACGCCTTCGCTTGATAGACAGCCCGGTCGGCTGCCGCGAGTAGCTCTGATGCGGTTCGACCGTGGCTGGGGAAGAGCGCGACGCCGACGCTGACACTGGCCGCCGGGCTCGAGCCATCCGCGAGCTTGAGCACGATCGACTCGACCTCCCGGCGGATCCGCTCGGCCACCGTCACGGCTTCAGCAAGGGTGGTCTCCGGCATCAGTATGGCGAACTCGTCGCCGCCGAAACGGGCGGGCACATCGTAGTCGCGCAGGGCGGCCCGGATGGCGTCTGCCACGCGCCGGATCATCTGGTCCCCTACCAGGTGCCCATGCCGGTTGTTGACGTCGCGGAGTAGGTCAAAGTCAGCCAGGACGACGCTGAGGGGGCGGCCGAAGCGACGGGCGCGCTCCACCTCCGGCTGCGCCAGCTGATTCCAGTGCTTCATGTTGGCCAGCTCGGTCTTCGGATCCGTGCGCGCCTCCTCTCTCAGGCTGGGAACCAGCAGCGACCGGTAGATCAAGAACAGCGGGCCGAGGCAGAGTGGCACCAGCCATGGATTCGTCAGCCACAGTAGCGAACCGAGTGCGCCGACCGACATCAACGCCAGGTCGGTGCCGAGGTTCTCCCAATCCAGGGTGCCGGCCCGAGAAATTGGAACACCGCGCGCCCAGGTAATGACCAGGGCGGTGAGTAGGTGGTTGAGCCCAACAAAGGCCAGGCCGGCCAGCGCCGCGAATAAGACAGTTCGGCCGTCGCCATGACCGGACTGGCCGAGGCCGAAGATGGCGCCGGCCGCTATCGAGCACAGCAGAAAGTTCGCTACGTTGAATGCCTGGATATACCAGCGGTAGCGCACGCGCAGTAATTCCATGGCGTGCGTCGCGAGGATGATTGCGATGAAGTACGTCGGATGCAAGAGAACCGCCCCCGCGAAGAAAAACACGGTCGTCGTGTAGTAAGACTGGTGTTTGGGGCTCTTGACCTTGAACTGCTGGGCAACCGTCGCTCCCACCAGGAGGAATACCGCGACGGGCAGGCGCTCAAGCCGTGGCGGCGCTAGAAGGATGCCCGCACCGCCGGCGATCACCGCGGCGACGAGAACGCCGGTGATGTAGATCCGTGCCACGCGTGGCAAATCAGTCATGGATCTCAGGCGGCTCGCGCCGCGGCCGGCCGAACGCCAGCCCCCCGTCGTGCAAGTAGCGCCGATAGTGCTGGGCGCGCCAGCAGCAGAGGCCCCGCCACGACGAGAACCATCCAGGGACCTTCTTGCAGAGTCAGCACCAACATCGGGCCGGCGACCCAGGTAATGATCAGGTCGGCGGCCAGCAACTCCGACTGGAAGAGACCGGAGGCGAGGGGCGACAAGCCGCGGGCCAACCAGAGGGCGCCGGAAAGCAGTACCCGGTTGAGCAGGACGAAGGCACAGCCCGCCGAGAGGGCGGCAGCGATGTGGCCGAGCGCATCATGCGGGAGCAGCAGTGTCGCCCGATGATAAACCTCCGCGGCTGCCTGCGCACTCAGGTAGTAGTCGCACAGATTGAACCACTGGATGTAGAGCCGCCGGCGAAGCCGAGCCTGCTCGGCCACGTGGATCAAGACGATGAACGCCACCAATTGCGGGGCGCTCAAGGTGGCGGCCGCCATGACGATGAAAGGCAACGTCACCTGGTAGGCCTGGTGACGGAACCCTTGAACCGGATACGCATGCGCGAGCATGCCGAGCCCGGTGACTACGATGAAGAGGACGAGGTTCCCAGAGGTTTCGCTCCGCCAACGGATCGCAGCGACTGTGATGGCGAGGATGCTGGTGCCGCTGATGTAAGCGAGGGCCGCGGTTGAGAGTCGTCCCCCTTTCATCGCTAGTTGCTCCAGCTGACCGCGTTCCAGGAGACGCTATCCCAGGAGACGTTGTCCCAGGAAACGCTGTCCCAGGAAACCGTGTCCCACGAGACGACCGGCATTGTCGTCAGGTTTTTGGCCGCCATGTAGAGGCCTTTGAGGTAGTTGTTGGGGTCGAGGCCGCGGTCGGCATTGCCGAGCAGACCGAGGTAGGCGACGGCACGCGCGGCGTCCGGATAGCCCGCACCGGTGCCGGGAAGCGCCAGGGGGTTGCTCGTCGCGAGCAGCACACCCTTGAGCTGGCCCGGACGCACGGTTGGATTGCTCTCGATGTAGAGCGCCGCTAGCCCGCTGACCACCGGGGCTGCCACCGAGGTGCCGGTCAGCTTGATGTACTGCGTGCCAACCATGAAGCTCGGGTAGTTCAGCGCGAAACTGCTGTTCGGTGCCAGCGTGGTAATGATCCGCCGGCCGGGCGCGACGACGTCCGGCTTGGTGAAGCCGTCCTGGGTCACGCCATAGCTCGAAAAGCTCGCCAGCGCATCGTCGGTCGTCGAGGCAGTGCCCTGGTCGTCGGTCGCCCCAACCGTGATCACATACGGATCATTCGCCGGCGCATAGAGCGCGCTGTTGGGCCCGCTGTTGCCAGCAGCCACGATCACGACGAGGCCTTTCAGCCACGCATATTCAACGGCGGCGTCGATCGGGCTGGTGCGGTAGCTCTCCTGCACCGACGCCTGCAGCGAGAGGTTGAGCAGGCGGATGTTGTAGGTGTTCTTATTGACGACCGCCCAGAGAATGGCGTTCATGATGGCGGAGGTCGGGGCGCCACCTGTGCCGTCGTTGACCCGGAGGTTTATGAGGTTCGCCTGCGGTGCCACCCCGATGTAGTGTCCCAGGCTCGCCGTGCCATCCCCGGCGATGATCCCGGCAACCGCGGTGCCGTGGCCGTACGCGTCATCAGTGCCGGTGACGTTCGGATTGAAGTCCTGGCTCGCGATGATGCGATTCCCCAGGTCAGGGTGTGACGCGATGCCACTGTCGATGACGGCGACCCCGATTCCCTGTCCAGTGAGCGGCGCCAGCGGATTGCTCCAGGTCGTCACCGCGTCCACCACCGCCGGATAGGCCGTGGCCAGCGCCGTTGGGTTGAAGGGGGTATCGCTGAGCCTGACCGGAGCGTCATAGATCAGAAACGCGACGTTCGCGTCCACGCGGAAGTGGTCGATCAGCGCGGGCGTCAGCTCGACGGCGATGCCGTGGGCAATCGGGACGCGCACGGTGTGTTTCAGACCGGTTCGCCGCAGATCAGCCTGCAGGACGTTCAGATCACCGCGGGCAACCACGATGACCTGGATGGACTGTCCCGCCTGCATCGCCTTGAGCACCTGCCGATCGAGATGGGCCTCGTTGGAGGCCGCCCAGGCGGGGACGGCAGGCACCATCGCCAGCGCCAGGCCGGCTGCTACCAGCAGAGCGGCCATTTTGGGCGGAACGCGTGACAGCACGTGACGCGGCGATGATGGCCGGCGCATGATTTGGTGACGCCAACGTAACAGCGCCCCCTTACGGTCCCCATAACGGTTCACGGGTTCTCCCTGCTAGCCTCAAAGCCGTGGGGGAATGGCCGGCCATCGAGCGGGAGGTGATCGATAGCTTTTTCCGTTTTTCGCCGACGCACGCTCGATACATGGGCGATCACCGGTTCGACGGCGTGGTGGGCGATCTTTCCGAGACTGCGATTCGCGCCCGGGTGTCGGAGATCGACGGGCAGTTCTCGACCATCGGCAAGGTGCAGCGACTCGATCGAGGAGAGGCGATCGATCGACGGGCGCTGATCGCCCAGCTCGAAGCAGCCCGTTTCGAGCTCACCGAGTTGCGGCTACCGTTCCGTGAGCCCATGTTCTACGCCGGACCCAGCGAGCTTGATGTCAGCTTTTACCTGAAGCGGCCATACGCCCCGCTCGGCGACCGGCTCGCGGCCCTTCGCCGCCACCTGCTCGGGTATGGCGGCTTCCTGGAGGCCGCACGCGACAACCTGGAGGTGGCGCTTCCCCGGCCCAACCTCGAGATCGCGATCGAGGCGATCGACGGCCAGGTCGAATACCTCGACGGTGAGGTGCGCGCCACGGCTCGCGACGACCCGGAAACGATCGAAGCCCTCGATGCCGCGGTGCGCGACACCCGCGATTTTGCCGCGTGTCTCAACGGGAAGCTGGCGACCGCGGACGAGGCCCATGCCCTGGGCGAGGACCGCTTCCTGCGGCTGCTGAACTTGCGCGAGTTCGTGCAGCTCGATGTCCCCGCGCTCGAGCGCATGGTTCGCGCCGACATCGAGCGGAATCGTGCCGCCGCTGAGGCCGCGGCCGAGCAGATCGGTCCCGGAGACGGTGTGCGCGCCGCGGTGGCGCGCCTGGAGGATCACCACCCGACCGCGAACTCGATCATCGCAGACGTGACGGCGATGCTCGGCCGCCTTCGCGCCTTTCTCGTCGAGCGCAACGTCGTGTCGCTTCCCAGCAATGGCCGCTGCCTGGTTCAACCCACGCCGTCGTATGCCGCCTATATCAGCGCCGCCATGGACAGCGCCGGACCGCTGGAAACGGTCGCCACCGATAGCTACTACTGGGTGACCGTCCCCGGTGCCGACTGGAATGCCGCTAAGAGCGAGGAATGGTTGCGTTACATGAACTATGCGACGCTGGAAGGCACGTCGATTCACGAGGCGTATCCCGGCCATTATGTCCAGGGTCTGTTCGAGCGGCACGCCACATCGCCGACGCGTCAATTGTTCTGGACGTACACCACGGGCGAAGGCTTTGCGCACTACGTTGAAGAGATGATGCTGGAGATCGGCTATTCCGCCGACCCCAAACAACTGCTGGCCCAGCGCCTGGAGGCCCTGCTGCGCGACTGCCGATTCCTCGTCGCGCTCGGCCTGCATTGCCAGGGGATGACGATGCCCGACGCGATTCACCTCTTCGAGTCCGTCGGATACATGACGGAGCTACCCGCCACACGCGAGGCGACGCGCGGCGCCTGGGATCCCATGTACCTCAACTACACACTCGGCAAGCTCCTCATCCTCGAACTGCGCAATGAGATGCAGCGCCGCCCGGGGTACACGCTGCAAACGTTCCACGACGCTTTTCTTGGTTGCGGCGCCATGCCGATCCCATTGATCCGCGAGCTGATCGGCTAAGCCCTGACTCCGTCACAGTACGAGGAAGCGGCGTCATGAATCCCATCACCTCCATCGGCAGCTTGAGCGGCGACCTCCTCATGGTCGTGATCGCCGGACTCGTCTTCGTCGAGGAGACGGGGATCCCCATCCCCTTCGCGCCCGGGGATCTGCTCTTGATCATCGCCGGGATCGCCATCGCCAGCGACACCGTTGACCCCGCTCCCATGGTGAGCGCCCTCCTGCTGGCCACCATCCTGGGCGCGCTGGTCGGCCGGGAAGTCTTCGCCGCCGTCGGGCGGCCCGCCCTCGTGAAGGTGGCCGACGCGCTGGGATTCCGTCCCGCCCTGGTGCGAACGACCGACCTGTTGCAACGTCGTGGGGCACTGGCCGTGTTCGTCGGCCGCCTGATCCCAGGCCTTCGCATCACCACCACCCAGGTTGCCGGCGTCAGCAAGATGTCGCGCCTGACGTTTGCCGCGGGTCTCATCCCGTCGGTCGTCGTCTACATCACGGTCTTTGTCGGATTCGGGGCGCTCGCCGGCCAGCCGGCGGTCCGGGTGTTCCACCGAGCCGAGCATCGATTCTTCGTCGTCGCCGTGACGCTGCTGGCGGCGCTGGCGGTCATCCTGTCCGTGCGCTGGCTGGCACGGCGAGGCGCCCTTTCAGCCGTGGACCCGATCGTGCTCGGCGTACGCCGCCAGCTGGCCGACAGGATCGACGCGACGATTTTCCCGCGGGGCGACGATGCCGGGTGGCGCCAGTTTCCTCTCGTCCGCCGGCTGTGGGCCGGCCTGATCGACCTGGCGATCGTGTTCACCGGTGCGATCCTGATTCTGACCGCGGTGTCCGGGCTGGGCACCGTCGAGATCGTCCTCGACCCCCAGGGCCTCTTGCTGCTGGCGGTCATCGCGCTGGCTTATCGCGTTCCCATCGAGGCGCGCACCGGGCAGACCATCGGCAAGACCCTGATGGGGATCTCGGTCTACGGACCTGATGGCGTGCCCGGTTGGTGGCGGGCGACCGTGCGCAACCTGGTTGGGGTCCTGATTCCGCTCTGGCCGGTGGACGCCATTCTTCTGCTCGTCAGCCGCCGGCGCCAGCGTCTGGGCGACCGGCTGACCGGCACGACCGTTCGTCGGGTGGCGCACTGACGGCCGTTCTGCTTGCCCTTGCCGCCAGCGTGAGCTGGGGCATTGGTGACTTCATCGGTGGCATCAACACCCGCCGCCTGGGCGTGTTCGCGGTGCTGTTCGTCTCCCAGCCGCCGACGCTGCTGCTGATCGCCACGGTGGTCGTCATCCGGGGCGGCGCTCCCCGGCCGGGCCTATGGATGGTCGCCGGCGTCGTGGCGGGACTCGCTGGGCTGGTCGGGCTGTCGGCGGCCTATCGAGGGGTGGCGATTGGGGTCATCAGCGTCGTCTCGACCATCGCCGCGACCGGGCCCGTCGTGCCAATCCTGGTTGGCCTGGTGCTGGGCGAACGACCGACGGCACTGCAGTTCTTCGGCATCGCCCTGGCGCTGGGCGGGATCGCGCTGCTGGCCTTCGATCGCCGTCCCGCCCAGTCCGGTCGGCGCCTCCTCCCCGGCGTCGGCCTGGCGCTCGTTGCCGCGCTGGCCTTCGGCCTCTTCTTGGTCGCGATCCGCTACGCGAGCCGGCCCGATCCCATCTGGGGTGTGCTGGCGACCCGAACCGGAAGTGTCGCCGCGCTGCTGCTGCTCGCCGTGGCGTTTCGCTCGCGGATCAAGGTTGCGTTGCCCGACCTGCCGGCCCTGTTTGCTGTCGGGGTCCTCGACGTTGGCGCCGACGTCTTCTTCGCCTTTGCCACCACGCTTGGCCTTCTCAGCGTCGTATCGATTCTCTCGTCCCTCTACCCGGTGGCGACCGTGATCCTGGCTCGAATCGTGCTCAACGAACGAATGGCCCGGTTACAGCAAGCCGGGATCGGCCTCGCCTTCGCCGGAGTGCTCATGATCAGCCTGTGACCCAGTCGCGCCTAGCCGCGGAAACCGGCGAACAGTTCCAGCACGAGGTCGATCTCGCTCGCCGTGTTGTAGTGGGCGATGCCGATCCGCAGCGTGCCACCTTCGTCCACCAGCTTGAGCCTCGTCATGAGCTCGGTCGCGTAGTGATCGCCATGGGTCGCAAAGACCTGGTGGCTCGCCAGCCAGCGCGCCAGGGCTTCCGGTCGATGGGGCGGCCAGGTCAGGGATACCGTTGGCACCCGGTGATCAAGCTCTACCGGCGCGGTGATCCCGTAGATCTTGATCCCGCGAATCTGCTGCAGACCATCGATCAGGCGGGCCACCAGGGCCCGCTCGTGGCGGCGGATGCGATCCATCGCGGCTTCCAGCGCAGGCCGGAGCACGCGGTCGGCGCCACCGATCGCCGCCAGGTACTCGAAGGCACCGAGCAAACCGGCGAGGCACTCGTGGTTTTGTGTTCCGGTCTCCCAGCGCGTTGGCACCTCGTCGCTCGCCGGCCGGACCTTGTAGGGACGCAGGCGCTGCAGCAGCTCGCGGCGTCCGTAGAGAATCCCCTGGTGCGGACCGAAGAACTTGTAACTCGAACAGACCAGAAAGTCACACTCGATGGCGCGGACATCGATGGGACCGTGGGGCCCGTAGTGGACCGCATCAACCCACAGCCAGGCGCCCGTGGCGTGGACCGCGCGCGACACCGCCGCAAGATCGGGGATGCTGCCCACAACGTTCGACGCGTGCGTGACCGCGACCAGCCGTGTGCGGGACGTCAGCTGGCGGTGAAGGTCGCTCATGTCGATGGTGCACTCGGGGACCTTGATGTCGACGAAGCGCACGGTCACACCGCGCTCCTCGAGCGCAAGCCAGGGCGACACGTTGCCGTCGTGGTCGAGCCGGGTGACGACGATCTCATCGCCCGGTTGTAGCTCGCGCCCGATCGCGCGGCTGAAGGCGAAGGTCAGTGTCGTCATATTGGGTCCGAAGACGATCTCGTCCGCCGAGGCGGCATTGAGGAAGGTCGCGGCCGCCTGGCGCACCTCCGCGATCAGGGCGTCCGACCGCTGGCTGGTCGTAAAGGCACCGCCCTGGTTGGCATTCATCGTCCGCCAGTACTCGGCGGTGCGGTCGATGACGCGCTGTGGCACCTGGGTGCCGGCGGGATTGTCGAGGTAGACGACCGGCTCTCCCGAGACCTTGAGGGCGAGCGCGGGGAACTGCCGGCGAACGGACTGCAGGTCGACGTCGATGGCGGTGGCCATCAGCGGCGTTTCGTCGCCGCTTTCACGATCGCTCGGGCGGTCAGGAGCGCCACGATGGCGACCACCTGACCCATCAGGATGATCCGGTTCAGGTCGAGCGCCGGCTGCCAGCTGACATCACCGCCCTTGATGACGAAGGCGCCAACCGGCCGGGAGGATACGCCGAAGCCGACGCCACCAGCCTGGGGCTGCCCTTCGTCACCTCCACCGCCGGCGCCGCCGGCGATCTTCGCCGCGGGGATGATCGTGACCCCATTCTTTTCGTAGGGCGTCCCGAACACTTCGGACGCCCGCATTGCACCCTTCGCCTCGTTGACGACATCCATAACACGCATTGCAGGACCCTCCTGGACTTGGCCTTCCATGCCGAAAGCGATCGGCGATCTCGTTCAGCCTACCGCTTGCATAGTGCCGACGAGTCTAGCGCTGGGTCGTTTCCATGCGTCCGAAGGCGAGCCGAGCCAGGCTCACGATGACGATGAAGGCGACCACGCCGGCGGCCGGCGCGAGCACGAGCGGGCGCGCGAAATCGGTCCCCGACAGC
>Ga0137415_10005639_pt1 | contig 12400 bp, 2 predicted proteins | sample CZODoug3_1_1_16f_FD_183082 | JGI IMG/M metagenome (GOLD analysis project Ga0137415, IMG submission 183082) | Vadose zone soil fungal communities from Angelo Coast Range Reserve, California, USA - CZODoug3_1_1_16fungal (Hybrid Assembly) | ecosystem: Environmental > Terrestrial > Soil > Vadose...
GTTATTAATATTTTAAATAAAAAATATTCCTGGAGAGTTAAGGTGAACTTTACTCAAAACATAAATCAAGCCTGACATCCGCGGGGAACTGATCTCAACCGTCCTCGGTTGGCTTGAGTAAAGTTACCTTTAGACTTCTTCAGCATGATTCAAGAATGGCTTAGTTGTCAGAAACGAAAACGCGTAAATTCAATATGAGGGGGCGGCGATGAGTAATGAGTCCATAAAAAAATGTTGACGAGCTAATCCTATCAGTCCATGCTGCGATTAGACATTCCAGACACCTTGCGTTTAATCCGCTGGAAGAAACCAGTGGATTTGGGAACTTCACCATTATGTTGCTCAACAGGCAAGTGAAGCGAGCTGTGGTGCAGAGGCGGAGAATGTTCAAGTGTGGTGAATGGATTGACGAAGGTGACCGAAGCGAGTGGGTCATACTGAATAGTGGGAGCGGGAGGTGAAGCGACTGCGCAAAGTTGGATAGGGATGAAGAAACCAAGGGCTGGCCAATCGTCATTGCTGGGATCAACAACTTCTTGGTCTTTTCCCATAGCGTTTACTTGGATGTAGGCGATATCATCACTAATGTGATCAGTGCGTTTCCATGTTACAATGTACTTGATGTTGGTGCTGTGAAATCCACGAAAAATGATGATGTCTCCTCGACGAACTGGGCGTCCATTCCAGATGACTGGGTTGATGTCGATGCGATAATGAATTCCAGCAAACATTCGTTCAGGTAAGATTTCCCTGATGGCGGGGTCATTAATATGTTGGGTTGTCCTAATCCATCGTTTGGCATAAGTGCGTTCATCAAAGGTGCCAGGGAGTGCTTCATAACGATTTGGGTTGTTCACTGCTGCAGAATGCCATCGAAGTTCGCGTGTCGGGAAGCGATCACGTCCATGTCTAAATATAGGCATAGGTACCATAGGGTTTGGTTGTCGATAAAGGTGAATGGGGGATGAAAATCGTTGGGCCGCAATGAGTTCCATCAGGTCCTCCAGAGCGATGTGTGTCCCGTCTGGGAGCTGAATCATAGGAGTGGCAGCAGTTGGAATCAATGGTAAGGGATCTAGCGGTGAAATATTGTTAAGAAATGGTAATGATTGTGTGACTGGGGCAACTGAACTGCTGCTCTGAGACTGGGTTGTATTTGGCATAGATTTCTGGCGGTTAAGTTGACGAGCGTATTCGTAGGCAGGTTGTGTCATAATGAAAAAAATTAAAGAGCGTTGGGATTTACTGTTACTGAATGTAAGGGTTTTTCGGTGCTTTTAGACTGTTAATGATCAACTCAATCGGAATCTGAACTATCTAACTTGGATTCCTCTGAGTTGGTTCCTGAATCTGAGGAATCTTTATTAATATTGATTTGCATGAATTGATGTCGCCGTGATATATAAGGGAGTAGCCGAAATGTTCCTGTCCTTTGGCGAAATGGTGTTCCATCTAAGTCTTTCAGGGCATATGATTTTTCTGAAGCTTTCTTGTCAATTTCGTAAGGTCCTAAATAGCGTGGTTGATGTTTTCTGTTGTGGGAGACTTCAATTGCTGTGTTGCGCACTAATACAAGTTCTCCTGATTTGTATTCATCTCTGGATAGTCGTTTAACAAATCTCTGCTCAAACTGAGCTTTGGATGCAAATCGTGCCTTTTTCAGAATTTTAGCTGCACGTTCTATATCCTGAGGATGTTTGTGAAGTTGTCTCATGCGTATTACTAGTAATTCACTTGTTGAAATTCCTGAGCGAAGATTTTCAACTAAGAAGGTGGCTTCGATCAAGTCCATAGGTAATAAGGGTTCAGTGGCATGAAGCAGTTGATATGGAGAAAATCCGGTGACTCGACTAATGGTGATTCTGTCTGCAAATATGGCTTCTGCAAGTTTGCTAGGCCATTGTCTAAAGTCTCCTTTACAGGACTTTACAATTGCCTCACGAAGAATAAAGTGGCCTCTTTCTACAACTCCATTGGCATGATGGTTGTATGGGGTAATCCGGATCTGAGGGATACCTAATCGTTTTAAAAGTGCATCAAAAGCTTTCTTGACCTCAGGGCCATTGTCTGTTATAACTCTCTGAGGGGCTCCATAGCGGCAATATAATTCTTCCCAAAAGAACTTTGCTAATTCTTTGGATGATGCATGTTGCAGAGCTCTGGCTTCACAAGTTCCAGATAAATCATCTCGTGCAGCAACAATGTACTTGAAATTTTCTGTGCTTTCTGGCATATGCATAATGTCGATATAAACTTTGGTAAAGAGTGTGGTTGGTGCGGATATTGTGAGAGGAATTTCGGTTCTTTTTAGACTTCGAATTTGACAGTCGTGACAGGATTTGACATGGTGATGTATATCAGCCCGAAAATATGGCCAAAAGAATTTATGCCGTATTAATTCAAATACTGCTTGAATTCCTCTATGGCCTGTCCCTTCATGTGCTTGCTTTAGAATGGACAGTTTCTGTTCTGGGGTGAATATTACAAGTAAAGGTGGTCGATCACCATTGCGTTTGAATAAGCGTTTTTCCTTGATGAAGAATTCAGTAGCCTTTGCTAGGAATCTGCGTTTCTTCTGGACTGTATTGAATACTGGAGTCTCAAGTGATTCCAAGAAATTCCGAATTTCTGTAATTAAAATTTCCTGTGTGGATCTGGCAGCTGCAAAACATGAGGGAAGTGTGGATAATGAATATTTGTTGGTTGATGAGGGGAAAATGGTAAATGGGTCTTTCTGTAGTCTTGGAAAATATGTGAGGAGTGCGATGTTGTCTAACCAGGAATCATCATCTGATTCTACAAGTTCTCCTTCTGCTAATGTCCTTCTTGATAAAGCATCTGGTCCTTTGTGGCGATCAGCAGGGACATGTACTAGGGCAAAGTCAAACATTAAAATGCCTTGAATCCATCTGTTGATTGCAGCATTGGGCTGTAAATCTGGATCATTCAACATTCCTTTAATGAATTTGGCATCAACTTCAACTTGTAAATTTTTGACTCCAATAATGTATAGTCTCCAGTGACGAAGGGCACGGTAAAGTCCAAACAATTCTAATTTCGGTTGAGAGTATCTGGACTCACGTTCACTCATTGGGACTGATCCATAACGGGCAGGTCGTTTTCGGCCTTTATTATCCATTTGCGATAAAATCATTCCTGCTGCATCACGACTAGAATCTACTGATAGAATCACAGGGTTGTCTGATGTGTAATCTATTGGGTGAAGTGCTGGTGCCTTAGTTATGAGATTCTTGATTTCGTCAAAAGCGTCCTGTTGTTCCTTTTCCCAAATGAAATCTTTATCTTTGTGATATAGTTGGGTTAATGGTCGAACAATTTTTGAGTAATTTGGGATCCAAATTCGAACTGTTCCACAAAGTCCTAAGAAGCGGCGAACTTCCTTTGGAGTGGTCAGAGGTGGCCATTTGAGAATTTTGCTAGTCTTCTCAGTATCAGGTTCACGTCCTTTAGCATTACAGCATTGACCAACAATTAAGACTTCTGGTAGGCAAATTTGGGCTTTCTTGGAGGAAATAGTGACTCCTGCACAATGTAGTCTATGCAGTACTCTGTGTACATCTTGAGCATGTTCCCAAATGAATCGTCGAATTCCAGGGTTATCTTTCAAAATTTCAGGGTTTCCTTGTGCATCTGGATATTGAGTCTTGGGTCCTTTGATAGGAAGATCATCAATGAAGATATTAGCTGTATGGGGAATTTCGTCCTTAAGTACCATGACCATACACTTCTGGAATTCTGCAGGTGAATTGGTGAATCCTGTTGGAAGCGAAGTAATTTGAAGTAGTCCAAGTGGTGTCATAAATGCAGTAAGACCTCTGCTTTTGGGGTGGATTTTTCTTGCATCAAATCCCCAGAAGAGATCAAATACAGAATAGCATTGATGTCCAGCGAATCCTTCAACAAAGTCATCTATAATGGGTACCATTCCTGCATCTCTGATTGTAATCTTATTAAGTGGCTGCAAGTCATGGACTATGCGCAATTTGCCATTCTTTTTCAAGACTACAAACCAGCGTGAGCGATAAGATGACTGGCTCTGTTCATAGACTCCAGCAGCTATCTTCAGATTTAATACCTCCAATACTTTGGGTAGTAAACCAGGTGGAATAGGGATATTCTTGTATTCCCATGGTGAATGTGGAATGGTTGGAATTATGTAAGGGGAAAAATATGAATCTTTAAGTGTTCCTCGTTCCATATCCTCAAATGCAATGGCATGTTCATTGAGTCGCATTATATGTTGGAACAATTTCTCCTCTTCTGGCCAGAGAAATCCATTGGCATTAACGTTGAGTTCATTCATTCTTTCCAGAGTGATTTTGGATGTAGGAATAAAATTGGGAGGTCGATTTGTGAGAGGGGATAATGTAAGGAGTGGATTTTCGGGGATATTTCTGGTTACTTCACAATCAATGGGAAGCTGCATTGAGATTGGATGAATTTTCTTGTCGACTCGTTTGTAGGCAGTAAATACCATATATGATGTGTCATGATTGATGGTGGGATAAATGATAATTTCGTCATCAGATTGCAGTTCATAAGGTGTGTCGTTATCTGTAAAATAAAATTCTTCTTCCTCTGGTTCTAGGCAAATGCGTTTAAGGCTTAGCCTTTTTGGGAACTCTTCCCAAAGGGTTGGTAATTCGAATTGTAAGTGTTTGTGAATATGCAGGGGTTTCCAAGTTTGAAAGGTCCCTTCAGGTCTAACCTGATTTGATGTGCAGAATGTTGATACACGTGGCGCGGGGAACTTGATTAAGTTATTCTTGCATTTTTGTGATGCAGGAGACTTAATATAAATAGGCTTCGAATTGCTCAAATTTCGCTGTTTAAATCTCCACTTTAAGTTTTCAATTAACTGAGCAGATTGAGTTTGAATTTCAAAGTTCTCTCCCAATGTGCTGAGTAATTTAATGAACTCAAATTTCGACTTGAAATTCTCACTGAAAAATGACCAACAAAAATCCGAATCAATTTTTGTAGGTGACAGTCCAGTATGCTCCATATATGGGTCCTGTGAGGCTAAGCAAGTGTTCGAAAATTTAACTAAAATGTCCAAAAGCGAATCAAAAATACTAAGTCCAAGGTAATAATTGTACGAAAAAAATTTGAAACAAAAATTAAGTTGTCCAATCTGAACATAGTGGTGTGAGGATAAAGGCATAGGTAAAAATGATATGTCGAAATTGTCTGTTGTTAAGAAAAATTCAAAACGAAGTAAAATTGGTGGGATCAGGTGACCATCATTTCCCGAAAAAGCGATCTCGTGGTTAGCATAATAAAAGAGGGGGATAACAACATAATGTCCACGTCGAATAGCATGAATCTGGGCAACACAAACTAGAAGTGGAATGACCTGGGGTAATTGATTTGTAAGTTCCGAATGCATCTTTGTAGTCCTCCGGAATAACGAGGGAGAAAAATCGTAAATGCGTAATTCGGAATTCCGGGCTTTGTCATCCTTCGAGGTGATCGCAATCGGTCTCCCGAAGTCGTCCTGAGCCCTGCGGCGTAAATCGGAAGGTAGTGTTGCTGTTAGAATTACTGAGGTGAATATATAGGGTAAGTTTAGAGACTTGAACCCTTGCCTATCCTTTCCTTTGCGCCGGAACACTGCGCATACTCGCTTAACTATTTTGTGGATAATTCGGCCCATAGCCCTACCTCGAGGTCGGCTCAGGGTCGTCGTTAAAGTCGAAGGGCTGAAGTCGGGGTCATTGTTGATGTTGGGTGGAATTGCGCTCCACATTGCCGACATCATCTCGCATGGAGGTTCAAGAATGTAGGGAGGTGGAGATGGCAAAAAGGGCTTGCCGGAAGGCAATAACGGCAGAGGTCGACGACGGGGGCGTACTGTCGGCGGCGTTAAATTCGCGGTAACTGGTGAGTTTGTAGTTGGGCGCAATATCTCTGGGTGAGTGAGATCAGTCAATAAACGTGGGACAATTGTAATAGTGATCAAGTAAAAGGGGGAATTAGGAAAAATCGACGAAGGAGGAAGAGAAGAGCTTTGGGTTATTTTATGAATTTTTAAATTGAGTCTGAATAGATGAGAGAAAGCTGGGTCAGCGTGAATCATGACGGAAGGTGGTCCATAATGGGATGGAAAAGAAACTCGAGGGGTCACATAAGTTGGGGTATCAAATCGGACTAAAGGGAGAGTCTGTTCAAAATAAATAAACAGGTGAGGAGAGAAAAGACGTAGTTGTTCAGATTTGGGGCCATTCGAGGCTCCTGTGTTGTTCGGAATTGGCCTTCTTCTGGTTGGCGGCCTTATCGGTTCGTAACTTGAAGTCGGCATTAATCTGGAAGTCGAAGGTGGGTGGTTCGAGACGTCCGAGGATCGTGAAGACGATCGTCCATAAGTCGGTGGCTTGTTCGAAAGTGCATGTGAGCAATTGTCGCGTCCTGTAAGCAAGGTCGAAGTAAGATTCGTCAATGAGGAATTGATGGAGCGCGTGAAAATATTCGAGCTCGTGGGGGTAGAATAGGCTACCGGTGTGTTTTTCGGTGTGCCAGAGGTCAAAATCGTGGGTGTCAGCGTAATCTTTGAGTCCGTCAATAAATCCGTGGTTTTGGAGTAGGGTTTCGGCTTTCTTGATGTATTGAGTGGCGAGCTGTCGGATGCGTCGAAGGCGAGATAGGTGGGCTTGCCATCGGTTGGGCACTTTCCCATGGTTGTCGCGTGAGGTACAGATGCTATCGGCAAGGTTTTCGTAAGTGCCGAAGTCTCGAAAAAGTCGTAAGAAAATGGGTTGAGGGATGGCTTCGCGAAGTCGCCCAATTGTCCGGTAGGACATTCGGCTACCAAAACGAATAGTCGTTAGTGGGAGTAGATGGGTTGTGAGTTGACTTAGCGTCCGCCGCATCTCATCCGCGCTGGTTTGCTGGGGGTAGCTGCGAGATGGGTGCCCGTCGGGGTACCATGATTCTTCGTTAGTCTGTGTGGTAGGTTCTTCGTTAGGCGCTAAGACTCCCCACGCATCCCAAGCGTCGGTGGACCAATCGTCGGCTGTCCATCCTGTTGACAGATTCTCTGAGGAATCCGTCGTAGGATCGACTTGGGCTTCCGATGGTTCAGGCGAGGTAGGCGGCGTGTCCAAGGATAGAGTTGACGACGTGGTCAACTCGAGGCTGGAAGAGGGTGTCATACCTGTAGTGGAGTCAGCTACGCGAGTTTCGGGAGCGATAGTATCTTGAGGTGAGTTCAAAAATTCGATGTCCATGTCGTCCTGGTTGTCCAAGGCGGGCATGGAAGGTAGCGGCGGCGATGTTGGATGCGGGAGTTCGTCGAGTTCCGGGATTAGTTCCGAAGATCGGTAAGTAGGCTGAGATTCATTCGACGGTGGTTCGGTGAGCTCGGGAATTGTTTCCAGAGGTCTGTCGTCCACTGAAGGGGGCGAAGCCATGTGAGAGGGTTCTGGGGTTTGTCTAGGCGGTCCGTCGTTATTACTAGCCTTAGATTTGTCGCTAGTGTTTGCCGAAAAAGGGTTGAGGTTTGCATGAACTGGTTCACGGGCGTCGATGTTGGGGTTCGTGTCCGGTGAATTTCTACTGGATCGTACTCGAAGATCCTCGAACTGCCGAAGAGGGAGTTCGATGGGCGGGAGACGAGGCGGCGTTGGCGGGTACATCCATTCCTCGTCGGTCGACGCTAGCTCGTCGGTGTCGTCGATGGTGGAGGATGGCGTCGGGAAATCGAGATAGTCGAGAGTGTCGATTGGGACGGTAAACGGTCGAAACGGTACAGTATTGTTAGACGCGAAGACATTGAAGACTGAGGTAGGCCAGGTCCTGCCGGCACGCAAGAAAAGGGACTCGAGGAAAGGTAGGCGGAGACTTACTTGACCGTTCTCGCCAATTCCCTCAAGGTACTCTCCTTGTCGGAATTCGTTGGGAATGACAAGTCCTTGTCGAAGGTCCTCGGCACCCTTAAAGTAGCGTACAACGTCTGTTAAGAATAGCCATTCGGCTGGCGTGTATTGACGCGAATCGTCGTTGTTGGGTAGGTCGTCCTGCTCCGTAGAGATACTGCCGAAAAGGACCGGGTTGTTGAGTCCAGAGTTTCGATCGCAAAAGAAAAGCGCAGGGGTCGGATTGTCCGTTAGTGGTGGAGGTCGACTAGGACGTTCCAGAGGGTCGTCCGGTGTCAAGGGATCAATTGTCGCGTAAAATGTCGAGGCATGAGGTATGGTCGAGCCATGAGATGATGTAGCGGGGGTTGGACGACCGCTAGCGCGTTGGGGTGAAGGTTGAGCAAGATGATGGGAAGGCGGCGTGACGTGACTTTGAGTTGCGGCAGCCTGGGCTGGTGGCTGTGCTGCCGGTCCGGCAGAATCGTGATCGTGACCAAAGTCAGGCGCGTTGAAGCTGGCGAGGCCAAATACACGAGGGTCGTTGCCGTTAAAATGTAAGCAAAGGTACGCACGTCCTTCAGCTGTCTGAATGTGGCCGTTCCGGTATCCGGTAAGAGTAGAATATGGTAAGTAAATTTTGGCGAAAAATGAATCCAAAATATTGGGATTGTGGGAAAATTCTGTGATCCGAGCATTAGGTGAAGTAATTGTGAGTGACATAGGCCTTAGCTCGGCATTAATTAATGGATTTCGGAGAATATGGGAGCTGCCAATGTCGACATGTGGATGGACGACAGGTTCTGGGTGAGGTCCCCCTACCAGACTACTCATTGTTGGGATGGTGGGGCCTTCTCCAATCGTCTTGGTGTTTAAATACAATTTCTCTACTGTATTAATTTCCTTATTAGTCAGTGAACTCGCGCCCGTCCGTGTTTCGTCGGTGAGCTCATTCCGTGAATTTTGACTCATTCGGGAAGTCGCGCGGCCGTAGTCAATTGATTTGTCATCGGTAATGATGGTTCGGGTATCCCGCGCCATCACTTTGAATACAAGTGGAGAAATAACAGGTTTGCGCTCCTGTTTGAATTGTCGGGGTGGAATGTTTTCTTTATTGGAGTCATCCTGAATTGACTCATCCAATGTATTTATGATTTGAATGTGTGAGTCATGTGGATTCTGAATTACTGATTTATTTAGGTGACTCAGTTCTTGATCTGTTCTGGTGTTTCGCATTTTTAGGGGGGGTCGACTCGGTGTTGGAGGTGGAGAATAATCTTGGTAATTAATAGTAGAAGGGTCTAGGCTTCCCAGATTATTTTTATCCATAATTCTTCGAATTTTATTGAGTGGAGGAGGTCCTAAATTGTTTGTAGCCTTTCTGGGTGGTGTAATAATTTCTGTAAATTCTTGTAAATTCCTGTTATCATAAGTAGTGTCGCTGGGATGCTTATAAGCACTAATTGGAATTGGTTGTCCAGGGAGAAATATGGAGAGTACTTGTTTTCCTTCTTGATCCATTAATGATAGTTGAGCGCTTATTTCTTCTTTCCAGTATTGCATGTAATGTGTTGTTAGGAATTCCAAGATGTCAGGGACAGTAGCTTGTTCAAGGGGGTGATCCTTAATCCAATAATTCCTGTACCTCCAATAGAGAAGTATGAAGGCCCAATAACTTCTGGCTTTACTGTTTGGAATTAATTTCCCAGGATTAACAAAGTTTCTGGCGTAATTCGAGGTTAACAAATGTTGACCTTCTGCACTTAGCAAGAATTTGGATATTCCATTTTGAAAGGCTTTCTTTCCAACTTCTTCCAAGGTCAGAGGTTTAGGAATGGGTGACTTGTCGTACTCTTTCATAATGAAATTAATAATATGACGGTTGGGAATTTCTCTGAGAGGGATCTCAGTTAATAGGTTGCTCCTATAGGCTGAGAAGTAGTAGTGAAATATTCTTACTCTGTTGTAGAGTGGATCTAGGGTTGGTCTATCAAGTACTTGACCTTCAGCATTGTCAATAGCCAATTCCAAGAATCTGATTGCATCTTTTCCAACAGTGTTAAAATTTTCCACATTCATCTCTTTTCCTAATCTCTTGAGTTCCTGTTCAACAAGGAGTTTGTATAGCTCCAGTCCATTTCTCTGTATGTCAGGAAGATGTTCTCCCCAGAGTTTATCATTAGTCAGTTCCCATTCAACAATGGCATCACTGACAAGACTGTATAGCATTAATCCACCTAAATTGTTCAAGGGGGAATAAACTTCTATGGGTAGAGGAGGATTCAACTTCTCACTCTTGACCCTTGCTGCATTAATTGTCACTTCTAGAGTTCTCTTGAGCTCATCCTTTTGAGTTTCCTCAGTTGAGCTAACTGAATCAGTTTCAATGTCTGAGATGTCTGAATCAATATCTTCTGAGGAGTGGGCTGAATCTATGTCCATCCTGAGGTCATTTAATTCAGTGCTTAACTGATCAACTGCCTGTTCAGTTTCTTCTTCTGGAGTTATTGATAGGGTGTATGCTTCTTGATCAGGGTAATGATATGCTTCTGGTGTATAGGATCCTGAAATTTCTTCGGAGTCTAGAGGTGAGACAAGTACTTCACAGATGACTGTATCAGTTGGTCTGTCCTTGAATTCCAGGTAGGTTCCATCTCTCTTCTCAACTATTGAGACATAATTATCTTTCTGCCAAGTTCTTCCTAGGAGCAAATCAAAGGTAAAGTCTCCAACATTCAGGTCACAGGTAGTCCTTGCTATTCCACAGGTAAAGGTGACTTCCTTGAGAAATCCCCTAACTATCTTTGTACCACCATTGGCATCTTTCATTCTCACTGGTTTAGTCATGTCAATTGGTAATCCAATTGCTCTGTTGGCTACATCTTTCCGAATTAGATTCAGTTCAGATCCAGTGTCCACAATTGCTGTTAATGGGACTCCATTACATTCAACTGGGAGCATGAGAAGTTTACTCTTGTGCATGGGTAAGGCTTCTGCAGTTCCTACAGCTACTTGTTTTTCATCTGTAGGTCTGTTCTTGAGACGAAGGCGTTCCTGTAAGCCTAATGAAAGTTCTTTTGATGATCCTAAGAGCTTGCCAAGTGTAAGCTGAATTTCTGTGTCCAGAATTTCTGATACTACAGACTTGGTGTTGACTTGTGAAGATAACTCAGATTGACGTGCTGGTGCACGAGTCTTGTCTGGATTTTCTTTGAAGGTAACATGTGGCGGTGGATCACGTGGAAGTGTGCGTGGAATATTACTGGGCTTGAGAGGTGCTTGATGAGGTTCCCTCATTTCTACATCTTCAGTAATTCTGGGTTTACGAGCATCTACAGGATATTGTGGTCGAGGTATAATAGTGACAGGTTTTGGCTTTGGTTGAATTGGTTGAGGTCTTGGGACTGGTGTAGGAGCTGGTGTAGGTGGAAGTTGTCTTGGTTTAGAAAATTCAGGTTTATGGAATGTGTTCTGTGTGGGCTTAACTGGATTCTTGCGAGGTGGTGGGAATACTCCTTCAAACCTTGACTTAGGTTGAGGTTTCATGGGTAACTTGGATGATTTATCTCTTGCTTCAGAGATCCTAGTGCTGGTCCTTTCAGCTGGGTAGGCCTGATAGTATATATCATCACATCCTTCATCTTCTTCTTCATACTCATATTCTTCATCCTCATAAGTATTGTGATGCTTGGCTGTATGTAGAGCTGTTCTCCAGTAGGGTCCTTCATCCTCATCTGATTCATACTCATCATCAGTTTCTTCTTGGTAATGGACTTGCTGATAATAATTCTGGACTTCATCTTCAAGAGTGACAAGGTTGTTGGTGGCAGTCCTAAATGGCCTATGGGTCATGGTCTGATTCCTGAGAGCTGCATCTGCTATGCTCTCCCCATTCCTTCTCATGATACTACCACCATCTGGCATACAATATTTGCGATTAACTGCATCAAATATTAAAATGCCATTCTTCAATAACTCTCTCATGCGAGGACAGTCTCCTAACATATGGTCCTTTCCATAACATCCATAGCAGTATGGTGAACCCATTGGTCCCATCATTCCTCTGTTTCTGAATGGGACATTATTTGGATAAGTAGCAGGTGGTCTCTGATCTGGGGGAGAGGATCTACTGGTTGTGAACATAGAGGGTTTGCTTCTGGTAAAGGCTTGCTGCTGATTAATGTGAGGAGGTTCTCTGTAGACACATTTCTGGGCAAGTCCTGAAGTGTCCAACTTCATGACTTTGTAATAAAGTTGGCCATACTTTGGATCAGATAGAGACATAGTGTTGAGTTGTTGAATCATTTCTTCAACTTGATCTGGGGTTCCTTGATATTTCTGAGTTGGCTTCTCCTTCTCTGCATGCTTCCTAGCATGCTTGGCTTTCTTCTTCTTCTTCCTATGCTTCCTCCTTCTCCTACTGTCATAATCAGAGTCTGAATCAGAGTCAGTAGACTCATCTGAATCTTCTGAGTCACTGTCTTCATCAGGCTGATACTTTAATGGATTGAAGACCATTTCTGTGA
>Ga0137415_10005641_pt1 | contig 12398 bp, 10 predicted proteins | sample CZODoug3_1_1_16f_FD_183082 | JGI IMG/M metagenome (GOLD analysis project Ga0137415, IMG submission 183082) | Vadose zone soil fungal communities from Angelo Coast Range Reserve, California, USA - CZODoug3_1_1_16fungal (Hybrid Assembly) | ecosystem: Environmental > Terrestrial > Soil > Vadose...
GACCTGGTGCTCGACGACTGGCGCTGAGCCCATGCACGCTCGGTCGCTCCGCGGCGCCCTCGCCGCCACCCTCGCTCTCTGGGGCCCGCTCGCTCTTCCCCTCCACGCGGCCGCCCACGCCATCGTCCTCGAGTCCGAGCCCGCCCGCGACGCCAAGCTCGCCGAGCCCCCGCCCCGCATCTATCTCCGCTTCAACAGCAAGATCGAGAAGCGACTCACTCGGGTCAGCATCTCCGCCACCGACGGCCGCGCGGTTCCGTTGCCTGTTGTCGCGGACGGCAGTCAGGCCCCGGATCGCATCTCGCTCCCCCTCGCCCCCCTGCGTCCCGGCGCCTACGTCATCCGCTACAAGGTCCTGGCCGCGGACGGGCACATCACGGAAGGCGCGCTCCGCTTCTCCGTCCTGGAGCCCAAGTAGCCGCGCGATCCTGTTCGCGGGCTTCCTGGGGGAGAGTTCCTGATTGCTCCGAGGCAAGGCGACCGCATCCGGCACCAAGGCGTATCGCGCGGCTCTGGAATCGGCGGTTCCCGCCGACCACTTCCGCTCATGGCAGGGGCTCGCCGTCTCCTCCATCGGCCTCGGCACCTATCTCGGGCCGGAGGACGATCTCACCGATCGCTCCTATCAGACCGCCATCGAGCACGCGGTGGCAGGCGGCCTCAACGTCGTGGACTCCGCCATCAACTATCGTCGGCAGCGAAGCGAGCGCGCGGTGGGGAGCGCGCTCGCCGCCCTCCACGAGTCGGGCCGCGTCACGCGCGACGGCGTCGTGGTGGCGACCAAGGGCGGCTTCCTGCCCTTCGACGGCCCCGCTCCCAAAGGCCTCCTGGGCCCCGGCGATCTCGTGGCGGGCACCCACTGCATGAGCCCCCACTACCTGGAAGACCAGCTCGAGCGAAGCCTCGCCAATCTCGGGCTCGAGCGGGTCGACATCTACTACGTCCACAATCCGGAGACGCAGCTCGCCGAGCTGCCTCGCGCCGCCGTTCTCGATCGGCTGAAGGCGGCCTTCGAGTTTCTCGAGGGCGCCGCGCGATCGGGCAGCATCGGCGTCTACGGCACCGCCACCTGGACCGCGTATCGCCAGCCTCCGGAGGCGCAGGATGCGCTCTCCCTCGCCGAGGTGGTGGCGGCCGCGAAAGCGGTGGGCGGCGCCCAGCACCACTTCCGGGTGGTGCAGCTGCCATACAACCTCGCCATGACGGAGGCCTTCACGGTGCCCACGCAGCCGCGAGGCCAGAAGCTCGTGACCGCGCTCGAGCTCGGGCGCGCGCTCGGCGTCTACGTCATGACCTCGGCCTCCATCTATCAGGGACAGCTCGCGCGCAACCTGCCGCCCGTGATCGGGCAATTTCTTCCCGGCCTCTCGACGGACGCGCAACGGGCGCTGCAGTTCGTGCGCTCCACGCCCGGCGTGGGCACGGCGCTCTGCGGCATGAGGTCGATCGCCCATGTGGATGAAGCGCTGGGCCTGGCATCCGTGGCGCCCGTGCCGTGGGCGCAATTCCAGAAGCTCTTCGCGCCCGCCTGAGGCGTCGTGGTACTGGACCAATTTCCTTCGCCATATCTATTCAGCTCTCGCCTCGCAACTTGGCCCAGTACCCCGGGGCGAAAGGGCTTGAATTCCCGTCGGGGCTCGGCTACGGTGTTACGTCGTTACTGAGAGGCAATCCTCGGACGGCCGAAGCAGGTGACGCGTGCCCATGGTCAAGAAGATCCACCACGTCGGCATCGTGGTCGAGAGCCTCGCGCGGGCGTATCGCTTCTGGCGAGATGCGCTCGGGCTGCCCCTCTTGCGCGAGGCGGAGATCGCGGACCAGGGCGTGCGCGCGGCGCTGCTCGCGGCCGGCGACGGCGAGATCGAGCTCCTCGAGCCCACGGACACGCAGGGCGGCGTGGCCCGGTTCCTCGCCAAGCGGGGCGAAGGCCTGCATCACGTTTGCTTCGAGACGCCCAACGTCGAGGGCATGCTCGCCGACCTCAAGGCGGGAGGCGTTCCTCTCATCGACGAAACGCCGCGCCCGGGTCTGGCCGGTCGCATCGCCTTCCTTCATCCGACCGCGGGCGCGGGTGTCCTCGTCGAGCTCGCCACGCCGCCTCCCGCCGCCGAGCATCCGGACTCGCCCGTGCGCTTCAAGCGGCTCGTCATCGGCTGTCGCGACCCGCAGGAGACGGCCAAGAGCTATCAGCAGCTCTTCAGCCTGCCCGAGGTCGCCGTCAACGACGGGCCCCGGAGCATGCTCGGCTGGACAGGCGGCGGGACGCTCCTCATGGTGCCGGCGAGCGAGGTGGGCGGTACCCTCGGCATGGCCGCCCTCTCCATGGTGGCGCCGGAGATGACGACGCTCGTGCAGCGTCTCTCCAAGATCGACGCCATGATGTTCTTCGGGGCGAGCGAGATCACCCTCAAGCCGGAAGCGGGTAACAACGTCCATCTGCACATCTCGCGTTATCACTTCCCCTGATCGCGTCCCCCATCGCGGATTCCTCTGTGATCCGCTCCGCGTCCGGCTCGTGACTCGCTCCGCCGTCGGAGGGACCTAGACGAGCACGGCGCGCGAGGAGCGGGCTCTCGGCGACACGCTCTGGCTGGTTGGACTGTGCGCGGCCCGGGCCGCGGGCTCGACCATGGCCATGGCGTACCCCGCGGTTCTCTCCGTGGTCCAGACGGAATGGCACCTGTCCTCGACGGCCGCGGGGTCCATCTCCTCCGCATACCAGATCGGCACCGCCGTCGCCCTCGTCTTCGTCTCCGCGCTCGCCGACTATCTCGACCCGCGCCTCGTCTTCCGCGTCTCCGCCGGGCTGACCGCCGTGGTGTCGCTGCTCATTCCCGTGCTCGCCCAGGGGCATGTTTCCGCCCTGCTACTCTTCGGGGCCGCCGCCGTCGCGGTGGCAGGCATCTACACGCCGGGGATCATGCTGCTCGCCGAGCGCTTCGAGCCGGCCCGTCGGGGACGGGCCGTCGGCTGGTTTCTCGCCGCATCCTCCATGGGCTATGTGCTGGCGCTTCTGATCGGCGGCGCGGTGGTGGCGCGCGCCGGCTGGCGGAGCGCACTCTTCGCGCTGGCCCTGGGGCCGCTCCTCTGCTTCGTGCTCTCTCTCGTGCTCTTCCACCGCGAGGGCGCGAGAGGCCAGAGGCCACGGCCGCCGCGCCGCCTGAGCTTCGACGCCGATCTGTCGGGCAACAAGCCGGCCCAGCTCATGATCTGGGGCTATGTCTTTCATTCCTGGGAGCTCCTCGGCATGTGGGCGTGGACGCCCGCCTTCGTGGCCGCGGCCCTCGCCGTGCACGGCACCTCGGCCGCGCAGGCCGCGGGATTCGGCGCCTCGCTCTCCGCCCTCTTCCACGTCATGGGCATCGTGGCCTCGGCCGTCGGCGGTGCGCTCTCGGATCGCTGGGGCCGGACGGCCGTGATCGCGGGGATGATGCTCGTGAGCTCCGCCTGCTCCTTCAGCTTCGGCTGGATGCTGGGAGGACCGCTCCCGCTGCTCGTGCTCGTGGGCAGCCTCTACGGCTTCTCCGCGCTCGGAGATTCGTCGGTATACTCGACGGGGATCACGGAGACGGTGAAGCCCGAGCGACTGGGTTCCGCCCTGGCCATTCGTTCGCTCCTGGGCTTCGGCGCGGGCGCCATCTCGCCGCTCGTGTTCGGACGAGTGCTCGACGTCTATGGCGGGCAGGGCGCCCCCGCGGCCGGCTGGGGCTGGGCCTTCGGCGTGCTGGGAGCGGGAGGCGTGCTGGGGCTCCTCTCGATGGTGTGGCTGCGCACGCTGCCCGAGTCGCGCCGGCTCGCCGGGGGCAAGCGTTAACTCGAAGCCAGGAGGCGGCATGGCCACGGTGCCGTTCATCTCGACGCAGGTCTGGCCATAGCCACGCCGAGGCGCGTGCGCGGCCTCGGGGCGGGCCGGCGGACGCGCCGGACGCTCGCGCGGGGCGGATCCGGGATCGCCGCCGAGCTCAACCTGCGCCTGGGCGCCTGGCCCGGCGTCAAGATCACCCCCATGTTCGGGCGGTGGGGGTACTTCGTCGGCCCGCGGCTCTTCGCCTGCTTTCCCCTTCGCGCGAAGGACACGGATCTCTGGATCCGGCTCTCACGTGACGACCAGCGGCGCGCGATCGAATCCGGCATGGTGACGCCCCACCGGCGCATGAGCGCGAGCGGCTGGGTCGAGTCCCGCGTGGAGAATCCGAGCCAGGCAACGCGGGCGCTCGGCTGGCTCAAGCGAAGCTACGAGACCGCCAAGCACATCGTCGAACAGGAGGAGAGGCGATGATCCTCGTCACCGGCTTCGAGCCCTTCGGAGGTCATCCGTCCAATCCGTCCGAGGAGATCGTCAAGGCGGTGGACGGCCGCGTGGTGGGTGGCCTGGCCGTCCGCGCCGCCATCTTGCCCGTGCACCACGTGGAGGCGGCGCGCGAGGCGGCGCGGCTGCTCGGCGAGCACGATCCGCTGGCCGTGGTCCACGTGGGCCTGGCCGCCGGCCGCGCCCGCATCGCCTTCGAGCGGGTCGCCGTGAACGTCATGGACTACGAGCTCGCCGACAATTCGGGCTACCAGGCGCGCGGCGAGCCCTGCGTGCCCGGAGGCCCCGCCGCGTATTTCGCCACGCTGCCCCTCGCCGAGATCCTGGAGGCCCTGGCCCGCGAAGGTGTCCCCGCCTATCTCTCCAACACGGCGGGCACCTATCTGTGCAACCAGACGCTCTACGCCACCCTTCACGCCGTGGCGAGGGACGGACGGCGCGCCCGGGTCGGATTCATGCACGTCCCTCTCTCTCCGCCCATGGTCGCGCTCGCCGGCCTCGAGCAGCCGAGCATGGACACGGGACTCGGCGTGCGCGCGCTCGAGGCGGCGCTGCGCGTGATCGCCGAGCAAGTCGCCGCGCCGCCGCGCCCCTAGCTCGATCCGACCGTGGGGGGGGCCTGGGCCTTCAGCGGCGCCAGGGCCAGAAATCCCAATCCCGTCCACGCCAACTCGCGCACGCGGCGTATCAAGGTGAAGGACAGCCCCGCGGGCGCCCCCAGTCCCAGGGCCGAGAAGATCACGACGTGGCCCGCCTCGAGCGCGCCGACGTATCCCGGGACCAGGAACGCCGCGAAGCGAATGCCCGTGCTGAAGGCCTCGATGGCCGTGGCCTGAGCCAGGGAGACCGGCACTCCTATCCAGCGCAGGATGAGCCACGGCTCGAGGGCCCCGATCAGCCAGGCGGCGAAGTGAAAGAAGATGGACAGGGTCAGCCGCGCGGGCTCACGACGGTAGAAGTGGGCGAGCTCGTCGTTGACCTGGACGAGCGTCTGCCCGGGGCGGGCGGAAAGCCAGCCGAGCTTCTGCAGCCATCGGGTCCCGCCGCCCAGAGCTCCGCCCGCCTGCGCGGCGACGAACGCGCCGACCGCCAGCACCTGAACGACGAGCAGCCACTGCATCGCGCGCACCACGAGCGAATCCGAGGGCAGAGCGGCGTGCGTGGCGACGAGGCCCACGACCAGGAAGAAGGCCTGGCCGATGACGATGGTGGTCTTGGCGACGATGACGGAAGGCAGGCCCTCGCTGAGGGGCGTCCAGGGCCTGACGAGCCAGGCCTTGACCGGCTCGCCGCCCACCGCCGCCGTCGGCGTGGTCAGGTTGAAGGCCTCGCCGGCGAGGCGTGCGGCCAGGAGCGCCGTGAAGGGCGTGCGGTCCCGCCGGAAGGCGAAGCGCCAGCCCAGCGTGTCCAGGAGCGTGGTCATTCCGAAGGGGAAGACGAGGATGATGAGGAGCCGCCACGAGAGCTCGGTGAATGCCTCGCCGACGGCGCGGGGGCCGACGTGGACGAGGAGCCCGAGAAAGAGCGCGGTGCCGCAGAGGAGGAGGCCGAGCCGGACCCACCGCATCAGGCGACGGGCGCCTCGGCGCGCCGGGCTTTCTCCTCGATCTGCTCGATTCTCACGAGGGGGACGAGGAGCCAGGCCGCCGCCGTCATGGCCGTCGAGATCAGCACGAGCGGGACATAGCCGAAGTGATCGTACAGCCGGCCTCCCACGTTCTGGGAGGCCTGGGTGCCGGCGTTGTAGATCGACATCAGCAAGGCAAAGAAGGTCGCCTCCACGTGGCGGGGACAGGACTTGGCGGCCAGATCGAGGAAGGCGAGCTGGGTGATCATCCCGATGCAGCCGAACACGATGTCGATGGCGAGAGCCGACCACATGTCCCGATACAGGAGATAGGCCAGCGTGCCTGCCACCGCGATGCCGATCGAGAGGTTGATGAGCCGGCGCAACGGCATCCGCCGCGAGAGGGGAGCATAGATGAAGGCCCCGCCGATGGCGGCCACCGCGGCGAGCGCGCTCAGGTGACCGATGAACTGCTGAGAGAAGTGGAGCACGTCGGTCTGGTAGAAGAGCAGGGCGGGGCCGAAGGAGGGGCTGAAGGTGTAGAAGAAGAGAAAGCCTCCCACCACCCACACGTCCCGCTCGCGCAGGGCGGCGCGGATGGACGCCCAGGTCGCCCAGAACTCTCGGCGAGCGCCCGGGGCCGGCGCCTCGTGGACGACGAAGATGGCCATCAGCATCGAGATCATCGGGAAGCATGCCGCCAGGAAGAACGCCCGGGGCAGGAGGCGATACTCCGCCAGATAGCCGCCGAGGACACCCACGATGACGGAGGCCGTCGTGATGGCGGCCCACTGGACGGATTGGAAGGCGCCCGTGAGGCCGAGCGGCTTGCCGTTTTCCACCATGAGGGCGTCGACGAGCACGTCGGTGAAGGCGAGGCCCACCGCCATGACGGTGAAGAGGTAGGCCATGCGCCAGTAGGAGTGGTCCCCGGTGAGGCCGAGAGCGAGACCTGCCAGCCCCGCCGTGGCCGAGGTGAGGAGCAAGTAGCTCTTCCGCCGGTACCCGAACAGGGGGAGGAAATCCGAGAGGAGGCCATACACGGGCTTGATCAGCCACGGGATGATGGTGATGGCGAAGAAGTCGGCCACCTGTCCCGCGGAGAGCCCGCGGTCTTTCAGGACGATCGTGATGGTCTGGATGGGCAGATACCACATGCCTTGCGAGAAATACACGATGGCGAAAAGAACGGCGAGGCGCTGCGCGGCCGGCGTCTGAAAAGGGAGCAGGCCCTTCAGCCGAGCGAGCATTTGAGCACTATACAACGTGTGCTACGCTACTGCCTCCATGCGTGAGACGCGCCGCTCCGTCTGTCCGCACGATTGCCCGTCACAGTGCGCTCTGTCCGTCACGGTCGAGGACGGCCGCGTCGCCGACGTCGCGGGCGACCCGACCCATCCCTTCACCCAGGGCGTGATCTGCGGCAAGGTGCACGACTACGCGGAGCGGCTCTACGCGCCCACTCGCGTGCGCACGCCGCTCCGGCGCGTGGGGGCCAAGGGCGAAGGACGATTCGAGCCCGTCTCGTGGGAGGCCGCCCTCGAGGAGATCGCCCACCGATGGCGGCGCATCATCGGCGAGTGGGGCGGCGAGGCAATCCTGCCCTACTCCTATGGCGGCACTCTCGGCCTCATCCAGTACTGGGCGGGCCATCCCCTCTTCCACGCCCTCGGCGCCTCCCAGCTCGATCGCACCATCTGCATCGCCACCGCCTATGCCGGCTGGACGGCCACCCTCGGCACGGTGGCGGGCAGCGACGCGGAGCAGCTGGTGGACTCGGACCTGGTCGTGCTGTGGGGCATCAACGCGAGCCACACCCACATCAACCTGATGACGCTCGTCAAGCGCGCGCGCAAGCGCGGCGCCTTCGTGGTCTGCATCGATCCCTACCGCACGGCCACCGCCCGCAGCGCGGATCTGTACCTGCAGCCGCGGCCGGGCACCGATGGCGCGCTCGCCCTGGGCATGATGCACGTGCTCATCGCCGAGGGCCTCATCGATCGGGACTACATCGAGCGTGCCACGCTCGGCTTTGCCGCGCTCGCGGAATCGGTCCGGGCGTACGATCCCGCGCGCGTCTCTGCCATCACGGGCCTCAGCGCTCAGGAGATCGTGGGCCTGGCCCGCCGCTATGGCGCGACCAAGGCCACCTTCCTGCGCGTGGGCATCGGCCTCTCGCGTCACGACAACGGCGGGGCGACCTGCCGCGCCATCGCGTGCCTGCCCGCGCTGACCGGCGCCTACGCGCACCCCGCGGGCGGCGCGCTCCTGTCCTCGTCGCGCAGCTTCGGTCTCGACCTGGGCGCCCTCGAGCGCCGCGATCTCATGCCGGCGCCGACGCCGCGGACGATCAACATGACCCGGCTCGGGCGCGCCCTCACCGATGCCGACATGCGCCCGCCCGTCAAGGCTCTCTACGTCTACAACTCGAACCCGGCCTCCATCGCCCCCAACCAGGAGCTGGTCCTGCGCGGGCTCGCCCGCGAGGATCTCTTCGTGGTCGTGCACGAGCAGCACCTGACCGACACCACGGACTTTGCGGACATCGTGCTGCCCGCCACCACCTCCATGGAGCACGTGGACCTCTACAGATCGTTCGGGCACCTCTACGTTCAGCTCGCGGAACCCGCGGTCGAGCCCGTCGGCGAGGCGCGCTCGAACTGGCACACCGTGCGCCACCTGGCCCGCGCCCTGGCCCTGGGTGATCCTCACTTTGCCAAGGACGAGCCGACCTTGATCCGGGAGGTGCTGGCCTCGGGCGATCCATCCGTCGAGGGGATCACCTACGAGCGTCTCCGCGAGGAACGGGCCGTGCGCCTGAATGTCGGCCGGCCCTACCTGCCCTTCGCGAACGGCGCGCCCACACCCTCGGGCAAGGTGGAGTTCGTCTCGGAGAGCATGGTCAGAGTGGGCCAGCCCGCGCTGCCGGCCTATGTCCCGCTCGTCGAGGGTCCCGACAATGCGGAGCTCGCGCGGCGCTTTCCCCTCCAGTGCATCGTGCCGCCGAACCGGTTCTTCCTGAACTCGTCCTTCAGCCAGTCGGACCTCCTGCGGCGCCGCCAGAAGGGGCCGTCGGTCTTTCTCAGTCCCATCGACGCGCGGGCGCGCGGGATCGAGGACGGCGAGGCCGTGTACGTCGGGAGCGCTCGAGGGGGGGCCCGCTTCGCCGCCCTGATCACGGAAGACACGCGACCCGGGGTCGCGGTCATCGAAGGCATCTGGTGGGCCAAGCATCAGGCAGGGGGCCGGGGCGTCAATGCCATCACCGACGACCGCCTGGCGGACCTCGGCGGAGGGCCCGCCCTCCACTCCAACCTCGTGGAAGTCCGGAAGCTGTGAGCTCGAGCTCGGGAGCCGCCTCATGACCGCGAGCGCCGCAACGACGCGGGTTCGATATGCCCCCGTGGAAGGGGCGGCCCAGATCTTCACGCCGGAGTTCTGCGCCTACCTCGCCGCCCTGCACGACGACTTCACGCCCCGGGTGCACGCTCTCCGGCGGCAGCGGGACGCCGTGCTGAGGCGCGCCGTGGAACAGGGCACCCTGCCGGGGCCGCCACCGCCGAGCGCGGCGACCACGGGGGACTGGAAGGTGCCGCCCGTGCCGGAGGACCTGCGGCGTCCCGGCATCGAGATCTCGGGACCCTGCTCCATCACCAGCATGTTCATCAATGCGCTGAATCCGGGGCCGGAAGGGGAGCGCGCCGAGGGCGATCTGGACGACGACGAGGACTCCTCCGGTCACCGGCTCGTGGACACCGTGAGGGCCGCCCTCAACCGTCTGGCCGCCGTGAACCGCGAGCTCGCGTTCACCGACACCGAGCGCGGCCGGGACTATCGCATGGCGCCCGGGGAGCTGCCCTTCTTCATGCACCGCGAGCGCGGGCTTCACCTGGACGAGCCCGACGTGACGGTGGACGGCCGAGCCGTCCCCGCCGCCATCCTCGGCACGGCCATGACCTTGTTCTTCGCCGGCCGCGCCCAGGCGGGGCGCGGGCAGGGCATCTACTTCTACCTGCCCAAAGTGGAGAGCGCCGAGGAGGTCGCCTGGTATCGGGATTTCTTCGACGCGAGCCGGCGCCACTTGCCGTCTCTGGGCGACGCGACCATCCGGGCCATCCCCCTCGTGGAGTCGCTGCCCGCCGTCTATTTGATGGAAGAGATGCTCTATGCCCTGGGCCCCTACGCGGCCGGGCTCAACGCCGCGCGCTGGGACCTCAAGGCCTCCATCTTCGAGTTCGTGATGGCCGACCCCAAGTCGGTGTGGCCGGATCGCTTCGGAGTGGACATCAAGACCACGCCCTTCCTCGCGAACATCTTCCGCCGCCTCGTGGCGATCTGCCTCAAGCGAGGCGGCGTGCCCATCGGCGGCATGGCCACGGCCTTGCCGAGCAATGATCCCGAGGTCAACCGGGTGGCGGGCGAGTCCATCCGCGCCGACAAGGAGTGGGAGGCGCAGCAGGGCTTCATCCGCGGCTGGGTCGCGCACATCTTCCACATGAAGACGGCGGGAGATCCCTTCAAGAAGCTCATCGGCTCGGGCTGGAAGCCGACGGCGGCCATGTCCGATCCCGACAGCTATCCGGTCAAGATCGAGGTGCCCGCGGGCCCCGTCACTGTCGAGGGGACGCGCCGCAACGCGCGCATGGTCATCGAGTACGTCGAGGGGTGGCTCGGAGGCCGGGGCGCCAAGGGCATCGACAGCCTGGCGGGCAAGCCGGGCGTGCATCCCGCGCTCATGGAAGACCTCGCCACCGGCCGCATGTCGGTGGCCCAGATCGCTCAGCGCGTCCGGCACCATGCCAAGGATTCCACCGATGCCTCGCGGGTCCACGATCTCGTCCTGGTCAAGCGCCTGCTCCAGGAGGAGCTCGAGGACATCCTTCTCCTCCTGAAGACCAAGGATGCCGAGACGGAGGCGCGCTACGGCAAGGCGGTGAAAGTCGCCATGCGGTGGATCCGAAACTACGCCGAGCTCGATTTTCGAAGCCTCGGCTCCTACACGCGCGCGGACCTCGAGCGGATCGCCACCGCACCCGATGCCTTCTAGCTCCGGCTAGGCGGCCGAAGAACGCGCGGCGACCGGTGCAGTCGACGCGGCGACGGGGCGGGGGAGCATGCGGAGGATGACGGGCAGGACGGCCAGCGCGGCGAAGAGGCCGCAGAACGAGCCGAGGGTGAGGAGAAGGCCCAGGCTGTAGATGCCCTGGTGGCGGGCGATCATCAGGCTCCCGAAGCCCACCATGGTGCTCAGGCCGGCGAGGGCAACGCCCATCACGGTGCTGCGCGCGACCAGTGGACCACCGTGATCTCGTCCTTCGAGGTAGCGCACCATCACGTTCAGTCCGAACTCCGCCGAGGCGCCCACGATCAGGGGCAAGCCCCACACGTTGGCCATGTTGAACTGGATGCCGAAGACTCGCATGAGTCCGATGGTCCACAGGAGCCCGAGCACCAGGGGCAGGAGGGCGAGGAGCGTCTCCTTGATCCGCCTGATCATCAGGAACGAGAGCAGCCCGACCACGATGAAGGCGTAGATCGTGCCCTGGTAGTACGCACGCTCCATGTAGCCGAGGGCCTCGAAGGTGATGACGGGCGCCCCCGTCACCTCGGGATCCACAGACCGGAGCTCGCGCACGAAGGTGCGGGCGCCCTCGCGCTCCCAGATATCCACCTTGGGATGGATCTGCAGGAGAAAGTCTCCGCGCTGACCGATGAACTTTCGCCGGAGCTCCTCGGGCACGTCCCGGAGCTCGATCGGACGCGGGTTCAGGTTGCGCTGGAGGCCGAAGAACTTGCCCGTGAAATCGCGGTAGAGCTGGGACTGGAGATGGCTCAGGGCCGGCTCCGCGACCTCCCGGTCCGCCGTCTTCAAGGCCTTGAGGAGCCCGACCGTCCGCTCTCGTAGCTCGCGGAGATCGTTGGGCAGCTTGGCGCCCGCCTCGGTGGCGAAGATGTCCAGGCGCCGCTTGAGCTCGTTGAGGGCGCGCCCCAGCCGCTCCAGATCCACGGGGCTCGAGCGGCCCACGCGCACGGGCGCCACCACGGGCGCGAAGCTCTTGATGATGGCGATCTTCTCCGGCTGGCTGTCGGGGATCACCCGCAAGACAGAATCGACCTCGGAGACCGACGGGAGCATCTCGAAGGCCTTCTCTTTCCGTCGCAGCTCCTCCAGGCTCGTGGCCGAGGCGAGCCCGTTGAAGCCCGAGCGCCCGGTGGTGTCGAGAATCCGCCGCTCCCAGACCACCGACTCCGTGCCCTTGGCCTGGAGGTTCAGCAAGTTGTAGTCGAAGCCCACATAGGGCACGGCCAAGAGCGAGGCGAGGGTGGCGAGTCCCGCGGCGGTGAGGACGGCCTTCGGATGGCTCGTGAGCCGATCCAGCACGGGCACATGGATTCTCTCGAGGGCGTGCGCCCTCGGCGCCTGGTTACGCGGCCGCTCGGCATGGTGCCGGTCCACCAGCACCAGGAGCGCCGGGAAGAGCGTCATCATGCCGAGCCACGTCATGAGGATGGCCGTTCCCG
>Ga0137415_10005643_pt1 | contig 12398 bp, 13 predicted proteins | sample CZODoug3_1_1_16f_FD_183082 | JGI IMG/M metagenome (GOLD analysis project Ga0137415, IMG submission 183082) | Vadose zone soil fungal communities from Angelo Coast Range Reserve, California, USA - CZODoug3_1_1_16fungal (Hybrid Assembly) | ecosystem: Environmental > Terrestrial > Soil > Vadose...
AGCCGCTGTCGCCCGGTGGGAGCGGGATGTGGAATGCGATGGACTACCGCGGGCTCGAAGGATTCGTCTACGCCATCACGCCGTTCAACTTCACAGCGATTGGCGGCAACCTGCCGACGTCGCCGGCGATCATGGGGTGCACGGTCGTCTGGAAACCAGCCGCGACGGCGTCCTACTCGAATTACCTCGTTTTCCGGCTGTTGCAGGAGGCGGGACTGCCCCCTGGCGTCATCAACTTCCTGCCGGGTCCCGCAACAGTGATCAGCGAGCGGCTGCTCGCCGACCGGCATTTGGGTGGCATCCACTTCACCGGGTCCACGGAAGTTTTCCAGACGCTCTGGAAGCAAGTCGCGACGAATCTCACCGGCTACGCGGACTATCCGCGACTCGTCGGTGAGACGGGAGGCAAGGACTTCATCCTTGCGCATGCCAGCGCCGACGTGGACGCTCTTGCGACGGGAATCGTACGCGGCGCCTTCGAGTACCAGGGTCAGAAATGCAGCGCGGCATCGCGTGCATACGTGCCGGAGTCGCTGTGGCCCAACGTGCGTGAGCGGGTCCTCGGCATGCTAGCGGACGTGCGCGTTGGCGACCCTGGCGACTTCCGCAACTTCATGGGCGCCGTGATCGACCGGAAATCGTTCGACAAGATCAAGCAGTACATCGCGCAGGCAAAGAGCGATCCGAAAGCCAAGGTCGTGTTCGGCGGCGACTGCGACGATTCCGATGGCTACTTCGTTCATCCGACACTGATTCAGGTCGAGGATCCGGCCTACCGCACCATGTGCGAAGAAATCTTCGGACCGGTGCTGTCGCTGTACGTCTATCCGGACAAACAGTGGAAGGAAACGCTGGCGCTCGTAGACCGGACATCGCCCTACGCGCTTACCGGTGGTGTCTTCGCGCAGGACCGCGTGGCGCTGGCCGAGGCAGACGCGGCGCTGCGATATTCCGCCGGCAACTTTTACAAGAACGACAAGCCGACGGGTGCGGTCGTGGGGCAGCAGCCGTTCGGGGGCGGGCGTGCCAGCGGCACGAACGACAAGGCGGGCAGCCTGCTCAACTTGATTCGCTGGACCAGCGCCCGGGCGATCAAGGAGAATTTCGTCCCGCCGCGCGACCCATGGTATCCGTTCATGGCGGAGGCTTGAAGGCTCCGCTGCTGGTGTGGACGATGGCGGTGGCGTTTCTGTTGCTTGTGGCGTCCTTGTTGATCGGTTCGTTCAGTAAGCCAGAGTTTCCGCCCTATGAAATCGGGCCGCATGGCGATAGCACGTACACGCTTGATGCCTCGCGCGGCGATGAGTGGCGCTGGTGGGGCGACATCGGCTTTAGACGCAATCACGTCATTACCGCGCTCGGCGCCGGAGTCCTCGACCTCGGGCTCGTGAGCTTCGATTCGGTCGCAGAGCTGCCGCGCGAGGGGTACGTCGCAACCAGCTTCAGCGGTGACACCGCGAATGCGGGCTTCGGGAAGTGGTACGACTACAGCATGTGGTCGCACCTGCTGACGTCCAAGCATCACGTCTATGCGATCCGCACGGCCGCCGGCGGGCTCGCCAAGCTCGAGATCCTCGCCTACTACTGCCGCGAGGTCGGCGCCGCCTGCTACACGGTGCGCTATAAAAAAGCACGCCCCCGGGTTTGAAGTGCCGGGGGCGTGCAGATGAATTGGATGGACCGGGCGGTTACTTGGCGGGCGGCAGGATCTTGAACATCCCCGTCCCGCATACCGGACAGACACCTTTTAGCGCGGGGCGGCCATTGGCCATCTTGACCTGCTGGGCATTCGAGATCTTCCGCTTCGCCTTACACTTCACACAGTAACCTTCATCCGCGGCCATTGGGCTCTTTCCCTTAGCCATTGTCGGTCGCTCCTCCAGTTCGGGGGCACAGGGGGGAACGGGAAGTCTGCAGCGCCAGACAACATAATAAGGCTGAGCTAGGCGGGGGGAACCGAACCGTCGTGAAACCCATTGCGTTTGTGCGTTCCGTCACAAAACGGTTTCGTCGCAGAGCCCCCACATCTGCACAGCACAACGACTTCCGCCGGTTTGCCGTCTTTTCGGGGCGGGGGCGTCAATTCCCTCCCGTCGGACGTCACGATCCGCACCGGGCCCTCGATGATGAGGGGGCCGTTCGATTTGGGGGTTATGGTCACGTGGGTCATACCGGCAATATAGCGGCACGCCTGGACGGCAGGCGGGGTATTCTCCGCGTGCGCAGCTTCCTGCACACCCGGTTTTGGGTCTTCGTCTTCTGCGCCGTCCAATCGGCATGTCTCGGCGAGCGTGGGCCGTTTACCAATCGGATGGCCAACTCGGGGACGAGTTACCTCTCGCGCGCGGCGCGCCAACCAGTCCACTGGCAACCGTGGGGGCGCGATGCCTTCGCGCTCGCCGCGAAGCTCGATCGTCCCGTCCTCCTGTACATCGGCAGCGATGCCTGCCGCTGGTGCGCCGAAACCGATCGCGAGATCTACACCGACCGGGAGATCGGCGCGCTCATCAACGCGCTGTTCGTGCCGATTCGCGTCGACCGCGACGAGCGACCCGACGTCGCGCAGCGTTACCAGGCGGCCGTCGAACGGCTGGCGGGACTGCATGGGTGGCCGCTCACCGTATTCCTGACCGCCGATGGCTCGCCGTTCTTCGGCGGCACCTATTTCCCCGCGGACGATCCGATCACGGGTCGGGGGTTGAAGCAATTGTTGCCCGAGGTCGCGAAGAGATACCGCGATCAACGCGCGTTCATCCTGCAGCAGGCGGCGGCGCTGCAACAGCTGGTGCTCACGGGCAGCGGCGAATCGCGCGGCGCACTGCGGCCAACGCTGGTGCAGCAAGGGATCGTCGCAGTCACGCGCGAGCTGGACGATGCGATCCGCACTCATGCCGCCGCGGGCAGCGTGATGCACGTCGAGGCCACGGCGCTGTTGCTATCGGGAGACACGACGGCTCGGGCGTCTGCCGTTCGCGCGTTGGACCTCATGCTCGACACCGCGGTCGGCACCGCCGGCGAAGATCCACCACGACTGGTCCGTGCGGCGCTCGCGGGAACCCTCGCGAAGGCGTGGGCCGTGACCGGCGAGCCGCGCTATCGGGAGTCCGGCCGTGCCCTGGTCCGCAGCCTGGTAACCGCGTTGTCTCCGGATGAAGCGGTCTTCGTCGATCAGGAGGCGTACGTCATCGAGCACGTCATGGTGGCTGCCGCGACGCTCGGAGAGCCCGCGGTGGCGAGTCGAGCACGCACCGCTCTCGATGCGCTGTTGCGGCGGACCTATGCGCGCGGCTGGGGTGTCCGGCACGCGACCGTCGCTCCGGCGGCCGGGCTCACGACGCCGCAGGGCATGCTCCAGGATCAGGTCCAGGTCGCGTCGGCGTGTCTTGCGGCCCACCAGCTCAGCCACGAGCGCCGCTACCTCGATGTCGTGCTCGATCTCGTCGCCATCGTCGAGCGCGGCTACGCCGATCCCCTCGGTGGCTACTACGATGTTGCGCCCACCGATGCGTCTCCCTCCTCACAGCCGGCGCTGGGCGATCGGACCAAGCACGTGTTCGACAACGTGCTCCCCGGTGCCAATGCCGCCACGGCGCTGCTGCTGGCTCACCTGGCGCAGGTGACGAGTGACCCGTCGTACCGGCGCCGCGCTCAGGCGACGCTGGAGGCGTTCGCGGGCGCCATGGGTGGCGCTGGTATCCGTGCCTCGACGTTCCTGGCTGCCACCCGCGAAACCCTTGAAATACCGTGACCAAGCCCCCAGCGGGGGGGTCACTGTGATGGCGAACGACGGGGCCCCGGCGGATGCTGATGTAGTCGCCCAGGTCTTGGGCGGCGATGGGGAGGCGTTTGGGATTCTCATCCGGCGATATGAGCCGGGTCTGCTTCGCTTCGCGACGCGCATGCTCGGGAATCCCGATGCCGCGGCGGATGCGGTTGCCGAGAGTCTCGTGCGCGCCTATCGGCATTTGGCACAATGTCGGGATGCGTCGCGGCTGCGCAGCTGGCTGTACCGGATCACGGGGAATCGCTGCCGCAGCCATCTCGCTCGGCGGCACACGAACGATATCTCGCTGAGCGATGCGCCCCCATTGGCAGACGGCTCGGATACTTGGGCGGTGCTGGAGCGAAACGAGCAAGTGGCGCTGGTCGAGCGCGCGCTGGCGGCGCTGCCGGCCGAAAAGCGTGAGGCGTTTGTCTTGAAGCATGTGGAGGGGATGAGTTACGAGGAGATGGCGGCAGTGACCGGTGCGCGGATTCCCACGCTCAAGATGCGCGTGCATCGTGCCCGGGAAGCATTGTTGGCAGCGCTGGAGGAGGTCGTGCGATGAGCCCAATTGATCCTCGGTTCCAGGAAGCGCTCGATGGTGAGCGTGATCCCGGCGAGCTGCCGGCGGATCTGGGGGAGGCGTACGCCCGGCTGATCTCGGCGGTCCAGCTACTTGCGGCGACACCGCCCGCGAGCGTCGCCGCGCGCGTTATGGCCGAGATCCGTCAGCCCCCGGTGCAGGTGCAGACTGCAGGCCCGATGCGCCGCATGGTCCGCTGGCTCGCGCGGCCGCGTGCGGTCACCGTGCGCCTCCGCCCCGCCTGGACATTGGCGCTGGCCGTCGGACTCGCCGCGATTCTGCTGATGCCGGGTCCTGGCCACACACCGGGCGCCGCCGAAGGCGTTGCGAAGTTCGTAGGGCACTTTCCTGGAGCCCGGTCGGTCGAAGTGGTCGGCTCGTTCAACGACTGGAGCCGCGGCACGCTGCACCTGAGCGACGATGACCATGACGGTGTCTGGCGCGGCGGGGCGGTGCTGCCCGCGGGCCAGCACGAGTACATGTTCGTGGTGGACGGCGAGCGGTGGGTGCCCGATCCTCTGGCGGGCCGTTACGTCGATGACGGATTCGGGGCCGGCCAGCAAAACGCGCTAATCATCGTGCGTGCGGTGACCGCTCAGCCATGAGCTGGATGCCGGTCCTTGCGCTGGCGCTCGTCGCGTCTCCATCTGGCCTTGCGGCGCAGACTAGCGGCCCCTCGACGCGACTCCCCGGTCGGGTGCCGGCGGCCGCTTTGCCGGCGATCGATTCGATCATCGCCTCGGCTGTGGCTGAGAGCCTACCCACCGAGCCCCTGGTCCAGAAAGCGCTCGAGGGGAGCGCCAAGAACATCCCGGCCGACAACAGCACGCTCATGCGTTCCAAGGTGCTCCGATATAAAAATGACTTAGCGCTGCTTCTCGATACGGACACACTCCTCATTCGCCGCATGGTTGCCGACGGCGAGAAGGTTTACGCCTCCGCCAATATCCAGATCCGGCATTGGAGCGAAGCCAATTTTCTCGATGCGTGCGTTTCATTGTTTTATTGGAATCAGATGTATATCTGGACGTGCACCGTTCTGGAGAATTGGTCGGCCTTCCGGCGCGTGGCGCGCTTGCTCACTTCGCCGCTCGTGGCGTTTGTGCGCTGTGGCAAGAGTTACGCGCAAGCCAGGCGAAACGGCGCAGACATGAAACAATTCTTTGTCGATCTTCCTGCGATCTTCATCTTGCACATGGCATCGGGAACCGGGATCGCGACCGGCCTCCTTCTTGGTTGCCGAAACAGTCGATTGCAATTTACAGAATGCGAAACCAACCTGGCGCGCGTGGAATAGTCGCAAGATCGACGTCATCCTTTCGGCCTGAGGGTCTTACCGCGTCACAACGAGCCCGTATCCGTTTCGGTCGAAATGGTTGATTCAACCGTGGTTTGTTGCAATGCCTGCTCCACTGCCCGCCATGCCAGCATCGCGCACTTGACCCGCTGCGGAAATTTTCGCACGCCTTGCATCAGCCGAAGGTCACCCAGCATTTTTGGCGCTTCGGCCGCTTCGTCTGTCACCAGATTGTGAAAGGCGCGAAACGTCTCCATCACTTCAGCGCGACTTTTCCCTTTCAATTTTGTGGTCATGAGGGAGGCGGATGCCTGGCTGATGGCGCAGCCGTGCCCGCTGAACTTGATATCTTGCAACTCGCCACTCGCGCCGAATTTCACACCGAGATGAATCTCGTCGCCGCACGAGGGATTATCGCCATGCACGCGCACGGCCGCGTCAGCCAGGTCTCCGAAATTCCGCGGTCGCCGGGAATGATCGAGAATAACTTCCTGGTAGAGTTCTTCCAATTCCGGATTCACGAAAAGAAGCGCGCGGCGGCGTGCAGGATTTCTATCATGCGATCGATTTCTGCGGTCGTGTTGTAAAAGTAGAAGCTGGCACGAGTTGTTCCGGTCACACCAAATCTTCGCATGAGTGGTTGGTTGCAATGGTGCCCGCCGCGCATGGCCAATCCGGATTGATCCGCGAAGGTTGTTAGATCGTGCGGATGCGCTGCTTCCATGACGAAACCAACCAGTGCACCACGCTCGGTCGACGGTCCGAGAATGCGGATGCCGGGCAATTCAGCGAGACGTTGCATCGCATAGTTTGCAAGATCGACATCGTGCTTAAAAATTTCCGCACGCCCAATCTTTTCGATGTAATCAATCGCGGCGGCGAGACCGATTGCGCCGGCGATGTTCGGCGTACCCGCCTCAAACCGGTGCGGCGGTTTCTTGAACGCGCTTTTTTCCAGAGTGACGCTGACAATCATCTCGCCGCCACCATGCCACGGCGGCAAGGCGTCGAGAATTTCGGCGCGCCCGTAAAGCGCGCCGATACCGGTTGGTCCACACATCTTGTGCCCGGAGAAAGCGAGGAAATCGCAACCCAATTTCTGCACGTCGATCGGCAAATGGCCGACGCTTTGCGCGGCATCCACCAGTGTAAGCGCGCCGACGGTCCGCGCTTTTGCACAAAGCTCGGCGACTGGATTGATCGTTCCGAGCGAGTTGGAAATGTGGGTGAACGCGAAGAGCTTCACTTCGGGTGTAAGCAAGGAAGGAAGACGGTCGAGCGCGAGCGTGCCATCATCGCGTACCGGCACGAAGCGCAGCCGCGCGCCCGTTCGCTCGGCTAACAACTGCCAGGGCACCAGATTGCTGTGGTGCTCCATTTCGGTGAGCAGGATCGCGTCGCCGGCGCGAAGGAATTTCCCGCCCCACGCTTGCGCCACCAGATTAATGCTTTCGGTAGTTCCGCGCGTGAAGACGATCTCATCAGCCGTCGTGGCGCCGAGGTAGCTCGCGACACGCTTCCGTGATTTTTCGTAAGCTTCCGTCGCGCGCGAACTCAGCTCATGAAGACCACGATGCACATTCGCGTTTTCGTGCTCGTAGTAGTGGCGAAGCGCATCGAGCACATATCTCGGTTTCTGCGATGTCGCCGCGCTGTCAAAATAGATGAGGGGATGGCCGTGTGCCTGCTCGCGGAGGATCGGGAAATCCTCGCGGATAGCCTTCCAATCCACGCTGTTACTGGCAATCTGGTGCATGCTGTAATCTGCTCCGGCTCCGGTCGCGCGCCACTTTATTCAACCATCTGCGATTAAATCGGGTCTTGCCCTGGGCATTGGCAGTTCCGTAAACTGACGTTCACGTTCAAACAACAAACGGAAGGAGCTAATTCTTCATATGAAAACTCTAAGTCTGTTACTGGCATCTCTCTTCATCGCGGCGGCGGCGGTCGCTCAATCATCGGAGAAAACAAAAAGTGCGGCGCCAAGTTTCCCGCCGATCACTGATATCCATGCACATGTTTGCGGTATCCATTTTTATAATGGCGACATGAGCCGGCAGGTCATCGCCGAACATTATTGTGCGCACCTTAGCAACGAAGTTCTGGAGTGCGTTATTTACGATTCCGACAAGCCGGGGGCGCGTTTGATCGGTATTGAATACATTGTCAGCGCAAAGATCTTCGAATCATTGCCCGCGGAAGAGAAAAAGCTTTGGCATAGCCATAACTACGAGGTGAAGTCCGGTGTGCTCACGGCTCCGGGAATGGCGGACGCGGCGGAGAAAGACCTCATGAAGGTGTTAATCGGGACCTACGGAAAAACCTGGCACACCTGGCAGGTTGATCGCGGCGACAAATTGCCCCTGGGCATTCCGCAACTCATGATGGGCTTTACGGGCGACGGACAAGCGAAGGCGAAGATCGTCGCCGAACGCGATAAACTGTATGGCTCGTCTGCTGCCAAGAAAGCGGCACGTGCCGACATTCCGGATGTGAAGCTGGATCCCGGCGCCGATGCCTGGCAAAAAGGTGCGGCGGTCCAGCTCGATTTGAAGACCGTTTCGACAGCCGCGAAATAAGTACAAGCTTGGATTCAGGACGGTTCTCGAAAACTGGGGAGCTGCGATCCAACCATGAATGGCGCGGAGATCTTGACCACGATCGCTCAATTGGGATTGGGCGTGGCTGGTTTCAGCGGGATCGCGATTGCGTTCAATCGTCAACCGGGCCGGTTAAGTGGTTTCGAGGCATTCCGTGTCTCGATCCTTTTTGCAAACAGCTTCGCGGCCGTTTTCTTGTCGCTCGTCCCTTTCGCGCTTTTCTATCTGGGCTGGAGCCAGGAAATGATATGGCGAAGCGCAAGTGGTCTTTGCGTTGTTTTTGAAGCGGCGTTTATTGCGTTGCACGTCGCTCCCGCGCGTCGCTTTCTGCGCACTCATAGGGAACTGTTCAATCTCAAGCTACTTACATTCGTCGCTTGCGGCCATCTCGTTAACATGAGCGCTCAACTGTTCAACGCGCTCGGCACAATCGACACAAAATTGTCGATCTTCATTTTTGGCTTGCTTTGGATACTTTTTCACGGCGCATTTCAGTTCGGACGCATCCTCTTCGTTCAGCCAATGAGTGGCGGCGCTGTTTCCCATGCCTCCCCTGCCGATTCGCGTCGCGAACGACCGGATTGACATCATTCGTCTTGACCGGGCCGCGCGACAATCAGTAGCATCGTTTCGGTCAGAAACTTCAACCGGAGGTGTTTATGCGGATTTTCTCTTTGACTGTTTCAATTCTTTTTCTGGTCGCGAGGACGGCGATTTGCGCCGAGACAAAGGCAACTCCCGAATGGTCGATGAATGCGAGCATCATCGAGGCATGCAGTTGTCCGATGTTTTGCCAGTGTTACTTCAACGACAAACCATCCGCACATGCCGGTGGGGAGCACGCTGGTCACTCTCACGGCGGACAGGGCGAACACTTCTGCAAATTCAATAACGCCTTTAAAGTTAACAAAGGGAACTACGGCGACACCAAACTTGACGGCGCGAAGTTTTGGGTCGCCGGAGACTTGGGCGGCGATTTCTCGAAGGGCCACATGGATTGGGCGGTTCTGACTTTTGATTCGTCGGTCACGCCGGCGCAACGAGAGGGAATCAAGGCGATCGCCGGACACATTTATCCGGTGAAGTGGAACTCGTTCAGCGTGGCCAACGACGCGAAAATGTCGTGGACGGCTACGCGCGATCATGCCGAAGCAAAATTGGATGATGGCAAGACCGGCGAAGTGGTCCTGAACAAATTCCAGGGAATGACCGATGATCCGATCGTGATCAAGAACCTGAAATACTGGGGCGTGCCGCGAAATGAAGGTTTTGTCATGATGCCAAATACGGTGGAAGCATATCGCGCGGGCGACAAAGCATTCGAGTTCAAAGGCAGCAACGGGTTCATGATCACCTTCGATATCAACTCGAAGGATGTGGCGGCGGCCGCGGCGAAGGAAAAGGCCGGCACGTAAAATTGACAAATCATCTTTGCAAGGCGTCGCGCTGTCGGCGCCCACACAAAAAGGACGCAACGGCGCGCGTTACTCCAAGGACGTGAAAAGAACCGCGATCGTTTATTGGCTCATTCCGGCCAAGCCGAAGCGCGAATTGTTTAGCGAAATCATTCGGATTCTGGCCAGGCAATTGGATGCCGCTCGCTTCGAGCCGCACCTCACCATTCTGGCGGCACGGCAAGATCGACAGCCGCCAGGAAAAATTCTGCGCCAGATCAACGTGTCGCCGATCCGATTGAAGGTTCGAGATATTTCTTGCTCGAGCAAATTTGCCCAGACGCTTTTCGTGCGATTCGAGCCGAACGACGCACTCGAGAAACTAGTTGTCGATCTTGCGCGGTTGACGAAATCACCCGCCAAAGCCGCGCGCGATCCACACGTCAGTCTGCTTTACAAAAAGATCCCAACGGCGACAAAGAAAGATCTTGCTTCGACAATCAAGCTTCCGTTTCGCGAAGTCGTTTTCGATTCGATCCAAGCGGTGCGTTGCGCAGCCCCAACAAAAACGCGCGCTGAAGTAGAAGCGTGGCGTGTAGTCGCTACGAAGCGATTGTCTGGGTAGCGTACGCGGCTCGAGTGTAGATGCCAGTCCGGCTGCGACTTTTGGGCGTCTCGCCAAAACATTCCCTGAAAGTTCGCGATCGCGAGACGCGATCGCCAGCACGCGAGACGAGTGCGCTACCAAGAATTTGCGCGTAAATTACCTCTTGGATGGAGACGAAAACAAAGATTTTCGGTCAGCACGATGAAGCGACGATTCAGCAAATTGAAACCTGTATGGCGAGTGGCGGCGAGCGCGGCGTGCTCTGCGCCGATGGCCACAAAGGTTACGCCCAGCCAATCGGCGGAGTGGTTGCTTACAAGGATAAGATTTCGCTGAGCGGCGTCGGCTTCGACATCGCTTGTGGCAATCTCGCAATCCTGACCGACGTGAAGCGCGAGCAAATCGCGCACAACATCGACAACATCATGGACGATGTGGTGGGCGACATTTCGTTCGGGATCGGGCGCAAAAGCAAAACACGAATCGATCACGAATTGTTCGACGATCCGGCGTGGGAATTGAAACCGATGCGCGATTTGAAATCGACTGCAGCGGAGCAGCTCGGCACGGTTGGGGGCGGCAATCATTATGTCGATCTTTTCGCGGACGAGCAGGGCCGTGTCTGGGTGGGCGTGCATTTCGGGTCGCGCGGTCTCGGTCACAAAACGGCCACACATTTTTTGAAAGCGGCCGGCGGGAAAGACGGAATGGACATTCCCCCAACGGTCGTGGAAGAAAAATCGGCGATCGGTCATGATTATCTTGCTGGTATGCATTTGGCCGGGCGTTACGCATACGCGGGGCGCGAAGCGGTCGCACGACACGTGGTGCGCGGAATTCTGGGCGCGAAAATTGTCGAAGAAGTGCACAATCATCACAACTTCGCGTGGCGCGAGAAGCACGACGGCGAGGAGTATTGGGTCGTACGCAAGGGCGCGACCCCGGCGTTTCCAGGACAGAAAGGTTTTGTTGGCGGAAGCATGGGCGATGATGCCGTGATCGTCGAAGGAATTGATTCGCCTGTTTCGCGCGAAGCGCTTTTTTCTACAGTGCACGGGGCGGGGCGGATCATGTCGCGCACGGCGGCGAAGGGCCGGTTCGTCAAGGTTGGTAACAAACGAATTCGTCAGGACGGATTGGTGCGGCACGATGAGATGATGCGATGGTTGCAAGATCGACATGTTATCTTACGCGGCGGCGATCTCGATGAAGCGCCACAAGCGTACCGGCGTTTGCCGGATGTGTTGGCCGCGCACGCGGGAACGATTCGCGTTTTACACACATTGCGCCCGCTTGGCGTGGCCATGGCCGGACGCGACATTATCGATCCGTACAAAGACTAATAAATATTTAGCGATTTAGCGATCGGGTGATTTAGTGATTTTGCGGCGAGAATGCTTTCTGATTTTTCCCCGCTCAATCGCTCAATCAGCAAATCTCTAAATGAATGACATCGTTGGCATCGATCTCGGCACGACCAACTCGTTGGTCGGAGTGACGGACGCGGGTTTTCCCGTGCTCCTCGCGGATGAGAATGGCGATCGTCTTACGCCGTCAGTCGTTCACATTGAGGAAAACGGCGAACCACTCATCGGCAACCTGGCGGTCCGCATGCGCGCGGTAAAACCGGAGTCGACGATTTATTCGGTAAAACGTCTCATCGGTTTGCGCGGCGATGATTTCGCAAAGGAAGATGTCGATCTTGCCTACGAAGTCGTGCGGCGAAAGGGCAGACCGTTGCGCATTCGAGTTGGTCAACGCGAATACTCGCCGGACGAAATCTCGGCTTTCGTTTTGCGAAAACTGAAGCGAGATGCGGAGCGCGCGCTTGGTCGCCCAGTTTCACGCGGAGTCATTACGGTGCCGGCGTATTTCAACGACGCGCAACGCAACGCGACGAAGCGCGCGGGTGAGCTGGCGGGATTTACGGTGGAGCGAATCGTAAACGAGCCAACCGCGGCGGCGCTTGCTTATGGCCTCGATAAATTGAAATCGAAATCGAAGATCGCGGTTTACGATCTGGGTGGCGGCACCTTCGACTTGTCGATCCTGGAATTGAACAACGGAGTTTTCGAAGTGCTGGCGACAAATGGAAATACGCGGCTGGGCGGAGACGATATCGATCGAGCGATGCTCGATCGGATTTCGGATTTC
>Ga0137415_10005644_pt1 | contig 12397 bp, 13 predicted proteins | sample CZODoug3_1_1_16f_FD_183082 | JGI IMG/M metagenome (GOLD analysis project Ga0137415, IMG submission 183082) | Vadose zone soil fungal communities from Angelo Coast Range Reserve, California, USA - CZODoug3_1_1_16fungal (Hybrid Assembly) | ecosystem: Environmental > Terrestrial > Soil > Vadose...
CGGATCGACGAGCACCTTCGAGCTCGTGTGTGTGTAATTGGCATCGATGCCAAGGCCCGCGAGCCAACCCGGCAGCGAGACGAAGCGCTGGGTCCAGGTCACCTCGAAGCCGAACAGGTGTCCCGCACCGCCGTTTTGGGGCTCAGTGCCCACGTATCCGTTGAACGGGCCTGGACCGGTGTACGTGAATTGCCGGGTCAGGATGACGTCGCGCAGGCTCTTGTAGAACACGCCTCCCGAGATGACGCCGACGGTTTTCAGGTAGTGCGCCGCCAGCAAGTCGTAATTTCAGGCGTACTGTGGCTTGAGGTTCGGATTTCCCGTCGTGAATCCGCTCAGGGTCGGTTGATTCGCGCACGTCGCGCAGGTGTTGCCGGACTGGTTCGGGGCGAGGTCGGGATAATTCGGCCGGGCAATGCCACGCGTCACGGCGAGCCGAATATTCGTCTCGGGGTCCACAGCGTAGCGGAGCTGCACGCTGGGAAAGAGGTCCGTGTAATCCTTGCTGCCGCTCACGGCCGCCAGCACGTCGGGACCGGTCGGGTTGCCGGCGGTGTCGACCGGAGTGGACAATGAGTGGCCCGCGTAGGTCGAGTGCGTGGCCTCGACCCGCAACCCCACGTTCAGCTGCAGCGCACCGATATCGGTGGTGTTCATCACGTACCCGGACGTGATCCGCTCCGAGCCGTCGAAGCTGCCCAGCGAGTCGCTGGCGGGGCTGATGACGTTGAGGAAGTTGCCGGCATGCGCGTTCTCGTAGGCGATCACCGCGTCGGCGTCCGGCACCGGGCCGATCGGGTAGCCGCTCGAGAGCGCGGAGTAAAAGCTGGGATCGGAGAACGTCATGGGAAACTGGGTGATCGCCGGCGCGGCGATGGTGTCGATGAAAAAGCCCGAGCCTGAGGTGAAGACCTTGTGCTCATCGCGATAGCGGGCGCCGAACTGGAGCTTGCTGGCGTAGCCGCCTAACCCGTAGTCGAGGCGCGCGTTGGCGGCGCCCCCCACATCTCGGCCGGACGTCGTGCGGTCGCCCTGGAAGAAACTCCCCAGCGTGTAGTTGACCGGATTGAAGGCCGCTTGTGAGTCGGCGAGGCTCTGGTAGTGAATCCTGGGATAGACGGTCCCGGCAGGTGCCGCGTAAGCGATCGTGAGCGGGGGTCCCGAATAGTCGAAGTTGGAGAACCGGTAGCCCCGGCTCTGCTGCTTGGTGCCCGCCGCGTCCACCGAGTAGTCGAGCGTCCAGACGCCGACGGTGTGTTTTCCTCCCGCCGTGGCGGCCCACATCCGGTCCTGCGGCGTGCGCGTGTTCGTCGTCCGCGTGAGCGACGCGCCGGGGATCGTGCCGTTGCCGGCGGCGCCAGGTGTCGGCGTTCCCGCGACGTCGTAGATGTAGTTGGTGCCGTAATTGTTGAATTGGCTCCAGAGCCCTTTCACATACAGCTGACTGTTGGCATTGAAGCGGTAATCGACGTCGCCGCCGAGGCCGTAGCGCTCGCGGCCGTACCGATAGTCGCGCATGCTCCATTCCTGGGGCGCGGCGGTACCGCCGAAGACTCCCCACGCCGGCTCGATGTCGTCGATCGCACGGTTGTTCCGGTCGGCCGACCCGCCAAGCAGGAATCCCAGGCGTCCATCCTGTCCGAAGCGGCCGCCGTAGGCGAAGCCCCCCTGGTACGTATTGCGTCCGGCGAGCGCGGTCTGCCCGTACTGGCCCGCGATGTAGCCACGCGGCGCGTCCTCCGGGGTCTTCGTCACGAGCGTGACCGAGCCGCCGATCGCGTCCGCTTCCATGCTCGCGGTGAGCGTCTTCGACACCTCGATCGACGCCAACAGATCGGACGGGACGTCGTCCAGCTTGGCGATGCGGGACGCCTCGGTGCCGGGCACATGCACGCCGTTGATGGTGACGTTGGACAACCGCGGCTCGGTGCCACGCACCTGCACGAACTTGCCTTCTCCCTCGTCGCGCTCGAGCGAGACACCAGGGATACGTCCCGCGGCTTCCGCCGCGTTGAAGTTGGGGAGCGAGCGGATTTCGTCGCCGGAGAGCGCGGAGACGATGTTGGGCGCGTTCTGCTCCACCGCCAGCGCTCCGGCCTTCGTCTCCGCCATGCGCGGCGAAGCTCGCACGACAATGCTCGCCAGGTTCACCGCGGCGGGGGCGAGCACGAAATTGTGGACCACCGTGCCGCCTGCCGTGATCTCCACTCGGGCCGAATCGGGAGCGAAGCCGAGCCGGTGGACCACGACCGTGCGCGGGCCGGCGGGGACGTTCACCAGGCGGAACGAGCCGTCGGCCGATGACACCATGCCGACCGCGGCCCCGACCACGTCTATCCTCGCCCCGGAGATCGCCGCGTTGGCCGAGTCGTGGACCGCCCCCGTCAGGGCGCCGGTGCCACTTTGGGCCCGCGCGGGCCCGGCAATGCCGAGGCTGGTGCGGATCGCTATCGCCTTGCGGATCAGCACGTCGAGGACGACCTGCTGCGTGACCTCGGGATCACCCACATCGCGGCCGAACCGCGCCAGCGAACCGAGGCCGATTACTTGCGCTCGATCGACCGGCTCACCACGGTATTTCACCGTGCCGGAGTCTTGTAGATAAGCGTCTGCTTGTCGATGGACCAATTCAGCAAGCGATTCCGCGGTCTGCAAGGTCGACAAGAAGGCACTCCGCCAGCAACAGGGCTAGTGGATCCCGGACGGAGGGCAGCGCTCATGCAGCTGGGTGATCTGCGTATCGACGCGGTGATCGACGGTTCCGCGGACACCATTAAGCGCGGTCATTCCTGTCCCTTTGGCCATCACTTCGCCCAGAGGGGAGCTTCGCCTTCTGGCAGTTCGACATCGAAGGCGTTCAGCGTGAAGGAGACCATGCAATAGAAGCCCACCAGGGCGACAAGCTCGACGGTGGCCGGCCAGCCCAGGGCGTCGGCGAGGTGGCTTCGGAGTTCATCCGGCAACCGGCCGGTCTCGAGCAGGCCCACGGCCGCCGCGTGCACCAGACGCTGCGGATCGCTGGCGAAGGGCGGCTCGGTCCCGTCCCGCAGGGCGTGCACGATGGGCTCGCCCACTCCTTCGGCCAACGCGATACGGGCGTGGGCCCAGAACTCGAACTCCGCCTTCCAGCGCTCGCCGGCCGTCAGTATGGCGATTTCCCGCAAGTCCCCCGGAAGGATCGACTTCATCCGCAGGGTCTCTCCCATTTCCGCGGCGCACCGCCCGAAGGCCGGGATCTGGAGCCACGGATTGAATGGGCCTGGCAAGGACCGTGGCGCCGTCGCCAGCCTTTTTCCTCGGGGCCCATCGATGATATAGCGCCAGAGGCTGGCCTGATCGGCGGTCAGAGTGTCCGGTCCGAGGACGGGGAAGGCCTTGGTGTTCACGTCTCAACTATCCCTCTTCTGGCGGTGCCGATTAGATTCGGTAAACGCGTTCCGCGGTGTTGTAAAACATCTGATCTTGCTCGTGAGGGGTGAAATCCTCCACGGCACGACGGTAGGTGCGGAAGAGCTTGGGCAGGGTCACGAACAGACGTTCGACGTGAAAGTTACTGCCGAACATGCACCGTTCGGGTCCGAAGGAATCCACGCATTCTCGAACCCAGTTGCGCATGATCGCCGCGTAAAAATTGGCGGGCGCCCCGCTTGAGAGCCCGGAGATCTTCACTACGATATTGGGCGCGCTCGCTAGCTTGCGAAGCGCTAGGCGCCAGGCCGTCTGGTAATCGTCAAGCTTCGAGACTACCGGGATGCCCGCGTGACACAGGATCAGGGCGTCGTCTGGGAATTTCCGCGCGACGTGATAGGCGGCGTCAAAGAATTCGTGGGTGATCATGAGCTCGCAGGCAGCGCCGTGCGCCAGCAGGGTGCCATAGCCCTCGTTCCATTGTGGCGAGCCGACCTGATCCATGGGGCTGACATCGCGCACACCGCGGAAGTTGGCGTGGGCGGAGTGTTTGTCAAGCTCGCGGGCGATGTCCGGATGGGCCAGGTCGCCCCGCGCCATGATGCCGTTGGGCCAGCCATAGCGATCAGCGACAGACTGCAACCACGCGGTCTCGTCCGGCGCCGGCGTGGTCATACTGGCGTGCTGGACGTGGACAACCTTCACGACGCCGAGGCCGGTGGCCTCGGTCCGGTATTCCGGGGCAGAGAACCGAGGCTGATCATTGCGCCAGGACCACATCAGGCGGGGGTGCTGCCAGCCGCGATTCGAGACGCCCCACTCAACGCCCGCGTGGGCGTGATCCCACCAATGAACGTGGGTATCGACCATGCGGAAGTCACGCGGCACGGCAACATCGGCCGGATCGGCCGGCGGCGGCTCGTAACCCTCCATACAGTTCCTTTCGCCGCTGAGTGGCGGCGTCGTTCGGGCGACGCTGCGAGGCGCGGTCGCCCGGGTGCGCGACCTAATGACACCGTTCAGGGCTTAGTCAGGCAGGCGGGTCGCCTGCATCGAGACGAACTTCCAGACACCGTTGGTGCGCCGGGCGACCCGAGTGACGAACAGATCAATCGTCATGGGCTGACCATTGATCTGCTCATGGTTCACCTGCGGCCCCGTCAGCAGGGCAACGTCGCCGTAGACCCGTACCTGAGGAACCCGCGTCTCGACCTTCCGAGGGACTTTGCGTAGGCTCTCGGCGGCACCCTTCTTGTCGGTCACAATGCCATTCGCCAGAACGTGAATATGATCATCGTGAAGCAATGCGAGCAGGGCCTCAGGATCGGCGTCATTCATCGCGCGTACCCGGCGCGCCTCCAATTCAAGTACAGCTTCTTCATCGGTCGACATGTTCGCTCATTTTCGCCATTTTTCCTGCCTGTCCGATCGCGGCACGAGGCACCGGCGCGCCCGCCGCTGGTCAGGAACGTGGCAGATCATTGTTGGAGGTATGGTCGCCACCGAGCCACCGCTTCAGGGTGGCGTGCGCCGACTTACTCTGACTCTCGGCTATCCGCGCCGCGTCGCTGGGGTCGCTGGCGAACTCCAGTCTCAGTTGGTCCGGATCGCTGGTGTAGATCGAACGGCAGTAGCCGTGATCGAGCGTGTGGACGGGATAGCCGGCGGCCTCCAGGCGCGCCTGGAGCTTGTCCTGAGCCTCCCGCGATACGGCCAGAGCAAGGTGGTTGAAGCCGGTCTCAACGTTGGCCTTGTAGATCTCGTAGACCTCGGGCTTGGCGAATTGGAAGAAGGCGAGCGCGCTACCGTCGGCGAGCGCGTAAAAGGTGTGGCAGTAGTTGACCTTCTCGTTCGGCACGTCGGGGAACTCGTCGACTTCCGTCCAGGTCCCCACCAGGGGCATGCCGAGCACATCTTCATAGAATTTGCGGGTGGCTTCCTGGTCTTGCACGACCCGGGCGGTGTGATGCAGACGTTGCGGCAGAATCTGGGATGTGGCCCGCGCGGCGCGGGTCTTCGCGAGATTTGTCATCTGAGAACTCCTGTCTTGAGAGCTACGAGAGACGGGTCTGGGGATCGCCGGGCGCGAGCCCGAGACCCAGAGCCCAGCGGCTGTGCCGCTCCATGAACACGTCGTAATCACCGCCGAGGCCATGGGTCGTGATCATGGCCGTATCGGCGGCCAGGCGACGCAGCTGGTTGTTGCCGTGGTAGCTGCTGCTGCCGAAGCCATCGAGGAGAGAGCGGGTGGCTTCCTTCACGATCTGCTGAACGGTGATCCCATTCAGGCCAATCAGCGCTTCGGTTTCCAGCGACATGGGCTGGCCGCTGGCGGCCCGCGCGAGTGTGTTCTCGATGGCCGCATCGCGAACGTAGCGGGCTACCCTGGCGTCCTGGAATGCTTTGATCCACCGCATCCGGGACGTGGTCCGTTCGAGACGGGCGACGCCCATGGGGCGCGAAGTTTCAAGCTTGCCGCGGCACAGCTCCACCGCGCGGTCGAGCGCGCCCAGGGCTATCGACGATATGGACATGCTGAGCCCGCTGAACGAGAGCCGGTATACGCTGTGCGGGTGAGCCGTGCCGTAGTGGCCGGTCGCCGACACTAACGCGGCAATCTCCATGCCCCACCCGTCGGCCACGAACGTATCCTCGGTGGCGATGGTCACGCTACCGGTGGCCACCATTGCACCCATGTCCCAATCGTCAGATAGCTCAAGCCGTTCTTTCGGGACGATGAACCAATAGATGGCGTCTTCCACCATCGCGGGCACGAGAGCATAGGGCGCGTGGTGGATACCGGTGGCATACCCCCAACGCCCCGTGACGCGATAGCCACCCTTAACCTTTTCGGCCTTGCCGGGGGGCGTCCAGACCGCCGCGCATCGTACGGACGAATGATCCCGATAGAGCTCTTCCTGCACGGGCATCGGAAAGCGGCAGAGTAGCCAATTGTGCAGGATGTAGAAGACGCTCACCCAGGCCGTTGAACAGTCGGCTCCGCCCAAGATCTCGGCGATGCGACTGACCTCGCGGGGCCCAAGGCCCGCGCCGCCGAACCGCGTCGGCACCACGGCGGCATAAATGCCCGCCTCGTCCATCGCCTCGACGATCACGTGATCCAGCCGCGCGGCCTTTTCCATGGCGCGGGCGCGCTCACGGATGATCGGCACAAAGCCGCGGGTCGCCGCAATCAGGCCGCTGGTCTGGTCTGTCAGCTGCATCGCTGTCTGACTCATCCAAGTTCCTTTGAACGCCGTATTTCCTGCAGCTAGAGTGCACCGCTCCTGACAGGCTTGTCAAGAAAAGAGTACTACTCTGTCAGGATGGGTATCGCGAGTTGGTCGACACCGGGTACTCCTTCACGGCGGGGGGCGTCGCCTAAGTTGCCCGGTATGCGCGAACCAGGTTCGGTCGATCTCGAGCAGCTGGCATCCTGGATGGACGGCCAGGGTCTGGGCAACGGGCCCATCGAGGATGTCGAGCACATCGCCGGCGGCACCCAGAACGTGCTCCTGCGCTTCCGGCGGGCCGATCGCACCTACGTCCTGCGGCGCCCGCCGCCGCACAAGCGAGCGAACAGCGACGAGACGATGCGGCGCGAGGCGCGTGTCTTGGCGGGGTTGGCCGGCTCGGACGTCCCCCATCCCGGTCTGATCGCGGCGTGCGGCGATGTCGCTGTCCTCGGCGCGGCGTTCTACCTCATGGACGAGGTCGACGGCTTCAATCCGAGCATGGGCCTACCCGAGCCGCATCGCTCCGACCCCGCGATGCAGCGCTCGATGGGGCTGTCGATGGCCGACGCGATCGCCGCGCTCGGCCGCCTCGATGTCGTGGCCGTCGGGCTCGGGGATCTCGGAAGGCCCGACGGGTGGCTTGAGCGCCAGGTCAAGCGATGGCGCGCGCACCTCGCGTCCTACGACGCCATCGAGGGCTACCGCGGCGCACAGATCCCAGGCGTCGAGCAAGTCGCGACGTGGCTCGAGGAACGCCGCCCGGCGTCGTGGACACCCGGTCTCATCCACGGCGATTTCCACTTCGCCAACGTGCTGATCGCACCCGACCGCGGCGAGCTGGCGGCGATCGTGGATTGGGAGCTGGCGACGATCGGCGATCCGCTGCTTGACCTCGGGCACATGCTCGCCACCTGGCCGACCAACGGCGCGGCGGTGATCGGCGGCCTCAGCGGCATCGCCCTGCCCTCTCCCGACGAGGTGATCCAGCGGTACGCGCTCGGCAGCCCCCGCGACGTGTCGAACGCCGGCTGGTATCAGGTGCTCGCCTGCTACCGGCTCGGGATCATCCTCGAGGGGACCAACGCGCGGGCCGACGCCGGCCAAGCACCGCGGGAGGTCGGCGACCGGCTCCACGCTCACACCGTCAGTCTCTTCGAGCAGGCGCTCGGTCTGATCGGGGCGTGATCAGGCGGGTGCGCGACGGGCCCCATCTAGAGCGCGATACCGCGCAGGATGGCCTCAAGCACGCAGTCGGCGTGGTCGGCGGCCAACTTCTCAATGCTGACGTCCTCCGGCTGTTTGAAGTTGACACCAAAATACAGGACGACTGCTCCGACAATGATCAGGTCGAGATGCTTGATCGGCATCTCCTTGATCTGCTTTGCGGCCTGCGCTTCGGCCAGGATCCTGCGCAGTCGGCCCACAAAATCACCGAGGAAATTCGTCTGCAGCCAGCTCAGTCGCTCGGTGTCGGCGCGCGCCTCTGACATGATGAGTCCGAGGTGGCTGGGATAGCGCGCGGCGAACAGGGTGAAGACGCGGATTAGAACACGAAGACGATCCAACGGGGATAGATCCCGCGAGGCCGCCTCGATCATGGCAACCTCCGATATTAGCCCACCGAAGGCGTGCTCTACCGTCTGCCGCCACAAGTTATCCTTGGAGCCGAAATAGTAGTGGATAAGAGGGTGACCCACGTTGGCCGCTCGCGCGATTTTCGGCAGGGAAGCCCCGTCGAACCCATCGCGCGAAAAGGCTTCGAGCGCTGCCGCCAGGATGGCCGATCTTGTGCCGGCCTCGTCGGAGGAGGCGGCTCCGCGCGCTTTCGGGGCCGTTGCCTTCCCCCGTGCCTGCCGCACGCCGGCCGTGGGTTTTGTCGTCACCGCCCCAACGATAATGTCACGGGCGGCCTCCTCCGCGACAGCCTTCGGCCAAGCGATGGGGGCCGCTACATGGCCAGGGCGAGGATCTCGCGCACGTCGGCCTCGGTCTTGACGGGGCGGGGGTTTCCCGCGACGACGGGGCTCTGCAGCGCATATTCGACAATCTGGGGGATCATCTGGTCGGTGATACCGATCTGCGAGATACGCCGTGGCAGCTCCAGGGCGTCGAGGAGCTCCGCCAGCGACGCCCAGAAGGGCTTGTCGGGTGCGCCGATCGCGGCGGCGAGCTCGCGCTGGGCGTCGGCGGTCGCGCTCTCATTCCAGCGCAGGACCGCCGGAAGGGTGACACAGGAGGTGTAGCCGTGCGGCGCACCACCCACCGATCCCAGCAGGTAGCTGACGCCATGGCTGGCGCCCATGCTGACCCGAAAGAGGCCACAGGTGGCGAGCCAGACCGCTTGCTGGGACGTGACGCGTGCCTCGAGGTCGGCGGGGTCCTGCTTGGTCCTCGGCAGGGACTCGAAGAACAGTCGGACGGCCTGCAGGGTGTTGGCCTTGATGAATGCGTTCACCCCATCGGCGCAGTAGCTCTCCACCGCATGATCCATTGATCGGATCGCTGTGGAAAGCCAAAGCGCCTCGGGTGTGTGGACAGCGATGGCCGGATCAAGGATCACCACGCGCGCGCACAGGTCGGACGCGGCGAACGCAACCTTCAGCTTGCGCTCACGATCGAGGCTGCCGGCGCTATTGGTGAATTCCGACCCCGAGAGCGTGGTGGGGACGATGATCTGGCGCACCTTCGAGGGGGTGGTCGACGGGACCCCGATGTGCATTCGAAGCCCCGCCATGTCCCTCACGCCATGCGTCAAGCCCATCTGCGCGATCTTCGCCGTGTCGATGACAGAGCCCCCGCCCACCGTGAGCAGCCAGTCGGGTTGTGCGGCGCGGACCGCCTGGACACACTGGATCACCGATTCGAGGGGGGAGTGTTCCCGGCACTCGTCGAAGCAGCCGACCCAACGATCGCCCACCACCTCGCGGAGGTCCATGATCACCGGCGTCTTCTTCGACAGTGTTCCGGACGCGACGACGAACACGCGCGCGGCGCCCAAGCGGTCGAGCTCGAGCCCTACTCTCTCCGGCGCGGAAAACCCCCAGATTACCTTCTCCATCGGGGAGTACGTATAGGAGCCAGTCTGCACAGCAGTATCTCCCGTGACGGTCATGGAATGAGGATGGCATCGCTGTTTCCCAGGCTGCGGGGTCACGGCAAGGTGCTAGGCGATACGCAGCGTGGCGCACCAGATGTCGGTGAGGATGTCGAGCAGATGATCGCGGTCGATCACGAACACGCGTTGCACTGTCGATCGGAAGCAGGCTTGGTCGAGTTGGACGACCAGTAGCTGGATCTTCAGCCGGATGTCTTCTCGCTGGTCGGCGGGAAAGGTGTCGAGGTAGGTGTGCAGTTCGTTGGCGAGTTCGTCCAGGTTGGACTTCCAGCGACCCGCGATTTCGGGCTCGATGGCCGCCGCTTCGTGAGCCGCGGGCAGGATCGCGGCGTGTTCCTCCCACCATCCGATGGCGCAATTGAGCCATTCCCTGACAGCGGATGGGGTTCCGGTCGTGAGTGCTTGGTCCATGCGTGACCAGTATTTGGCGGTCTCGCCGGTGATGGCGTGGTACACCTCGTTGAGCGCGGCGGCCTTGTTCGCGAAGTGTAGGTAGAACGTGGCTCGATTGACGTTCGCGGCCGCTGTGATGTCCCCGATCGCGGTGCCGCCGTATCCGCGCTGCGCGAACACGGCGCCTGCGGCGTCGATCAAGCGTCGGTGGGTGAGTTGGCGTTGTTCCTCACGCGTCGACAGGGGTGCCGCTGCCACCCCGGGTGGACGGGTGCGGTGGCTTCCGGTCATGGTGAGGAGACTACGTCGGAGCCGACCCACCCTGTGGTGAGGCTCAGGCTGAGGATCTGACCGAGTCGGTCGCGTTCGGCGGTCAAGAAGGTGACGTCGTGCTCCACGTGGGGATATCGGATGTGGGTCACGTCGAGCGCCTGTGCATCGGCATCCCAACCCATGGGCTTCTCCTCGTCGGTAAGGTCCGCTGAACGCGGAACAGTTTGGCCGGGTTAGGCCAGAAACTCACGGGTCCGCCGGGACACCTCGGTTCGTTGCTCGAGGTAGGGGTAGTGCCCGGCGTTGTCGATCAGGGCAACCTGGGCGTCGGAGATTTGGCGCTGGAATTCCGTCGCGTAGATCGGCGGGACCAGACCGTCCTGCGCTCCCCACAGCAGCAGCGTCTGTGCCCGGATCCGGTGCAACCGGGTGCTGAGGCCGCGTTCGGGGATCGGGTGGGTGAAGTGGGCGGTGGCGGCGGTGGCGCTGAACTGGCGAACCATTGCGGCTTGTGCCGCGGCCAGGTCATCGGGCACGGTCAGCCGCTGGGCCACCTCCGGCGTGGCGGGGTCGGCGTAGAGCAGTTGGTGGAGCACGTCGGGTGAGACGGTGACGTGCTCTTCGACTGGACATTCGTCGAGCCACAGCCCCATCGAGTCCAGCAGCACCAGCCGGCGTACCCGGTCGGGGTAGGTTGCGGCGATCTCGGCGGCGACCATTCCGCCGAAGGAATGCCCGACAAGGTCGATCTGGTCGAGCTCGAGGCGGTGAAACAGCTCGTCGTAGTACAGGACGAGGTCCCAGAGATGGTCCAGCCGGGTCAGGTCGGTCGGGTCTTCCGCACCGGGATGCGCGGGTGCGTAGACCCGGTGATCGGTGGCGAGGTCGTCGAGATAGCCGGGCCATTCCTGGCCGAACGGGCCGTGCAGGAAGACCACCGGTGATCCATCGCCTTTGGTGATGACGGGATTGGGGCTGAACTCGCCGGGCATCTCGATCGGTGCAGTCAGCTCGCCGCCGGTGGTCACGTCGGTGCTCATGCCTGGCCTCCCGCAGCCACAGCCGTGTCGGCGCGCGGCGATTTCCGGGTGGCGCCGGAGGGCCACCAGTGGTCGACATAGCCTTCGTCGTCCCACAGATGGGAGATCTTGGGCATGACCTTCTCGGCGAACAGTCTGGTGCTGTACTCGGTGAGTTGGGGGTCCATCGACTGGATCTGCAGGATGCAGATCAGGTGGCCGATGCGTAGTCCTCGAACCGCTTCGGTGAGTCGTTGCGCGACCGTGTCCGGGCTGCCGGCGACGACGACGGCTTGGTCTTGCACCGTGGTGCCCCAGGTCGCGTCCGGGCCCCACCTGTCCGCGCGGAATGGAGTGGCGGATCCGGTCTTCTTCAGCATGTTCTCGAAGCTGGCGCGGGTCAGGTAACCCGGCGGCATGGCGAAATGCGGGGGGATGTACATCGATTTGTCGAAGAAGTTGCGGATGTGTCGCCAGTACAGCCTCTCCGCCTCGGCGTCGGTGTCAGCAACGCAGATGAGCTGGGCGAACCCGGCACGATAGGGGTTGTCGTCGAGATCGCCGTAGGACTCGATCACGTCCCAGTACCCCTGCATCAATGCCTGGGCGGCCTGGTAGCCGTGGAAGCTCAGATAGTTGTAGGTGTAGTTGTTGCGTGCCGCGAAGTGGTAGGTCTCGAGTGATCCGCCGCCGGCGAGCCAGATCGGCGGGTGCGGCTTCTGGATCGGTTTGGGCCACGGGTTGACATAGCGCAGCTTGGTGTACTTGCCGTTGAACGGGAACGGCCCCGGCTTCGTCCAGGCGGCTTTGATCAGATCGTGCGCCTCGTAGTAGCGCGGACGGACCTGGGTGGGTGGGATCCCGAAGTTGCCAACCGTGTCCATTGCCGACCCGACCGGCCAGCCGGCGATCAACCGGCCGCCGCTCATACAGTCGATCGCGGCCAGTTCCTC
>Ga0137415_10005646_pt1 | contig 12394 bp, 9 predicted proteins | sample CZODoug3_1_1_16f_FD_183082 | JGI IMG/M metagenome (GOLD analysis project Ga0137415, IMG submission 183082) | Vadose zone soil fungal communities from Angelo Coast Range Reserve, California, USA - CZODoug3_1_1_16fungal (Hybrid Assembly) | ecosystem: Environmental > Terrestrial > Soil > Vadose...
CTTCCTGGTTAGTCCCAGCCCCTTGTTCAATTTGGGGCGTGACGTGGTGCCTATGATCAGCGTGAACGAGTATTTTGATCTCATCCTCCTCACACTGCTGATTATCGGGTTGACGTTTGAACTACCGGTCCTGATCTTTTTCTTGTCGCTCTTCGGCATCGTCACGCCAAAATTTCTTTGGAAGAATTTCCGTTACGCAATTTTGGTCATTGCCATTGCCTCGGCGGTCGCCGCGCCGCCCGATGCTTTGAGCATGTTGATATTCATGGTTCCGATGGTGGTCCTCTATTTCATAAGCTTTGGAGTCTCGGCCATGGTGGTGCGGAAAAAGGAGCGGCAACTGGCCGCTGCCGCGGAGGCCCGCTAAATGGGAATGCCTGCAAGAGTATTCGCCCTGGCGTTCGGTCTGGTTATGACGGCAGGATGCGGAGCAAAAGCGGACGGTTCGGCAGGAACTCCGCTGGCCTCTTCGTCGGCAGCATCGTCTGCGCTCGCCGCACAGCGATCGGAAGACCAAGCGCCGCTCGCGGACAAAACCGGCGGGTTCGACGGCAAGCGCGCCTATGCGCACGTGGAGAAGCAGGTGGCGTTCGGTCCGCGGCCGTCCGGCTCGGCGGCGATTGGCAAACTTCAGGAATACATCCAATCCGAATTGACCAGCTACGGCTGCAAAGTGGACGTCGATTCCTTCTCAGCCGACACGCCGGCTGGGCGCTTGCCGATGAAGAACATCGTCGCAAAAATCCCTGGTGACAAACCTGGAATCATCATTTTGGCCACGCACTACGACACCAAGCGGATCGAGAATTTCGTTGGAGCGGATGACGGAGCGTCGTCAACCGGGGTAATGCTGGAAATGGCGCGCCTGCTTTGCCCGAAGCGCGGCAATTACGCCGTATGGATCACGTTCTTCGACGGCGAAGAAGCCGTGAATTTCAACTGGAAAGACCCGGACAATCGTTACGGAAGCAAACAAATGGCAGCCAAGATGGCCATGAGTGGCGAAATCAAAAAGATCAAAGCCTTCCTCCTGGCCGACATCGTCGGAACCCGCCCGCTACGATTCAAACGGGAAGCTGATTCGACGAAATGGCTGGTCGATTTGGTTTGGGGCGTGGCCGATAAATTGGGCTACAACAATGTTTTCCTGAAGGAGTCGAGCGGTGCAACCGACGACCACGATTCATTCTTAAATCGAAATGTGCCTGCGCTCGATGTGATCGACTTTGAAGCCTATCCCGGCGGGAATCTTTACTATTGGCACACAACGCAGGATACTCTCGACAAAATCAGCCCCAAGAGCCTGGCCATCACCGGCCATGTTTTCCTCGAAAGCGTCAAACAACTTCAAGCCAAGTAAAGTTGAGGGTGCAAAGGCGCACAGCCAAAAATGGCTGTGCCACTCAGGGTTCGAAGTGGATTTCTTTGCCCTTTTGGGCTACGGAGTGCTTGGCGAAATCGTCGTCGTCGCGATAGGGGAAGTCTGAGCGGTAGTGGCTGCCGCGGCTTTCGTGACGCGCCAGCGCGGATTTCGCCATAACCAAAGCTAGCGCGTGCATGTTGCGGAGCTCGAATTCCGGGCGGTCGTGCTTGTCTGCTTTCGGCAGTTCGAGGGACTGCAGTTGCTCGATCGCGCTAATCAACTCCTTCCCGCTGCGAAGAATTCCGACCAGGCGCCACATGATGTCGCGGACCTTGGTTAGTGCGGCGGCTTGCGGATGCTTCGCGTTGTTGTGCGGTTTCGCTTCGGCCGGCTCACCGGGATTCGGGGCGATGCTTCCGGGGAGTCCGCCGGCGTGTTTCTTCTTCACCGGGGCGTCTTTCATCATGGCCTGACCGCCGCGCGCGCCGAAGACCAGCCCTTCGAGCAGCGCATTGCCCGGCAGCCGATTCGCCCCGTGCACTCCGGTGTCCGCCGTTTCTCCCGCGGCATATAGCCCGGGAAGGGAAGTGCGTCCCCACAAATCCGTCTTTACCCCGCCCATCACGTAGTGCGCGGCGGGACAAACCGGCGCAACGTCGCGCGCCAAATCCACCCCGTAGCTCATGCACGTCTCGTAGATACGCGGGAAGCGCTTCTCCACAAATCCTTCCGGCTTCGCGGTCATGTCCAGATACGCATGCTCGTTGTTGGTGCGGTGCATCTCGCTGACAATCGCCCGCGCCGCAATATCCCGCGGCGCCAATTCCTGTGCTTCGTGGTAGCGCTTCATAAAGCGCTCCAGATTGATGTTGCGCAGAATCGCGCCTTCGCCCCGTAGCGCCTCCGGCAGTAGAAACCGCGGCGCTCCCTTTACCGCCAGCGCCGTGGGATGAAACTGCACAAATTCCATGTCAGAGAGCGCAGCGCCGGCGTCGTAAGCGATGGCCATGCCGTCCCCGGTAGCGACGTCGGGATTCGTCGTTTCGCGATAAATCTGGCCCAGGCCGCCGGCGGCCAGCAGCACCGCTTCCGCGCGCATTTCGTGCAAAGCCCCATCGCCTTCATCGATAAACCGCAGCCCAACCACGCTGCCGGACTCCACAATCAGCTCGGTAGTGAACGCATGCGCGCGCAAGTGCAGGTGCGGAATCGCATGCGCCCGCGCCAAGAGCGCCCGGATGATTTCCCGGCCGGTCGAATCTCCGTGCGCGTGCAGAATGCGCGAGCGGCTGTGCGCCGTTTCCCTCGTGAACGCCAGCTTCGTCCCCGCTCGGTCCGCCTTCGTTCCCCACTCCATAAGTTCGGTGATGTACTTCGCGCCTTCTTCGACAAGCACCGCGACCGCATCGGCGCGGCAAAGCCCGTCGCCTGCGTTGATGGTGTCCTGCTCGTGCAGTCCGATTTCGTCTTCGTCGCTGAGCGCCGCGATGCCGCCCTCCGCCCATGCCGTCGCGGAATCGCTCAACTCCGATTTTGCCAGCACCAGAACGCTGCCGCCTTCGCTCAATTCGATCGCCGCGCGCAGTCCGGCGACACCCGCTCCAACGACAACATAATCCGCGCGATGCACTTTGAGGGAGGCAGTCATGACAAGCAGTAATGCCGGGCGCGTCCATGGTAGCACGAAGAAATTACGCGAATTGCGTTTGCGATGGGCGAGACAAGGCTGGCCACTACATTCCAGTTTCGCTGGCGTGTTACATTGCCAAGTGTCGAATTCATGAGAAACAAACGCATTGCGGTCCAGTCTTCGGCTGGATCCTACTCGGTGGTGTGTGGCGCGGGAGTGTTGCGCCACGCGGCGCTGGAGATCGCGAAGCTGGGAAAGTTTTCAAGCGTACACATCGCGTCGTCGGCGAAGGTATGGCGGGCGATAGGCGCGGGCGTGCGGCGCGGTGTGGGCGTGAAGAATCGCGGCGCCGTTCATCTCATGAATGACGGCGAATCCGCAAAAAATCTGCGGACCGTTGAATTACTCACGCGCGACCTCATTAAAGGAGGCGCGGACCGCAAATCTTTGCTGCTTGCGGTGGGCGGAGGAGTGGTGGGAGACGTCGCCGGTTTTGTTGCTGCGTCGTATCTGCGCGGGATCGCGCTCGTGCATGTGCCGACGACGGTGGTGGCGCAAGTGGACAGTTCGATTGGAGGGAAGACCGGCGTGAATTTGCCGGAGGGGAAAAACTTGGTCGGAGCATTCTATCCGCCGCGGCTGGTGCTGTCCGATCCCGAGGCGCTGCGTACTTTGCCGGAACGGGAATTTCGCGGCGGGCTTGCCGAAATTATCAAGCACGCGGTGATTGCGGACGCGGAGATGTTTGCGTATCTCGAGAAAAACATGGAAAAGGTGAAGCGCCGCAATCGCGCGGCGCTCGATTATTTGATTCCGCGGAATGTGGCGATCAAGGCGCGGGTTGTGGCGCGCGACGAACGCGAATCGGGGTTGCGCGAAATACTCAATTTCGGCCACACCTTTGCGCATGCGCTGGAAAGCGCCACGCACTACAAACGCTACCAGCACGGGGAAGCTGTCGCGTGGGGCATGATGGCGGCTGCGCTTCTGGGGCACGAGACGGGTGTCACTCGCGCTGACGACGTTTCGCGGATTGTCTCCCTGGTACGGCGCATGGGGCCGCTGCCGGCATGGCCGCGCGTGCCGGCGCGCGCGTTGCTGGAGGCGATGCGGTCGGACAAGAAAGCGCGCGGCGGGAAGCTGCGATTTGTCCTGACGCCACGCATCGGCAAGGCGGCGTCGTACGACGGCGTCCCGCTGGCGGTTGTCGAGCGCGTTGTGCGTTTTGCTCCTCATTTCTTCTGCGACTCCGGCCAGGCCCATGCCTGAAGCTGCCGCTCCTGCGAAGGGAACTCGCCCGGAAGGCGCGCAAAGCGAACAGGACGCTTCCCGCAAAGTGCGCGAGATGTTCACGGAAATCGCGCCGCGCTACGACTTCCTGAATCATCTTTTGTCGTTCGAACAGGATCGCGTGTGGCGCACGCGGACCGCGCGGCGTCTTCGGCCAATTTTGCAGCGGCGCGATGCGCGCGTGCTGGATCTTTGCTGCGGCACCGGCGATCTTGCTTTTGCGCTGGCGCGCAGCGGTCCGGCGCGGGTTACCGGCGCGGATTTTTCTCACGCCATGTTGGTGCGCGCGACTACCAAGAGCAAAACTCGCGCGCGGGACCCGAAGGCTGGATCGGCCGCACCCGCGACCTTTCTCGAGGCGGATGCCTTGCAGCTTCCCTTTGCCGACAGCTCGTTTGATTTGGTTACGACCGCTTTCGGTTTTCGCAACTTGGCAAACTACGAAAGCGGGCTTCGAGAAATCCAGCGCGTACTAAGGCCGGGAGGCACTTTGGCGATCTTGGAGTTCACCGAGCCGCCGCCAGGGCTGGCAGGCGATCTGTATCGCTGGTACTGCCGCACGGCCCTTCCGAAGATTGGGGGATTGCTGTCCGGGAACAAGAATGCGTACAAATACTTGCCGGCCTCCGTGGCGCGCTTCTTTCAGCCAGACGAACTGGTTTCCGTTATGTGCCAGGCCGGATTTGTATCGGTGGAGTATCAGCTTTGGACGCTGGCCTCCGTTGCGTTCCACACTGGAGTTAAGACATAGCGCCGTGTCACTCTTCCAGGCCGGCGGCACGAATCTTCGCTAACAGCGTTTTGGGTGAAACTCCCAGGCGTTCGGCGGCGCGCGTTTTGTTCCATTGGCAGTCGCGCAGGGTGCTCTCGAGCAGGACGCGCTCGACGTGACCGGCCGCGCGCTGCGTCACTTCCTCAAGCGAGCCTTCCCAACTGAATTTTTCGGGCAGCATCCCGTCCGGCACGCTCTCGAGGTCGGGCTTGGGCAAAGGGAGCTGCAGGCCGCTGGCGCGGATGCTCAGCCCGTCGGCAAGGATCACGGCGCGCTCCAGCGTGTTTTGCAGTTCGCGAACGTTGCCGGGCCAGCGGTACTCAAGGAGCCTCTGTTTCGCATCGGAGGAAAGCTCGAGTCCGGGCTTAGCGAATTCGCGGCTGAATTTGTCCAGAAAATAGTCGGCCAGCAGCCATACATCGTTCCCGCGGTCGCGCAGAGCCGGAATGGTGATGGGCACCGCGGAGATTCGAAAGTACAGATCCTCGCGAAACAACTTCTCTTGCATCAATTTCTGGAGGTCGCGATTTGTGGCGACGACGATGCGCACATCCACTTCGAGTACCTGCGTGCCGCCCACGCGCTCGAAGCGCCGTTCTTCCAGAACGCGCAGCAGCTTGGCCTGGATGGCTAGGGGCAATTCGCCGATTTCGTCGAGAAACAACGTGCCATGGTGCGCGAGATCCATCTTGCCGACTTTACGCGCTCCGGCTCCGGTGAAAGCGCCGCGCTCGTGACCGAACAATTCGTTCTCGACCAATCCCTCGGGAATTGCGGCGCAGTTCAGGGCCACAAAAGGCTGCTCGCGACGGTTGGACAAATGGTGAATCGCGCGCGCGAAGAGCTCCTTGCCCGTGCCACTTTCGCCCAGCAGCAGCGCGGTGGAATCGGTCGCAGCGATGCGCTGAACCTGCTGGCTAATTTCGCGAATGGAAGCATGCTCGCCGACAATGCGGGGAAAACCGTAACGGGCTGTGTACTCTTCGCGGAGCAGCAAATTTTCGCGGAGGAGCTCCTGTTGACGCGCGGCGCGTTGCACCAGGAGTTTGAGATGGTCGAGGTCGACGGGTTTTTGAAGGAAATCGAAGGCGCCTTCCTTCATGGCCGTGACGGCTTCTTCGACGGAGCCGAACGCGGTCAGAAGAATCACCGGAATGGTTGCGTCGGCGTGCTTGGTCTCGCGCAATACTTCGAGACCCGAAGCCCCGGGCATTTTTAGGTCTGTGATGACGAGAAGATACCGGCGCGCGCGCACCTTCTGGATGGCGGCGGTCCCATCCGGCGCCTCATCCACAGTGTAGCCGGAACGCTCCAGCGCTTTGCGGAGCATCGCCCGCAATTCATTTTTGTCTTCGACAAGAAGGAGAGGTTCCATCTCCTTCGTTTCTATCATGTTTTGCGCGGCGAGCCGGAAGAACGAAGCGGCGATGTGCGGAGAGAGTGCAGGGCTGGAACGGCATTGTCGGTGATGGTTCTTAGTGCTTAGTAGGGAATTGCCCGGGCCCTTCGCGGCTCAGGATGAACTGAAGCCGGCGTCCACAACTCACGGCGCGGCCCAGCCAGGATCGCCGCCAGATTTGCGCAGGGCTTCTTCCATGTCGCTGATCTGCTGCTTGAGTTGCTCGATTTCTTTCTTCTTCGCCGCGATTTTTGCGTCTTTGTCGTTGATATCCTTGCGGGTGTACTGCTCTGCAAGGGCTTTCTGCGGGTCACTGTAATACTGCACTTGCGCCTTGTTGTCTTCGCGCTGCAGGACGTCGAGCTCTCTTTGCGCGCGGTCCAGGTTGGCGTAGGCTTCCTTAAACTGCTTGCGCCATTTGACCTCTGGACTTTCTGCGGGCTTGTCAGTTTTGCCGGCCGCATCCTTACCTTCCGCGCCCGGCTTCTTGGCTTTGCCCTCTTCCGTAGCCGCTGATGCACCCGCATCTCCCGAAACGGGAGCGCTTCCAGATACGAGATGGTCTACGTCATCGTCGGTGTAGACCCTTTTCGGCTTGGCGACGTCTTTCTTCTTCTGCTCGCGGGCTTTACGAGCGGCATCCGCCACCGGATCGCCGGTGGACTGCTGGGAATCCTGCTGTTGTTGCTGGGCGAGAGATGGAACAGCAGTGAACGCCAAGGCCATCAGCGCCAAGCCGGCAAATGCGGCGCCCTTTCGCAAAGTTCGCGTGTCCATGAACGTACCTCCCGGGAGCAACGAAACGCTCCGGCGCAACTAGGTCTCTATGCTCTTCTTCAATTCTACCGCTTCCGGCGCACCACCGCACAGGGGTAGCGTAACCATAAACGCCGCGCCGCCTTCGGAGCGATTGCGGGCCTCCACCTGGCCGCCATGCTGGACGATGATCTTTTGCACCACGGCCAGGCCCAAACCGGTGCCGTCCGCTTTGGTGGTGTAGAAAGGGCGGAAGAGCTTGCTTAGCGAGGCCTCCTCGATCCCAGGCCCATTGTCGAGGATCACAATCCGCTGCAGGCCCCCGTCTTCGGCGCGAACGAGCTCGCCCTTCAGCAGGACTTGCCCACCTCCGGCAGCATCCGCGCAAGCTTCCGCGGCATTCCGCGCCAGATTCAGCAGCGCCTGGCGCAGCAGCCCCTCATCGCCCGGCACGCTGCCAAACACCCCCGCGGTGCTCACTCGGACGCCGGGTTTGGCCTCTGTCACGTCGGAAACCACACGTTCCACCACCGCTTCCAGCGGCACTGGTTCGTTGGTGATTTCGAGCGGGCGCGCGTACTTAAGGAATTCGGTTACGACGTGGGTGATGTTGCGCGTCTGCTCGAGAATACGATCGGCGTAATCGCAAGCCTCCCCTCCCAATTCCTCGGCGCGAATCATCTGCGCATAGCCGGAAATGGTGGCCAGCGCATTCTTGAATTCATGTGCGATGCCGGCAGAAAGTTCGCCGAGCGCGGCGAGATTTTCCTTTAGCTGCATCTGCTGCTGCAGGGCGGCGAGTTCGGTCAAGTCGCTTAGGAGGCAAAGCGCTCCGTTGATCTTTTCGTTGCCTTTGCGAATCGGGGAGATGGTGACTCCAAGATGGCGGCGCTCGCCGGAAGGAGTGGAGTGCTCCACCTGTTCGCGGCGGAAAATCCTGCCTTCGGCCAGGCACTCCGTTACCAGCCGCGTGAGCTCGGACGCCTCGCCGAGCGCTTCGCTATAGCGCCGGAAGCCCAGGCCGCGAATGCCCAGCGCCTGCTCCGCGGCGGGGTTGGCGCTGGAAATAATTCCGGTGGCATTGACGACCAGCAGGCCGGCGGGCATGTTGCGGGTGACTTCTTCGCTGAGCCGCTCGGTGTGCGCCGCACGTTCCTTCTCGATGTGGTGCAGGCGCTCAAGCTCCTTTTCCTGGTCGCGCAGCTTTTGGATGACGCCTTGCATCGAGGCGGCCATGAAGGCCGAGGGATTCTGTGTGCGGGGTGCTTGCGGCTCTTCTACTTTGTGCGCATTTCGCGCGTTCTGGAAATAGCGCCTCACCAAGAACAGCACCACGAGCGCGATTGCAGTCAATCCCACCGCGGAAGCGACGCCAAACGCCCAGAGGTTCGGAGGCTTGGCAGTTCGCAGTGCGGCGAGAATCATGAGTGTATTCATGTCATCCAAGCATTCGCGACCAGCACATCAACATCTTGGGACCAAAATACACCACCAGCAGCGCGGCGATTCCCAAGAATGTTCCCAGCGGGAGTTGATAGTGGCTGGCGATTGTCCAGCGCAGGGCGTTCACGCTGCCAAGGCGGCGGCGGCTGGCGCGCTCGGCCAAGCTCCGTTGCCACCCCGCGGCGTAGAGTGCAACGACGATGGTGACGCCGACCAACGTCCCCATCAGCGTCCCCAGCAGGATGGTCAGGAACGCTCCGCGCACCCCAAGGAACCCTCCCACCATCGCCATCATTTTGACGTCGCCCATACCCATGCCTTCGCGGCCGCGAACTCGCTTGTAGGTTACCGCTACGGCCCAGAGAAGGAAGCTGCCGAACGCGGCGCCCAGGAGTGCGTCGAGCAGGCCTTCGACCGGTCGAGGCGGCACTCGATGGAACAGAGTGGCATACAAGAAAACGGCGCAGCGATCGTCGGGTGGCACGATTGCTGAGAATAGGAGCCCGGCGACGAAGCCGGGCCAGTTCACCAAGTCCGGAAGGAGTCGCACGCGCAGGTCGGTGATCGTAAGTACGATGAGCAGGCATGTGAAAAACAGCCACTTGACGGCGGTTTGCGTGAACCCAAAATTCAGATAGCAGGCTACGAAGAGAAGACCAGTGGCCAATTCGACCAGGGGATACATCGGAGAAATCGCCAGGCCGCAGGTGCGGCACTTGCCGCGTAGCCAAAGCCAACTAAAGACCGGCACATTGTCGTACCAATTTATGGGCGTCTGGCACCGCGGGCACCGCGAGGCCGGCGCAACGATGGAAAAGTCTTCCGGAATCCGCAAGATGCAGACGTTCAGGAAGCTGCCAATCACAATGCCGAAGAAAAAAATGAAAGCGATGGCCAAGGTTTGCGCCGCTCAGAGCCTCTGTAAGCAATGTGCCACACCCGCTCCCCCGCCCTCAACGCACCCGCTCGTTGTCAGTGTCCGATGCCTAACACGTACGGTTTCTCGCCCCTGGTTTTCTCTTCGCGCTGGTTAACGGTAAACTGTTTACTGTCAACGTTCCCTTATGAACTGGTTTGCACGCCGCATTCATCGCTATGAACAGCGCCGCTGGAAAACGGACGACAACCGTCTGGTGCGCCCCTTCGCGTGGGGGCTGGAACACATCGGCGGCACTGCCGAGCATCCCAATCCCGCTGAATTCCTGCGCGAGTATGCGCGGCGGGCCGTCGAGAACAGCCAGGAATGGTACAGCACAACGCCCGCGACCGATTACCGGCTCGATGGCGAAAACGTTCTGACCTTTACCAGCTCCATCGAGTCACCCTGGCCGGAAAACAACACCGTTCACGCGCAATTCTTTCCCGCCGCCAAACGCGGCCCCGCCGTGCTCATTCTTCCCAATTGGAACGCCAAGTGGCACGGCCAGCGCGGCTTAGGGGAATGGCTGCAGCGTATCGGCATCAGCGCCCTCAAAATGAGCTTGCCGTACCACGACCGCCGCATGGCCAAGGGGCACGAGCGTGCCGACCAGCTTGTAGGCCCCAATATCGGTCTTACTCTTCAGGCGAACCGCCAAGCGGTCCAGGACGCGCGCCGCTGCCTGCGCTGGCTTGAGCAGCAAGGCTTTACGCGGTTGGGCATTCTCGGAACGAGCGTCGGCTCCTCGATCGGCTACATCACTTTGGTTCACGATGCCGCTGTTCGCGCCGGCGGCTTCTTCCATGTTTCGACCTATTTTGCCGACGTCGTGAGTCAGGGGATGACGACAACGCACGTGTGGGAAAGTCTGCGCGCGCATGTCACGGTGGACGAGCTCCGCGAATATTGGGCGCCGGTGAGTCCCATGCCCTATGTCGAGCGGGGGCTGGGCGCGGGGAAGAACGCCTTCATGGTGTACGGCAAGTACGACCCGACGTTCCTTCCCGCTTTGACCGAGCAGATGCTCGCCGCCCTCCGCCGCCACAACGCAAATCCCCGCACCCTCGCGCTTCATTGCGGCCACTACTCGCTGGAGCTGCCGCCCTTCAGCCACATCGCCGGCTACCGCATGCTCACCTTCCTCCGCCAAGCCCTCGCCTAACCCGCTGGATTCTGACAACCTCGTGGAGCCGCGTACGGAAGGGTCGGTGCTCGCGCGACAGAAATTTCTTGACTTAGTCCGCCACTCTGGTATGCTGCGTCTTGTAGACAAGTATGGGCGACCTGCTCGCAGGCCGCCCTTTTTGTTTTTGCCATGCAGACTTTCTCCGCTGCCAAGGCGGACCTTTACTCTAAGTCGTTTATATTCTGCAGATCCGAAACCTTCATCTGTAAGTCCTTTAGAATGCGCAGATCCATTTCGGCAGCACTTTAAGTCCTTTAGAATGTGCAGATCCGGAAAATAGGGGGGGAGGGGGCTAGTGCAATAAGGACGAGAACGCGCCGCTAGCGATTAGGGCGGAGACCGCCTCAATATCCGGCGCCAGCGGCCGATCCTGCTGTACCTTACTCGATTTCGCGCGTACCTCTGTATACGCCTTCTTCGCCAGTGCGCCGGTCTGCAGCGGAGCGAGCAGGTCGATCCCCTGGCAGGCGCAGAGCAGTTCGATGGCGACGGTATGGCGCAGGCTCTGCAACATGCGGTCGAGGCGGCGCGCGCCGCTCATGCCCATGGACACGTAATCTTCCTGATTCCCGGACGTTGAGATCGAGTCCACGGAATGCGGGACGGCCAGCGCTTTGTTCTCGCTGGTCAGCGCCGCGGCGGTTACCTGCGCGATCATGAATCCGGAGTTGATTCCCGGCTCCGGCGTCAAGAAAGCCGGGAGCATGCTGGTCAGCGGATTGGTCATTTGTTCGATGCGCCGCTCGGAAATTCCGCCGAGCGTGGCGATCGCGATTGCGACTTGGTCCGCAGCCATCGCCAGCGGCTGACCGTGAAAATTTCCGCCGCTGATGATGTCGCCGCTGCCGTCGCCGACGAATACGAGCGGATTGTCGGTGGCGCTGTTCAGTTCTACGGCTGCCATCTCGCGCGCTTGCGCCAGCGAATCGCGCACCGCGCCGTGCACCTGCGGCGTGCAGCGCAAGCTGTAGGGATCTTGCACGCGCGCATCTTTTTCCGCGGAACGATGCGATTCGCGAATCTGGCTGCCTTCGTTCAAGCGCGCGAGGTTGCGCGCCGTCATCGCGGCGCCGGTGTACGGACGTGCGTGCATGATGCGCGCGTCGAATGCGCCGGGACTTCCGCGCAGCGCGTCGAGCGACAGTGCCGCGGCAACATCCGCGGTGTCCACCAGCAGGTCGGCATCGCGGAGAGCGAGGCTCAGCAACGCCAGCATCCCTTGCGTGCCGTTAAGCAAGGACAATCCTTCTTTGGCTTCCAACGCGACCGGTGTGACGCTGGCGCGGCGCATGGCTTCCGCGCCGTCCAGCGCTTCACCGCGATAAACAGCACGGCCTTCGCCAATCGCGACGTGCGCGAGATGCGCCAGCGGCGCTAAGTCTCCGGATGCGCCTACGGAGCCTTGCGAGGGAATCACCGGATGCACTCCCGCATTCAGCATGTCGCAAAGCGTTTCCACGACCACCGGACGAATGCCGCTCAAGCCTTTGGCCAGCGCGTTGGCGCGCAACAGCATCATTGCGCGCGTCTCCGGCTCGGTCAGCGGCGAGCCTACCCCGGACGCGTGCGAGCGCACGAGATTTACCTGAAGCTGGCGCACCTGCTCGCTGGAAATGCGCACGGAGGCGAGCTTGCC
>Ga0137415_10005647_pt1 | contig 12394 bp, 10 predicted proteins | sample CZODoug3_1_1_16f_FD_183082 | JGI IMG/M metagenome (GOLD analysis project Ga0137415, IMG submission 183082) | Vadose zone soil fungal communities from Angelo Coast Range Reserve, California, USA - CZODoug3_1_1_16fungal (Hybrid Assembly) | ecosystem: Environmental > Terrestrial > Soil > Vadose...
TCTTCGAATCGTCATCCCGCTCTATCTTTTGTTTGAGCATGATCTTTTCGGAAAACCGGTACCCACTTTTCCGGATCATGCTCTGGAAGCGTTTTCGAGCGAAGTGGATAGCGGTTCGCATGGAGAAAACGCGTCGGATAGAGACCTGTAGCCCAAGGCTTTGATTCAATCAGAACCGATCGGGCTCCAGGAAACCACGACGTATCAGGCATTATTCGATTCGGGGGGCGGCTGACTACGCTGTTTTGCCTGAAAACAGGCCATTATTTGCATTGGCGTCGCAAAAATGCCCGTTTGGCGCGGGGATTCGCAACGTCCTTGACTAAAAGGGGGAGGGCCTTTATGCCCTCCCTTCTGCGCGGATCAGTGTCTGATTTCGGCATCCGCGGGAGTAGCTCAGTTGGTTAGAGCGCCGCCCTGTCACGGCGGAGGCCGCGGGTTCGAGTCCCGTCTCTCGCGCCATTCTTTCAATGGCTTAGCAGACTTTCACCGTTTGAGATTGTGGTACGCAGCTGGATCGCCGGCTGCCGTCAGACCCGCCCCGATAGTTCCAGGGTCGGCCGCCCCAACGCGGACGCGGAATCGCGGACCGATTTGGCGGCGTTGACGAGGACGATGCCGTCTGCGTGGCGCCATACCGACAAATCCGCCTTGCTGTCGCCGGCATAGGTGAAGCCGTGCGGAAATTTTTGGCGCAGCAGCTTGGCTTTCGCCGAGCCCTTGAGGTTTCGCTCGCCGTCGGAGGCGAACACCTGATCGATGAAACCGAGACGCGACGCCAATTGGCCGGCGAGGATGGCGTCGGCGGCGGTTGCGAGCACGATTGTTCGGCCGGCGGCCTTTTCCTGCTTCGCCAGCGCCACGACGTCCCGATGCAGCTTCAGCCGATTCCAGTCGATCCGGTTTCGCAGCGCCAGCTGGCGCTTGAGCGCGGCGCGGCCCTTTAGCAGCCATGCGGCGCAGCAAAACACGATCAGCGGGTTGCGGCGCAGGATCGAGAACAGGCTGATATAGAGCAGGTCGCCCTCGATCAGGGTGCCGTCGAGATCGAGCACCAGCGGCATCGATAGCGGAAGGCCGATCGCCGGCTCAGTCCGATCGGCGAGAGAGGATCGCGACCGGTGCGGCTGCGGGCTCCGGGCCCTTTCGATGGCGAGGTCAGTCATTTGCGGCGCTCAACTGGGTTGAAACCTTGCACACCCTGATTTCGCGCGCGCCGTTATTGCTGGCCTTGCAGTCGCGATAGCCGAGTTTGCCGGCAAAAGCCTGCCCGTCGTCATCGGAGGAGGACACGATCAGCAGGTGCGGCGCGCCGCGGTTGGAATGGCGGAATTTTGTCATCGCTGATGCATCGGGCTCGGCTTCCCAATCCGCCGTCGCGCGCATGAAGTCGTGCGCCTCGACATATTGCAGCGGGAAGTAGCCGAAATACCGGGTCGATGGCAGCGGCGAAGACAGTCCGACGCCGCGGGCGGCCAACGCTGCGGTCTGGGCCGCGTGCAAAGTGGGGCGAATGCGCCAGGCGAAGCGCGCGCTATCGCGCTGGGTGATCAGGTCGGCATTGGCAAAGCTCGCGCCGGGGTTGTCGCGGCCGGCGGCGAGTTCGCTTTCGAGCGTCGGCCCCCAGCTCTTGTAGGCGACCGCGCGCATGGCGGTCTGGCCGATCAGGCCGGCGAGGGCGGCAAGACACAGCGTGCGCACCAGCGCGGGCTCTATTTGGCGGCTCGCGATCGTCAGCACGATCGCAATGCCGCTGAAGGGAGCGAGACGCTCCGACAGCAACGCCGAACCGGTCTTGAGATTGAACAGCGACAACAGGACGACGAGGCCGAAGAAAACCGGCCAGATCAGATCGCCAGAGCTGATCCGCCGCAGAGCGGCGATCCCGGCGATCACGAGCGCTGCCAGCAATGGCGCCAGCGCCACCACTTCCCACCGCGAGAAGCTGAACAGGTAGGTGGCAGCCGCGATCCGGCGCAGGATCTGGGTCACGCCGCCTTCGGCGTTCGCCGTCTCGCCCGGAATGTTTTGATACGCCAACAGGAAGCTTGCGATCAGCAGCAACACCGGCAATGCCGCCGCGGCCGCCCAGGCGCCGTCGATTATCAATCGCCGGCCGGCGGCGGCAAGCCCAGACCGCTCCAGCGTGTGGATCGCGCGATCTGTGCCATCCGCCGCGAGCAACAGGCATGCCGCGACCACGGCTGTGATGTGCGTGAGGTAGAGCGCCGCCAGGAACAGCCCGGTGGCGATGAAGGCGATCGCATCACGACGTCCCCCGAGGTTGCGCCAGAAGCTGGCGAACAAGAGGAACAGCGGTACGCCGAGCGCAAAATTATAGAACCCCCAATGGATGAAGACGCCGAACGCGAGCGGCAGCATCAGCAGCATCGGCAATAGCGGCCGCTCGGTTTCGCTGCGGCAGACCGTGTAGGCGGCGGCGATCCAGAGCAGCCCGTAGAGGCTGAGGAACAGGCTGTTGGCGACCAGCGCGTCGCCGCTCAGCCGGATCAGGCCGGCGAGCAGCAGATAGATCGCGGAATTGGGTTCGATGCGCGGATTCCATTGGTAGAACGAGGCGGCCGGCTCGGCCAGCGCGCCGCCCCAGCCGAACCGCGCGATCAGGTCGGCCTGCGCCAGATGCACCGGCCCGTCCTGGGTCGGCACCAGCTTGACGAGCCAGATCGGGCCGTCGAGCAGCACCAGCAGCGCTACGAACAAGAGCGTGGCTGCGACGATTCCGACGCTGCTTCTTGGAGCCTCAAACGGCGCTGCGATCGACATCTCAGCGGGCCCCGGCGAGATGGATCAGGTCCGAGCTGGTCAACCCGTTCAGCCAGGGCAGATCGACGAATGTCAGCACCCCGAACAGCGCCATGGTGACGGCGGCGCCGAGCAGCATCAGTGGCTGCCGCATCAGCTCTTCGGGCCGTGCGGCGGCGGAATCCGGCGTCAGCGCGAGGCCCATGTAGCAGGCAAACAAGGCGATGAAGAGCGGAATGACGACGAGATATTCGATCCGATACTTCAACAGGAAGATCGCCATCATGAACGCAAAACCCTGGGCATAGACGAGGCAGCTCGTCACCAGGCTCGACTGGGTATAGACGGCAAACGAGGGGCGATAGGCGGCGAGGTTGGCGATCCCGCCGGCCTCGACAATGGCGCGATGTTCGGAGACACGCTTGGCCGCCATCAGGAACGCGCCGCCAAACCAGTAAGCGAGCAGGATCGATGCCGGCGGCGCGATATGGGGGGTGACGGCGAACCAGCCGAACAGGAAGCGCAGCGGGTTGTTGACGGATTCGACGATGACGTCGAGAAAGGCGCGATCCTTGGCGCGGACCGGCCGCACATTATAGATCACCCCGAACACCGCGAACACGGTGGCGACGGCGGCAAAACTGCCGCCCAGCGTGTTGGCCGCCAAGATGCCGACGGTCGTCAGCAGCATGTACTGGGCGAACACGATAGAGGGCGACATCGCGGTCTGCACCGCCGGCCGCGCGCGCTTGGTCGGGTGCATGGCATCGAACGGCGCGTCGAGCCATTCATTGATGGTGTAGTTCGCCGACGATAGCGCCATCGCGACGAACAGGCAGGTCAACAGCCGCTCGGCCAGCGTGGTGTAGTCGATCGTTCCGGTGCCGGACATGATCATGGCGAAGGCTGTGCCGGGAACGATCAGCACGTGCTTGATCCAGTGATCCGGCCGCGCGATCGCGACGTAATCAGCGAGGCCGGCCGTGGGCAGCACGTGATTTGTAACAGACATGTAAATTCTCCGAGCTCAACCATGTGCCGCATCGGGTCGGACGCGGCGAAAACATGAGCTGGAAGGGCAGCGATCGTGCCGCGGTGGCCGGTTGGCGGTTAGTCTCGACGAAACCAGCGGAACGCGGTTAACGGCGGCGGATTGCAGGGATATCGTCGAGATTTTCGGTGCGATCGGCGTAGCGACGCCGGGTCGGGGCCGTGGCCGCCAATGCGGTGCCAGCTAATCTGAGCCGAAATGACACAGCGTGTTCCAATCTGGCGGTGCGGTCCGGGGCGCCCGACTGGGCGGCTCGCGCCCGGTTCGAAAGCGGCCGCCCAACGCAAAATGGCCGCCCGAGGGGGCGGCCGTTTTGGTGGCGCTGAACTCGGAGCGCTTAGCGGACGGTCGAGGTCTCCGAGCTGGTGATCACCACCGGCTTGCCCGCTTTCATGACGTGGGTGCCCTGGGCGGTCTGGGTGAAGTCCGCGTTGGTGCGCGCCGCGATGCCGAAAGCCGCCACCGCGATACCGGCGACGAGGGCGACAACCACGACCTTCAGATGGGTCGAGCGGTCCGCCGAGTGAATTGAGTGGTTCATGTCAGCCTCCGTGGCGTCTATGCGCCGTATGTTGGCAATAGACCTACGCCCGCTCTGTTTCGGAATGGTTTCGTTCCTTCCCCAAAACGGTTTCGTTGCCCGTCCAGTTTGGTTTCGCGCCGCTTGCGGCAGGCGGCGGTTCGACCGAAACTGGGTCCAGGCGCGGTTGCGCGCTCGGGAGAAAAACAATAATGAAAACAGCAAACATGACCCGCAGGGGTCTGCTCGGCGCGGCCTCCGCCGCCTGGGCCAGCAGCATCCTCGGCAGGCCGGCCCGCGCTGCCGCCGAGTTCGACTTCAAGCTCGGCGTCAATACGCCGGAAACCCATCCGCTGACGATTCGCCTCACCGAAGCGGCCAAGGCGATCGGCGCGCAATCGTCCGGCCGGTTGAACGTCACGGTGTTCGCCAACAGCCAACTCGGCGGCGATCCCGAGATGCTGTCGCAGGTCCGCGCCGGCGGCATCGAGCTACTGGCGGCGCCGAGCATGACGCTGTCGACGCTGGTGCCGCTGTCGGGCCTGCCCAGCGTCGGCTTCGCGTTTGGGTCCTACGACCAGGTCTGGTCGGCGATGGATGGCGACGTCGGCACCATCGTGCGCGAGGCCATCGGCAAGACCGGAATCGTGCCGATGAACAAGATCTGGGACAACGGCTTTCGCCAGATCACCTCGTCGTCGAGCCGGCAGCTCAACAGCGTCGACGATCTCAGGGGATTCAAGATCCGCGTTCCCGTGACCGCGCTGCTGACGTCGCTGTTCTCGGGCCTCGGCGCGCTGCCGTCGAGCATCAGCTACAGCGAGCTCTATTCGGCGCTGCAGACCCATATCGTCGAAGGGCAGGAGAATCCGCTGGCGCAGGTCTCGACCGGCAAGCTCTACGAGGTGCAGAAATACTGCGCGCTGTCGAACCATTGCTGGAGCGGCTACTGGATCGTCGGAAACCGCCGCGCGCTTTCGAGCTTGCCGCCCGATCTGCTCGAGATCGTCAACAGCAGCTTTGACGCGACTGCGATCAAGGAGCGCGCCGATCTGTTGGAGATGGAGCGTTCGCTGCAGGCCGAACTCACCGGCAAAGGCATGACCTTCAACAAGCCCGACCCCGTGCAATTCCGCGCGGCGCTGGTGAAGGCCGGCTTCTACGCGCAGTGGCAGAAGACCTATGGCGCGGAAGCCTGGACTGCGCTGGAGAAGTACACGGGCAAGCTGACCTGACTGCGGCGACGTTTGTGGCGCAAAAGGCACATCGTCGGGCTTTCGAGGCCATTTTTGCTTTTTGTCATGCGTTGAATTGTCTCAAGGAGCTAAGTTGGCTTCGCACTGAACGTTTAGCCCCGCGCTACGCGCGGCTTGAACTGTAATTGAAACGCGAATGCACGCTGCGGAAGGCTTGCGAATGGGTTGAGCCATTGCGTGCTGTTGTGATCGGCGACTTTGCAGTGGTTCCTGTGTGTCGCGCCTGAGCTTGCCACAGAGCTGGGCGATACCGCCGGCGAAATGAAATATGCGAGGGCGAATGCGGCGATCCTCTGGGCGCAGCCTAACGTCGATGTCGGCCGGTGCTGCATCGCTTGCACTGGTCTCTCAGCTCTGTTGGTCGGCGCCGGCGCTCGCCGACGGCGGCACGGGAGGCGATGCCCATCACGGCGTTCCTCCCGGTTTCGTCGGTATTGGCGGCGCGGGTGGGGCGGATGGTCTACCGGGAGCCCCTGGCACCAATGCGGCTGCCAACAGCGCCAGCGGTGGCGGAGGAGGAGGCGGCGGCGGCGCCGGAGGCGCGCCGGGTGGCCAGGGCGGGCTCGGCGCTACCTTCGGCGGCGCAACGGGCGGCGATGGTGGCGCGGGCGGTGCCGGAGGCGCCAACGGGCAATCCGCTTCTCAGACCGACAACGTTGCACCGATCGTCGGAGGCACAGGCCTGACCGGAGGCAGTGGCGGCAACACCAACGGGGGTACCGGTGCCGACGGCGGTGGCGGGGGCGGGGGCGGCTCAGGCGGGCACGCTCTCGTCGTGACCGGGACGGCCGCAAGCTCGAATGGCTCGACCCTGACGGGTGGAGTCGGCGGAACGGGCGGGAGCGGCGGCACCAACGCCCCGGCTTCGGGCGGCAGCGGCGGCAGTGGCGGCGACGGCGGGGCCGGCCTGAAGCTCGGTGGCCCGGGCGTTGTCTTCACCAATACCGGCACAATCCAAGGCGGCCTGGGCGGATTCGGCGGAAGCGGAGGCAACGGAGGCGCAGGCGGTGATGGCGGCAAAGGCGGGGCCGGGGGAGTGGGCGTCCTCGGCGCCGCCCTGCAAGCCGTGCTGGTCAATAGCGGGCTTATCCAGGGCGGCAACGGCAATATCGGGGGAGTCGCAGGCAGCGGCACCGTTGGGGTCGTCGGTGCGGCAGGTGCAGGCGGCGCCGGCATTGTCGGTGCTGGTCTCACTGTCATCAACAGCGGCACCATTGCCGGCGGGATATCGGGTGCTGCAGGCGGCATCGGCGCCAACGCCGTCACCTTTACCGGCGGCAGCAATATACTTGAACTGCAAGCCGGCTCGACCATCATCGGCAACGTGGCCGGCACCGGCAGCGACACGTTGCGGTTGGGTGGCGCGGGTAGTGCGAGCTTCGACGTCTCCACGATCGGACCGACTGCGCAGTATCAGGGTTTTGCGACCTTCGCGAAGACCGGTACCGGCACCTGGACCCTCACGGGCTCGACGGCAACCCTCACTCCGTGGAGCATTGACCAGGGTGTACTGTCGGTCTCATCGGATGCCGCTCTCGGCAGCGCCTCGGGAAATCTGAGCTTCAACGGCGGCGTGCTGCAGACAACCGCGGCTATCTCGACCACGCGCGCCATCACACTGAACCTCGGCGGCGGCACCTTTCAGACCGACGCCGATCTTGTGCTCGGCGGCACGATCTCAGGCCAGGGTGCTCTCACCAAGACCGGCGCGGGCGTGCTGGTTCTCACTGGCACCAGCACCTATGCGGGCGCAACCACCGTCAATGGCGGCACGCTGGAAGTCGACGGCTCGATCGCCGCTTCGTCGAACGTGACGGTCAATTCCGGCGGCACCTTGAGCGGCACCGGCATCGTCGATCCCGCGACCACCACCATCGCCTCGGGCGGCACGCTGGCGCCGGGCAATGCCGCAAACCCGACCGGCACACTGACCGTCACCGGCAATCTCGCCCTTCAATCCGGCGCGATCTATCTGGTGCAGGTGACGCCGTCGGCTGCGGCATCGACCAATGTCAGCGGGAGCGCGACGCTCGGTGGCGCCACCGTCAATGCGGCGTTCGCCAACGGCAGCTACATCTCCAAGCAATACACCATCCTGACCGCGGGCAGCGTCAGCGGCGCCTTCGGCACGCTCGCCAACACCAATCTGCCGCAAAATTTCGGCGACACGCTGAGCTACGATGCCAGCCACGCCTATCTCAATCTGACGCTGAGCTTTGTGTCGCCATCCGCTCCGAACTACGGCGGCGGCCTGTCCATCAACCAGCAAAACGTCGCGAACACGCTGGTCAATTTCTTCAACACCACCGGCGGCATCCCGATGATCTACGGCACGCTGAACCGGGCCGGCCTGACGCAGGCCTCGGGTGAACTGGCGACCGGTTCGCAGCAGACCAGCTTCGATGCCATGAACCTGTTCCTGGGGTTGTTGACCGACCCGTTCATGAATCGAAACGGTGGAGCGCCTTCGGCGCCAGGCCCGTCGGGCTATGCGGAGGAGGGCGATACAAACGCCTATGCCGCCACCCGGAAGACGAACGCGTTTGCGACGTTCACCAAGGCGCCGCCGGTCCCGTTCGTGCCGCGCTGGAGCGTCTGGGCGGCGGGCTATGGCGGCTCGCAGTCGACCAGCGGCAACGCCGTGGTCGGATCGAACGATACCACCAGCAGCGTGTACGGCACCGCTGTCGGAGCCGACTATGCGTTCTCGCCGAACACCATTGCGGGCTTCGCACTGGCCGGCGGCGGCACCAACTTCTCCGTCGTCAACAGCGGCAGCGGCCGATCCGATCTGTTCCAGGCCGGCGCCTATATCCGCCACACCGAAGGTGCGGCCTATATCTCCGCCGCGCTCGCCTATGGCTGGCAGGACATCACCACCAACCGCACCGTCACGGCCGCCGGCTTCGACCAACTCCGCGCCGAGTTCAATGCCAACACGTATTCAGGCAGGGTTGAAGGCGGCTATCGTTTCGTCGCGCCATGGACCGGCGGCATCGGTATCACGCCCTACGCCGCGGGCCAGTTCACGACCTTCGATCTGCCTGGTTATGCCGAGCATGCCATCGTCGGCTCACCTGCCTTCGCACTCGCCTATGCTGCGAAGAGCGTCACCGATGTCCGCAGCGAACTCGGCATTCGCACCGACAAGTCCTTCGTCGTACAGGACGGCATCCTGACGCTGCGCACGCGCTTCGCCTGGGCGCTTGACTACGATCCCGACCGCTCGATCGCCGCGACCTTCCAGGCGCTGCCCGGCGCAAGCTTTGTCGTCAACGGCGCGGCGCAGGCCGCCGACTCCGCGCTGACCACCGCATCGGTCGAGATGAAGTGGCGAAACGGCTGGTCGGCTGCGGCAACCTTCGAAGGCGAGTTCTCCGACGTCACCTCAAGCTACGCCGGCAAGGGCGTGGTGCGGTATCAGTGGTGAGACAGAAGCGCTTCGCATCGGGCGCGTGATTAGCTGAGGCGTAATCGCGCGCCCGATCTCCCTTTGCGATGGGTGGTGCGTCGGCAACGACGCCGGCGCACGGATATGATCTGGACACGCTGACCGACGACGTCGCCGATGTGATCGAGCAACGCGATTTGCGCGACATCACGCTGGTTGCGTTCTCGATGGGGGCCGTCGAGGCCGTGAACTATCTCGCGCGCTACGGATCGAAGCGGATTGCGAAGCTGGTGCTGGTTGCGCCGACAACGCCGTTCCTGGTGCAGACCGAGGACAATCCGGACGCGATCCCGAAGCCGATGATCGAGGCCGACTTCGCGGCGATGGTGCGGTCGAGCAAGTTCAGGGCGTGGACGATGGTGAGCAGGCCCAGTACGTAATAGCGGCGCGTGGAGGGCTTTGCGGCTGCGTCCGTTGGCGCGGCCATCTGCGGCGCGAGATCGACCATGGCTTCCCCAAAAATTCTTTTCTTGAAGCGGGCGTGTTGTCTCAGGCGTCGCGAATGAAATTTCCCGCCTCGAATTCGACCGGCGGCGCGTTGGCCTCGAACGAGACCCCGATCGGATCGCGTCCCGCGGCGACCGCCTCGAGCTGGTCGCTCAGCATGCGCCGGATCATCAGGACGCCGCGGTCGCTCTGGCCGAAATGCTCTTCCGAATGCAGCGTCACCTCGCCTTGGCCGGTCTGCGCCTCGTAATCGCCGGGGAATTGCTGGTGTTCCTGCTCGCTCATGTCCCACCAGAATTTGCCGTTGAATTTCGAGCGCATCCGCCCGATGTCGCCAGCCTTCTTCACCCGGCCGGCGACGTAGATACGGAACGAAGTGTCATCGATCGGCAGAGTCCAACCGATCGATTCGACGCGGGCGAATTGCGCGACGCGGGGATTGGGCACCACCCGCAGCGTGGGGAAGGCGGCTTCCGTCACCCGGTAAAACACCTTGCCGGCGCCCTGGCGGCGGATCGAGCGCACGGTGACGCCGCGCGGCGACATCTCGAATTTCACCTCGGGCATCGAGGCCATCATGTCGGTGAATTGCGGCCCGCTGAACGAGCCGTGCAGCACCGGGACATGGTAGGGATCGACCACGTTCTCGAAATGCTGCAGCCAGTTGCAGGGGATGACATCAGGTCCGCCGCCGCCGATCGATGAATCATCGGCCTCGACGAACTCGCCGTCGTCCATCTCTTCCAGACATTGGTAGCGCGGCAGCACCGGCTTCTTCTCGGCCGGGCCCAGATAGGCGAAGATCAGCCCATACAATTCCTGCACCGGGTACCAGGGCTGGCGCACCCGGTCCTTGAACAGGCCGCTTTCGGGCTCGCAGGGCTGTTCGAGGCAGCGGCCTTCGGTGTCGAACTTCCAGCCGTGATAGCAGCAGCGGATGCCATCGTCCTCGACCTTGCCGTAATAGAGCGTGGTGCCGCGGTGGCAGCAGCGGGCGTGCAGGAGGCCGACCCGGCCATGCCTGTCGCGAAACAGGATCATATCCTCGCCGAGCGCGCGCACTTTTCTGGGGGTATCGGTCGCGTCGGACATAAGCCCGACCGGGTGCCAGTAGCGGCGGAGCAATTCACCCATCGGCGAGCCGCGGCCGACCGAGGTCAGCTCGGTCCGGGTCGTCGACGGCTTCATGGCGTACGCCGTGCCGAGATCGCGATCCCGCTGGGTGATATTCATGCCGTTTCCTCCCGCCGCGGCTTTTGCTGCCGCGGTCGTTTGACGCCATGGGCCAAATGTTCCCTGGGGCAAAGTGAAACGTAGATCGATGACATTGTCAACGATCTCGAAAACGTGGCATGAAACCTTGGCACGGACGTGCTTTGTTGGCAGAGCTTGCGGATGAGCCTGAAACCGAAAAGGGGTGGCCGGTCGCAGCCCGAAGCCGGCCACGACGCGGAGTTGGCCCCGATCACCGCGATGATGTCGTCGCGGCTGATGGTGCTTGCCAACCTGCTCAAGCGCGGGGCGATCCTGCGCTACAAGCGGCTGGCCGGGCTTTCCTCGGTGGAGTTCGGGCTGGTGGCCTCGCTCGGCCGCCGGCCGCCGATGAGCGTGGCGCGGCTCGCCGAAGCGGTCGGCATGGACAAGGGCCAGATCAGCCGGGCGCTGGCCGGACTGGTGTCGCGCAAACTGGTCGCCCGGGCAGTCAATCCGCGGGATAACCGCGAGGTGCTGGTCTGCCTGACCAGGTCGGGGCTCGCCGCCCACGACGCCATCGTGGCGGGCGCGCAGGAGCGCAATCGGCGCTTGCTGGAGCAGTTGAGTCCGGGTGAGCTGGAGACGCTGCTCGGGCATATCGACCGCCTGACTGGGACGGCGGCCCGGATGCTCGCGGCCGAGAAAGATTTGAACTGATCGTTGGCCCGAAAAGTCGGCACCGAACCGCGGGCAGCGCGTTGGTCTGTCGAGGCCGGAACGTGCCGCCGCGGCAGACGATCTCGCTGTGCGAGAGCCGGGCGGGAACGTCAAAATAGCTTGTCTTGCGCCCTCTGTTGCACTGCGCTAAGCCTCAAGAATAATTCCAATCAACGAATCTGCGGGCCGTCCGAAACCGCAGGAAAAAGGCACCGCCGAATGACCGGCATCCTGCAGAATTACCTTCCACTTGTGGTGTTTATCGCGGTGGCGAGCCTGATCGGTCTGGCGCTGCTGATTGCCCCGTTTCTGCTCGCGTTCCAGTCGCCGGATCCGGAAAAGCTCTCTGCCTATGAATGCGGATTCAACGCTTTCGACGACGCCCGCATGAAGTTCGACGTCCGGTTCTATCTGGTCGCCATCCTCTTCATCATCTTCGACCTCGAAGTGGCGTTTCTGTTCCCATGGGCGGTCGCGTTCGGCAAGCTCGGAGCGACCGGCTTCTGGTCAATGATGGTGTTCCTGGCCGTGCTGACGATCGGGTTTGCTTACGAATGGAAGAAAGGCGCGCTCGAATGGGATTGAGCCCCACCGCCGCAACGCCAACGTCTTCGCCGGTGATGGCGCCGGCGGCAAAAGGCATTATCGATCCCTCGACCGGCAGGCCGGTCGGCGCCACCGACCCGTATTTCCTCGAGGTCAATCATGAGCTCTCCGACAAGGGCTTTTTCATCACCGCGACCGACGATCTCATCACCTGGGCGCGCACGGGATCGCTGATGTGGATGACGTTTGGCCTCGCTTGCTGCGCGGTCGAGATGATGCAGGTGTCGATGCCGCGCTACGACGTCGAGCGCTTCGGCTTCGCGCCACGTGCCTCGCCGCGGCAGTCCGACGTCATGATCGTCGCGGGCACGCTGACCAACAAGATGGCGCCGGCGCTGCGCAAGGTCTACGACCAGATGCCGGAGCCGCGCTACGTGATCTCGATGGGC
>Ga0137415_10005648_pt1 | contig 12392 bp, 10 predicted proteins | sample CZODoug3_1_1_16f_FD_183082 | JGI IMG/M metagenome (GOLD analysis project Ga0137415, IMG submission 183082) | Vadose zone soil fungal communities from Angelo Coast Range Reserve, California, USA - CZODoug3_1_1_16fungal (Hybrid Assembly) | ecosystem: Environmental > Terrestrial > Soil > Vadose...
GACCGGGGCTTTCGTCGAACTCCTTCAGCGTGCCCCTTGCGCGCAGGCCGAAAGGCCCGACCACCACGACCGTCGGATCGGACAATGCCTCGAGGAGAGGAGAGATGGCGTCGCCTTTCAACTCCACTCCCGGGTCGAACAGGACGCATACCTCGCCCACCGACGCTTCGATGCCCGCGTTCACCGCCGCGGCAAAGCCGAGCGGCGGGCTCAGCGTGATGACGCGAAGGCGTTCGGCGACGCGGCTCTGCAGCCAGCCGGCGATCCGCGGATCGTCCGAGTTGTCGACCACAAGCGCTTCGAAATCGGTTTTGGTGTGCGTGAAGACAGAGAACAGCCAGCGCTCGGCGTCGGCGCGCCACCCGTGGATGATCGTGAGGAGGGTGACCGCTCGGGCCGCCGGTCGCGGCTCGTCGCTCGACTGGGCCCTGATGGCCTGGAGCTCGCTGCCATTGGCGCTGTCGATGACGTCCCAGCCGCCGTTGCGAAGCTGCTCGCGAATCGAGTCGGCGGCCTCAAAATCGCGCTCACGACGGCGCTCGATGCGCTCGTCAAGAAGACGCTGAGCCTCGTCCCTATCCGTGCTTCTTGGCTTTGACCGCCGCGGTCAGCGCAGGCACGATCTTCAACGCGTCGCCCACCACGCCGAGGTCCGCCATCTTCATGATCGGCGCCTCCGCGTCTTTGTTGATGGCGATGATGACCTTGGACGTCTTCATCCCGACCGTGTGCTGCATCGCGCCCGAGATGCCGACCGCGATGTAGACGCCCGGACGCACCGACTTTCCCGTTTGCCCGACCTGCATCGAGTACGGCACCCATCCCGCGTCGACCACGGCCCGGCTCGCGCCGACGGCGCCGCCCAGGGCGGCGGCCAGGTCTTCGAGGAGAGGAAAGTTCTGCGGTCCGCCCATTCCGCGACCACCGCTGATCACCACCTTCGCGTCCTCGAGCTTCACCTTCTCTGACGCTTCCGCGACACGCTCCGTGATGTGCGCACGCTTTGAGGACGCGGCGATCGCGACGTCGAGCTGCTTGACCTCCGCCGCGCCACCGGTCTCCGAGGCCTCGAACGACTTCGGCCGCACGAGCACGATCGCGGGCTTGGCGTTGGCTTTCATCGACGCGACCTTCGCGCCGCCGAAATATGGGACCTTCACGACGAATCCACCGCCCTTCGCGGTGACATCGTTGGCGTTGGAGATCAGTCCAACGCCAAGCCGGGCGGCCAGGCGTCCCGCGACCTCGCGCGAGTCGGACGTGAAACCGAACAGGATCAGGTCCGGCTTTTCCTTCTCGTAGAGCGCCGCCAGCGCGTCAGTCGCCGGCTCTGCGATGTAGTCGTCGAAGGCGCTGTCCTCACTGACGTGCACAGCTTTCGCGCCGTGCTTGCCGAGAACCCCTGCCGCGGCTTTCGCGCCCGAGCCAAGCGCGACCGCGTAAACGTCGCCGAGCTGGCGTGCTTTGGCCATCAGCTCTAGCGAGGTCGACGCGACCTTGCCCTCATTCAGCTCCGCGTAGACCAGGATGCTCGCCACTCAGAGCACCTTCGCAGCAGCGAGGACCTGGACGATCTTCTCGACCGCTGTTCCGTCGTCTTCGATCACTTCGCCGGCCTTGCGGCTCTCCGCGTCGACGACGCCCTCGATCGTCTCGGCCGGTTCGCTTTTGTCGACGCCCAGGTCACCCAGGCCGACCTGTTTGATCTCCTTCGACCGCGCGGCCATGATGCCCTTGAGCGACGCGTAACGCGGCTCGGCGATGGCAGCAGTGACCGTGATGAGCGCAGGAGTCGCCGCCTCGACGACCTGGTAGCCGTCGCCGGTCTGCCGGTGCACCTTCACGGTCGAGCCAGCGACCTCGACCTTCTTGGCAAACGTCAGCTGGGGGAAACCAAGCAGCTCCGCCAGCATCGGCGGCACCATCCCGGTGCTGCCGTCGTAAGACTCGGTGGCGCAGATCACGAGGTCCGGCTGTTCCTGCTTGATCGCGGCGGCGAGCACGCGGGCCGTGAGGAGCGCGTCGGCACCCGCGAGCTGCGCGTCCGAGATGAGGACTGCGCGGTCGGCGCCCATGGACAGCCCTTTGCGGATCGCGTCCCTGGCGCGCTCGGGGCCCATCGAGACCAGGATCACCTCGCCGCCGTGCGCTTCTTTCAGTTGCAGGCCTTCCTCGACTCCACACTCGTCACCGGGGTCGAGGACCACTTCCTTCTCGCGGGAAATGGTGTTGTCCGCCTCCAGGGTGAGGTTCGAGTTGGGGTCGGGAACTTGCTTGACGGTGACGACGATTTTCAATGCGGCTGGATCAATTATCGCTGCGCCGAAAGAGCGGCATTGAATCGCTCGAGGTCGGACGGCGTGTTGAGGCTTTCGAACTCGGCGATGTCGAGGCCCTCGAGCCACGTCACGTCGAGGGACTCCGCGACGTCATGGGCCACGAAGTTCCCGGCGTCCAGGGCGCCGACGATCGCCGGCAGCGCGGTTTTGCGATAAGCGCCGCACACCGGCTCGAAAAGCCCGTCGTGCCGTGGAATCGCCGCGTCGCAACTTCGCGCTGCCGCAACCGCCAACTCGGCGGTTGATTGGCTGACATAAGGCATATCGCACGCGACCGCGAACAGGACCTCGTACCGGGCGGACAGCAGACCCGCCTCGAGCCCCGCCAGCGGTCCGGCCGATCGCTTCCGGTCGAACACGACCCGGTACGGCAAGTGCTGCTCCATCTGCTCCGGTTCCGCGAAAGAGATCATCACCTCCGAAAACGCGGGACTCAGCCTTTCCACCACGTAGCGCAGGAGCACCGTATTCCCCACCTCGATCCAGGCCTTCGGCCTTCCCATTCGCCTGCTCAGACCGCCGGCGAGCACGAGCAGCGTCGCTTCCATCACCATAAGTGTCCCTTTGCAGGCCATCGATTTTCACGTCCATCTGCCGACTCCCGACTGGCTCGACGTCTCGATGCGGGGCTACGTCGAGGCGGCGGAGTCGTATTTCCGGTCGAAGGTCGCGCGCAAGACCATCGACGAGCTGGCCCAGGAATACGACGGGCTCGACATCATGGCGGTGCTTCTCGCATGGGACGCGGAGACAGCGACGGGCAGGCCTCGAGTACCGAACGACCTGGTCGCGGATGCCGTCCGCGCTTACCCCAAGACGTTCATCGGCTTCGGCAGCGTGGACCCGCTGAAAGGGGACCGCGCGGTGGCGGAGCTCGACCGGATCGCCGAGCTGGGTTTGAAGGGCGTGAAGCTCCACCCCTCCCTGCAGGCCTTCGCCCCCAATGAAGAGCAGCACTGGCCGCTCTATGAGAAATGCCAGGAGCTCGGCCTCGTCGTGCTCTTTCACACCGGCACGAGCGGCATTGGGGCCGGTCAGCCGGGTGGCCAGGGCATCAGGATTGATTTCGCGCGCCCCATCTGGCTCGACGCGCCGGCCGCTGCATTCCCGGACCTCAAGATCATCGCGGCGCACTTCGGCTACCCGTGGCACCTCGAGCTGCTGGCGATGGCGCTGCACAAGACCAACATCTACATCGACATCTCGGGCTGGGCGCCGCGCTACATCCCGACCGAGGTGATTCGCGACATGAAGGGCCGCCTGCAAGACCAGTTCGTTTTTGGCAGCGACTATCCGTTCATCCAGCCACAGCGCTGCCTCGACGAGCTCAAAGGCCTGGACATTCCGCCGGCTGTCCTGCAGAAGGTGCTGATCGACAACGGCAAACGGCTACTTGGAATCGCCTAGCCTGTAAATACCCGCTTGACACGTGTCGAGCAACGACTATCGTGCTCGCGATGGCCGCCGCCACGGTCTCGACCTATTCATCGCAGTCCGCCGAGGTGCGGCGACGATTCCTGCTCGCCGAGTCAGACGTCCTGCTGGACGACGTCGAAACGCTTCGCCTCAACGACGCGCCCGAGGCATCGCCGCGTTTGCGCGAGGCGATTCGCGCCCTGCAGATCCGCCTCGGCCGCCGCAACCCTCCCCTGCCGCCCGCGACCCTGGATGCAGCTCACGACCTGGTGTTTGCGGTTCAGCAGCGGCTGATGGCCGCGAACCCGAAGAATCCAAGGCCGATGCGACATGCAGGGCGGCCGGGCGGTCAGCCCCTGATGACACTTGTCCGGGGGGACCGGAAGTGGAAGGTGCTCACGCTGCCGCCGCCGGCGTTGAGCGGCGAGGATTCGGACTGGATCGAGCTCGTGGAATCGACCGTCGAACGCGCGTGGGACCGCTGGTGCTACGCGCAGCAGCACGCCGCGCGCGCGGCTCGGATGCAGGTCAAGCCGCACGTTGCACTGGCGGTCGCCCGAACCGCCTGGAACAACTACTGGATGCTGGTCCAGGACGCAGAGCGGATCAAGGAGCGCTTGCGCGTGCTGCGCGCTGGAGGAACGCTCGAAGCTCGTCGGCCCTGATCGGCGCGTCCGAGGCGCGGACCCTGGCGGCGAACAGCTGGAGGAAATGGCGGAGGCCCACGTCGTCGAGCATGGTGGCTGACTCGATGATCTCGGCTGCGGCGTCCCGCTGCCTTGGATCAAGGACCCGAGTCAGGCTGTCGGCAAAGTCGTCAGGCAGCTCACGCATGGTCATCTGGTGACAATTAAACCCGTGCAGCCGGTTGTGATCGGGGACGTGATCTGGGAACCGAGCTCGGACGTGATCGAAAGGAGCCGGCTGAAGCGGTTCATGGACCGGCACGGTATCGAGACCTTCGAGGAGCTGTTGAAGCGGGCGGACGAAGACATCGAATGGTTCTGGGACGCCGCCATCAAGGACGTCGACATCGCTTTCTATCGCAAATACGACAAGGTCGTCGATCTCTCACAGGGCAAGCCGTGGGCCAAGTGGTGGATCGGGGCTCGGATGAACATCGTCCAGAGCTGCCTCGACCGCCACCGCGACGGCGACTTCCGTGACAAGACCGCGGTCATCTGGGAGGGCGAGCCCGGCGACGTCCGCGAGCTGACCTACGGCGAGCTCGACCACCAGGTGTCGCGGCTTGCCGGTGCGCTGCGCAAGCTTGGCGTGCGCCAGGGCGACCGGATCGGGATCTTCATGCCGATGTGTCCGGAGGTCGCGGTCTCGGTTCTGGCCGCGGCGAAGATCGGCGCGGTCATCATCCCGCTGTTTTCCGGCTACGGCCCTGAGGCGATCGCGACGAGGCTGCGCGACGGAGAGGCGAAGGTACTGATCTGCGCTGACGGCTTCTACCGCCGGGGCCAGGTGATCGCGATGAAGGAGACCGCGGACCGCGCCCTCGTCAGCTGCCCGACGGTCAAGAAGGTCATCGTGCATCGCCGCGTGGTGCGTGAGATTCCCTGGACACATGGACGCGACCAGGTGTGGGAAGTGCTGCTCGAAGACGAACCCGACCACGCCCGGACAGAGGAGCTCGACCCCGAAGACCCGCTGATGATCATCTACACGTCGGGCACAACGGGCAAGCCGAAGGGCACGCTTCACGTGCACGGCGGCTTTCCCGTCAAGACGGCGCAGGACATGGCCCACTGCTTCGACATCGGGTCCGACGATGTCGTGTTCTGGTACACGGACATCGGCTGGATGATGGGCCCCTGGCTCATCTTCGGAACGCTCACGCTGGGCGCGACGATGGTCCTCTACGAGGGCACTCCCGACTACCCCGCGGCGAACCGCCTCTGGCGCGTGGTCGAGCATCACAAGGCGACGGTGCTCGGCGTTTCGCCCACGCTGGTGCGCAGCCTGATGACGCACGGCGACGAGGTGCCCGCCCACCACGACCTCTCGAGCCTGCGCATCCTCGGGGGCACCGGAGAGCCGTGGAACCCTGAGCCCTTCCACTGGTACTTCAAACACATCGGCGGAGGCCGCATCCCGGTCATCAACTACTCGGGCGGCACTGAGATCTCGGGCGGCATCCTGTGCGGCAACGTCATCACCCACCTGCGTCCCACCTCGTTCGCGGGTCCAGTGCCCGGCATGGCGGCCGACGTGGTCGACGCGGACGGCCGCCCGGTGCGGGGCGAGGTCGGAGAGCTCGTGATCCGCAACCCGTGGCCTGGCATGACACGCGGTTTCTGGGGCGACCGGCAGCGCTACCTAGACACGTACTGGAGCCGCTTCACAGATGTGTGGGTGCATGGCGACTGGGCTTACGTCGACCCCGAGGATGGACTCTGGTACGTCCTGGGCCGGTCGGACGACACCATCAAAATCGCGGGGAAGAGGCTTGGGCCGGCTGAGGTGGAGTCGGTGCTGGTGGGCAATGCGGCGGTTGCCGAGGCTGCGGCGATCGGCGTGCCTGACGAGCTGAAAGGCGAGGCTCTCGTGTGCTTTGTCATCCTCCGGCCGAACCAGGTGGCGAGCGCGCAGCTGGCGACGGAGCTGCAGGACCTGGTCGCCAGTGCACTCGGCAAGCCCCTGCGACCAAAGGCGATCCACTTCGTCAGCGATCTGCCACGCACGCGCAACGCAAAGATCTTGCGCCGGGTCGTGAAGTCGGTCTACATCGGGAGCGACCCGGGCGACCTGTCGTCCCTGGAAAACCCGAGCGCCCTTGCTGCCATCGGGGCAACTAGAAGCTGAGGACTTTGTCAGCCTCCATGGTGAGGCGAACCAGGTCGGGCGGCGTGATGTACCTGGCGTTCGGGGTCAGCATCTCCGGCAAGACCCCACGGGCCTCGGCGCAGCCTTTTCAAACGTAGACGCGGACGTCGAGGTCAAGACACTTGTCGAGCAGCTCGCGGAGCGGCGGCACGCCCAGGCCGAGCACGTTCGCGATGACGTCGGGCTTGACGAGCTCGGCGGCGTCCCCGGCGAGCGCCACCGCCACCTCGGTTCCGGCCGGCTTCGCCCCGTTGACGGCGATGTGGAACGGCACGCTAGCGCGCGTTGGGTCTTCCGGTCCGGTCGCCGTGACGATAAGTAGTCCGGGCACTCGCATCAGTATGCGGACTCGATGAGGTCTACGGCGCCGTGCGGTTGACACGAAAGGACTGGGTGAGGCTGTTGCTGCTGTGGCTCGGCGGAATCGACACCCGACTGACCCTGCTGGCGGTGCCTCCGCTGATTCCCCTGATCCATCGCGAGCTGCACCTCGACGAAAAGGCGGTCGGAGCGCTGGTGTCAGGGCCGGTGCTGATCCTCGCCATCGCGGCGGTGCCTGGATCCCTCCTGATCGCCAAGCTTGGCGCGCGCGGCGCGCTGCTCGTTGGCTTGGGCCTGGTCGCTCTGTTCGGGGCGCTGCGAGGCTTCGGCCCGAGCGCTCCAGTTCTCTTCAGCGCCACGTTCCTGATGGGCGTCGGCGTGGCCGTGACGCAGCCCGCCTTTCCGTCCCTCGTTCGGGAGTGGTTTCCGCGGCGGATCGCCATCGCGACCGCGGTCTACAGCAACGGCATCCTGGTCGGTGAGACCGCGCCGACCGTGCTCACGACACCAGTCGGCGTGCTCCCGCTCGCCCACGGCGATTGGCGGTGGGCGCTTGCGACATGGTCTGCCGTCGTCCTGCTGAGCGCGGTCGCGATCGCGGCAGCCGCACCCGCCAAGGCATCAGGCGTGACGACCCCATCGCGGTGGTGGCCCGACTGGCGCCATGGTCAGGCAATCCGTATCGGCATCGTCATGGGCATGGCCTCCGCGGCTTACTTCGGGGCCAACGCCTACATCCCTGACTTCCTGGACCAGACCGGACGCCACGACCTCATCTCCCCCACGCTTGGCCTCCTCAACGGCTCGCAGCTCCTGACCGCGCCAGTCGTCGCGCTGCGGCCGCAGCTGCTCACGGGTCGGGTCGGCTTCATCGGATCGGCCGTGATCATGGCCGTCTCGCAGGTGGGCCTCGTGCTCACGCCCGGCAGCGGCGTGCTGGCCTGGGCGGCTGTGCTCGGTTTTTCCACCGCGCTGGCCTTCGTGGTCGTGCTGAGCCTCCCTCCGCGCCTTGCGCGGCCTGGAGGTGTGGCAAGCATGAGCGCGGCCATCTTCACGCTCCAGTACGTGACCGCGTTCGTGATTCCACTGATCGCCGGCGCGCTGTGGGACGCGTCCGGAAAGGCCCTGTTCGCGTTCGTGCCGGGCATACTCGCCGCGGGAGCGATGGCATGGGGCGCCATGTCCCTGCAGATTTCGGACCGGGCGCAGAGCCGTTCCGGCTAAGGAAAAATCCCGGCCTTGTAGTCGCTCAAGATCTCGTTGGCCGCTCGCGCGCCCTGCTCGGCCCCGCCTTCCATGAAGCCCTGGAAGTTCGTCGAGCAGTGCTCGCCCGCGAAGTGGCACTTGCCCGTGGTCGGGTTGGGCTGTCGCGCCCCTTCATACCCGCTGAACTGCGTGTACTGACCTACCTTCCAGTAGGAGTACGAGCCTAGAAGGAAGGGGTTGGTCAACGGCACGTCGAGAGTCGCGCGGCCGTTCCACTGCTGGGCGATGCCAGGAAAGACCGTCTCGATCTGAGCGAGGAAGGTGTTGGCAAACTTGGCGACCACCTTCGGATCGTTGGGGTCGCCGGCGAATGACGCAAGGGGCACACCGCCGCCCGTGTAGTCCACCAGGATGCCGGTGGCGCCGTCCTGGGCGCGGGTGCCGTCCCAGGTGTTCTGGTAGCCGGTGTCGGAGAACGAGCTCCCGTTGCCGATGCCCCAGGGGCCTGACAAGTTCCAGTAGCGCGAGTTGAACTGCAGCTGCAGCTTGGCGTTCTTGCCGTAGCCCAGATGTGTGATAGCCGTCTGCTTGAGCGAGTCGAAACCCGCGGCGCGATACGCGGCATCCGACCCCAGGATGGTGCGGAGGACCGAGAACGGGATGGTCACGATCACGCGGTCGAACACCTTCGTCGTCGTAGCGCCCCCACTCTTCAGGCTGAGGGTGAACGTGTTGTCGGCGTTGCGGACGATTCCAGTCAACGCGGTGTTCGGCTGCACGGTGCCTGGCGCGAGCGCCGCCGCGATGGCCTTCGGGAGCAGCTCATTGCCGCCGGCGATGTGATAGCGCCCATCCGATGCACCGAAGATGCGGAAGTTTCCCGGGACGGGCTGGAAGCCGAGCAGGTAGACCATGTTCAGCGAGCTCTGCTCTTTGGTGATGTTGCCGTACTCGATGTTGTAGGCGACGTCGAGCAGCTGCCCCATGTTGGAAGAGTGGCCGCCGGGCACGCGGGTCTCGATCCAATCGAAGAGGCTGAGGTGGTCGAGGTCGAAGCCCGCCTGCGTGAAGCTGTTGTAGAGGGTGGGGAACGGCGCCGAGTTGAGGTCCTTCTTGACCGCATTCCAGACCGGACCGAAGTCCACGTTGGCTTGGGCCTGGGTGTAGTAGCTGCCAAAAAAGAAGTCGGTGTCCGTGGAGTGGATCGGTTCTGCAGCGAGCAGGTCGTTGGTCGGCAGCTTGAAGCGGCTGGCGAGACCGAGGATGGTCTTGTGTTTGCTGTCGATCAGCTCGCCGCAGTGCTCGCTGGTCTGGCCGTTCAGCCACGACGTCGTGTCGGAGTGCATGCGACCGCCCACGCGGCTGGAGGCTTCATACACAGTCGAGGTGATGCCGGCATCCTGGAGCGTGAGCGCCGCGTTGAGGCCGGAGATGCCGCCGCCGATGATGCCGATTCGGCTCTGGGTGCCGGATGGGCTGCCGGTCGACGCCAGCGCGGCGACAGGCCCGCCCAGCGCCGCGGCGCCGACCGTGATTCCCGTGACCTTGAGAAAGTCGCGTCGCGTGAGCCGCATCTGACGGCGTTCCTCCTGCACTGCTTGCAGGGAGCGGCGGGACCGTTCGGCCTCGTCGAAATCTTCGAAGAGCGCCTGGAAACGTCGCAGCAGCGGACTTCGCGCCATGGACACATCCTCCTCAGCGAAAAAGAGCGGGAGCCCTCAGTGTATTTGCCGCCGATAGCCCAACGGTTAAGTTAACGCCAACGACTGGTACAAAAAGAGGCAATCAACTCTTTCCGATAGCCGACAAAACGCACAGTCGTCAGTCAGTCGAATTGGAGCGGGCGAGGAGTCTCGAACTCCCTACCTCAACCTTGGGAAGGTTGCGCTCTACCAGGTGAGCTACGCCCGCTCGGCAGACCTTGGATTTTAGGTCTCGACGACAGCCTCGGCTTGAGGGGCGGCTTCGGAGACGACCGAGCGCACCAGCTGCGAGTACTCGTCGACGAGCCGCTGGGCGTGGCCCGCGTCGGTGGTCGACGCGATGATGTGGTACTCGGGGCGGTCGGCATCTGGCGCGACCAGAACCCACCCGTCGTCGACGAATACCTTCACTCCGTCGGTCAGGTCGACCCGGTCTTTCAGGTGCTTCTCCATCATCGTGCGCATCACGCGCCCCTTCACCTCCCACGGGCAGAACTCGATGGCGGTCCGGTCCGTCACCTGCGGGATCCGCGCGCGCAGCGCTCCAAGTGACGTTCCGGTCTTGGCCAGCAGCTCGAGCACGCGAGCGACTGTGAAGATCGCGTCGAAGGAAATCGCAAAGTCGGGCCAGCAATAGCCACCCCCACCGTCGGAGGCGAGCACAGCCTCGGCATGCTGGGCGGCGCGCAGCACGGCCCCCGGTGTGATCTTGGTGGGCACGAACCTGCTGTTCAGGCGCTCGGCGATCATCGAGAACGCGAGCGACGCCGACGCCGGTCCCAGCACCATGCCCTGCTTTCCCGTCAGCGCGAGCTCCGTCAGCACGGCAAACGCGGCGTTGTGGTCAAGGACAGTGCCGGTCTCATCGACGATGAAGCACTTCTCGCCGGGCGCGTCGATGAACACTCCGAGCTTGGCCTTGACCGCCGATGTGATCACGGCCATCTCCTGCAGGTGAGCCTGGAACGTGGCGTCGTCCTGCTCCATGACGATCTCGGCCGGCGCGGCATTGAGAGGGATCACTGAGCAGTTGAGCTCGCGCAGCACCTGGGGCAACACCATAGCCACCGCGCCATTGTTGTAGTCGAGCACCACTTTGAAATTCGCCGCCCGGACGGTTTCGAGGTCGATCTTGGAGATCAGGTCCTCCATGTAGCGGTCGGTCTGCTGATCGCGGCGTGTGATGCGGCCCATCTCGTAGTGCGACACGCGGCGGATGTCCTCACGGAAGAAGAGCCCCTCGAGGCGTCGCTCGCTTCGCTTGTCGACGTCCAGACCCAGGTCGTCGAAGATGCGGACGTCCGCCGAGCGCGGATCGACCGGCGACGTCTGCACGTGCACGGCCGGCACGTGGTTGTGGCGCGCCCAGTAACGGCAGATGGGCGCGGGCAGCACAGACAGGTCGGTGACGTTGGTGCCCGACGAGATCATCCCCGACATGAGGGCACGCCCGATCATGCGCGCCGACCGCGTGTAGTCGCGGGAGAAGGCGATCTCAGTGCCTTTAGGGGTGAGGGCACCGATCGCCGCACCGAGCCGGGCGGCGAACTCCGGAGTGATCTCAATGTTGATCAGCCCATTGAGGCCGTAGGAGCTGAACAGGCCACGCTTCCACGACCCGGCCCAGATGATCGACTCGTGCACGACCGCGCCCGGCTCGACCTCTTTGTTTGGCCAGATGCGGACGTTCGCGTTGACCGTCGATCCCGCGCCGATCGTCACGTCGCTGCCGATCACGCTGCCTTCTTCGAGCAGGCAGCCGTTCTTGACGGTCACCGACCGGCACACGACGGCCCCACGAAGCCGCGAGTTCAACCCGACATAGCTGTGATCCCAGACGATCGAGTTGGAGACCTTCACGCCCGAATCGATCGTGGTGTACGCGCCGATCACGGCCGGACCGTTGATCCAAGCACCCGCACGCACCTTCGCGCCGGCGCCGATCAGCGCCGGACCGTCTATGCGGGCGCCGTCGAACACCTCCGCGTCGGGATGGATCCACGTCGAGTCGCCCACCCTGTCTCCTGGGAGCTGCACTTTGACCTTGCCCTCGAGGCAGTCGAAGTTCGCTTTCACATAGGCGGCGTGGCTGCCGACGTCTTCCCAGTAGCCATCCGCGATCCAGCCGAAGACGTGCTCGCCCTCCTTGAGGAGCTTGGGAAAGACGTCGCCCGACCAGTCGGTGACCTCGCCCGGACGGAAGAAATCGAACACCGCCGGATCGAGGATGTAGATGCCGGTGTTAGCCAGGTCGGAGATCACTTCGCCCCAGCTCGGCTTCTCGATGAAGCGCTGCACCGCGCCCCCCTCGTCGACGACAACGACGCCGTACTCGAGCGGGTTCGGCACCGGCTTGAGCACGATGGTGGCGAGAGCTTTGCGCTCGCGGTGGAATCTCGCCGCGGCGCCGAGGTCGATATCGGTCAACGAGTCACCTGAGATCACCACGAACGTTTCGTTGAGCTGGGGGCGGGCGAGCATCACCGAGCCGGCGGTGCCAAGCGGCGAGTCCTCCACCGAGTAAGTGAGGGCGACGCCCTGCTCGGAGCCGTCGCCGAAGTAGTTGCGGATC
>Ga0137415_10005650_pt1 | contig 12385 bp, 9 predicted proteins | sample CZODoug3_1_1_16f_FD_183082 | JGI IMG/M metagenome (GOLD analysis project Ga0137415, IMG submission 183082) | Vadose zone soil fungal communities from Angelo Coast Range Reserve, California, USA - CZODoug3_1_1_16fungal (Hybrid Assembly) | ecosystem: Environmental > Terrestrial > Soil > Vadose...
ACCGACATGTACCCCGGCATGGCGAAAGCTGCGCGCGAGGAAGGTTTCGGGGAAATCGCCGATTGGTTCGAGACGCTGGCCAAGGCCGAGCGCTCGCATGCCAATCGCTTCCAGAAAGCCCTGGACGCTATTTAAGCTCGCACACGGTCCGCGCGCGCATGAGCCCTACGGAGGGAAGCCTGGAGGCTCCCACCCGGCACCCGCTGCAGTGGCGCGACCCGCAGTTCTACGACGTCAGCGCGCTCGAGACGGAACTCGAGCGCGTGTTCGACATCTGCCACGGCTGCCGCCGCTGCTTCAGCCTGTGCAACGCCTTTCCGACGCTGTTCGACGCCGTGGATGCCTCGGCGCACGGGGAAGTTGCCGGCGTGGACCGGCAGGTGTTCTGGCAGGTCGTGGATCACTGCTACCTGTGCGACATGTGCTTCATGACGAAGTGCCCGTACGTGCCGCCGCATCCCTGGAACGTCGACTTTCCGCATCTGATGCTGCGGGCGAAAGCGGTGCGCGCGCGCACCGCGGGTTTCACGCTGCGCGAGCGCGCGCTCGCCGCCACCGATACAGTCGGCAGGCTGGCCGGAATCCCGGTGGTAGTGGAGCTGGTGAACGCGGTCAATCGCACGGCGGCCGGCCGCGTGCTGCTGGAGAAGACTCTCGGCGTTGACCGTAGGGCGCCGCTGCCGCAGTACCACGCGCGTAGCGCGCGCAAACGCCTCGCGCATCTTGGCACCACGCGGCGCGCCGCAGGCGCGCACAGCGCGCAGGCGACGGCGGCGACCACCGGGCGGGTGGCCCTGTTCACGAGCTGCTATGGCAACCGCAACGAGCCGGCGCTCGCTGAGGACCTGGTGGCGGTGTTCGCGCACAACGGCATCGAAATCACGCTGGTGGCGCAGGAGCGCTGTTGTGGCATGCCGCGGCTCGAGCTCGGCGACCTGCAGGCGGTCGCGAGGCTCAAGGAGTACAACATCCCGCAGCTGGCGCAGGCCGTCGACGCCGGCTACGACCTGGTGGCGCCGATCCCCTCGTGCGTGCTCATGTTCAAGCAGGAGCTGCCGCTCATGTACCCCGAGGATGCGCAGGTGCGCCAGGTCGCCGCGCGCATGTTCGACCCGTTCGAATATCTCATGCTGCGCCACGAGGCGGGGCTGCTGCGCACCGACTTCAAGGTAGCGCTCGGCAAGGTGAGCTACCACGTCCCCTGTCACCTGCGGGTGCAGAACATCGGGCTCAAGACGCGCGATCTCATGAGGCTCGTGCCAGGCACCAGCCTCGACACCATCGAGCGCTGCTCGGGGCATAACGGCACCTACGGTGTGAAGCGCGAGTTTCGCGCCGCTTCGGTCCGGATCGGGCGCCCGGTGGTGCAGCGGGTCGAGAGCGCGCAGGCCGATCACTACGCCAGCGACTGCCCCATGGCGGGGCAGCAGATCGCGAGCGGCCTCACGCAGCCGCGTGCACCCGAGCATCCGCTGCGGCTGCTGCGGATCGCGTACGGCATCGGACGCCCCGCAGGAGGCTGACATGGACAAGCTTGCGGCCAGCGACCTCATGCCGCTCGAGCAGTACGCCCGGGAGCGGCCGGCATTTCGCACGCGGGTGATGCGGCACAAGGGCGAGCGCCAGCTCGCGGTCGGGCCGAACGCCACCTGGTGCTTCGAGGATCGACTCACGGTGCAGTATCAGGTGCAGGAGATGCTGCGCACCGAGCGAATCTTCGAGGCGCCGGCCATCGCGGATGAGCTCGGCGCCTACAACCCGCTGATCCCGGACGGCAGCAACTGGAAGGTGACGCTGCTGATCGAGTTTGTGCAACCCGCGGAGCGAGCGCGGGCGCTGGCGCGCCTGAAGGGTATCGAGGATCGCTGCTGGGTGCAGGTGGCCGGTCACCCGCGCGTGTTCGCCATTGCGGACGAGGATCTGGAGCGCGAGAACGACGAGAAGACCTCCGCGGTGCATTTTCTGCGCTTCGAGCTGGACCCCGGCATGATCGCCAGCCTGCGCGCCGGAGCAGCGCTCGCCGCCGGCATCGAGCACGAGCACTATCGGCATGCCGTGCACGAAGTGCCCGCGTCGACGCGCCTCGCCCTGATGGCCGACTTCCGCTAGCGCAAGTCGGGCCTCTGCTAAGATCGCGCCGCGCCCACGCGGCGCTCAGCCACGGATGATCCACACAGCCGGATGACTCAGTCGTACACCGCCTCCGATATCGAGGTCCTGAGCGGCCTCGAGCCCGTCCGGCGACGGCCGGGCATGTACACCCACACGCAGCGGCCCAATCACCTCGCGCACGAAGTCATCGACAACAGCGTCGATGAGGCGATCGCCGGTTACTGCAAGCAGATCGACGTCACGCTCTTCAAGGACGGATCGCTGCAGGTGGAGGACGACGGCCGCGGCATGCCGGTCGACATCCATCCCAAGGAAAAGGTGAGTGGCGCCGAGCTCATACTCACGCGCCTGCACGCCGGCGCCAAATTCTCCGACAAGAACTACCAGTTCTCCGGCGGCCTGCACGGCGTCGGCGTCTCGGTCGTCAACGCGCTCTCGAAGCACCTCGAGTGCTGGATCAAGCGCGGCGGCAAGGAATACAACATCGGCTTCAAGGACGGCAAGGTCAGCTCGAAGCTCGAGGAGATCGGCACCGTCGGCCAGCGCAACACCGGCACCCGCCTGCGTTTCTGGCCGGATGCGAAGTTCTTCGACACCGACAAGTTCTCCGTCCCGCAGCTCAAGCACACCCTCAAGGCCAAGGCGGTGTTGTGCCCGGGACTGCGCATCACCTTCAAGAACGAGGCCACCGGCGAGAAGGACGAGTGGTTCTACACCGGAGACCTCGCCGCCTATCTCGTCGAGGAGCTCGGCAAGCACGAGCGCATTCCGGCCGAGCCCATCACCGGCACGCGCGAGGGCGATGACGACGCGGTGAACTACGCGCTGTGCTGGGCGCCGGATGCGGAAAACCCGATCGGCGAGAGTTACGTCAACCTGATCCCCACCATCGAAGGCGGCACCCATGTGAATGGGCTGCGCGCGGGCGTGGCGCAGGCAGTGCGCGAGTTCTGCGAGTTCCGTGCTCTGGTACCGCGCGGCATCAAGCTCACTCCCGAGGACGTGTGGGACAAGGCGAGCTACGTGCTGTCGGTGAAGATCCACGAGCCGCAGTTCGCCGGGCAGATGAAGGAGCGGCTCGGCTCGCGCGACGCCGCCGCGCTCGTCGAGGCGTTCGTGCGCGACTCGATGGCGCTGTGGCTCAACCGCCATCCGGATGCCGGCGAGCGCATCGCGCAGTTTGCGATTGCCAACGCGCAGGAGCGCGCCAAGGCTGCGCAGCGCGTGGTGCGCAAGCGTATGGCGGGCGGACCGGCCCTACCGGGCAAGCTCGCCGACTGCACCAGCCAGGAACCCAAGCGCTCGGAGCTGTTCCTGGTGGAAGGCGATTCCGCCGGAGGCTCGGCCAAGCAGGCGCGCGACCGGGACTTCCAGGCCATCATGCCGCTGCGCGGCAAGATCCTGAACACCTGGGAGCTCGATGCGGGTGAGATCGCCGGCAGCCAGGAGGTGCACGACATCTGCGTGGCGCTCGGCATCGAGCCGGGCTCGACGGACTTGAGCCAGCTGCGCTACCACAAGGTGTGTATCCTCGCGGATGCGGATTCCGACGGGCAGCACATCGCAACGCTGCTGTGCGCACTGTTCCTGCGGCACTTCCGCCCGCTGGTGGCGCACGGACACGTGCACGTGGCCATGCCGCCGCTGTACCGCATCGATGCGGGCAAGCAGGTGCACTACGCGCTCGATGACGCCGAGCGCGACCAGTTGCTGAAGAAGATCGAGAAGGAGAGCCCGCGCAGCAAGGCGACGGTTACGCGCTTCAAGGGCCTGGGCGAGATGAACCCGGTGCAGCTGCGCGAGACCACCATCGACCCGCGCACGCGGCGCCTGGTGCAGCTCACCATCGACGGCAAGGACAATACCGATCAGCTGATGGACATGCTGCTCGCCAAGAAACGCGCCGCCGACCGGCGCGAATGGCTCGAAAAGAAAGGTAACCTCGCGGAAGTGCAGGTGTAGGCATGGCGCCTGAGAACCAGGAACTGAACTTCGAGGGCGTCGAGCGCCAGCCGCTGCGCACCTTCACCGAGAAGGCCTACCTCGACTACTCGATGTACGTCATTCTCGACCGGGCGCTGCCGGCGCTCGGCGACGGGCTGAAGCCCGTGCAGCGGCGCATCGTCTACGCCATGAGCGAGCTCGGGCTGTCGGCGGTCTCCAAGCACAAGAAGTCGGCGCGCACCGTGGGCGATGTCCTCGGCAAGTTCCATCCGCACGGGGACACGGCGTGCTACGAGGCCATGGTGCTCATGGCGCAGCCCTTCGCCTATCGCTATCCGCTGGTCGACGGCCAGGGCAACTGGGGCTCGCAGGATGACCCCAAGTCCTTCGCCGCGATGCGCTACACCGAAGCGAAGCTCACCAAGTACGCCGAGGTGCTGCTCGCGGAGCTGTCGGACGGCACCGTCGACTGGACGCCGAATTTTGACGGCACGCTGGAGGAGCCGGTCATCCTCCCGGCACGGCTGCCGAACCTGCTGTTGAACGGCACCTCGGGCATCGCGGTCGGCATGGCGACTGACATTCCGCCGCACAACCTGCGCGAGGTGGCCGCCGCCGCAGTCCATCTGCTGGAGGATCCGGAAGCCACGACCGCCGCTCTCATGAAGCACGTCAAGGGCCCGGATCTGCCCACGGGAGCCGAGATCATCTCCCCGCGCGCGGATTTCAAGGAGTTCTACGACAAGGGGGTGGGCACCTTCAAGGCGCGCGCCACCTGGGAGGTCGAGGAGGGTAACGCGGTCATCACGGCGTTCCCCTACCAGGTCTCCCCCAGCCGCGTGTTACAGCAGATCGACGAGCAGTGGCGCGCCAAGAAGCTGCCGATGATCGAGAGCTACAACGACGAGTCCGACCATGAGAATCCGACGCGCCTGGTCATCGTGCCGCGCTCCAACCGCATCGACCTCGTGGAGCTCATGAACCACCTGTTCGCGACCACGGACCTGGAGCGCAACTACCGCGTCAATCTCAACATCATCGCGCTCGACGGACGCCCGCGCGTGATGGGCCTGAAGGAGGTGCTGGGCGAGTGGCTTGAGTTCCGCACCACGACCGTCACCCGGCGCCTGCAGCATCGTCTGGAGAAAGTGACGCGCCGGCTGCACATTCTCGACGGCTTCGCTGTCGCGTTCCTGAACCTCGATGAGGTGATCCGCATCATCCGCCGCGAGGATGAGCCGAAGCCGGTGCTGATGAAGCGCTTCAGGCTCTCGGATGAGCAGACCGAGGAGATCCTCAACACACGTCTGCGCCACCTGGCGAAGCTCGAAGAGATGAAGATCCGCGAGGAGCAAAAGACGCTCGCGGCCGAGCGCGGGGAGCTCGAGGCGCTGCTCAAGAGCAAGGCGAAATTGAAGAAGCTCATCGCCACCGAGATTCGCGCCGATGCCGACAAGTACGGCGACGAGCGGCGCACCAAGATCATCGAGCGCGAGGCGGCCCAGGCGATCGATGCGACGACGCTGATCCCCAACGAGCCGGTGACCGTGGTGCTATCCACCGGCGGCTGGGTGCGCTCGGCGAAGGGTCACGACATCGAGCCGGGCGCCCTGTCCTACAAGAGCGGGGACGCGTTCCAGGCGCTCGCCCGCGGACGCAGCCTGCAGCCGGCACTGTTCATCGACAGCACCGGCCGCACCTACACGCTGCCGGCGCACTCGCTGCCCTCCGCCCGCGGACACGGCGAGCCGCTCTCCGGCCGCCTCGATCCTCCGGACGGCGCGAAATTCGCCGGCGTGATGATCGGTGAACCCGAAGACCTGTGGCTGCTCGCAACTGACGCCGGCTACGGTTTCACCGCGCGCCTCAGGGACCTGATCACCGATCGCCGCGCCGGCAAGACGGTGCTGAACGTACCCGAGAACGCGCATGTGCTGGCGCCGGCGCCGGTGCCATCCCCGGACTCCCTCGTCGCGGTGGTCAGCAGCGAAGGCAAGCTGCTCGCCTTCCCGGTGGGGGAGGTGCCCGAGATGCCGCGCGGCAAGGGCAACAAGCTCTACGACATTCCGGGCAAAAAGGCAGCGGCGCGCGTCGAGCTCATGACGGCGGTCGCGGTCGTGCCGCCGAAGGCGAGTCTGGTCCTGTGGTCCGGCGAGCAGCACAAGGTGCTCGAGTGGCGTGACCTGCAGGACTATGTCGGTGAGCGCGCACAGCGCGGCGCGGTGCTGCGGCGCGGCTGGCCGCGCAATATCGACCGGCTGGAAACGCGGCTGCTGCCGCCCAGCGGCTGAGCCGCCGCAAGAGCGGGCACGGTATTCAGGGGTGCCGCAATCCGATTGCTAATAGGAATGATTCGCATTAGCATTTGAACCTGCTCTGGCCGCGGGAACGGTCATGGGAGTGGGAAAGTCATGCCGAACAGGGTTACCCGAAGAGCTCGCGCGCTGATGCTGGCGAGCCTGGCTTGCGCCACGGCGCCGTGCGTCACGGGTGTTGCTGCCGCAGCGGACGATGCGAGGTTCATCGATATCGGTCAGCAACTGGCGCAGGTGCAGGCGCAGTTGCAGCAGCTGGCGCAAGAGAATCGCTCGTTGCGCGAGCACCAGCAGCAGATCGAGCGCCAGCTCGCGCAGCTCACCGGCGCAGCCGCGGCGCTGTCTGCGGCGGTGCCCGCGCCGGCAGACTCATCCGCCCTGCCAGCACCGTCGACCCCCGCGACGCTCTCCGCTTCGCCGCTTGCGCCAGGCCTGAGATTGTGGGGTTACGGCGAGATGTATTACACCGATCCCACGCGCGATGGAAACAAGGCACAGGCCGATCTGGCGCGCGCGGTGTTCGGCCTCGGGTATTCCTTTGATGAGCGCACCGAATTCAACTCCGAATACGAAGTCGAGCACGCGGTCGCCTCGGCGAGCGACGCGGGGGAGTTCGAGGTCGAGCAGTTCTACGTCGACCGCCGCCTGAACGAGGCGGTGAGTGCCCGCGGCGGTCTGTTCCTGATGCCCTTCGGGTTGCTCAACGAGTATCACGAGCCCACGCGCTTCTACGGCGTGCAGCGCAACTTCGTCGAAACCCTGATCATCCCCAGCACCTGGCGCGAGGGGGGCTTCAACCTGCACGGCGACACCCGCGCCGGATTTGGCTGGAACCTCGGGCTGACCACCGGCTTCGATGTGTCGAAGTGGGACTTCGCCCCGGCGCTCCCGCCCTATACGAGCGCGCTCGGGCTTGCCAACAGCGGCGCGGCGCCGCTGCAAGCGACGCACCAGGAGCTGGCGCTGGCAAACGCCCACCACCTGTCGCAATACGCCGCGCTCAGCTACTACGGCGTCCCCGCCTTGCTCCTCGGGGGCGCGATCAGCACCGGCGAGTCGCCTGCGCCGGGCGATCCGCGGGTGACGTTGTGGGAGGCGCACATGCGCTGGACGCCCGCGAAGTTCGACCTGTCCGCGCTCTACGCGCGCGGCTCGATCAGCAACGCCGGGCCCCTGAACGCGGCCCATCCGAACTCTCCGAACCCGTTGCCGTCATCGTTCTATGGATACTTCCTGCAGGGCGCCTACCGGCTGTGGGAGCAGGGCGATTATCGGGCGGCGCCGTTCGTTCGCTGGGAGCGCTACAACCTGGGAGCCAGTTACGCCGGGACCAGCGGGCCGGTGATCCCGGCGGGGCTGGTGGGATTGTGGCCCCGGAGCGAGGATCGGGTCTGGACGCTTGGGGCGAACTTCTACGTCGGCGCGCACCTGGTGCTGAAGGGCGACTACCAGTGGTTCCAGCTCAACCAGGGTTTCAGGCGCTTCGACCTGGGCCTGGGCGTGAGCTTCTGAGCTTCAGCGCTCGGCGAGCACCACTTGCTCGGGCTCTTTGATCAAGTAGCCCTGGACGTATTGCACGCCCACCTGCCACAGCACCGCCATGGTGTTGGCGTCCTCGACCCGCTCCCCGATGGTCTGGATGCTGTGCCGGCGTGCGGCTTCGACCAGCGTGCGCACGCGCAGCTGCAGCTGCGGATCCGCGGCCAGTCCCTGGATGATGGTGCCGTCGATTTTCACGAAATCGAGCGGCAGAGATTCGAGCATGCCGACGCTGTCGCGTCCGGAGCCGAAACCCTCGAGCGCGAAGCGGAAGCGCCGCGCGCGCAGCGCGGTGGCGAGCGCCTTGACCTGCGTCACGTAGCTCGCCGCGCTCTCCTCGGTGATCTGGAAGCACAGCCGCTGCGCCTCGGCGCGGCTCGAGCGCAGGTGATTGTCGAGCCACTCGAGGAAGCTCGCGTCGCGGACGGTTTCCCTCGACAGGCGCACGAACAGACACTCGGGTTTCTTCTGCGCCGCAAACGACAGCGACGCGCCGACGACCCAGCGGTCGATGTTCTTCAGCAGGTCGTTGCGCCCGGCGGCCGCCATGAACTCCGACGGCAGCACTTCCCGGCCCTGCTGGTCGATCATGCGCACCAGCACGTCGAACATGCCCGGACGCTCGCCCTGAAGACTCGCAATCGGCTGCTGCACCAGCCGGAAGCGGTTCTCCATCAGGGCCGTCTTGATGTGCTTGACCCACACCTTGTCATAGGACATGACGCGGCTGTCATTGTCCGCGCGGTCCGACATGATGCTCTGGTTGCCGCCGCGGGCGGCGCCCTTGTCGGCGCACTCGAGCGCATCGGCGATCACCGCGTCGACCTTGGCCTGGCCGGGTGGCACGACCGACAGCCCCAAGGTGCAGGTCACCGACACCGCCTTGTCGCGGATGCGCATCACCTGCTTCTGCATGCGCGTCAGCAGCCGCTCGCCCCAGGCGTTGATGTCGTGCTCGTTGCCCCGCTCGAGCAGCACCAGGAAGCGCACACCGCTGAAGCGCCCGGCCAACTCCTTCGGATGTAACGTGTCCTTCAGCAGCCGCGCGAACTCGACCAGGATGTCCTCGCTCGCCGTGGCACCGACCACGCGCTCCAGATCCGCGAACTTGTCGAGCTTGATCAGCGCGATGCAGCGCATGCCTCCCGGAGCCGGGGTCGCCAGACGCTGCGCGAGCGCTTGAAGCAGCTCGGGCCGCGGCAGCAGAGCCCCGCCCGTCTCAGCCGCCGACGAGTGGCGCTCGAAGGTGAGGCGCTCCTCGCGCGGCCTGGAGGGCACCATCAGGCTCACACACGGCTCCTCCTCGTGCTCCCCGAGCGCGAGCGTCATCTCGATGGGCAGCACGCTGCCATCTCCAAGCAGCGCGTTGGCCCGCAACGGGTGATCCGCCTTCCAGCGTCCCTGCAGGCACGCCGCCAGCGCGCCGCGCAGCGCCGCGTGCGTCGAATCCTCGAACAGGTCCATGACCGGCTCCCCGGCGATGCCGGCTTCGACGCCGAACAGCTCGAGCCAGGCGGGATTCGCGTCGACCACGATTCCCTCCTGCACCTGAATGATCGCGTCGTTGGAGCGGTACAGCACCGTGCCGAGCTGGCTGCGTGCCTCCTGCGCGGATTTCAGCGTGGCATCGAGCGTGCGCCCGGTGCGAAAGACCTGCAGCTCGCGCAGCATCACTGCCTGCAGGCGCTCGGTATTGGCCAGCGTGACGACGTCGCGTGCGCCGAGCGCCATGGCCGCGGCGATGCGGGTCTCGTCCGCGGTCGGCGCCAGCACCAGCACCGGCACGGTGGGCGCGAGCCGGTCGCGCACGCGGATTACGGACCCGAGCTCCTCGTGGCTGTCGGCCACGTGCACCAGCAGTTCGGGGTTGAGCTGCGTGAGCGCGTCACCCAGGTCGCGCAGCGCCGGGATCCAGGTGCAATGGGCCGGATGCCCCGCGCGCCGCAGTATGCTGTTGACGGCTTCGACCGGCTCGCGCGCGAAGCTCAGCACGATGAGCGGAACGGCGTTCTGCTCGGTCAAGTCAGCCTCCACGGGGTGCGCTCGCAATGGCGGTCGATTCTAGCACCGGGACGCCGGCGTTCCGTGTGCGCGAACTCGCGGAACCGGTGGTGAGAGCCGCGGGCGCGCTGGCGGGGGTGGGGCGATGCCGTTATCATACGCGGCCCTTTTGAGCGGCCGCGCATGCCGCAGCCTTCGGAGCGCGAGGGGAAAAATGGCCAGCTACACGACCAGCGAGATCCGCGGGGGCCTGAAAGTCCTGCTCGACGGCGATCCCTACACCGTGATCGAGAACGAGTTCGTCAAGCCGGGCAAGGGCCAGGCGTTCAACCGCATCAAGGTGCGCAACCTCAAGACCGGCCGCACGATCGAGCGCACCTTCAAGTCCGGGGAGTCGCTGGAGGCGGCGGACGTCGTCGATACCGGGATGCAGTATCTCTACCACGACGGTGAGTTCTGGCATTTCATGGTGCCGGAGAGCTTTGAGCAGTACACCGCCGGCAAGTCGGCGGTGGGCGAGAACGCGCAGTGGTTCAAGGACGGCGTGGTCTGCATCGTGACCCTGTGGAACAACGTGCCACTCGTGGTCACGCCGCCACCGCACATCGAGCTGAAGATCGTCGCGACCGACCCGGGTCTGCGGGGCGATACCGCCACCGGTGGCCAGAAGCCCGCCAAGGTCGAGACCGGCGCCGTGGTGCGCGTGCCGCTGTTCATCAACGAGGGCGATGTGATCCGCATCGACACCCGCACCGGCGAATACATCTCGCGCGCCAAGGGATAGGCCTCAGGCGCGCACGGCGCGCGGCGCGTTCCGGGCCCGCCACAGGCCATCGGCTGCGTAGATCAGCAGCGCCACCCAGATCAGCGCGAAGCCCGCGCTGAGGGCGGGCCCGAAGCTCTCTTGATAGAGGAGCACGCCGCACAACAGCTGCAGGCTCGGCGCGATGTACTGCAGCACGCCGACCGTCGAGTAGGGGAGCGCACGAGCCCCGTAGGCGAACAGGAACAGCGGAATCGCCGTGACCAGCCCGCTGCCGATCAACAGCGCGCCGAGGCCGGGACGGGCGAAGTGGAGCGCGCCCGTGCCGGCGGCCTGGCACCAGCCAAGATAAGCCACTGCAAGCGGCAGCAACAGCAGCGTCTCGGTCGCGAGGCCCGGCAGGGCCTCGACACTGATCACCTTGCGCAGCAGGCCGTAGAGCGAAAAGCTCACCGCCAGCGTGCAGGCGATCCACGGCGGACGCCCGGCGAGCACGGTGAGATAGGCCACCGCGATCGCTGCCAGCGCCACCGCGGTCCACTGCGCGCGGTTCAGCCGCTCGTGCAGCACGAACACTCCCAGCACCACGTTCATGAGCGGGTTGATGTAGTAGCCGAGACTGGTGTCGACGATGTGCGCGTGGGTCACGCTCCACACGTACACCAGCCAGTTGCAGCTGATGAGCAGCGCGGTGAGCGTGAGTCGCGCCAGTACCCTCGTGTTGGTCAGCGTAGCGGACAGTGTTGCGAGCTCACCCCGCAGCAGCATCCACCCGCAGATGAACAGGCAGCCCCAGGTCACGCGGTGAGCGATCACCTGAAGCGCCGGCACGCCGCTCAAGGGGTGCAGGTAGACCGGGAACAGTCCCCAGATGGTGAAGGCCGCGGTCGCCGCCGCGAGCCCCCGGGGCGAGAGCCGCGCCGCAGTCATTCGCGCCACGCGCGCCCGGAGCTCTCCCGGATGCTCTGCAGGAACAGGTCCGCAAGCGACTCCAGGCCCCGGGCGTCGGCCTCATCGAAGCGCCCGGGGCGCGGGCTGTCGAGATCGAGTACCCCCAGGAGCGTCCCGCCGGCGATCAGCGGCACGACGATCTCCGAGCGCGACGCCGCATCGCAGGCGATGTGGCCGGGGAACTGATGCACGTCGGGCACGACGAGCGTGCGCCGTTGCGCCGCCGCCGTGCCGCACACCCCGCGGCCTAAGGCAATGCGCACGCACGCCGGCTTGCCCTGGAAGGGGCCGACGATGAGCTCGCCGCCTTTGAGGAAATAGAAGCCCGCCCAGTTCACCTCCGGCAGGGCGTCGAAAATCAGCGCCGCGGCATTGGCCGCGTTGGCTACAGGATCGCTTTCGCCCGCGAGCAGCGCGGCCAGCTCCTGAGCCAGGCGCGCGTAGTCCGCGGGCTTGTCCTGGAAGTCGTAACGGCTGGCGGTGTAGCTCATGCGTGGATCCCGGCTCATGCCCGCGCGGTCGGGAACGCCAGCACCTCGTCGATGTGCGTGGCTCCGGTGGCGAGCATCAGCGTGCGGTCGAAGCCAAGCGCCACACCGGCGCAGTCCGGAAAGCCGCAGGCGAGCGCGGCGAGCAGCCGCTCATCGGGCGGGGAAACCGGCAGGCCGAGCCGCCGCCGCTGCGCGTTGTCGCGCTCGAAGCGTGCGCGCTGTTCGTTCGGCGCGGCCAGTTCGTGAAAGCCATTGGCGAGCTCGATGCC
>Ga0137415_10005651_pt1 | contig 12385 bp, 13 predicted proteins | sample CZODoug3_1_1_16f_FD_183082 | JGI IMG/M metagenome (GOLD analysis project Ga0137415, IMG submission 183082) | Vadose zone soil fungal communities from Angelo Coast Range Reserve, California, USA - CZODoug3_1_1_16fungal (Hybrid Assembly) | ecosystem: Environmental > Terrestrial > Soil > Vadose...
GCGCGGCGGGCAGCTTCACCGCCCCACCGAACGCCATTCGTGACGCGGGCAGCTGCGCGGTTCCGGTGCGGGGACCCCAGGTGGAGAGGTAACCGACGAGGAGGGAACCGAGCACGGTGCCGATCACCATCGCGAGCATTCCCAGCCAGAAGCCCAGGCCCAACGTGATCGCGAGCGCGCCGGTGAAGACACCGGTCATGTTGACCTGAGGGGCGAACCAGACGCTGAACAATCGTCGCGGCGAACCGTAGCGCTGGCTCTCGCGGACGGGGGCGATGCCGTGCGTCTCGACTGAGAAGTCGCCTGCCCCGCTGGGTGTGCGGCCACTGAACGACGGCGCGTTCAGCGCACTTGGCGGAGGGGGCGATGCAACGGCCTTGTTCATGTGATCATTCGATCACGACGACCCGACGCCGGTGTCGCCCACCGCCCCGACGTGCTACGCGCGACGGCGCCTCGGCGCGGAATCTGCGCATTCGCGAGGCACCGAGCGAGGAATTCCACCGTTAGAATGTAAATTCGTTGCGGAATCGCTTGCGAAGGTGCGGCTGATCGGCGATGGTTTACCCACAGCCGCACCGCTGCACGGCCGACTGTTCAGCTCGAACAGCAGCATTTCTCGTCCCGGGGGGACGAAGGAGGTTTCGCCCTGACCGGCACACACACCACCGCCACCGACCACACGACCGAGGACGGGGCCACCCGCGATACCGGGCGCCCGGTCGTCGAGATCGACCACGTCACGAAACGGTTCGAGGACTACGTCGCCGTGGCCGACGCAGACTTCTCGATCGGGTCGGGCGAGTTCTTCTCGATGCTCGGACCGTCGGGCTGCGGCAAGACCACCACCCTGAGAATGATCGCCGGCTTCGAGACGCCGACCGAGGGTGCCATCCGCCTCGAGGGGGTCGACGTGTCGCGGGTCGCGCCGCACAAGCGCAACGTCAACACGGTGTTCCAGCACTACGCACTGTTCCCGCACATGTCGGTGTGGGACAACGTCGCGTACGGCCCACGCAGCATGAAGAAGGAAAAGGGCGAGGTTCGTCGGCGCGTCGACGAGATCCTCGACATCGTCCGCCTCGGCGACTTCGCCAAGCGCAGACCGGCCCAGCTGTCCGGCGGCCAGCAGCAGCGCGTCGCGCTGGCCCGAGCGCTGGTCAACTACCCAAGCGCGTTGCTGCTCGACGAGCCGCTCGGCGCGCTCGATCTCAAGCTGCGCCACGCAATGCAGTTCGAGCTCAAGCGGATCCAGCGCGAGGTCGGCATCACGTTCGTCTACGTGACGCACGACCAGGAGGAAGCGCTGACCATGAGCGACCGCATCGCGGTCATGAACGCGGGCAACGTCGAACAGATCGGCACTCCGACCGAGATCTACGACGCACCGTCGACGGTGTTCGTCGCCAACTTCATCGGCCAGGCCAACCTCTGGGCGGGCACCCAGAACCGGCTCGACGGCGACGTCGCCGAGGTCTCGGTACTCGGCACGACGCTCCGGGCCCGGCCCGGCACCACCCGGATCGAGCCAGGCGGCCAAGCCACCCTGATGGTGCGGCCCGAACGCGTGCGGGTCTCGATCGATGCCCCCACCGGGGACATCGTGTCGGTGAGGGCCACCGTGACCGATCTGACGTTCCAGGGCCCGGTCGTTCGTCTCTCGCTGGCCGCGCCCGACGGCTCGCCGGTGGTCGCGCACGTCGGCCCCGAACAGCAGTTGCCGCTGCTGCGACCCGGCGACGAGGTGTACGTGTGCTGGGCGACGGAGGCGTCGCTGGTCCTGCCCGCCGCCGACATCCCCACCACCGAGGATCTCGAGGAAATGCTGGACGCACCCGACGCGCCATAACGCGAGTCGAATCCCCTCCCCGCGCACGGAATCAGAAAGGCACCCCCCTGCCATGGCCAATCAGATCAACCAAGGGCTCATCTCGCAGTTCGCCATCGCCCGGACCACCCGTCGGCGGTTCCTCGGCGGAAGTGCTGCTGCCGCAGCGGCTCTCGCGCTCGCCGCGTGCGGCTCCAACGGCGGCAGCCCCACCGCGTCGTCCTCCGCTCCTGCCGACGACGGCTCCCCAGCCAGCGGCACACTGCGCGTGTCGAACTGGCCGCTGTACATGGCCGATGGCTTCGTCGCGGCCTTCCAGAAGGCCACCGGCATCACGGTGGATTACAAGGAAGACTTCAACGACAACGAGGAGTGGTTCGCCAAGAACAAGGAACCGTTGTCCCGCAAGCAGGACATCGGTGCCGACCTCGCGGTGCCCACCACGTTCATGGCGAGCCGGCTGCACACCCTCGGCTGGCTCAACGAGATCCGCGAGAGCGGCTGGTCGAACAAGAAGAACCTCAGGCCGGACCTGCTCGAGGCCGACGTCGACCCGGGCCGTAAGTTCAGCGCGCCCTACATGTCCGGCCTCGTCGGGATCGCCTACAACCGGGCGGCCACCGGACGCGACATCAAGACCATCGACGACATGTGGGATCCGAAGTTCAAGGGCAAGGTCAGCATGTTCACCGACGCGCAGGACGGCCTCGGCATGCTGATGATGTCGCAAGGCGGCTCGGTGACCCAGCCAACGACGGAGGCCATCCAGAAGGCCGCCGACCTGGTGAAGGAACAGAAGGACAAGGGGCAGATCAGGAAGTTCACCGGCAACGACTACGCCGACGACCTGGCCGCGGGCAACATCGTCGTCGCACAGGCGTATTCGGGTGACGTGGTGCAGTTGCAGGCCGACAACCCCGACCTGCAGTTCGTTGTTCCGGAGTCCGGCGGTACCACCTTCGTCGACACCATGGTGATCCCGTACACGACCCAGAACCAGAAGGCCGCCGAGGCGTGGATCAACTACATCTACGACCGCCCCAACTACGCCAAGCTGATCGCGCACACCCAGTACGTCCCAGTGCTTTCCGACATGACCGACGAGCTCGACAAGATCGACCCGAAGCTGGGCGCGAACCCATTGATCAACCCGCCGAAGGCGACGCTGGACAAGGTGAAGGGCTGGGCACCGCTAACCGATGAGCAGACCCAGCAGTACAACACGATCTACGCCGCGGTGACGGGTGGCTAGGCGCGGACACGAGGAGCAAATGAGGCACCAGTGGCGGGGGTAGCCAGTAGCAGCCGACAGCGGAGCAAGATCGCGCCGTACCTGATGATCCTGCCCGGGCTGGCGTACCTCGCGGTGTTCTTCGTGGTGCCGTTCTACTCCTTGGCGCGCACCTCGCTGTCATCGTCGGGGGGCTCGGTGTTCATGCCGGAGCTGACCTTTGCGTGGGACTTCGGCAACTACTCCCAGGCGTTCGGGCTCTACCAGGACCAGATCCTGCGGTCGTTCGGCTACGCGTTCGTCGCCACGATCCTGTGCCTGCTGCTGGCGTTCCCGTTGGCCTACGTCATCGCGTTCAAGGCGGGCAGGTACAAGAACCTGCTGCTGGGTCTGGTGATCCTGCCGTTCTTCGTGACGTTCCTGATCCGCACCCTGGCATGGAAGACGATCCTGGCCGACGACGGCTGGGTGGTCGACCTGCTCGGCAGCGTCGGCGCGCTGCCCAGTGAGGGCCGCCTGCTGTCGACGAGCTGGGCGGTCATCGGCGGCCTGACCTACAACTGGATCATCTTCATGATCCTGCCGCTGTACGTCAGCTTGGAGAAGATCGACCCGCGGCTGTTGGAGGCGTCCCGCGACCTCTACTCGCCGAACCGCAGGACGTTCGGGAAAGTCATTCTGCCGCTGGCCCTTCCGGGCGTGCTCGCCGGAAGCATGCTGGTGTTCATTCCCTCGGTCGGCGACTTCATCAACGCCGACTACTTGGGCAGCACCCAGACCACGATGATCGGCAACGTGATCCAGAAACAGTTCCTGGTGGTCAAGGACTACCCCGCCGCGGCCGCGCTGAGCTTGCTGCTGATGGCCCTGATCCTGGTCGGCGTGCTGTTGTACACCAGGGCTCTGGGAACCGAGGATCTCGTATGACGATCCAGGACCGCATCGCCGAGGCCAACGCCCAGATCGGCGAGATCAAGCCCAAGAAGCCATTTCTCGGCGGATTGCGGTTCGGCGACAGTGCGCTGCGGGTGGTCGCCGGCCTGGTGTTGTTCTATCTGTTCCTGCCGATCTTCGTGATCATCCTGTTCTCGTTCAACGATCCGAAGGGCAAGTTCAACTACACCTGGCAGGGCTTCACCCTGAAGAACTGGGCGGACCCGTTCAAGTACCCTGCGCTGACCGAAGCGCTGAAGATGAGCCTCAACATTGCGGCCGTCTCCACCGCCATCGCCGTGGTGCTCGGCACGCTGCTCGCCATTGCCCTGGTGCGCCAACGCTTCCGGGGCAGCAAGGCCGTCGACACGTTCCTGGTGCTGCCGTTGACGGCCCCGGAAGTGGTGATGGGCGCGTCGCTGCTGACGCTGTTCCTCGACTTCGGTTGGGCCAGTGGCTATGTCACGATCCTCATCGCACACATTGCCTTCGAGATAAGCTTCATCGCGATGACGGTGCGGGCCCGAGTGCGTGGCTTCGATTGGACGCTCGAGGATGCGTCGATGGATCTGGGTGCGACGCCGACGCGGACGTTCTTCAAGGTGACGCTGCCGCTCATCGTGCCCGGCATCGTCGCCGCAGCGATGCTGTCGTTCGCGCTGTCGCTCGACGACTTCATCATCACCTACTTCGTCAGCGGCTCCACCGTGACGTATCCGCTGTTCGTCAACGCCGCGGTAAAGGCTGCCGTACCACCGCAGATCAACGTGTTGGCAACGGCGATCCTGCTGATCAGTCTGCTGTTGCTGGCCATAGGAACGCTGTACCGCCGCAAGCGAATCGACAGTTAACTCCGTCTTACGGTGACCGAGACGCGGCCCCGCTCGTCACGGTTGGCGATGGCATGCGCGATGCGGTCCCTGCCGTCGATCCCGAGCAGCTCGATGGGCGCCCCGTCGCCGAGGAAGTTGCGCCACCACGTCTTGGCGTCGGGGGTGGCGACGCCGATGATGATGTCCTCACCGGAGCGTCGGTAGCCGACAACCAGTTCCACGGTCTTGCCCGACCAACGGCCGACGTAGCGGATCTTCGTCAGACCGCGGCCAACGAACCTGCCAAGCACCGGTGCGTCGAGTAGAGCGAGGGCCACCCTGTTGATCATGGGAACAACCGGTGACGTGAACATCGCGCGTTCCATGTGAACCTCCTTGTCATGAACCGACCCCGGCGGGCACCGGCGACGTGCGGGCACCGGCGCGGGCGGCACCGATGCCTGCAGCGACCACGAAACAGATGCCGAAAATGCCTGCAGGGCCGGGGATCTGGTGCAGCACGACGAGACCGACGATCATGGCGAACGCCGGCTCGAGCGCCATCAAGGTGCCGAACGTCGCCGTGGTGAGTCTGCGCAGCGACATCATTTCCAGTGCGAACGGCACGACCGGCAGCAGTATGGCCAGCCCGACGCCGATGATCAGGATGTCGGGCGTCATCTTGGCGAGCACCGACGGCCCGGCGACCAGCGTCGCCACCACCCCGGCGACCGGCATGGACACCGCAAGACCGTTGATGCCGTCGACTCCGTCACCGACATGCTGGGTGAGCAGGATGTAGCCGGCCCAGCACAGCGCCGCGGCCAGTGCGTAGAGCACGCCGATCGGATCGACGGTGCCCGCCCACGGATTGGTCAACAACACCACGCCGACCCCGGCCAGTCCTGGCCAGACGAACCGGTGCCCACCGCGGCCCCTCGCCACCGCAACGCCGAGCGGACCGAGGAACTCAATTGCTGACGCGGTGCCCAGCGGGATGCGGTCGACCGCGGCCATGAACAGCATCGTGACGCTCGCCGTGACGACGCCAAGCATCACGCATGCCATGAACGTGGAGCGGGTGAACGCCGACGGCCGCGGCCGCACGACGACGAGCAGGATCAGGCCTGCCCATGCCAGACGCAACCACGCCGAGCCCTCGGCTCCGATCCGGTCTATCAACCCGATCGACAGGGCAAGGCCGAACTGCACGCACACCATCGACCCGGTCGCCATCAGGACGCCGGTGCGTACGTGGTTCGTGGTCACGTCTGCATTGAACGGCACCGCAACCGTTCACGTCCACGTGATTTATCCGTACATACCGTTCGAGAAACACGAACGGTTGCAGCTGCCCCATGATGTTGACATGAGATCGGTGATGCGGCCTTCTGCATCGTGATCGCGGCACAGGGCTCGGGCAAGTTCGGCCTCGACGCCCTATGGCTTCGACGCGTCCGACCGGTCGCCGCCGGCAACGGCTGACCGGTACCACCAGACCCCCGCTGGCGGGAAGACAAGTGTGCTGGCAGCGGGGACGACGCCGGCTCGTCTGAAGGCAACCCTGGAAGGTGCCCAGGAATTGAGCCGAACGTCAAAGGAAACAGCACCATGCGTACCAAACTGAATTACATCGCTCCGCTGCTCGCGGCTGGAACTGCCGCGCTTGCGATCGCGGCCGCGCCGATCGCTGCGGCCGATCCCGGTCCCGCTATCGCGCAGTCCTGCAGCGGGACCGGTTCCGGAACCGAATGCCAGTCGCCGGGCAACGTCCAGCTCGACGACTCCCCTCCTCCCGTCAGCTACGACCCCTACGGAGGCGACGGATTTCTGATCGGTGGCTACGGCGCATACGGCGATCACGGTGGATTCGGCGGCGGTGGCTTTCACGGCGGCGGCGGAGGCGGTGGACACCGATGACCACGTCGCTCCGCCGATTCGATGATCAGGTGCGGGAGTTCGATGCCCCACCGAGCCTGCCGCAGAACCTTCAAAGGGTGCTGGTCGACCTCATCGAACTGCACCTCCAGGGCAAGCAAGCGCACTGGAATCTGATCGGCACCAACTTCCGGGACCTTCACCTGCAACTCGACGAAATCGTCGACGCCGCACGCGAAGCCAGCGACACGATCGCCGAACGGATGCGTGCCATCAACGCGATTCCCGACGGACGATCCGACACCGTCACGGCGACGACTACGCTGCCGGCCTTCCCGCCGTCCGAGGTCAACACCACCGACGTGGTCGACCTGGTCACCACCCGGATCTACGCCGCAGTCGACACCATCCGCACCGTTCACGACGATGTCGACACCGCCGACCCATCCAGCGCCGACCTGCTGCACACCATCATCGACGTCCTGGAGAAGTCCGCCTGGATGCTCAAGTCGGAGAACCGCAAGGTCTGACGATGACCGGGGGCCCTTCAGGGACGCGGACCGACGGAAAACGTGAACTCGTCGACCCCCTCGACGCCGCCGCTGACCTGGTCGCCGGGCAGCATCGGACCGACGCCTGCGGGCGTGCCGCTGAAGATCATGTCACCGGGCGCTAGGGCTACGGCCTGCGAGATGTAACTGATCATGTCCGGAACGGACCAGATCAAGTCCTTCAAGTCGCCGCGCTGCTTGAGCTCACCGTTCACCTTCAGCCAGATCTCCCCGGCGTCGGGATGCCCGACCTCCTCGACGGGATGGATCGGGCTGCACGGCGCCGACGCATCGAAACCCTTGGCCCAGTCCCACGGCCTGCTCAGTTTCTTCGCCTCGTCCTGGACGTCGCGGCGGGTGAGGTCGACGCCGACGCCGTAACCCCAGACGAGACTCAGCGCTTCGGCCGCCGGGACGTTCACGCCACCGGCCTTCACCGCCACCACCATCTCGATCTCGTGATGAAACTCCGAGGTGAGCGAGGGGTAGGGAATCACACCGGCCGCGTCGACGACGGCATCGGCGGGTTTCATGAAGAAGAACGGCGGCTCGCGATCGGGGTCCTTGCCCATCTCGCGGGCATGGGCCGCATAGTTGCGGCCAACGCAGAACACCCGGCGGATGGGGAAGCGCCCGGCTCCGGTGCTCACCGGAAGCGACGCGACCGCAGGCGGCGAGATCACGTAGTCAGTCACAGTGCGTGTTTCCTCGAGATCGCAGTGTCGTGGGCACGAGCCCCCTCACGAAGCGGCGAGGGCTCCCCTTTCCACGTCATGATCCCGCACCCAGGAATGGTCGAGGCAACCGCACCCAGCCAGCGGCGCAAGGTCAGCAGGGACAGTTCGACCGCGTGCATCGGGTCACGCGGGGCCGGTCGATCCGCGGATCTGCAGGTGCGGTGCGATCAGCTCCACAACGGCGGCGCGGGCCGGCTCCTCGATCCGGCGAAGCAGAGCCTGAGCTGCGCGTCGCCCGACGTCGTAGCTGGCGTTGTCCACGGTGGTCAACGACACATGCCGGATCCCGGCGAGATGGGTGTTGTCGTAGCCGACCAGCGAGAGCTGGTCAGGTACCTTCACGCCGAGTTCGTCAGCAGCCGAAAGCGCACCGACACAGGTGATGTCGTTGACGGCGAACACGGCAGTCGGCGGGTTCGGCACGGCGAGAAGCCGGACCCCGGCACGGTATCCGCCGTCCTCGGTCATGTCGGTGCGTTCGACATGTGGTTCCAGCCCGGCATCGTTCATGACGTCGACGAAAGTCTCGCGGCGGAGCCGGGCCACCTCGCCCGTGGTTCCACTGAGATGCGCGACGCGGCGGTGCCCAAGGCCGAGCAGGTGCTCGAGGGCCAGCCGAGTGCCTGCGATGTCATCGTTGGCGACGACGTCCACGTTCGGCAGATCGATGTCGCGACTGGCCGCGACGACAGTCGGTACCGCGGCGGCGGCGTCTTCGAGCGCCCGCGAGGGTTGAACCGTTCCGACGATCACCAGTCCGTCCACGCGGAATTCGAGGAAGCCCTCGGTCAAGCTGTCCCCCATTGCACGATCCAGGCGGGCGTCGGCGAGGAACATCCGCATGCCGTTGGCATGCAACACCGACGCCAGCCCGTCGAGGCACTCCACGAACCAGGGGTTGCGCAGGTCGTTGAGTAGCACGCCGACGGTGTTCGTCCGTTGTCTGGTCAGGTTGCGCGCGGCGGCGTTCGGTCGGTAACGGAGATCATCGATTGCCGCCAGCACGGCGGCGCGTTTGGGTTCGCTGACGCTCGCCGATCCGCGAAGTACCAGGGACACCAACGATTTCGAGACGCCGGCGCGCTCAGCCACCTGCCTGATGGTGGGTGGGCGGGGAGGTGACACGGTTACCTCCTCGACGGGGCGTGCGCTGATCGATCATCCCAACACCTCTTGACACCGAGGGGAAGTATGCCCGACAGTTGAATCTAATTGGAACGGTCCAATTTGTCCAAACCTAAGGAGACTCACCATGAAGTTCGGGTTGATCGGCACGGGTCGCATCGGCCGTTTCCACGCCGAGACTCTCCTCGACCTCGACCCGGTCGACGGGCTCGTCGTGGCCGACGTCGACCCCGCCCGGGCGCAGGACCTCGCCACGACGTCACCGAGAATCGCGGCCGCCGCCAGCGTCGACGACGTGTTCGCCGCCGGTATCGACGGCGTGGTGATCACCGCAGCGACCAGCGCGCACGCCGATCTCATCCACCGTGCGCTCGATGCGGAGGTGGCGGTGTTCTGCGAGAAGCCGGTCGCGTTCGACGTCGCGGGAACGTTGTCGGTCGTCGAGCATGCAGCCACCGCGTCCGTGCCGGTCCAGATCGGTTTCCAGCGGCGCTTCGACGCCGGATACCGAGCAGCCAAGGCCGCACTCCAGTCCGGGGAACTCGGTTGGTTGCACAGCCTGCGAGCGGTGACCGCGGATCAGACGCCGCCGCCAGCGGAGTACATCCCGACCTCTGGTGGGCTGTTCCGCGACTGCAGCATTCACGACTTCGACATCCTGCTCTGGCTGACCGGACGGCGCATCGTCGAGGTGCACGCCTGGGGCGCGAACAAGGGCGCGGACTTCTTCCGCGACGGCGACGACGTGGACACCGTGGCCGCCGTGCTCCGTTTCGACGACGACACCTTGGCCACCGTGTCGGCGACGCGATACAACGGCGCAGGCCACGACGTCCGGCTCGAGGTCTGCGGATCGAGGGGCGCCCTCTTCGTCGGGCTGGACGACCGCGCCCCGATGCCCACCGCCGAGACAGCGCTGTCCTGGCACCAAGAACCGCCATACACCACCTTCATGGAGCGCTTCCACATCGCCTACATCACCGAACTCACCGCGTTCGTCGACGTCGCCGCCGGTCGCGCACCGAGCCCCTGCACGGCGGCAGATGCGCTGCAGGCGCTGTATGTCGCAGAGGCATGCGACATTTCACGGCGCGAGGGCGTACCGGTTCGGGTCGAGCAGACCGACACGCTCACCGTATAGCGAGTCGACGGCGGCGATCTCCGATGAACACCGTGGCCCCGCTAGGCCGCGACCAAGTTGAGGCGCGTCGAATGCCGGCCGCACACGTTCTTCTACGCCGTCAGCCCCCGCGACGGAAACGGATCGTCGGTGAAGTCGATCTGCGCCGCGGGATTGCTGATGGCCGTGACCGTGCCGGAGCCAAACGCCCCGGCGTGATCGAACAGTGTGGCCGTGCCGACGCCGACGCCGTCGGCCACCCAGTGCGAATCGGCCTGAACGGCGATCCAGTCGCCCAGTGGCAACCGCGCCAGCGCAACGGTCAGGTCGCCGTTGATGTAGCCCACCCCCGCCGAGCCGAGATTGGTGACCAGGCTGGTGCCCTCGGCGGCCATCGCGGCGTTCACGAACGGCGTGTTCGTCGTGCCCGAGACGACGTCGATGGCGCGGTTGACGGTCCGCTTGCGCGAGGTGTTCTGGTGGTCGGCGATCGCGTGCGACCAACCGCCGTCGTCGCTGCCGATGGACATGGGGCGCAAGCCGTCGGTCTCGGGCGGCGGCGTGAAATCCATGCTGGCCGACCATTCTTCGCCCCGCGGTGCGGACGACCGCCGATACTGGACCAAGACTGCCCTGACCACGACGACGCCGTCCTGGGTCAGTTCGCACTCGGAGTTCCGCACCCGCCTGCCGTCGCGCACCAGCCGCGTCGTGGCGGTGGTCTCGACGCCGCGGGCGGCCCTGAACAGGTCGACCGTGAGGCGCGCCGGCATGAAGACGTCGAGCCCATGGGCCTCCTCGAGCACGCGGGCGACCAGGGCGACCAACGCCGGGCCGTTCAGATGGTCCTCACCCCAATGACTTTGCGCGTTCGACGTCGGAAGGAACCGATCAGGTGCGGTCTGGGTGAAGTGTGCCGGGCGCGCGGTCATTCTCGCATCGTCGCATGAGATTGATCGATCGCACTCACTGCGTTCATCGATTGCGGACAATGCCCGGGTGGACACTCGCCGCCTTCAACTCCTCCTCGCGTTGTCCCGGATGGGATCGATGCGGGCGGTCGCCGAGGCGTACCACCTGACGACGTCGACGGTGTCCCAGCAGATCGCGGCTCTGACCAAGGAGACCGGCACGCCGTTGATCGAGCCGGAGGGACGCCGGGTGCGGCTGACGCCTGCCGGGCGCCGCCTCGCCGACCACGCCGTGACGATTCTCGCCGCCGTCGACGCCGCGCGCCTCGACCTGGACCCCGACGCCGATCCCGTTGGGACGCTGCGGGTCGGGGGGTTCGCCACGGGCATCCGGGTCTCGTTGCTGCCCATCCTCGCCGACCTGGCCCACCGCCATCCCGGGGTGGCGGTCGTGATCAGCGAGTACGAGCCCGTGGAGGCGTTCGCGCTCCTCGCCGACGACGACCTCGACCTTGCCCTGACCTACGACTACAACCTGGCGCCTGCGGGACCGGGACCGTCCCTCGAAACCGTTCCGTTGTGGTCCATCCCGTGGGGCCTCGGCGTTCCGAGCGACGAGCCCGACCGGCCCCCGGACGTGTCCGCGTACTGCGACCGCAGCTGGATCGTGAACTCACGCAACACCGCCGATGAGGACGCGGTCCGCACGCTGGGTGCGCTCGCCGGGTTCGCACCGCGCATCGCGCACCAGATCGACAGTCTGGAACTGGTCGAGGACCTAATCCTCGCCGGATACGGAGTGGGGTTGCTGCCGGTCGGCAGGCCCACGGGCCTGGGTGTGAAGGTGGTCCCGCTGTCGGACCCGGCAGTGGTCCTCACCGCATACGCGGCCACCCGGATCGGTCGCTCTACGTGGCCTCCGCTGCGCGCCGTGCTCGACCGGCTGCGCCCACCGCCGGGTCCGTTGCCGCGGCCGGGATGGCCGCGTCCCGCCGCAGGCGAGTGAGGCTGGACGCATCAGGCGACGTCGGTTCGCCGCTCGACACGCTTGCGTGTGTCGGTCGACCACAGGTGGCCGCAACCCGGGCACTGAAGACGCACGATCATGCCCTGGTTGCTCAACAGGTACTGCCAATGCATATCGCAGTTGCGCGCACTCGAGCAGTCGTCGCAGCCTCGGCCGGGCCGGCAACTCGGGCACTGCGGCCAGGCACGCCGCGCGCGGTCGGCGGTCGGGTCAATCGGCAACACGGCTGGCC
>Ga0137415_10005652_pt1 | contig 12384 bp, 8 predicted proteins | sample CZODoug3_1_1_16f_FD_183082 | JGI IMG/M metagenome (GOLD analysis project Ga0137415, IMG submission 183082) | Vadose zone soil fungal communities from Angelo Coast Range Reserve, California, USA - CZODoug3_1_1_16fungal (Hybrid Assembly) | ecosystem: Environmental > Terrestrial > Soil > Vadose...
GCTCGTCGGCGCGCGCGATGTCGCCGGTATGCAGCCAGCCGCCCTTGAAGGTCTCGGCTGTTTGTTCGGCACGTTTCCAGTATTGCTCCATGGCGTGCGGCGCGCGCACGCAGATCTCGCCCGCCTCGCCAGGCTTCACCGCCTCGTTGTCGTCGCCGCGCAGGCTCACCGCGCACGACGCGACGGGAAAGCCGCAGGAGGCGAACAGCTCAGGCTTGCGCGCGTCATGGTCGGCCTTGCTCAGCACGCTCACCGGATAGCATTCGGTCTGGCCGTAGAGCTGGCTGAAGATCGGACCGATGCGCTCCAGCCCCTCGACCAGCCGCGTCGGCGACATCGGCGCGGCGCCGTAGAGCAGCAGTTCGAGCGAGGAGAGGTCGGTCTTGTCGAGTCTGGGATGGTCGAGCATGACGTAGATCATGGTCGGCACCATCAGCGTGAAGTTGATCTTCTCGCGCTCGATGGTGGCGAGGAACCTCTCCGGATCGAAGCCCTTCATCAGATGGATCGTGCCACCCTTCAAGAGGGCCGGCGTCACCTTGGTGCCGGCGACATGGGTGATCGGCGCGGCGGCGAGATAGCGCGGCGTTTCGGGGAGATCGAAGTCGGCCGCGACCGCGCTCACCATCGCCGCCGTCGAATGATGGCGGCGGATCGCCCCCTTCGACTTGCCGGTCGTACCGCCGGTGTAGTTGAGCACGGCGTAATCGTCGGGCGAGGCGAGATCGACCGGCTGGACCTCGCCCACCTTGTCCGCCGCCGCCATCAGGTCACGGCCGAAGCCGGCCTTGCCCATGGTCAGCACGACTTTGAGACGGTCGGCCGCCTTGGCCGCCAACTCGCCGCCGCGCTCGGCATGCGTTCTGGCATCGACGATCAGCGCATCGGCATCGGCATCCTCGATGACCTCGAGATGGTCGCCCAGCGCGCCGAGCGGATGCAGCCAGGTCGTGACCAGGCCCAGACCCGAGGCGGCCACGCCGGCGCACCAGACCTCGGCCGCGTTGGCACTGAGGAAGGCGACGGTCTGGCCCTTCGTCAGGCCTGCCGCCGACAGGACGGCCTGCAGGCGGCCGATCAGCGATCGCGTGGCGCCGTAGCTGAGGCTGCCGCCGTCCCAGACGAACGCCTGCCGCGCGGGAAAGCGCGCCAGCGCGCGCAGGACCATGGTGGTGCCGGTGGGCGCCTGGACGATGTCGTTGTTCATCCAGCGACTGGAGCACAGTCGCCGCGCGGGCGGCAAGGCACTCTAATGGCCGAAGCGGAGATACAGCAGCAACCCCAGGACGGCACAGCCCAGCAGGAAGGAGAGCGCCTTCCAGAACAGCAGCGGATTGCGCTCGATCAGAGGTGGGTTGGTGGCGCTGAGGAAATCCTCGTTGGGCCGGCGCAGGTCGGCCAGGAACTCCGACAGCTCCTCGTAGCGCTTGTTGGGATCGGGATGTACCGCCTTGGCGAGCGCTCCGTCGATCCAGGCGGGAATCTCCCGGTCGGCATCGAGCGCCGGCAGGTAGGTGGCGTTGCGCTGCTGCGTCCGGGTGCGCGCCTTGGCCATTGCCGCGCCATAGGGCAGTCGGCCGGTCAGCATCTGATAAGCGACAACGCCCAGCGAATAGAGATCCGAACGCGGCGTGCCGGCCTCGCCCAGGAAATATTCGGGCGCCATGTACTGCACGGTGCCGGGAAAGGGGTTGTCGGTCGGCGGCCCCGCTTCAGCGACGCCGGCCACCCTGACCGCGCCGAAATCGATGATCTTCACCGTGCCGGTCTTGTCGATCATGACGTTGGCGGGCCTGAGGTCTTGGTGCAGCATTTCCAGGCGATGGAAGGCACGCAGCCCGCGCGCGATCTGCTCGATGATGCCGCGCACCGTCTCCAGCTCGGGCTGGGGATGGTCGATCATCCACTGGCTGAGCGTCTGGCCCTCGACGAATTCCGTGGCGACGTAGAGATAGCCGCGCTTGCGCACCGTCGGGCAGGGCTTCAGGACGTGGGCGCTGTCGATCCGGCGCGCGATCCATTCCTCCATCGCGAACTGCCGGAGATAGGCCCGCTCACCGCGCTGCTCGATCGACGGGATCTTCAGGACGACCAGCTGTTCGCTGTCACCGTCGACGGCCAGGTAAACATGGCTGCGGCTGGAGGCGTGGATCTGGCGCACGATCCGATAGCCGTCGAACTCGGCCCGCGGTTCCAGGAGCGGCGGCAGCGGCAGCTCGGCCGACTGCCCGACCGCCTCGGCCGCCTCGCCATCCGGCAGCTCGTCGACCCGCACGATCTGCACCGTGAGATTGTCGGCGCTGCCCCGCTCGAAAGCCTGCGCCGCGATCGCCCTGGCCGCGGCATCGAGGTCGTCGGGACACTGGCGGAGCGCCGCGAGCACACCTGGCGCGCCGAGGTGCTCGCAGACCCCGTCAGTCGCCTGGAGGAAGACGTCGCCCTTCTCCAGCGGCATCGTGCGGTAGTCGATCTTGACCTCCGCATTCACGCCTAGCGCCCGGCCGAGATAAACCTGTTCGGATGAGAGGACGACGCGGTGATCCTCGGTGAGCTGCTCGAGCTGCCCGCCCGCCAGCCGGTAGATGCGGCTGTCGCCGATATGGAAGAGATGCGCGGTGGCCGATTTCAGGACCAGCGCGCTGAAGGTGCAGACATGGCCGCGGTCGCGGTCCTCGCCGAGATGGCTGCGCCGGGTCTGCGCGTAGAGCCAGGAGTTGGTGGCGTCGATGACGCGCTGGGCCGAGGTCTTCACAGACCAGGCGTCCGAGGTGCAGTAGTAGTCGGTGAGGAAGCCCTTGACCGCCGACTCCGCCGCCTCGCGGCCGACCGCGCTCGTGGAGATCCCATCGGCCAGCGCCACCGCGATCCCCTTCGAGCCGAGCAGCGGCTGGCGGGGGATCATGGCGCCGTGGAAATCCTGGTTGGATTCCTTGCGGCCTTTCTCGGAGTGCTGGCCGATCGAGATTCCGAGCTCAGTCGGCATCCACCAGCACGCGCCTCTTGGACGCCGTCCGCACGTGCGTGGCGTAGAGCGTCAGCCCGGTAAAGGCGAGCCCTCCGACCAGGTTGCCCACCAGCGTCGGAAGCTCGTTCCAGACGATGTAGTCCATCACCGAGAACTTGCCGCCGATCATGAGCGCCGTCGGGAACAGGAACATGTTGACGATGGAATGTTCAAACGTCATGCCGAAGAACAGCATGATCGGCATCCACATGGCGATCACCTTGCCGCTCACCGAGGTGGAGATCATCGCGCCGACCACGCCCATTGACACCATCCAGTTGCACATCGCGCCACGGAGGAAAAGCATCAGCATGCCCCCCGCCCCGTGGGAAGCGTAGCCCAGCGTGCGGTTGACGCCAATGTTGGCCAGCGCAACGCCGACCTTGTCGGGCTCGGTCGTGAAGCCGTAGGTGTAGGTGACCGACATCATGAACGCGACGGTGAGAGCGCCGGCGAAATTGCCGATGAACACCAGGCCCCAGTTGCGCAGCATGCCATCCACGGTGCAGCCGGGGCGCTTGTCGATCAGGGCGAGCGGCGTCAGCACGATCACGCCGGTCAAGAGATCGAAGCCCATCAGGTAGAGCATGCAGAAGCCGACCGGGAACAGGATGGCGCCGATGATCGGATAGCCGGTCTGCACGGTGACCATGACGGCGAACGCCGCGGCCAGCGCCAGGATGGCGCCCGCCATGTAGGCGCGGATCACGGTGTCTCGGGTCGACATGAAGATCTTGGACTCGCCCGCGTCGACCATCTTGGTGACGAATTCCGAGGGGGCCAGATAAGCCATTACGAAGTTCCTTCCTCTTTCCCGTTTGATCGAATGTTGAGAAACACACGGGCCCCCTCGCGCCGGACGGGGTAGCGCCGGACCGAGCCCTTGTCGGCGCCTTGGGCCTCGCCGTCGGCGAGGCCGATCACCCAGTTGTGCAGCGGGCAGGTGACCTGGCGGCCGTGCACGATGCCCTCGCTGAGCGGCCCGCCCTTGTGCGGGCAGCGATTGTCGAGCGCGAACACCTCGTCCTCGGCCGTGCGGAAGACGGCGATCTGGCCGCGCTCCGTCTGCACCACCCGGCAGCCGCGCGCGGGGATGTCGCCCAGCGTGCAGATCTCGACCCAGGGCATGACCATGGCGTTCATTCGGCAGCCCTCAGCGCCAGGTTGGCGACCGGCCGGAACTCGTGCGCGTCCTTGCCTTTGGCGCGCTCCGCCCAGGGATCGTTCTGGGCGAATTTTTGCGAGAAGACGAAGCGGTCATACAAAGCCCGGCGCCGCTCGCCGTCCTGCATGACCTGCTGGCGGATCGTCTCGAGCCCCACGCGTCTGGCCCATTTGTAGATGCGCTCGAGATAGCGGCCCTGCTCGCGATAGAGCTGGGCGAGGGCCGCGATCGCCTCGATCGCCTCCTCCTCGGTGGCGACATGCCCCAAAAGCTCGGTGCCCTTGATGTCGAGGCCCGCGGCACCGGCGAAGTGGATGTCGTAGCCCGACTCCACGCAGACGACGCCTATATCCTTGCACGTCGCCTCGGCGCAATTGCGCGGACAGCCCGACACCGCCATCTTGACCTTGGCCGGCGTCCATGAGCCCCACATGAACTTCTCGAGTTTGACGCCCAGCCCCGTCGAATCCTGCGTGCCGAAGCGGCACCAGTCGGTGCCGACGCAGGTCTTCACCGTGCGCAGGCCCTTGGCATAAGCGTGGCCCGACACCATGCCGGCGGCGCTCAAGTCGGCCCACACTTTGGGCAGGTCCTGCTTCTTCACGCCCAGCATGTCGATGCGCTGGCCGCCGGTCACCTTGACGGTCGGGATGTCGTAGCGCTCGACGATGTCGGCGATTGCCCGCAGCTCCTTGGCGCTGGTCTGGCCGCCCCACATGCGCGGCACCACCGAGAAGGTGCCGTCCTTCTGGATGTTGGCGTGCACGCGCTCGTTGATGAAGCGCGACTGGCTGTCGTCGAGGTATTCGCCGGGCCAGTTGCACAGCAGATAGTAGTTGAGCGCCGGCCGGCACTTGGCACAGCCGCACGAGGTCTTCCACTCGAGCTCCTGCATGAGCTCGGGGATCGACTTCAGCGCCTTGGCGACGATCAGCCGGCGCACCTCGTCATGGCCGAGCTCGGTGCAGCCGCACATCGGCTGGACCGCCGCCGGATTGTAGGTCTCGCCGAGCTGCGCCTTCAGGAGCTGCTCGACCAGGCCGGTGCACGAGCCGCACGAGGCCGAGGCCTTGGTGTGGGCGCGCACTTCGTCGAGCGATTTCAATCCGAGACCTGCGATCGCCCCGGTGATCTTGCCTTTGCAGACCCCGTTGCAACCGCAGATCTCGGCATCGTCGGGCAGGGCAGCGACGGCGGCGGCTGGATCGAGCGGGATGCCGCCGGCGGCGAAGCTCTGGCCGAAGATGAGCCGTTCGCGCATGTCGCCAACGTCGACGCTGCGCTTCAAGAGGTCGAAGAACCACGGCCCGTCGGCCGTATCGCCATACATCACTGCGCCGATCACGCGGTTGTCCTTCAGCACCAGCCGCCGATACTGGCCGCGCGTGGCGTCGCGCAGCACGATCTCCTCACGGTCCTTGGCCTCGGCGAAGTCACCGGCGGAATAGAGGTTGATGCCCGTGACCTTGAGCTTGGTCGCCGTGGCACTCGACCGGAAGTGCGTCTCGCCGTCGCCCGCGAGCTGGGCCGCCGCGACATTCGCCATCTCATAGAGCGGCGCCACCAGGCCGAACACCTGGCCGTCGGCCTCGGCACATTCGCCGAGCGCGAAGATGTCGGGATCGCTGGTGCGCATGGTGGCGTCGACCACGACGCCGCGATTGACGGTCAGCCCGGCCTCCTTGGCGAGCTGCATGTTGGGGCGGATGCCGACCGCCATCACCACCAGGGTCGCGGGCAGCCGCGTGCCGTTGTCGAGCTCGACCACCTCGACCTTGCCCTGGCCCACGATCGCCTTGGTGTTCGCCCGCGTGATCACCTTGATGCCGCGCGCCTCGATCGCGCGCTGCAGCAGATGGCCGGCCGCCGGATCGAGCTGGCGCTCCATCAGGGTCGGCATCAGGTGCAGGACGGTGACGTCCATGCCCTGCTCCTTCAGGCCCGCCGCCGCTTCGAGCCCCAAAAGGCCGCCGCCGATCACCACGGCGTTGCCGCGGCCACCCTGCGCCGCCAGCAGCATGGCCTCGACATCGTCGAGGTCGCGGTAGGTCAGTACGCCCGGCAGGTCGTGGCCGGGCACCGGGAGGATGATCGGGTTGGAGCCCGTGCCGATGATCAGCTTGTCATAGGGAACGGTGACAGTGGGCTCGAGCGGGGTGTGGCCGAGATTGCCGGTGGCCACGAACTCCGCGGTGACCGTGTGCGCCGCGCGATCGATCACCGTCACCCTGGCGCCTTTGTAGAGCGTGACGCCGTGCTTCACGTACCAGCCGTCGCCGTGGATCACGATCTCCTCGAACGACTTCTCGCCCGACAGCACCGGCGACAGCATGATGCGGTCGTAGTTCACCCGCGGCTCGGCGTTGAAGATCGTCACTTCGTAGGCATCGGGAGCGGCCTCGAACAGGCGCTCGAGCGCGCGTCCGGGCGCCATGCCGTTGCCGACGACGACCAGCCTTTGCTTTGCCTCTGATGCCATGTCCGCGTTCGCCCACCAAAAACCACACGACAGCGGGTCCACGTTCCGCGAGGAACTGGAGCCGTACCGGCTTCGTCGCCGTGCTGCCCGTCGTTGGGCGAATCGGTGAAATAGGCCTTCGTTGGCCCGCGGACTCTTCAGCAAAATGCAGGCCAAGCCGGCCGAGGCCCGTTTTTGCTGGATTTCCGGCCGGCTAGGGTTCCGGCACAGGGCCCCGCCTTGCACCAAAACTAGGCATCCGCCGGGGGATGCGCTCTATTCGGGCTCCGCATCCAGGAAGGAGCCGCCATGACGGTCAAGCTCTCCAACCCGCCCACCCTGCCCAAGCGCGGCGGATACTCGCAGATCGCCGAGGTGACCAGCGGCAAGCTGATCCTGATCGCGGGCCAGGTGCCGCACGACGTCCACGATAAGATGGTGGGCGAGGGAAGATTCGAGGCCCAGGTCGAGCAGGTGTTCAAGAACCTCGACGCCGCGCTCAAGGCGGCCGGCGGCAGCATGAAGAACCTGGTGAAGATCGTGAACTACTGCGTGGCCTCCGTGTCGTACGAGGAACGCTTGGTCTACCGTACGGTGCGTGACCGTTACGTCGACGCCGCCAACCCGCCGGTCAGCACGTTCATCTATGTCGTGCGGCTCGCTCAGCCCAACTGGCTGTTCGAGATGGATGCCATGGCGGTGATCGGGAGCTAGGGGGAGCGGCGATGCAATTAGTTTATACTGCCCGACAATTGTCACGGATTGCACACGCCGATAGGCTGAGCGGCACCATTCGCGAGCTCTTCGGCATCCAGCGACCAGCGCGCGCAAGGCTTTGCTTTTCATGAGCTTCTGCGAAAGGGGTGATTGTGGTGGCCCGACCCAAGGGCACTCCTCGGCGCCGCAAGGGCGCAGCGCGCCGGACGGCGCCTCGCAATGGTCGGCTGGCTGCAATCAAGGGCGCAGCCCAAAGCCGTGAAGAGCCCCCGCGGCTGATCGTTGGTATCGGCGCCTCCGCCGGCGGACTGCAGGCATTCACGAAATTCTTCGCCAACATGCCCGCCAAAAGCGGCATGGCGTTCGTGCTCGTCCAGCATCTCGACCCGCAGCATCGAAGCCTGCTTGCCGAACTGCTCCGGTCGTCGACCACCATGAGCGTGGACGAGGCTCGAAACCAGATGCCCCTCGCCGCGAACCACGTCTATGTGATCCCGCCCAACGCCACGTTGGGCGTGAAGGGCGGCAAGCTTCGGGTGACCAGGCCGGCGCCGGCACGTGAGCACCGCCGGCCCGTCGACTCGTTCTTTTCCGCCCTCGCCGAAGACCAGGGCGAACGTGCCGTCTGCATCATTCTATCCGGCGGCGGAAGCGACGGCGCCGCGGGTGTCGGGGCCATCAAGCAGCATGGCGGCCTGACCCTGGCGCAGGCGGAGTTCGATCAACACGCCATGAGCGGCATGCCGTCGAGCGCCACGGCCACGGGATTCGTCGACCATGTCCTCGCCGTGCAGGACATGCCGGCGAAACTGATCGCCTATGCCAAGCACCTGAGGAGCGTCGAGCCGCGCAAGGGGCCAGATGGGACGCGCGAGGACACCGCTCAGCATCTCGGCAGGATCTGCGCTGTCTTACGCACCTCCGTGGGACACGACTTCAGCCGCTACAAGGAAAAGACCTTGGTCCGCCGCGTCCAGCGCCGGATGCAGATCCTGCAGATCGATTCGACGCCAAAGTATCTTTCCCACCTGCGTTCGGACCCCAAGGAATCCGGCCTCCTGCTGCGCGAGCTGCTGATCGGAGTAACCGACTTCTTTCGCGACCCGCCGGCGTTCGATGCCCTCGGCAAGCAAGTCATCCGCAAGCTGCTGCGCGGCACGAGCGCGGCAAGCACCATCAGGGTCTGGGTACCTGCCTGTGCGACGGGCCAGGAAGCCTACTCGATTGCGATCCTGCTCAAGGAGGCGGCGGAAAAGCTCGCGGTCAAGCCGGCCTTTCAGATATTCGCGACCGACATAGACGAAGCGGCAATTGCGACAGCCCGCAAGGCTCGATACCCCAAGTCCGCTCTCGCGAATGTCAGCGCCGCCCGACGTGATCGCTGGTTCTTCGCCGACAGAGAGCAGTTCTGCCCGGTCAAGGACATCCGGGAGATGTGCGTGTTCTCGGCCCATAGCGTCATCAAGGATCCGCCGTTCTCGAAGCTCGATCTGATTTCGTGCCGCAACGTCCTGATCTACCTCGACGGACCGGCGCAGGACCGTGTCCTGCGCACCTTCCACTACGCCTTGCGGCCAGGCGGCTTCCTGATGCTGGGAACGTCGGAGAACGTCACGCGGCACAACAAGCTGTTTGCCGTCACTAACCAGAAGCTTCGCATCTTTCAGCGGCGCGAGGGCCTGTCGCCGGCTGCAATGCCTTCGGCGGGCGCGTTCGCCCATCCCGCCAACGAGGCAGGCAATGCGCCGCCGCCGCGAATGGAAAACGGTGTCGAACGTAGCGTGCAGCGTCTGATGGAGCGGCACGCCCCGGCCTATGTCGTCGTCGATCGCGATCACGACGTCCTTCGATTCTCCGGGTCGACCGAAAAGTACCTCGCTCCGTCGCCCGGCGTCGCAAGCCTCAACCTCTTCGACCTGATCCGCCGAGGGCTTCGCCCGGCAGCCCGCACCGCCCTCGCCAAGGCGATCGCCACCCGCCGGCCAGTCAAGCACGAGGCGCTGGCCATCGAGGTCAACGGCACGCGTCATCTCCTGGACCTTGCCATCGAGCCGGTGCCCGACAGCGACGCCGGTCTCTGCGTCGTGGCCTTCATCGATCGCAGGCCGGACGTGGCCGACAGGCCTTCGCCGGAAGCGAAGTCGCGGCCCATCGCGGCGCTCGAAAAGGAACTGCAGATAACCCGCGAGCGCCTCGAAGCGACGGTCGATCAGCTGGAGACTTCGAACGAGGAAATGAAATCCGCCAACGAGGAGTTCCAGTCGGTCAACGAGGAATTGCAATCGACCAATGAAGAGCTCGAGACTTCCAAGGAAGAATTGCAGTCGATCAACGAAGAGCTCGAGACGGTCAACGCCGAGCTGAACAGCAGGAATGTCGCTCTCCTGCGCCTCAACAGCGACCTCAAGAACCTGCTCGATAGCACCCAGATCGCGACATTGTTCCTCGATCAGCAGCTGCGCATCAGGAGCTTTACGCCGCCGTTGGCCGAAATCCTGCATGTCCGCGACAGCGATCACGGCCGGCCGGTGACGGACATCGCGAGCCGCCTCGCCTACGACGATCTGGCGGCGGACGCGACGCGGGTGATGCGCGATCTGACGGTCATCGAACGCGAGGTGACGACCAAGGACGGCACGACCTTCCTCATGCGCGTGCGCCCCTATCGCACCGTCGACAACGCCATCGACGGTGTCGTGGTGACCTTCGTCGACATAACCGACCGCAAGAGCGCGGACCTTCGCCTCCGCATGATCGATGAGCTCAATCATCGCGTGAAGAACACCTTGGCGACAGTGCTGGCGATCGCCCACCACACGCTCAAGGGCACCGGCAATGCCGATGGCTTGCGGGCATTCGAGGCACGCCTAGTCTCCTTGTCCAAGACGCACAGCCTGCTGGCCCGTCATAGTTGGGAAAGCGTGTCGCTGCGCGACCTGGTCGATCAGGAGCTCGCCCCTTATCGCGTCGACGGAGGTGCCGAGATCATCGTCGAAGGCGCCGACCTTCGCCTCAACCCGAAGGCAACGCTCTCGCTGGGGCTTGCTTTCCATGAAATGGTGACCAACGCCGCGAAATATGGCGCCCTTGCTGGCCGCTCGGGCCGGGTTCGCGTGGCCTGGGAGATCCAACGGACGCTCAAGGCCGGTACGCTTCGGCTCGATTGGGTGGAATCGGGCGGCCCTCCGGTCGCGAAGCCGGAGCGCAGGGGGTTCGGCTCCACCGTGATCGAGCGTGGCCTGGCGACCGACCTCGGCGGCAAGGTCGAGGTCGACTTCGCTGCTGCGGGGCTGGTGTACTCGATCCTGCTGCCATTGACCTCGGTGGAGGTGGCGGAGAAGGCGCCCTGACATGAAACGAGAGCGCCGCCCTGAAAGGCTGCGTGTCCTCGTTGTCGAGGACGAGACGTTGATCGCCCTGCATCTCGAAAGCCTGTTGGAGGAGTTGGGCCATACCGTGGTCGGCATCGCGGCAAGGGTCGATCAGGCGCTGGAACTGGCGGGCCGGGAGGCGGTTGACCTTGCCATCCTGGACGTAAACCTGGACGGGCAGCAGTCGTATCCCGTGGCCGACGCGCTTGCGGCTCACCACGTGCCCTTCATGTTCGCCACGGGCTACGACGCGACGAGACTGCAAGCACCCTACGGCGATAATCTTGTCCTGACCAAGCCCTATACGTCGCGCGACCTGCAGGAGGCGATTGCCGGAATTTTCGTGCCCTCCCCCGGGCGACGGCGACCGGCGGCAAGCTGATCCTACGCTCAGCGCTCATGCTATGCAGTGAAGGATGCCGACCATGGCCAAGTTGCCGTCGCTTAAGTTCCTGACCAGCAGCCCGAACTATGTCGACTATCGCCCGGCGGTCGACGCTTCGGGAGAGCTCGTGGTCTTCGAGCGCACGCCGTTGGGCAGCGATATCACGATACTGACCGCGGTTTTCGATTTCGCCGCCCCGCAGGCCAAGCCATTCTTGTCGTCCGCCGCCGGTGCGGCGTTGCCGCCGTGCCAGACACGGCCCGATTGGTGCTGGCTGAGCGGCGGCCTGCTGTTCAACGGCTCCCAGACCAACAACACGAACGCGGTCACCGTCTGGCATCTGGCGAGCACGTTCAGCGCGCCGACCGAGATCCCCAACACCCTGCAATGCTTCTATCCGACCTGGAGCCTCTCCGGCACGAGCTTCGTCACCGAGAACCACGCCGGCAATCCGGGCGGCAATCAGGGCCCGTGCAATTCCATCTTCGACACCAGCGGCAAGTCGGTCGCACTCAACATCGACGGCAACGACGCCAATCAGACGCCGCTGTTCGGCGGCATGCCGAGCACGAGCGGCCTGGACTTGCCCTACATCGCCTTCGCCGGGCAGCCCGCTATCGTGGACTGGGGCGGCGCGTCCGGCATCACCTACAACGAGGACAAGAACTACATCTTCCTGAACGACCAGACCGACAGCGTGAGCACGCCGATGGAGCCCGGCGCCTCGCAACAGTTGCAGTCCTACGACCTCACGTACCAGGCGCGCGCGCCGGCCTGGTCGCCCGATGGCAAGACCATCGCCTTCGAATCCAATCGCAGCGGCCAGGGCTACGCGATCTATCTCTTCGATATCGCCACGAGCACGGTGACCCAGGTGACCGACCCCGCCCTGGGCGGCCAGCACGCCAAGTTCTTCCCCGACGGCAGCAAGCTCATCCTCACCATCCACCATCCGGACGGCACGCCCAAGACCATGGGCATCGCCTGGGTCGACATCACGAACCTGCTGAACCCCTGACGCGGCCACTGCCCCGCCGCAGGATCAGCCATTCGACTAAAAGGCTGCCCAGCACGGCAGCGAAAGTGAAGGCGAGGACCTCGGGCCGCGCCGACCAAAGGTGGATCACCTGCGCCACCAGCACCACCGCCATCAGCCCCGCGCCGAGCAGGATCAGGAGCCGCGAGCCGCCGGCCTCCTTGCGCAGGCGCCAGTGCGCGGCGAACACCGCGAGATAGAGGACCAGGGCGGCGGCGCCGGCGATGTGGCAGATCGCGGTGAGATCG
>Ga0137415_10005653_pt1 | contig 12381 bp, 4 predicted proteins | sample CZODoug3_1_1_16f_FD_183082 | JGI IMG/M metagenome (GOLD analysis project Ga0137415, IMG submission 183082) | Vadose zone soil fungal communities from Angelo Coast Range Reserve, California, USA - CZODoug3_1_1_16fungal (Hybrid Assembly) | ecosystem: Environmental > Terrestrial > Soil > Vadose...
AGGCCGCGGGTCTTGGTGCCGCCGAGAATGTTTTCGATGGATTGCGTGGCGAGGGAGAGGCCGCGGCTTTGTTCGTGAACGGCGCCGATTTGTTCTTGGAGCTGAAGGATTTGCTCGCGGGTGTTCTTTAGTTCAGCGGCGATGGCGGTTTGGCCTTGCGTGGCGATGTGCGCGGAGCTGGTGACGCCGTCGTGGAGAGCTTTGGTGACGCTTTCGAGGCGCTGCGAAACGCTTTGGCCGATGGACTGGATTTGGCCGGCGCTTTGCGATTGCGTTTGCGCGATGGAGAGGAGGTCGCGGCGGAGCTCGGTAAGTTGGGATTCGAGGGCTGAACTTTTCTTTTGAGATTGGGAGATTTGCGCGGCGAGCCAGAGGATTAGCGCGGCCAAGAGGATGGCGACGATGAGTAAAGCGGAATTCATGGATTACTACTTTACTCGCACGGAAAAGAATTCACCACCGAGGGTGAGAGAAGAAAAAGATTTAACACAGAGAGCAGGGAGGTTGGATCACAGAGTGCACAGAGAAGAAGGCTTGACTACGGTGGATTAGATCTCAGCGAGATGGATGGGGCGCAGCGGTCCTGCGCCCCTACACGGCAAGGAATTACCAGGCTAGTTTCAGTGCGAATTGGAATGTCCGCGGATCAAGGGCCGCCGTTGGCTGTCCGGCGTTGCAGGTGCCGGACGTTGGATCGCAGAGGGGGCTGACGTCGCCCACGTTAAAGCGGTTCAGCATGTTGAAGCCGTCCGCGATCACCTCGAGATTCAGGCGCTCGGTGATGGGAAACTTGCGCGCTACGCGCAGGTCAATTTGGAAAAACCCAGGACGGTTAAAGGCGTTGCGGCCAAGCGTACCGACGCAGCCGGTCGGCGGCGTGGGAATCGCCGGATTGAACGATATGGGACGGAGCGACGAATCCAGACATACCGTCGGAATCGTAAAGTCCACGTTTTTCACGAATGTGGAATCGACCACTGGGAGGCCGGCTGGGACCTTCCCTTTGGGGAATGCGTCGGGCCGGTTCGTGGCGGTCCCGAGATCGAGATTGGTGTCAAAGCCAATCAGGATATTGTAGGGCCGGCCGGAGGCGACCTCAATGATAGGCGCCACGGTGAAGTCGGCAAAGACCTTGCTCCAGAATCCTGAATCGCTTTTGTGATGCGAGCTCAGAAAGACGGCACTGGTAATCCAGCGATGCCGCTGGTCGAAATCTGAGTTGCCGCGCTCGGCGTTGGGGTTGCTGTTGTCCTGGGGGTTCAAGAGCGTGGAGAGGTCGGTGGAGTCATCGATGGTATGGGAATAAGTCCAACCGGAGAGGAGCTCGAAGTTCTGAGCGAAGCGCTTCGTTACCGTCATGGTGAACGCGTGGTAGACGGAATTGCCGGTTGAGGTCTGCGGCGAGACGTCGCTCCACGGAACCGGCACTCCGGGCCCGGTTGGAAACCCTCCCGCTTTGGCGAGACCTTCAAGCGTCGCAAAGCCACCCGGCACGAGCGCTGCAAACGATGGGTTCGGCCCCGACGGCCGGAAGAAATTGAACACCGCGGGAGTTCCAATGGATCCCACAGGTGCGCCTGTGCAATTGCCGGAGCTGAAACCTTCGCCCAGGATTCCCGGCGCCACGATGAAAATGCTTCCCGAAGCTGTTGCCGAAGATGTTGCCACGCACGAATTCTGCGCTGCCGCAGGCACGGGCACGAAGAGAGGACTTGTCCCCGCCGGCACGAGACCAATGGCAATCGCGTTGGCGTCGTTGCCCACCAGCAAGCCCGGATTGGTGACGTTCCTATTGATCGTCCGGTCCAGATGGACGCCGTGGGTGTAGTTGTAGCCGACGCTGATTTTCAGGTCCTTGGTCAATGCCCGCTCGAGGGTAAGATTTGCCTGCTGCGCATAGCCGAATTTGAAATTCTTTTCCACCGGAATGGTGAACGGCAGCAGCGTCAGCGGATACCCGGCGCCAAACGGCGGAGGGGAAGCGGGCGCAGGCGGGAAGGTTAAGAAATTCTGGTTCACGAACAGCGAGTTCGCCTGGAACGCGTTGAAACGCTGCTGAGCGGGCTGGTAGCACATGGAAGGAAAGGCCGCCGAGCAACTGGCCAGCGCCCCGGTCAGCAGCCCCTGAAAAATATTCGCGGCGTTGAGGGCCTGGAAATTCGTATTCACCGAGCAACTTCCCGGCGCTTGCAGCACGCAGGGAGTGCCTCCGGCCGCTAGCAGCAAGGTCGATTGGGCGCCGTCAAACGCGTTGGCGAGGAATCCGAGCGCGAGTGACGGGTTGTCGTAGAAGATTCCGTAGCCGGCGCGGATGACCGTCTTTCCATTGCCCCAGGGGTCCCAAGCGATGCCGACGCGCGGTTGCACGTTCTTGGTGTTCAGCGGAATGCCCTGGATGACGCCGAGCGCCTGTTCAGCCGCGTTATTGATCGAGGTGGCAGGCGAGAAGATGGGCGCCCACTCCACGTCATAGCGAACGCCGTAATTCAGCGTTAGCCTCTTGTTGATCCTCCAACTATCTTGAGCGAAAACTCCCAGCCCCTTGTCGGTCGCAGGCCGGTTGGTGTTTCCGATGCCCTGGAAGTACGTGCTGGGAAGACCGAGGCCATATGCCTGCACGCCGTTAAATGACGGGAGCCCCGGAAAACCGAGCGCACCGGCACCGAGGCCTCCAAACGTGTACACGCCTCCGTAGTTGAGCGTAAAAATCTGCGACGAATTGGTGTTGATCTTTACCAAGTTCACGTCGCCGCCGAACTTGAAGGTGTGCTGCCCCTTCGTCCAGGTCAGGTTGTCGGTCCACTGGAAGCGCCGCTCCACGCGATCTTCCGTTGAGAACGGCTCGCGGCCGAAGAACGCGAAGCCCGTCAAGTTCACTGCCGCAGAGCTTCCTCCGGGCAGATTGGAGAATCCGTAGTGCAACCCGCGCCGCGCGAATTGGAAACGCGCCTCGTTGAAGAGGCCGTTGCGAAAAGCAGTGGTGTGCTGCGCCACGACGGCCAAGTCGCGGGTCTGCTGGTCGGACGTCCGATTTCCGGCATTCTGGCCGAAGTTTTGGTTCTGCGCATTCACCTGAATTCCGGTGATCAGGGAGGGCGAAACGCTGGCCCGAAGGGACGTCGAATTCCTATTGCTCCAAATGTGGTCCAGCTTCAGCGACCACAAGCTCGTCCCTTCCTTCGTCGGGTAGTTTCCCAGCAGCGAAACCAGGCCCTGAAAACCGGCTGGCAGAGCGCACGGCCCTCCACACAGAGCGCGATCCTCGGGAAACGCGTTCAGCGGCGCCGGCAGCGCACGCGTGTTGCCGAGAAGCGCCGTTTGGGACGCCAGAGCGGCGAGACAAAAGTATTGGGGATTGATAGCCAGAAAAGAGGCCTGCGCCTTGGTTACGAGAGCGTTCGTCTGGCCAGGGAAACACACGTTCGGAGCTGGCACGCTTTGGAGGCCGAAATTGTTATCGCCAATGCTGGTGAAGCCAGTCGCTTGCGCGCGGATCGTTTCATACGCAAAGAAGAAGAACGTTTTGTCCCTCTGGATTGGCCCGCCCAGCGTCGCGCCGGCCTGCGCGCGCGTGAACGACTGCTTCACCGGTTTCAGGGTCACCGTGTCAGTCGCCGGGTCGAAGGCGCCTTGCACGGAAAACGGATTCCGCGCCTGGATCGCGGCGTTGCGCAGGAACCCGAATAAATTGCCGTGGAGTTCGTTGGATCCAGACTTTGTCACGATGTTCACTACGCCGCCTGTCGCCCGCCCGTATTCCGGCATGTAGTTGCTGGTGATCACCCGGAATTCCTGCACTGCTTCTTGCGACACGGTGGCCCGCACGCCGCCGACCGACTTGTCCACCGCATCGGCGCCGTCCACGGACACTTCGTTGGACCGACCGCGCTGCCCGCCGAAGTTCAAGCCGCTGGTGGGAGCCGCTCCAATCGAAGGCGTGTCGTCGCGCGCCGCTTGTGAATCAAGCAGCGTGAAGTTGATGTAGTTTCGCCCATTGATCGGCAAATTGTTGATCTGCACTGACGTGACCGTCGCCGAGACGTCCGCCTTCTGCGTTTCCACAAGCGCCGTCTCCTCTACCACGCTGATAGTCTCTATCTGTCCGCGGACACGCAGTTGCGCGTCAAGTTTGGCAGCCTCCCCTACCGTGAGCAGGATCGAAGGGTTCACATACACGTCAAAATTAGCGCCGCCGTCCACCGTCATTTTGTACTGTCCGGGCGGGATCCCAACCAACGTGTATCGTCCGTTGTCCTCGGACACAGCGGTGCGCTCGGCGCCGGTGGCTGTGCTGGTCAACGTGACCTTCGCCCCCTCAACCGCCTTTCCCTGCTGGTCCCGGACCGTTCCTAAAAGCGTTGCGGTGTTGACTCCTTGTGCCGCGCCGGCAACGACACAGCTAAGAACGAGCACGAGTACGACCGCCCACCTACACACACCCATTCCGCGTTGCATGTGTCCTCCTTATTGGACCCCAACGTTTGTTGGAACCGGCAAAGTCTTCCGCTACCCCAAACGGTGGCGGGGCTTCCCGCCACACTCCCCGACGAAATAAATTGGTTACAGGGCTTTTACTGCAATGCACAAATGCTTTCAATCGAAAACTTGGTGGCTCGGACGGGTGAGTAATCCACCGGCGGAGCAGGCCAAGTGAGTGCAGGATGGCGGGAAAGGGGACGGGAGGCAAGCGACAAGGTGCGAAAAGGGCGAGGAGGTACAGGGATGTCGCGGGTTGTCGTGGTTTCAGGCTGAATTTTGGCGCAAATACGACTAGAGGTGGAGGTGGCGCTGGACTAGTTTGCGGAGTTTTTCGCGGTCTTCGTCTCGCATGTGCACGAATTCGACGCCATTGCCTTCGGCGCCGATATTGCGAACCACGGCCGTGAAATGGATTTTGCGCAGGCCGGAGCGGACCTCGAGCTGGATGGAATCGCCAACGTTGAGTTTCTTGGGAGATTCGAGATACGCGCCGCCGAGACTGATGGTCTTGACGCGCGCGAGTCCCGCCTGTGTTCCGTCGATTTGCGCGCGAAGGGGCGATTCGAGAGGCACGCGAGTATAGCGGCGCTGCACAACGAAGCTGGAATTCGAATTGCCGGCTGCGGCGAATGCGGCGCGAGCGCGAGCGGACGTGGGGCGATCCTCGAGCATGGCGAGAGCGTCTTCTGCGGCTGCGCGGAGGCCGGAGGGCTCGGCGTAGGCAAGGCCCTCGCGGCGGCTCGCGAGGGTGCGAAGTAACTCCGCGGCGTCCTGGGCACGCATGCGGCCAAGGGCTTCAATGGCTTTGATGCGGACGAATTGATCGCGAAGAATGTCGTGTCCCCCCGCGGCGATTTCCATGAGCTGCGGCACGGCGGCGGTTTCCCGGGCGAGGCCTATCTGGTCGATCATCATGGGCACAACCAGGGGATGCGCATCCGCGAGCACGGCGGAAAAAACGAAGGCGGCGCTTTGCGCGGATGCGGCGTTGGCGGGACGAGCCAGTTCGCTGACGGCTAGATCCTGGAGGTTCCACTCCCAACTGGCAAGCGCGCGCGCAAAACCGCGGAGGAGGCGGTCGGCATCGGCGGCGGCAAGAAGCTTGATGGCGGCGCTAACGCGCTGGCGGCGCGCTTCGTACAAGCGAGTCTCTAGCAAATTCAGAACCGGCACTCCGATGGTACGCACGAGGCGTGCCATGGCAGGGAGAAACTCTGCGCCATGCGGTTCCGTGAGCAGCAGAGTCAAGCGATCGAGAAGGCGGTCGGGATCGCGATGCAAAAGACGCGGGAGAACGGGATCAAGCGCGCGATTGGCGAGCGAAGCGTCGACCAGGAGGAGCCAGCGGTCCTGCGCGACAAGACGATGCGCGAGAGCGGAAATGTGATCGTGGGCGACATCGTGCGGCGCCTTTTCGAGCGCATCGAGAATGTATTCAAAACCAGCGTAGTCGCCGCGAGTCACGGCGACGCGCCCGAGATTTTCCAGGAAAGCCGCGAGCAGAGCGGCAGTTTCCGGCGTGGTTTCCTTCTCGAGCGCCTTGAGCGCGCCGCGGCTCAGGTCCTCGGGAACCTGATTGGGCCAGAGCGATTCGATGATGGGGGCAAGCTCATTGAGGCCGGCAGCGACGGGGCGCCTGACGGCAGCTTCTGTGCTGTCGATGCGCCGCGCGTAATTCAGCAGGATGTTGCGGGCTTCGCGGCGCGGTGCGTCGGCGCCGGACGTTGCAAGCTGGCCGAGATTTTGCTTGAGCGCGACAATGGGAACGCACCAAACATCCGAGCCGCGCAATACCGCGGATTTTTCGCGAGGCGGAAGCTCAAGCCAGAATTTCTCAATCAGCTTTTCGCGATGCGTGTCGGCGGCCCAGGTGGACGCAAAGGACGATAAGTGTGCAGAGGCGTGGGGACCAGTGTACCCGCCGGCAGTGACGAGCACTTCCGCGAGACGATGGAACGTCGGACGCAGGCCGGGGGGCTTGAGCGTCCCGGCAGAAAATTCCGGGCCTAGAAATTCGAAGATCAAGCTTTCGGATAAGCGTAGAAGATATGGTTGCGGGCGCTCGGCGTCGCGCGGTGGATATTGCGTGACAGCGCTGAGCAGTAAGCGCACCGTTTCACGGCTGGCCTCTTCCATGGCGCCATGGATGGCGCGGGCGGCCTCTTCCGGGGAGATGTTGCGGGCCGCCTCGAGCGGAGGCGTCAGGCGGGCCAATAGGCGCAACGTGGCCTCTAGATCGTCGATTTCCGGGATCTCGATTGGTGATTCGAGGGCTTCGCGCGGCGAGTGGCCACCGTAGGCGACCAGCGCCGCGATTAGGCTGGCCAGCACAGTATCGACCTTGCGCTCAGCCTCCGTGTTTACGGCAATGCCTTCCACGCGATGCTCCCTAAGATTTGCCGGCCACCAGGCCAGCGCTTGTTGCTTTGTAGGTTGCCCTGATTTTAGCAATGATGCCTTGGCAAGTTGGGCTAGCGTGTCCAGTTCGCCTACATGGAATTTGGGAGCGAAAACGAGGTTGTAAATTCCGGCGCGCTGAAGATCCTTGGTGAGAGCGAAGAGATCGCCGCGCACGTCAGGGAGCGGAGCGTCGTTGAGTTTCGGCACGACAAGCCCGCTGCGCTCGACGCGAATTTCGAGGCCGTTCATGTTGGCGGCGACGGAGCGCAGGGACTCGTACGCGCCATCAAGGCTCTGCAGAAGGCGCGGGTGCTGCCGGTCATAGAGACGCGCTGAACGCAGCAGGAAGTGAAGCTCGCGAAGAGAGCGAATGAGGTCGAGCAGCAGCGGCTCGGTTTGTGGCAGGATGGCGAGGGCTTCGGATCTGGCAACTTGAAGCTGCGGACCGAGGTTGGGGCGCGAAGTGCGCCTCTCCTTTTCCACCGGAACTGCGGCGAGTAAGACCAAAGGTCTCCTTGAGTGTCTCAGCGGGCTAACCGACCGAATCTGCCGCCCCGCGGGCAGGGTAAGTCTATCTAATACCAGCACGCTCCCTGCCTCATGCTGGAGACTCCAAGGGCTTTGTTTCTAGCGAGATAGGCTTATAGTACTAGGACCACAAACTGTCGTCCGTTACAAAATGTAACGAAACAGGTAGCGGCATGGGTGCTCTGCGCGGGTAAAGATCCCTACTTCCTTAGAGTTTCGGTGATGGAGGCGGTGCCGCCCTCGGTGGCAGACACCATGCGCTTGGCTGGTCGATAGCCGCTTAGCTTAAGCGTCACGGTATGTGTTCCGGCGGGCATCTCGACACGAGCCGGAGTGACTGAGCCGGTGGAGTTTCCGTCAATGAAGATTTCGGCGCCTGCGGGATCGCTTTCCACCTGCGCCCAGGCGATGTGAATGTGGGAGCGCTCATTGAGCTTGGTATTGAGCTGGGTTTGGACGTTTTCCTTGACTTGCACGCTGCCAACGTAAGGATCGTAACCTTGCATGCGCAGGACGAGATTGTACTGTCCGGCGGCCAGAGGCAGAGTCACCGGAGTTTGACCCGACTGCTTGGCTCCGTTGATGAAAACGTCGGCGCCAGGCGGATCGCTGGTGATGTACAAACCCTTGGCGAGCGATTCGAGAGAGAGTTTCTGGTCCGCGACGATACCTTGCCGCACTTGCAAGGCGGTCTGCACGGGCTGATAGCCATCCTTCCGTACCTCCAGGCTATAGCGGTCGGGCGTGAGATCGTTGAAACTGCAAGGGGTAAGGCACTGGCTGACCACGCGGCCCGACGGCCCGTGCAGCATAGCCGCGGCGCCGATGACATCGGTCACAACGTGAATGGCGCCGTATCCCGGACGGGGAACCGGATGGCCGCCCGCGCCGCCGGAGCTTGCATTTGCGCCAGCAGTAGCCATCGCAGGTGCGTCGTCATACTCGATGTGGTCAATCAGGTGGACGCTTGGAGGCGCATCGCGCAGGAACTTGAGCAGCGCTCCATGCTCTGCCGGGCGCAGTTTGCCGGAAAGCGTCAGCGTGTTGCCAACTCCTTGCACGTTGGCACGAGAACCCAGCCCTTGTTCGGAGATGGCTTCTTCGATGCGGCCTTTGTACTCCGCTGCTTTTGTGCTAAGGACGGACTCGGATTTCCTGGCCGGCGGTTTCTCGAGGTGCGCGGACTTAACGTCCAGCACCGGAGGAGTGGACGGCGCGACGGCGTCTTGCGGTTTTGCATCCGGGGCGGCGGCGTCTGAATTGTCTGACGACGATTCCGTGCCACCGTTACTTGAGGCATCGCCCTCCGTACCGGCCGGATCGGTTGCCGTTGGCGGCGAGCCCGCCTCGCTGGCGGACGAAGCGCCAGGACGACGCTGCTGGCGAACGTCATCGTAGATGGGACGAAGTTTGACAGCGCAGTAGCCAATGACGCCGAGCAGCAGAAGCGCGACGAAAATGGTACCGAACACGCTTTTCTTGGGTTTGGGCTCCGCAACGGGCGGCAAGGCTCCGGTGCGGCGAAGAACGGGCGTCTGACCTGGATTCGCGGCGCGGGCGGACAAGGAGCGAGCGACCGCGGCGGTATCGTCACTATGCACTCCACGCAGCCCCGTGGGACTCATGGCCGTGGTGGCGTTTACGTCGGGGCTCATGACCATCGTGGAGTGAGGATTGCCGGGCGCTGCGCTGAGCGAGCGGTAGTTGCGCAGGTCTTCGAGCATTTCACGGCAGGTCTGATAGCGCGTGTCGGGATCTTTTGCCAGTGCGCGCATGACCACGGCACTGATCCCTGGGTGAATCGAAGGATCCACTTGCTTCGGCGGGACGGGTTCCTCGTTCACGATTTTGTAGATTACGGTGGTGATGTTTTGACCGGGGAAAGGCTTTTCGCCGGTGACCATTTCGTACAGCATGACGCCGAGCGAGAAGATGTCGCTGCGTCCATCGACAGCGCGACCTTTGACTTGCTCGGGCGACATATAGCTGGGCGTGCCCATGACGTGCGCGGTCTGTTGCACGGTGCCAAATTGCAGGATTTTGGCGGTGCCGAAGTCGGTGACCTTGACAGTGTCATCGCCGGTGAGCATCAGGTTCGCGGGCTTAATGTCGCGATGCACGACGTTGCGTTCGTGGGCAAACTGGAGGGCGCTGCAGGCTTGCTCCATGATGCGCAGAACACGCGGCAAAGGAAACGAATGACCGTCGTCGAGGAGCGCCTGCAGGCTGCGGCCTTCGACAAGTTCCATCGTGATGTAGTAGAGGCCGTCTTCCTCTCCGGCGTCGAAAACGACGACAATGTTGGGGTGGGTCAGCAGACCCGCAGCACGCGCTTCTGTCTGAAAGCGTGCGAGAAGCTCGGGGCGGGTGAGGCCGGTGCCTTCGGCGCTGAGTTTGATGGTTTTGACAGCCACGGTGCGCCCGATGACAGGGTCGGTGGCTTTGTAGACGACACCCATTGCGCCGCGACCGAGTTCGCCGACAATTTCGTAACGTCCGGCCTTCGCAAGCGTCGTCATCGGTACGTCAGACATGAAAGGGAAACGCCTTTTCCTTTAACTCTTGTATCCGCAGTACGGTAGCGGCTCCCCACGGGTGCGGCCTGCGCACACGGATACGCCTAATTTGACAGTACGCAGCAAATTTTCTGTAGGTCAACGTGACCAGGGTACTAGTGTTTCGCACTTGCCACCCGTGGCTGGTGGCGGCGAGGTCCGCGGGCCGGCGAATTGGGCTGGCCTGCCTAAAAAGGCCACCGCCACGTTGCGCGCTTGGCCACTAAACGGGGCGCTCAGGGTTGCAGCATGGGCTCGCGGGGCGACATGGTGCGCTCGGGAGCGGGTACGTTGGTCTCGCGCACCGGGCGATCGACTTCGCCGGGCCGGGCGGGGGCTTCCAGGCCATCGGTCAGCAAGTAGCCTTCGAGGGCGATGCCGTTGGTCCACACATTCTCCAGAGCGCCGATGTATTCCACCTGGAGTTCGTAGAGTTTGCGCTGGGCTTCGAGGACGCGCGGATAGGAGGCGAGCATCTGACCATATTTCTCGACGCGAATCGCGTAGGACCTCTTCGCGCGGGGCAGGATGGCGTCGCGGTATTCGACGGCCATCAGCCGCGCATTGGCGTATTGATCGATGGCGGAGGCGGCTCGTTCTCGCAAGGTTAGGCCGATGCGCCGTTTTTCCTCCTGGGCGCGCTCAATATCGGCGCGCGCGGCGGCAACTTCACCCTGGTTGCGATTGAAGATGGGGAGCTGTACGCCAACTTGCGCTATGCCCTCCCAACCCTTCGCGAAAGGCACGCTGCCGAGGAGTTCGTTGTTGTATTCCATTCCGGCGCGAAGCTGAAGATCAGGAACGGGCTCGCGCCTGGCCCGCGCCAGAAGCGCCTGCGCGCGAGTCGTGGTCGCTTCGGCGATGCGCACCGCAGGGCTTTGGCCGGCGATGGTTTCGACAGCCTGCTCTTCGTTCAGGTCCGGCCAATTTTTGTCGAGGTCACCGGCGACGGTGACGAGGGGCATGTCGGGACGGCCAATAACCGCGGTCAGTGACCGCCACTCTTCCCGCAATGTGTTTTCTTGCATGCGCGCGGCCATGCGCATGCGCTGCGCTTCAACTTCGGATTCGAGGACTTCCGATTCGTCGGCTTGGCCGGTGTTCTGCAGACGCGTTTGCGTTTCGGCAGCGTCCTGCGCGATGTTTGCCAAGTCGCGCCGCGCGTCGAGCAATTCCTGCGCAGCGAGAACGCGGAGAAAGGCCATTTTTACGGCGCTGGTGACACGCATGCGCTGCTCTTCGGCTTCGATGACGGCGATCTTGGCTTCGTTGGCGAAAACGTTTCGGCCCAAGCGGAGCTTTCCGGCGGTAACAATGGTTTGCTCGACGAAAAAGCCTTGTTTGCCGCCGCCCACCGAGCCGCCGCGAATTTCGTCGGCGGTGTAACCGACGGTGGGATTGGGATAGAGGCCGGCTTGTTGCCTGCGCGCGTTGGCGGCGCGGATTTCCGCTTCGGCCTGACGCAGCGTGGGATTTGATTCGCCCGCTATTTTTTCAAATTGATCCAGAGTCATCAGCGCGCCCGCGGATTTCTCTTGCGAGCGGCCAAGCCGGGGAAATTCGGCCTGCACCGGATGGATCTCCCCATGATGCTGATGCTCCGTATGTTGCGCGGGCATCTGCATCTCTTGCGCAAGCGTGCCAGTAGCTGGCGTAAAAAGCAGAATCGCGGCAACGAACTTCGTTTGCATTTTCATGTGGTGGGCTCCCCCGCTCTTTTTCTGGCCATGATTTCGTCGTAGTCACGCTCGTTGAGCACGCGAACCAGGGTCATCATGCCCATCATTCCGGCGCTCCAGTTTGCGGGCAGGCCGTAGGTTTCGGGCTTGGCCACGGCCGCGTCCATTCCCATTTCCATGAAGGCATCCTGCGGAAAGCCTTTTACGTTGCCGGCGTCTGGCGCGATCGGCGCGTGGTGAACGTGCTCGACGCCGAGCGTGTTGGCAAGCGTCTGCATTTGGCTGAGCGCCTTGGGATCGGTTTGGTCCGCGGTTTCGATCTGGCGGTCGCGCAGCAGGTCCATCATGCTGTTCATCATGTGGTGCGGCAGGTGGCAATGCAGCATCCACGCACCGGGATACTTGGCGTCGAACTCGATGACGCGAGCTTGTGCGACGCCGACCAGCACAGTGTTCATCGGGCACCAAGTGGATTCGGGTGCGCGGCCGCCCTCGGTTCCGGTGACGACGAACTGGTTGCCGTGGAGATGGATCGGATGATGGTCCATGCCCAGGTTCACGATGCGCAGACGCACGCGGCTGCCGAGGCGAGCCAGCATGGGAGTAATCGCCGGACCGGAAACGCCGTTGAACGTGAGCCAGTTGAATTCCATGGCTGCCGTATTGGGCACGGTGTTGGCGGGGAGCACAGCCCATTCCTGCAGGATGATGCCGAAGTCGTGATCGACCTGCGGATGATG
>Ga0137415_10005654_pt1 | contig 12381 bp, 11 predicted proteins | sample CZODoug3_1_1_16f_FD_183082 | JGI IMG/M metagenome (GOLD analysis project Ga0137415, IMG submission 183082) | Vadose zone soil fungal communities from Angelo Coast Range Reserve, California, USA - CZODoug3_1_1_16fungal (Hybrid Assembly) | ecosystem: Environmental > Terrestrial > Soil > Vadose...
GGCATGGACAGCCCGTACTCCTCGGCAAATTCCATGATCACGCTGGAAGCCTTGACTCCCTCGGCAACCTGATTCATCGACGCGATGATCTCGTCGATCGGCTTGCCCGCGCCGAGCTGCTCGCCGACGTGACGGTTACGGCTGCGCTGGCTGGTGCAGGTGACGATCAGATCGCCGATGCCGGCCAGACCCGCGAACGTGTCCCGGTGTCCGCCCGCCGCCTCGCCGAGCTTGGACATCTCGCGCACCGCGCGGGCCATAACCATCGCACGGGTGTTCTCACCGATACCCATCGAGTAGCCCATCCCGACGGCGATCGCATACACATTCTTCAACGCCCCAGCCATCTCCACACCAACTACGTCGTCGGTGGTGTACGTACGAAATCGCTTGGTGCGGAATAGCTCTGCCAGCCGGGCCGCGAGATGTTGGTCGGGCATCGCCAGCACCGCCGCGGCGGCGTAGCCATCGGCGACCTCGCGGGCGATGTTCGGCCCTGCCAGGATGCCTGCCGGGTGCCCGGGCAGCACCTCGTCGACGATTTGGCTCATCCGGTAGTTGGTGCCCTGCTCGAGACCCTTCACCAGCGACACCACCGGCACCCACGGCCGCAGCTCCCGGGCAAGCTCGGTCAGGACCCCACGGAAGCCGTGCGACGGCACCCCCATCACGATCACGTCGGCACAATTGGCGGCCTCGGAGAAGTTCGTGGTGGCCCGCAGCGTGATGCTCAGCTCGACGTCGTTGCCGAGGTAGCGACTGTTGCGGTGGTTCTGGTTGATGTCCTTGGCGGTCTCCTCCGAGCGCACCCACTGCAAAGTGGGTCCGCGACGGGCGCAGATGGACGCGATGGTGGTGCCCCACGATCCCCCGCCGAGGACGACGACATGAGGTTGACGCTGTGCCGATGTCATACATCGCCATCCTCGTCGACGCGACCGGCGCAGGCTTCCCCCCAACGGGGCACCTTTTGCCCTCCTCCGCTCCACCGGGGGCATGCCAAGGTCAGGCCGCAGCGTGCGAACGAAACAGGTCAGGCGGGGACCGCGGAAAGCAGGTCGTCTGCCTGCCCGGTCACTGAAAGCACGGTCCGCCAGAGATAGCCATTGGTGTCGATCGTCTTCCGCGAGGAGACCGCCATCGGTATCGGTACATAGGTCAACCGGCGCCGCCACGAACCGATGACAGTGTCGGTCTTGCCCGCCATGCCGGCGTGAACGGCTGCATGGCCGAGCCGTAGACAGAAGTTGGCGTCGCGAGCGTTGGCGGGCAGGCTGCGGATCATATAACTGGGATCGATATACTTGAGACTCACTGAAATCCCTTGAACCTGAAGCGCTTTCGGTATCTTATCTCGTAGGAACACACCGATGTCGCCATGACTACGATTCCCCGACGCATCCCACTCCGCCTCCTCCGCCAACAGTCCTTGGCCGGCTCCCTCTGCCACGACGATCACAACATAACCGTCTCGTTCAATGCGCTGCCCGGCTGCGCGGACGATCCCATCGATGCTGAACGCATTTTCTGGGATCAGGCACAAGCCGACCTGGGTATCCGCCAATGTGGCGAAACTGGCGATGAAGCCGGAATCGCGACCCATGAGCTTCACCAGACCGATACCGGACCGATGGCACGACGCCTCGACATATGCCGCGCGCGTCGCCTGCCGTGCCGCCTCCACCGCAGTGTCGAAACCGAAAGACATATCAATGAACGAGATGTCGTTGTCGATTGTCTTCGGTACGCCCACCACGGCGATGTTCAGTTCCCGTCGCCGTATCTCCTCGACGATCGAATGCGCACCGCGTAGTGTTCCATCGCCTCCTATGGTGAACAACAGCTGGATTCCCAGCCGCTCAAGCGTGTCCACCATGTCTTCAACCGGTTGCGGGCCGCGGGACGCGCCCAAGACTGTACCGCCGACTTCGTGGATCTGGCTCACTCTGCGGGTCGTCAATTCGATCGGCGTCAGTGCGCTTTGGTCGACTAGACCAGCGTAACCGAACCGGAATCCGTAAACCCTTGCAATACCGTACTTTTCGTGCAGGCAGAAGACGATGGAGCGGACGACATCATTCAAGCCGGGGCACAGCCCGCCACATGTGACGATCCCGCACCGCAGGGTGCTGGGATCAAAATAGATCTTCTCCTGCGGACCCGCCAGCTCGAAGGCAGGGGGATCGACGCCGGCCCGGAATTGCTCCCGAAGCTCATCGATATCCGCGCGGAACAAGAGCCGTTTCGAGGTATCCATGAACCGGGTCGCACGCAAAGGTGAGGCGATCGTGCACTCGCCCAGGCTGTCGGTTCGGAAATCTGGCGGCAGGGTGTGGCTCACGCGTGGCACCTCGTGACTTCTAGGACAGTCGCCATCCTCGCCGACGCGGCAGACGCAGGCTTCCCCCGAACGAGCACCTTTTGCTCTCCTTCTCGGGGCATGCCAGGAGATACCACCACCAGCGAGGAACGACCCCTTTCTGGCCTGACCATTTGTTAATGTCTGACCCCGATCTGGGATTCGCTGACCATCTACGGCGAGGATCTGCTGAGCCGCTCAAATCAATCTTCGCCGATCAGCGACTCGGTCGCTATCGACCGGCCGCGCCAGTCATGATCGATCACATCCGATTTGACCCACTAGTGCCATGCGGTCCTAGCCGTCAGCTCGGCCTCGACTGGTGTGCCCTGGGAGCCGATGTCGAGTTCTGGACTTACCAGCAATCGCCGTTCCTCAACAAGCTCGCGGTCAACCATGTCCTCACCCCGCTCGTCGACGGCGAGCGCGGGATGCAGTGGATCGCCGATCGGTTCAACGGATTGCCCACGACGCCCAACTGTGAGCAGTTCTGAAGATGGTGCGGCGGTGAGTTATTGGCCCACGGCGGCGTCGCCGACGACGATGGCGTCGCGCTCGTCCGATTCGGCCAATGCGTCGGCGTAGCCGTGCACGTGCCTGGGCATCCGCCGGCCGGCAGCCGCGGTGTCGCGATCGCGGATCGCGGTCGTGATCCCCCGGTGTGCCTTGGTCGTAACCTCGCGAACTGCGGTGTCAACGAAGGCTTCGTCCTCAGTGCCGGCATAGATCGCCTGTGATAGCGCGATCATGACGCCTGTTAGCAGCTCGTTGTGACTGGCCAACGCAACACCCACATGCCAGTCCAGGTTGGCCTGCAGGAACTGCTCGAGGTCGGCTTCCGGGTCGGCGAGCGCCTCGTTGGCCCGGTCCAGTTCGGCGAGGTCTTCGTCGGTGCGGTTGCGGGCGGCAAGCTCGGCACAGAACGGTTCCAGGGCCTCTCGCGTCTCCATCAGGTCGACCAGTTTGATATGTCTACCGCGGATGAGCATGGTCACGGAGCTGGCCATCGACTTGGTGGTGGGCCTCTGAACGAATGCGCCGCCGGCACGCCCCGCTTTGACCCGAACGAGGTTTTGCACCTCGAGGATTCGCAGCGCTTCGCGCACTGTTGCTCGGCTCATCTGCGTTTGTTTGACCAGCTCGCGCTCGGCCGGCAGCGGAGCACCCTCGGCAAGTTCGCCGTTGAGAATCCGTTCGCGCAGCTCGCCGGCGAGCACGTCGGACGCCTTGGGGACGTCGACGGGACTCAACCTGATGTCGGATCGCGAGGGTGTGGTCATGGCGCCTGCTGCTTCCATCTCATACCCCTTGTAGATTATGGTCAGACCTAAGATACCATTTTTTCGGTCTGCCGATCGTGTAGCAGGAGGAACGCTGATGCATTGGGAGCTTTCCGACGAGCAGGAGCTGTTCACCATCTCGCTGCGCGAGTGGTTGCACGAACGTGCCGGCTCATCTGCGGTCCGCAACTGGTTGGATACCGGCGATCCCGCCGGCTTCGAGCGGCTCTTTGTCGGCGAGGGCTGGGCCGGGGTCGGCTTCGACGAGGACCTCGGCGGCCAGGGCGGCGGCCTGCTCGAACTCGCGCTTACTGCCCGGGAACTGGGGCGCTCGGCGGCTCCGTCGGCCGGCTGGCTACAGTCGGCGATCGTCGTCCCGGCGCTGGTCGACGAGCCGAAGCTGATTCGCGCTGCAGCGGAGTCCGGGGAAGTGACCGCGCTCGCGGTCCGGGCGGACCGCATCCCAGCCGCGGTGCCTTCGGTGAAGAACTCCGCCGACCGACTGAGCGGACGGATCCCGTGTGTGCTCGGCGCAGCTCGGGCGCAGCGATTGCTGGTGCCCGTCCACCACGTCGACGCGACGTCGCTTTGGCTGGTGGACAGCGCGGCCGGGGGTGTGGGGGTTAACCCCCGGCCGCTGCTGGACCGTTCGCGCGACGTCGCCGATATCAGCCTGGATGACGTCCCGGCCCGCCGACTCCACATCGATGCCACCGCAGCGCTCGGAGAAATCGCCACCAGGGCAGCGGTTCTGGTCGCCGCCGATGCACTCGGCGCATCTGAACGGATGCTGCAGCTCGCGGTCGACTACAGCAAGCAGCGCCAACAGTTCGGCCAACCGATCGGCTCGTTCCAGGCAGTCAAACACGCTGCTGCACAGATGCTGGTCACCGTGGAGTCGTCGTTGTCCATCGTCTGCTACGCCGCGCAATCGGCTGAAGAAGGTTTGGCTGAACGCGCGACCCATGCAGCCGTAGCCAAGGCGCAGGTGACCGGCGGCGGCGCCGACCTCGCAGACAGCGCGCTCACCTTGCACGGCGCCATCGGCTACACGTGGGAGCACGACCTGCACCTGTTCTACAAGCGGGCCAAGCTCGACCGCGTGCTGTTCGGCACGCCGGCAGCCTGGAACGAGCGCATCGCAGCCGCTCTGCCACTGGTTCCCGTCAGCACGTGACACCGCGCCGACGACCGTGGGAACGCGGGCTTTCCTTTTGGTCTGTCCATTAGTATAATTCAAGCAAAACCTGGAGTTCCCAGGCGGTTCGTCGAGCGGAGAGCGTTGTGGACTTCGAGTTGAGCGAGGATCAGCGGACGATTCGCGCCGCGGTCGCTGAACTGGCAGGCAAGTTCGACGACCACTACTGGATGACCAAGGATCTGCGCCACGAGTTTCCGACGGAGTTCTACGACACGTTCGCGGAGGGCGGCTGGCTCGGCATCACCACGCCGGAGGAATACGGAGGCCACGGGTTCGGCATCACCGAGGCCTCGATCCTGCTGGAGGAAGTTGCGGCCAGCGGCGGTGGGATGAACGCTGCCAGCTCGATGCACCTGTCGATATTTGGCATGCATCCGGTGATCGTGCACGGGTCCGAAGAACTCAAGTCCCGCACACTGCCCCGCATCGTGACCGGTGACCTGCACGTCTGCTTCGGCGTCACCGAACCCGGCGCCGGATTGGACACCACCAAGATCACCACCTTCGCCCGCCGCGAGGGCGATCGCTACATCGTCAATGGCCGCAAGGTGTGGATCTCCAAGGCGGTGGAATCGGAGAAGATTCTGCTGCTGACCCGCACCACGAAGTTCGAGGACGTCGCCCGCAAGACCGATGGGCTCACCCTGTTCCTGACCGACCTGGATCGCAGCAAGGTCGACATCAAGCCCATCGCCAAGATGGGCCGAAACGCGGTCACCTCCAATGAACTGTTCATCGACGGTCTGGAGATCCCCGTCGAGGACCGCGTCGGCGAGGAAGGCGAGGGTTTTCGCTACATTCTCGACGGCCTGAACCCCGAGCGCTGCCTCGTCGCCGCCGAGGCGCTGGGCATAGGGCGCGCCGCGTTGCGTACGGCGGTGCGCTACGGCAACGAGCGTGAGGTGTTCGGCCGGCCGATCGGAATGAACCAGGGACTGCAGTTTCCATTGGCGGACTCGTTGGCCCGCCTGGACGCCGCTGAGCTGGTGCTGCGCAAGGCAACCTGGCTCTACGACAACGGCAAACCCTGCGCGCGCGAAGCCAATACGGCCAAGTACCTGTGTGCCGACGCCGGGTTTGACGCCGCCGACCGTGCATTGCAAACCCACGGCGGTATGGGGTATTCGGAGGAGTACCACGTGGCCCGATACTTCCGTGAGGCCAGGCTGATGCGCATCGCCCCGATCAGCCAGGAAATGGTGCTCAACTACCTGGGGCAGCACGTCCTAGGTCTGCCGAGGAGCTACTGATGACCCAGGACCGCGACGTCTTCCGGCTCGACGGCCGCTCAGCGCTGGTGACCGGTGCGGGCGGCGGCGTCGGCGAGGCGATCGCCCGCGCCCTCTCCGCAGCGGGGGCCGCTGTGCTGGTGACTGATATCGACAAGGACGCCGCGGTGGCAACCGCGGAATCCATCACCGCCGCCGGCGGTACCGCGCAGCCGTTCGTCCTCGATGTGCGCGACTCGGCGGCGGCGACCGAAGCCACCGCCGCGGCGGCGGAACTGGGCGGCGGCGCACTGCACATACTGGTCAACAATGCCGGCGCCATCGCGCCGGCCATGTTTGCGGATATGTCGGAGGAGAACTTCCGCCGCGTCGTCGACATCCACCTCGTGGGCAGCTTTGTGTGCAGCCAGGCGGCGCTGGCACACCTGCCGACCGACGGCACCGGACGCATCATCAACGTCACCTCCGCGGCAGGGCTCACCGGGACCATCGGCCAGGCCAACTACGGGGCCGCCAAGGCCGGCATCATCGGCCTGACGAAGTCGCTGGCCCGCGAGCTGGCGCGCAAATCCATCACCGTCAACGCCGTCGCGCCGCTGGCTGCCACGGCGATGACCGAGAACATCCGCAGCAATGAAAAGCTGGCCGCCAAGACCCTGGCCCGAATCCCGTTGGGACGCTGGGCCTTCCCGGACGAGATCGCACCGACGTTTGTCTTCTTGGCCTCGGACGCCGCGTCCTACATCACCGGACAGGTGCTGCCGGTCGACGGCGGGACGGTAATCTGATGAGGCACATCGTGACCGGACCGTTCGCCTCGACAGGCCGCGAAGTGTACATCGCCGAGGCCGTTCGCACCCCGACCGGCAAATCACACCCCGAGCGGGGGTGGTACCGCGACATCCATCCCAACGCGATGCTGGCCGCCTGTTACAGCGAGCTGATCGCGCGCAGCGGGATCGAGCCCGCAGCGGTCGAAGATCTGGTGATCGGCTGCACCGCCCCGTTCGGTGAACAGTCACGCAATATCGCCCGCAATGCCTGGCTGCAGGCGGGGTATCCGCCCGAGGTACCGGCCACCACGCTGGACCGGCGCTGTGGCTCGGCACAGACCGCGGTGGAAATGGGTGCGGCATTGGTGGCCTCGGGCACTCACGACGTCGTGATCGCCGGCGGCGTGGAGCACATGGGCCACGTCCCTATCGACTCTCCAGGCAAGATCGCCGAACTGTACGGCGATCCCTGGCCCGCCGAGCTGCGCGACCGCTACGGCTTCGTGCATCAGGGCGAAAGCGCCGAGCTGATCGCCGACCGCTGGCAGCTGGGCCGCGAGGAGATGGATGCCTTCGCCGCGCGGTCGCACCACAACGCCGCCAAGGCCATCGCCGATGGCCGGTTCGACGCCGAGATAGTGCCATTGACGCTCGACGGCCAGATCCGCCACGCCGATCAATGCGTGCGCCCGGAGACCACCGTGGAGACCCTGGCCAACCTCAAGCCTGCGTTCCGTAAAGAGGACGGCCGAATCACCGCCGGGTCGTCCTCGCCGATCAGCGATGGAGCCGCCGCGGTGCTGCTGTGCTCCGGGGACGCCGTCCGCCGGCTCGGATTACGAGTCCGCGCCCGAGTCGTCGACCAGACCACCGTCGGTGTCGACCCGATCATCATGCTGACCGGGCCGATCCCTGCGACCCAAAAGTTGTTGCAGCGCAACAACCTCACCATCGACGACATCGACCTATTCGAGGTCAATGAGGCGTTCTCCTCGGTGGTGCTGGCCTGGCAGCGCGAGCTGAATCCCGACGTCGACCGTGTGAACGTCAACGGCGGTGCCATCGCGCTGGGCCACGCCGTCGGGGCCACCGGTGCCAGGCTGATCGCCACGCTGGTCGCCGAGCTCGAACGCCGCGAGGCCGATCTTGGACTGGTAACCATGTGCTGCGGGGGCGGATTGGGGACCGGCACACTCATCCAGCGGGTGCCGACGTGATCGACTTCGGCACGTTTTTAGCGCGCGGTGACGGCGTCTGGTGGGGCCAGGCGGCCGCCGAACCACGTCCACTGGTCGACGCGCTGATCGCGCAGAGCGCCCGGATCGGACCCATCCGGACGTTCACCGGGCTCAGCTGGAACGACCAGCTCGCCGTCACCATGCCCGCTCGAATGTCGATGGTGTCCTACGGTGGGCTCGGCGAACTGCGCGAGCTGAGCCGGTCCGGCCGCCTCGAAGTCATTCCGTGCCACTACTCGGCGTTGCCCCGGATGTTCGCCGAGCGCCGGCTGCCGTGCGACGTCGGCCTGGTGCAGGTTTCGCCGCCCGACGAGAACGGGCGGTGCTCGCTGGGCATCGGCGTCGACTACGTCGCCGATGCGATACGGCACACGCCGGTGCTCATCGCCGAGATCAACCAACGAATGCCGGTCACGGTGGGCAGCCCGCGGATTCCGCTCGACCGATTCGCGGCAACCATCAGCACCGACCGGCCACTACCCGAAGATCCCACCCGCGCACCGGGGTCCACCGAGCAGCGCATCGCTGCCCACATCGCCGAACTCGTCGACGACGGTGACACGGTGCAGTTGGGAGTCGGCTCGCTGGGCGCCGCGGTGCTCGACGCGCTCGCCGAACAGCAAGATTTGGGATTTCACACGGGCATGGTCACCGACGGTCTGCTCCGGCTGGTCGACAAAGGTGTCGCGACCGGCGCCCGCAAGGAGATCGACCCCGGGCTGATCGTCGCCGGCACCGCGCTGGGTTCGGCCGAGCTGTACAACCGGGTCGCCGAGCTGCCTGCGAGATTCCTGCCGACCAGTTACACCCATAGCCCGCAAGTACTTTCGCAGCTACGCTCATTGGTGTCGGTGAACTTCGCGGTCGAGGTCGACCTGAGCGGACAGGTGGGCGCCGAGGTCAGCCGCGGCGTGTATGTCGGCGCGGTCGGCGGGCAGGTCGACTTCGCCCGGGCAGCCGCGCTCACCGGAAAGCGGTCAATCTTCGCCCTGCGCGCCACATCGGGCGGTCAGTCCACGATCAAAACCGCACTCGACGGCGGGGTGGTGACCACGTCGCGATCGGACGTCGATGCCGTCGTCACCGAATACGGCGTCGCGCACCTGCGCGGATGCAGCATCGGGGAGCGAGCCAAACGGATGGCCGCGATCGCCGCCCCGCAGTTTCGGGACCAACTCGAGCAGGAAAGGACCCGCTTGTGAACTTGCCGACACACGTCGAGATCCGTGAAGTCGGGCCGCGCGACGGATTTCAGAACGAACCCGAAACCATCGCCACCGCCGACAAGATCGACCTGATCAACCGACTGGCCCGTACCGGCCTGAAGCGGATTGAGGTCGCCAGTTTTGTCCGACCCGACGTGATCCCCCAGCTTTCCGACGGCGTCGAGGTGTTGCGCGGAATCGACGTGCCCGACGGCATCTCGCTGATGGTGCTCGTACCCAACAGCAAGGGACTCGACAACGCGCTGCGGGTGCGCGAGACCTTTTGCGAGGTCGCGATCTTCGTCAGCGCATCGGAAACCCACAACAAGCGCAACGTGAATCGGACCATCGCGGAGTCCATGGCCGACAACGAGATCATCGCGAAACGCATTGTCGCGGAAGACCTGCGCTGCGCCGCCGTCATCGCCACCTCGTACGGCTGTCCGTTCGAGGGCAGAGTGTCGATGAACCGGGTGCTCGATATCGCCGAGCAGTTCGCAGCGGCGGGCGCCACCGAGGTCGGGTTCGGCGACACCACGGGCATGGCCAACCCCGCCTATGTCGACGAGTTCTTCACCGCCGCCATCGAGCGGCTGCGCGGGGTCGAGGTCACCGCGCACTTCCATAACACCCGCGGCCAGGGACTGGCCAACGCATACGCCGCGCTTCGAGCCGGATGCACCAGCTTCGAGTCCAGTTTCGGCGAACTCGGCGGCTGCCCCGTGCCCGCCGGCTCCACCGGAAACATCTCCTCGGAGGATCTGATCAGCATGTTCGAGGAGATGGGCGTGTCCACCGGGGTGTCGCTGCCTGCGATCATCGACGCCGCCCGCGCGGCGCAGAGCGTCCTTGGCCGCAAACTGACCAGCCACTCCATAATCGCGGGCCCGATCGACTGGAAGCCGAACCCAGACGCCCCGTCCTGCCGCTAAACCATCCCACCACTCATCTTAAAGGAGAGAACATATGAGCAACCGCGTCGCATTCGTCACCGGCGGAGCCCAAGGCATCGGCCAGGGCATCTCGGAAACCCTTGGCGCCAACGGGTTCCGGGTTGCCGTCGCAGACCTCAACCTGGACGCGGCGGAAGCCACCGCGAAGCGCATTACCGACGCCGGCGGCGAAGCCGTCGCCGTCCACGTCGATGTGACCGACACCGAGTCTGTGCGCGGTGCGGTCAAGACCGTCGCCGCCGAACTGGGCGAGATCGAGATCCTGGTCAACAACGCCGGCTGGGACGACTTCATGCCGTTCCTGAAAACCTCAGAAGACTTCTGGGACAAGATTCTTGACATCAACTTCAAGGGCGCACTTCGCGTCATCCACGCCGTCGTGCCCGGCATGGTGGAGCGCGGATTCGGACGGGTGATCAACATCGGTTCGGATGCCGGCCGCGTCGGCTCGTCGCTGGAATCGGTCTACTCAGGCGCCAAGGGCGGAATCATCGCGTTCACCAAGACCCTCGCCCGCGAGGTGGCGACCAAGGGTGTCACCGCCAATACCGTCTGCCCCGGCCCCACCGACACCCCAGCGCTGCGCAAGTTCGCCGACAGTTCCGGAGAGGACGCCGACAAGGTGATCGGCGGGATGACCCGCTCGGTGCCGATGAAGCGCCTGGCCCAGCCGTCGGACATCGCCGCCGCCGTCGCCTTCTTCGCGTCCGATGCCGCGGAGTACATCACTGGGCAGACGCTATCCGTCAGTGGCGGACTCACGATGGCCTGAGTCAATCACCTTCATTACTAAAGGAGATCTCCGTGGCACAACCACAACGCCGTGAAGCTGTGACGTGGAACCGGGACGGGGCCATCGTCGAGATCGTTCTGGACAGGCCACCGGCCAACGCGCTGGGGCTCGAGATCCTCGAGGGCCTGCATGCGGCGATGGACTACGCCGAGGCGGCCGGCGCCAAGGTGATCATCGTGACGTCCGCGGTGAACGGCTTTTTCGCCGCCGGCGCCGACATCAAACACATGTCGGCGGTCGACACGGCGTCGTTCCGGGAGTACGGAGACGCATTGCGCGGCGCGGTGGAACGCCTTGCTGCCCTGCCCATGGTCTCCGTGGCCGCCATCGAGGGGCTCGCGCTGGGCGGCGGTCTCGAGTTGGCGATGGCGTGCACGCTGCGTGTCGCCGCCGCCGGGGCGCGGCTCGGTCTTCCCGAGGTCAAACTCGGCCTGATCCCCGGCGGTGGAGGTACCCAGCGCCTGCCCCGACTCGTCGGGCGCGGTCGCGCATTGGACCTCATGCTCACCGGGCGTCAGGTTGAGGCCGACGAGGCATTCTGGATTGGGCTGGTCGACCGCTTCGCAGAGCCGGGCGACACCGCACGTGCCGGCGCCTGGCAACTGGCCCATGAGTTGGCCGCGCCGTCGACACCCGCCCAACTGGCCGTGGTGCGCACCGTCGATGCCGCCTACGACCGACCGATCGATGAAGGACTGCGCTACGAGGTCGAACAGATCCAGGAGCTGTTCGAGCGAGGCGAGGCGGTCGAGGGGCTCCAGGCGTTCATCGACAAGCGTGCTCCCCAATTCGACTAATCAGTCGGCGGTCAACCGCAAATCGAACGATCGGAGTTAGTTTCATGATTGATCTCGAACGACGTTATGAGACATTGCTTCTCGAGTCCCCCGCCGATGGTGTGGTCCAAGTGACGCTGAACCGGCCCGATCGACTCAACGCGATGACGGTGCTGATGTTCGACGAGTTGGAAACCGTCGCACGAGCGGTCGGCGACGACCGCGACATCCGGGTAGTGATTCTGACCGGTGCGGGCAAGGCGTTCTGCGCAGGTTACGACCTGGACGAAGCCGAAGAGCTGCCGACACTGTCGGCGCTGGGGATGCTGGACCGCCAGGAACGTGCCGCCCGCGCGCTCAGTGCCGTGCGCGGGGTCCCGGTTCCGGTGATCGCCGCGGTCAACGGTGCCGCCGCGGGCGGCGGCATGTCGCTGACGCTGATGGCCGATATCCGGCTGGGATCGCCGGCGGCGAAGTTCAACGCCGCGTTCGTCCGGATCGGGCTGTCCGCCGGCGACCTGGGTGCGTCCTGGTTGCTGCCCCGGCTGATCGGACCGTCCGCCGCTGCCGAAAT
>Ga0137415_10005655_pt1 | contig 12377 bp, 10 predicted proteins | sample CZODoug3_1_1_16f_FD_183082 | JGI IMG/M metagenome (GOLD analysis project Ga0137415, IMG submission 183082) | Vadose zone soil fungal communities from Angelo Coast Range Reserve, California, USA - CZODoug3_1_1_16fungal (Hybrid Assembly) | ecosystem: Environmental > Terrestrial > Soil > Vadose...
CATTCCGCCGGCGTAATCGTGCCCTCGACCTCGCCAAAGCCGACGCGATAGCCGTCGCCCTGGCACCAGCCGCGCATGACAAGCGAATCGCCGTCTTCGAGAAAGGTGCGCTTGACGCCACCGGGCAACTCAACCGGCTCGGTGCCGTTCCAGCTGATCTCCAAGAGACTGCCGCGCTGGTGCTTTTCCGGGCCGGAGATGGTGCCGCTGCCCAGGAGATCGCCGACATTCATGGCACAGCCCGATGAGGCATGGTGCACGAGCTGCTGTACCGACGACCAGTACATGTACTTGAAATTGGTGCGGCTGATATTGGCGGCCTGGTTCATCGGCGCCGCGCGCAAGGCGACGTCGAGCTGCAAATCGTAATTGTTCGGCCGCGCCTGCCGAAGATATGGCAGCGGCACCGGATCTTGCGCCGGACCATTGATGCGAAACGGCTCCAGCGCCTCGCGGGTGACGATCCACGGGCTGATCGAGGTCGCAAACGCCTTGGCCAGAAACGGCCCGAGCGGCACATATTCCCATTGCTGGATGTCGCGCGCGCTCCAGTCGTTCAGGATCACGAAGCCGAAGATCATCTCTTCGGCCTGCTTTTCGGTCAGCATCTCGCCGATCGGCGATGGCTGTCCGACCACCACGCCCATCTCGAGCTCAAAATCGAGCCGCTTGCACGGCCCGAAACTCGGCAGATCGGCCGTTGGCGGCTTCAATTGCCCGCGCGGCCGCCGCACTTTGGTGCCTGAGACCACGACGGTGGAGGCGCGGCCGTTATAGCCGATCGGCATATGCAGCCAGTTCGGCTGCAAGGCGTTGTCCTTGCCGCGGAACATGACACCGACATTGGTGGCGTGTTCCTTCGACGAATAGAAATCGGTATAGCCGGAAACCGCGATCGGCAGATGCAGTTTCACCTCGGCCATCGGCACCAGCGCCAACTGGCGCAACTCGTCATTGTCACGCAGCTCGGGATTATCGTGCCGCAGCAATTCGCTGATCCGCGCGCGCGTGTTCGACCAGACCTGCGGCCCCAGCGCCATGAAGGCATTGAGCGAGGGCGCCGAAAACACGCCGAGAGCACCCACATCCAGCCGGCTATCCTGTTCGAGCTCCCAGAGATCGAGTACATAATTGCCGATCGCCACGCCGACGCGCGGGGCGAGCCCGTCCTTGGCGGAGAATACGCCGTAAGGGAGATTCTGGATCGGGAAGTCGGACGTTGGATCGACTGATATGAAGGAGCGGAGGGTGGGATCGTTGGGGTGGGGCACTATTTCGCTCCTGCTTAAGTTTCGACGAACCGCCGTCATTCCGGGATGGCCCGAAGGACCAGACCTCAGATGCGCAATTGCGCATCGGGGAATCTCGAGATTCCGGGTTCGCGTCGTCGACGCGCCCCGGAATGACGGAGAGCGATCACTACGGCTTATTCGGATCGAATCTCTTTTCCAGACCCTTCCAGCAATCCGAATAATCATCCTGCAAGGTCGACGACTTCGCCGCATGTTCGGTGACGCGCTGCGGGTAACGGGTCTCGAACATGAAGGCCATGGTGCCGGTCAGCTTGACCGGCTTCAATTCGCTGTTGCTGGCGTGGTTGAAGGCGTCGCGATCCGGGCCATGCGGCAGCATGCAATTGTGTAGCGAGATGCCGCCAGGCGTAAAGCCCTGCGGCTTGGCGTCGTAGACGCCGTAGATCAGGCCCATGAACTCCGACATGATGTTCATATGATACCAGGGCGGCCGGAACGTGTTGTCCGCCACCAGCCAGCGCTCCGGGAAGATCACGAAATCGATGTTGGCGGTGCCCGCGGTCTCCGACGGCGAGGTCAGCACCGTGAAGATCGACGGATCGGGATGGTCGAAGGCGATGGCGCCGACCGGCGAGAAGCTGCGCAAATCGTATTTATACGGCGCGTAATTGCCGTGCCATGCCACCACGTCGATCGGCGAATGCGGCAATGTGGTCTTGAACAGCGAGCCGCCCCATTTCACGTATAATTCGGTCGGCGTGTCCTTGTCCTCATAGGCGGCAACGGGGGTGCGGAAGTCGCGCGAATTGGCCAGGCAGTTGGCGCCGATCGGGCCGCGCTCCGGCAGCGTAAACGCACCGCCATAGTTCTCGCAAGCGTAGCCGCGCGCGGGACCGGAGGTGATCTCAACCCGGAATTTCACCCCGCGCGGGATCACTACGATCTCGCCGGGCTCGGCATCGATGCGGCCGAACTCGGTGACGAAGCGCAAACTGCCCTGCTGCGGCACGAACAGCATCTCGCCGTCGGCATTGTAGAAATGCTGATCGACCATCGATTTGGTGATGAGATAGACGTGCGCCGCCATGCCGGCCTGGGTATTGGCGTCGCCCGCGGTGGTCATGGTCTGCACGCCCTGCAGGAAGGTCATGTCCTCCTTCGGGATCGGCGCCGGGTCCCAGCGCAATTGTGCGATCGGCAGCTCGTATTCGTGGCACGGCGCGGTGCGCCACAGTTTTGCGTCGACCTTGGCAAAGCGGCCGGAATGTTGCACCGATGGCCGGATACGATACAGCCACGAGCGCTCGTTGGCGCCGCGCGGCGCGGTGAACGGCGAGCCGGAAAGCTGTTCGGCGTAGAGCCCGTAGGCGCAGCGCTGCGGCGAATTACGCCCGACCGGCAGCGCGCCGGGTAAGGCTTCGGTCTCAAAACTGTTGCCGAAGCCGGACATATAGCCGGGCGTGATCTGAACGGAGCTTCGTGAGATCACATCAGGCGAGGTGTTGATATTCATGGTCATCCTCCTCCTTGCAGGGCGGCCCACATTTCCTGGTCGCGCTTGTCGGTCCAGATCACGGGATCGTCGATCCCCGAAGCCTCGTCAAACGCACGCGAGACGTTGAACGGCAGGCAGTGCTCATAGATCGCGAAGCTTGAAAACTTGGGGTCCATCACCTCGCGCGTCGCCGCCATCGACTCCTTGAGATTGCGGCCCCTCGCGACCGAAGTTTCGGCGGCACCGTACAGCGTGGTGACGAAATCGCGCGTCATCGCAATCGCGTCGCGCCCGGTCGACAAGCCTTTGAGCGCGTCGCCGCGGCCCGGCGCGATCGCCTTGGGATTGAAAGAGCGAATTTCGTTCAGCGTCATCGGCCATTCCCGCAGATGCGCATCGCCGCAATAGCAGGCCGAATGATATTCGATCAGATCGCCGGAGAACATCACCTCGGCGTCCGGCACCCAGGCGACGATATCGCCGGAGGTATGCCCCGCGCCGAGCTGCATCAGCCGAATTTCGCGTTTGCCCAGATAGATCGACATCTCGCCTTCGAAGGTCAGCGTCGGCCAGGTCAAGCCGGGAATGCTCTCGGCGTCCTGGAACAAGCGGGGGAAGCGGCCATATTCGGAATCCCAATCCTGCTGGCCGCGCTCCTCGACCAGCCGATAGGTCTCGGCCGAGGCGACGATCGCCTGCGCCTTGTAGGCGGACGCGCCGAGCACGCGCACCGCGTGATAATGCGACAGCACGACATATTTGATCGGCTTGTCGGTGACGGTGCGCACCCGCTCGATCACTTTATTCGCCATCGCCGGCGTCGACTGCGCGTCGAACACCAGGCAGCCGTCGTCGCCAACGATCACAGCCGAATTCGGATCGCCCTCCGCGGTGAAGGCATAGAGATCGGTGCCGATCTCGGAGAAGGTGATTTTCTTCTCCGCCATGTCGGTGGTGGACGCAAAACCCTTGGCCATCAATTCAATCCTTATTCGCTCTTATTGTTGCTGTTGCTGTTGTTGCAGACTGGCGTCGAGCATCCGCCGCTTCGCCAGCTCGATCGCTTCCCGCAGCACGTCGAGATCGCCGATGTGATTGGCAAGCACCAATACCAGCGCCGCATCCAGATCGGCGCTCTGCGCCTCGCTCAAGCCGCGATGCGCCTCGACGATGGCGCGGAACGCGTCGTCCGGCTTGGCGAAATTCGAACTGGTAGAGAGCGCCATGCTTGATCCTCAATTGATCCCGGCCGCACGCGCCAGCGCCGCATCGAGCGCGGTGCGCGTCGGATGACGGAAGCGCGCGGCGACGTAACCGTCAGGCCGCAGCAGATAGGCGGTACCGGGTTCGGCGTCGTAGCGTTGACCCGCAAGGCCCGCGGCATCGACAAAGCCGTCATCGCCGCCGACACGGATCGTACCCACCCGGTCCGGCGCCTCGGCCGCCGCGCCATTGCCGAACGCCAGCATCGTGAACCCACTTCCCTGCTTGATAAAGGCCTCGGTCAGGAACATCGCCTTGCCGTTACGTTCCGTCATCGGCGCGTCCGGCATCGACGCCCCCGGCCGCGGGCCGCCGCGCCAGGCGTCGCGATCGGCGGTCGACAGCGGCGTCTCATAGACCGACGGCACCGACAGCCTTCCGCCATTGACCATGCGCTTGCCGAACTCGGTTTCCTTGGCGAGCGACAGCACGGCTTTGCGCAGCCGCGCCTCCTGGCGGGAGACGGGCGCCATGAAATCGGTCGAGCGGGTGGATTCGCGGATATTCTCGTCCGCCGCCGCGCTTCGCTCGGTGTGATAGCTCTCGAGCAGGCTTTCCGGCGAGCAGCCGCGCAGCACGCGATCGAGCTTCCAAGCAATGTTCTCGGCGTCTTCCAGACCGGAATTGGCGCCGCGCGCGCCGAACGGCGAGACCTGGTGCGCGGCATCGCCGGCAAAAATCACCCGGCCATGAATGAACTTGTCCATCCTCCGGCACTGGAACTTGTACAACGAAATCCATTCGAAATCGAATTTGTCGTGGCCCAGCATGCGCGCGATCCGCGGCCGCACGTTCTCCGGCAGCTTTTCGACCGCGGGATCGGCATCCGGATTGAGCTGCAGGTCGATGCGCCAGATACCGTCGGGCTGCTTGTGCAACAGCGCCGAGCGCCCGGCATGAAACGGCGGATCGAACCAGAACCAGCGTTCGGTCGGAAATTCCGCCGTCATCTTGACGTCGGCGATCAGGAACTGATCCTCGAAAGCTTGCCCCGCGAATTCCGCACCTGCCATTTGCCGCAGCGACGAGCGCGCGCCGTCGCAGGCGACGACGAAATTGGCGTGGATTTTGTAGGGCCCGTCCGGCGTCGCAATCGTCAGCGCCACATGGTCGTTGCGCTGCTCCAGCGCGCCCACCTTGTTGCACCAGCGCAGATCGATATCAGGCAATTGCTCGACCCGATCGACCAGATAGGCCTCGGCATAGAATTGCTGCAGGTTGATGAAGGCGGGCCGTTTGTGACCCTCCTCGGGCAACAGATTGAACTGGTAAAGCTGCGAGGCGCCGTGAAAGATCTTGCCGACGCTCCACACCACGCCCTTGTCGACCATGCGCTGGCCGATGCCGAGCCGGTCCCAGAATTCCAGCGAGCGTTTTGAGAAGCAGATCGCGCGTGAGCCCTCCCCGATCCGATCGGCGTCGTCGAGCAGCACGACCGATTGGCCGCGTTGCGCCAGATCGATCGCAAGCGACAGCCCGACGGGACCTGCGCCGACGACGACGACGGGATGGTCCGCGGCATTGGTGCCTGCCCGATCCTGGTCGGGATGACGGCGATAGCCGAACTGGGTCTGGGTCTGCGCCATGATCACCTTGCGACCAGCGAGCGAGCCTGCTAAATTAGTCGCATCTGCAACTATCTTGAACTCCGGCCCGCCGTCAACTCAAATTGGAGCGATTTTTGCCAAAGGCGTCTGCAAGCGAGAGCATGCCCCGAAGGCGAACCGGGGTGGATGCTGGTTCGCGCCAGGAAACCATGTCGAGGAAGAGTTCGCGACTCGACCTCTTCCACTTCCTGCCGTTCCGGCTGAACCGGCTGGCGGCCGAGGTCAGCGCGGCCCTCTCGATGGAATATCAGGCGCGTTACGGGCTGGATATTCCGGAATGGCGGGTGCTGGCGACACTCGGATTCCGCAACGACGCCTGCAGCGCACAGTACATTTCGCACTGCACGCGCACGCATAAATCCACCATCAGCCGCGCCGTCACGTCCCTGATGGACCAGCAGATCGTGGAGCGCGTGGAAAACGAAGACGACCGCCGCGAATTCCGCCTGCGCCTGAGCCGCAAGGGCAAGACGCTGTATGAGGAATTGATCCCGCGGCTGCTGCGCAAGGAGCAGGAGATCCTGTCGTGTCTGTCCGCGCAGGAGCGCAAGGATTTTGCGGCGCTGCTCGGCAAGATCGAGCACAGCCTCGATCTGGTTCAGACCAGCCAGGAGGCGGACGCGAAGCCGGCGTATTGAGGGGCAGCTCCCTCATCCGTCATTGCGAGTTCGGTACCGGCCTTGGGCCGACCCTGATGGATGAAAGCACGGTGAATCAAGGCGATAGGGGCTCGGGCAGATTTCCACTTTCTTCCTAGGAGCCAACGGGGCGCGCATTCGCGCGACCCAACGGCTCGCAATGACGGATGAGGCGACTACGCCCGATCAATATGCTTGGCGATAACCGGGAAATAATTGTCCCCCGAACCCGCGTCGATCGCTTCCTGCAAGATCCCGCCGATCAATTCCGCGCCGCGAATCCTCAATCCGGCGTCGGCAGCCAGTTCCAGCGCATAGGAAAGATCCTTCAGCGCATATTCGGTCGAGAACGCGCGCTCGGGAAAAACACCGGGCACAATCGCCTTCATGCCGTGGTGACGCAGCGCAAAGCTGTCGGCCGAACCTTTCGAGAGCGTATCGAGCAGCAGCCTTGGATCGACGCCATTGTGTTTCGCGACCGCGACTGCCTCAGACAGCGCGTTGACGGTTTCGAACAGCACCATGTTGTTGAGGATTTTCGTCACCTGGCCTGCGCCGACATCGCCGCAATGGGTGACGTCGGTGGCAAAGCAGCGGATCAGCGGCTCGATCGCGGCATAAAGCTGAGGCGTCGCACCAACCATCACGCTGAGGGTACCGTCCTGCGCCGCCTGCCGCGTGCGCGCGATCGGCGCGTCCGCCCATGATGCGCCCTTGGCCTGCAACTGTTTTGCAAAGTCGCGGGTTTGGCTGACCGACGACGTGCCGAGATCGACCACGACTTGACGCTCGCGGATATTCTTCAAAATACCGTCGCCTTCGAACACCGCGCGCACATGCTTGGCGCTGGGCAGGCACAGGAACAGCAGATCGCTCGGCTTGATTATTTCGGCCACCGATTTTCCGATGTCAGCACCGTCAGCGCGCAGCCGCGCCAAAGCCTCCGGCGACAAATCGAACGCCAATACCCGCTTGCCGCTCTTCCTTACGAGGTTGCGGCAGATCGGTTCGCCCATCACCCCTAAGCCGATGAAGCCGACAGTCTTGTATTCTGACATTTTTTTCTTGCTCGCATTTTTTGTCTTACGCGTTTTCTTGACGCGAATCTGCGCCCGCTTCGCTCGAAAACGCTTTGCTATTTCACGAAAGAACGCGAGGGCGCGAGATGCAAGGCGAAGGCATCGATCTTGTCGCTGGCGCGCGGATAGATCTCGCTCACGATCGGATCGTGGCCGGGGATGAACCGGTCGGGATGACCGGCGAGACGCTCGACGATTTCCCACCCCTGCGCCATGTCGCCGACATTGTAGACAATCGGGAACGGGCTGCGCTTGTGGAGGTTGGCGTAATAATGCGCGGCGTCGGAGGCCAACACCACCGGGCCGCGCGCGGTCTCGACCCGCACCACCTGCAAGCCGTCGGAATGACCGCCGACCCGGTGCACGGTTATCCCCGGCGCGATCTCGCCATCGCCGGAGTGGAAGGTGACGCGCTCGCCGTAGACATGACGCACCATCTGGGTGACGTGCTCGACCGAGAACGGATGCCGTATGAGGCCGTTGCACATGCAGCGCCCGGTCGCGTAGCTCATCTCGCGATCCTGGAGATGGAATCTTGCGTTGGGAAATCGATCGAGGTTGCCGGCGTGGTCGTAATGCAGGTGCGTCACGATCACGTCCTTGATGGTGTCGGCCGCAACGCCGAACCGGGCCAGCGCATCCACCGGATTGAGCGTCAGCTTGCGGGCGCGCAGCGTCGCCTCTTCGGCATTGAAGCCGGTATCGACCAGGATGTCGCGGCCGGCCGCTCGGATCAGCCAGACGAAATAGTCGAGATCCTGCGCGGCGGTGTCGTGCGGATCGGGCACCAGGAAGTTCAGATGAGGGGTGCGCGGCGACATTGTCGCATAGCGCAGGGCGTAGATTTCGTAGGCGTTTCCCATTGGTTTCGCTCTTCTTGATGTCTGGATTGGGCCGACCGGCGCACCAAGCCATCGCCATCTGCAAAGGTCAAACCCGGCAGGCGCGCGACGCGCGCATGACAGGGTGACTCACCCTATGTGAGAGGGATCACATTACAGACTTGCGGGAACCTGCACCATCGGTGAAGTGGGATCGGACGCGTCGTCTCGACGAACGCGGTTTATTCCGCAAGCGACAGACAATCATGTCGCGATCAATTGTCGCAATTAACGACGTTATCGCAAGCGGTTGACGGCCTGCGACAGCGGTTTGATAATGCGATTTCCGTAGAGTACAGTCGCCGCGGCGCAAGCTGGGATCGGCGCCTTTTTGGCTGACAGCCGCGATCTGGATTGCCGTGATTATGAAAATCCGCTTTGCATTGCTTCTCACGTTGATATTTGCGATCGCATCGACGACTTCAGCTCTCGCGGCGGGCGACCGCTATGCGCTGGTCATCGGCAACGCCAAATACCCGGATGCCGACGCGCCGCTGAAGGAGCCGATCAACGACGCGCGCGATGTTGCCGACGAACTCAAGCGCGACGGTTTCAATGTCGATACCGGCGAAAACCTCAACGGCGAGGCGATGCGCCGCGCCTTCGACAAGCTCTATGCCAAGATCAAGCCGGGTTCGGTCGCGCTGATTTTCTTCTCGGGCTTCGGGGTCCAGTCGAGCCGCCAGAGCTACATGATCCCGATCGATGCCCAGATCTGGACCGAGGCCGACGTTCGCCACGACGGGTTCAGCCTTGAGACGATTTTGGGCGAGATCAACAGCCGCGGCGCCGGCGTCAAGATCGCGCTGATCGACGCCTCCAGGCGCAACCCATACGAGCGCCGGTTCCGCAGCTTCTCGGCGGGGCTGGCGCCCGTCATCGCACCGAACGGTACGCTGGTGATGTATTCGGCGGCGCTCAGTTCGGTCATCCCCGACAATGGCACTGACCACAGCCTGTTCGTGCGGGAGCTGCTCAAGGAAATCCGCACCCCCGATTTGATGGCTGAGGAAACGCTGAACCGCACCCGCGTCGGCGTCACCCGCGCCTCGCGCAGCGAGCAGGTGCCGTGGATTTCCTCGTCGCTGGCGGAAGATTTCTCCTTCATCCCCGGCGGGACGCGGCCATCGAGCCCGCCTCCCGCGCCGCCGGTCCAGACCACCACCGCTCCACCGCCTCCGGAACCGCCGCCCTTGCCGCCGCAGTCGAAGTCGAAGTCGGCTGAAGTTTCGATCCTTCCGCCCGCTCCCCCGGAGGTCCCGGCCAAGCCGGCGGACAGCAACCCGACCACGGTGCCGCTCGCCGAGGATCCGACGATCAAGAGCCTGACCGCCAAGCTCAACGACAATCCCGACGATGGGGCAGCGCTCTACCGGCGCGGACAGGTCTATGCCAGCAAGGGTGCCTACGACCTTGCCATCAACGACTTCAACAACTCGCTGCGGCTGAACCCCAAGGATGTCGAGGCCTTTAACAACCGCTGCTGGGCCCGTACCGTGATCGGGGACCTGCAGGCGGCGCTGAAGGATTGCAATGAGGCCTTGAGGCTACGCCCGAATTTCGTCGACGCGCTGGATAGCCGGGGCCTGGTCAACCTGAAGAGCGGGCAGACCAAGAATGCCATCGCCGATTTCGATGCCGCGCTGCGGATCAACCCGCGATTGACCTCCTCGCTGTACGGGCGCGGCCTGGCCAAGAAGCGCAACGGCTCGATTTCGGAAGGCGATCTGGACATCGCCAACGCCAAGGCCATGGATCCGAATATTGCCAGGGATTTCGCCGATTACGGGGTACAATGACGGTATTTGAGGCGACGGCCCGCTGAACCCCGGGCGGGCGTCATAGACTAAAATGAAGGTGGTAGACCACAACCGGTTGTCCGGTAGCTTATTTGCAAAATGATTGGAACCGCGCGAAGCGCGCAGGAGGGACTGGCGATGTACAAAATCTCTGAAAAGAAAAGTTTTGCCGCGGTGCTTTCGATCCTGACGGTCGGTGCTGCGCTCTCGTTTGGCGTTGGAACCGCCCGCGCCGGCGACGACGTCACCGAGGACCAGATCGTCCGCGCGCTCACCCCTGAGAAGAAACCGCTGACCCGCGGCCTTTCGGTTGGTCCGCAGGCCGACCCAGCCGTCACCGCCGAGCAAAGCAAGTTTGTTTCGAGCGTCCGCGGGCGCGGCACGCGTTCGCTGTCGGTCACCGAACGCGAAGAAATCGCGACCATCGTCAAGGACAAGCCGAAGATCGATCTCGAAATCAACTTCGACTACAATTCGGCGGATATCAGTGCCAAGTCGCTGCCTTCGGTGCAGGCGCTGGGCCGCGCGCTGACCAATGCCGACCTGAAGGGCTCGACCTTTGTGGTCGCCGGTCATACCGATGCGGCCGGTGGCGAATCCTATAACCAGGACCTGTCCGAACGCCGCGCCGATGCTATCAAGCGCTACCTTCTCGACAAATACAGCATCAATGGCACCGACCTCGTCACCGTCGGATACGGCAAGAGCAAGCTCAAGGACCCGAACCAGCCGATGTCGGAAGTGAACCGCCGCGTGCAGGTGGTGAACATGGAAAACAAGGCCACCGCATCCAAGTAAACGGCGTGGCGTGGCGTGATATTTTGAGGCTAAAATGCGTCCCGCACCCCGTGGGACGCATTTGTTTTTGGTAAATTCCTTAAACAATCAGAAGCGTTCCGCTTCACACGACTTTAGGTCTGGATTGATCCGGCGATGAATCTCTCCGAATACCTCAAGCCTGCGCTCGGAGTGGCCTTCTTTGTTGCTCTCGGTGCCGGCTATTACTGGATCGAACACCGCTCCCATCCCGAGGAAAAGGAAACGCCGGGCCAGGCCCTCGTGATCGTGACCAAATCCACCAACGCCTGTTTCTCCGATCTGGTGCGCGTCACCGGCTTCATCGTGCCACGCCGGGAGGCTCAGGTCGGCGTCGACCAGGAGGGATCCAAGGTCAGCGATCTGTTCGTCCGCGAGGGCGACATGGTCGCCGACAATCAGGAACTGGCGCGGCTGACCCCGCCGCCGCAGCAACAGCAGCAGCCCCAGGGCGGTGCAAGACCCGCGCCGACCTCGCTGCGCGCCCCGGCCGCAGGCCTCGTCACCGAGGTGCGGACCGCCGTCGGCGCGCCGGCCTCGCCGCAGGCCGGGCCGATGTTTCGGATCTCCATCAACAACGAAATCGAGCTCGATGCCGAAGTGCCGAGCTTCCAGCTGCTCAAGCTCAATCCGGGCGCGACGGTGCGGATCAGCCGCGACGATGCGCCCGATCTGGTCGGCAAGGTCCGCCAGATCTCGCCGCAGATCGACCGCACCACCCAGCTCGGTCACGTCCGGATATCGCTGACCAACAATCCCTCACTCAAGGTCGGCATGTTCGCGCGCGCCAATATCGACGCCAAGCGCAGTTGCAGCGGCGTCGCGGTTCCGCGCACCGCCATCGACCGTCTCACCGTGCAAGTGGTCAAGGGCAGTACGGTCGAGACGCGGAAAGTGCGCGTCGGGCTGACATCCGATACGTCAACGGAAATTCTTGAAGGCCTCGACGTCGGCGAAATCGTCGTGGCCGATGCTGGCACCTCGCTGCATGACGGCGACCAGATCAAGACCATATTCGCCGACGAACTCGAGCGCACGCGGGCACGCTAATGGCTTTGAACATCTCGGCATGGTCGATCCGGAACCCGCTTCCCTCGATCGTCTTTTCGATCATCCTGCTCGTGCTGGGCTGGGTCAGCTTCACCAAGCTCGCGGTGACGCGGCTGCCGAGCGCCGACATTCCCGTGATATCGGTCGCGGTCTCGCAATTCGGCGCCGCGCCGTCCGAGCTGGAAGCGCAGGTCACCAAGACCATCGAAGATGGCATCTCCGGCGTCGAGGGCGTGCGGCACATTTCGTCGTCGATCACCGATGGGCTGTCGGTGACCACGGTCCAGTTCGCGCTCGAAACCAATACCGACCGCGCGCTAAACGACGTCAAGGACGCGGTCACCCGCGTTCGCGCCAACCTGCCGCAAAACGTCACCGAGCCGTTGATCCAGCGCGTCGACGTGATCGGGTTGCCGATCGTCACCTATGCCGCGATCTCGCCCGGCAAGACGCCGGAGCAATTGTCCTATTTCGTCGACGACGTCGTCAAACGCGC
>Ga0137415_10005657_pt1 | contig 12377 bp, 11 predicted proteins | sample CZODoug3_1_1_16f_FD_183082 | JGI IMG/M metagenome (GOLD analysis project Ga0137415, IMG submission 183082) | Vadose zone soil fungal communities from Angelo Coast Range Reserve, California, USA - CZODoug3_1_1_16fungal (Hybrid Assembly) | ecosystem: Environmental > Terrestrial > Soil > Vadose...
AGCCTTTCTGCCGCACCGGCGCCCAGGGGAAATGGTCCGGCCCGCCCGCCACGACCGCCCCCGCCGCGAGCAAGGTCGCGCGCTCCGTCTCGTCGAGGCCGAGCGCAGTCATGAGCTCTATGGAGTGTGCGCCGATCTCGGGTGGCGGAAGGTAGGGCTCGTCCGCGCTGCCACCGGGAAATTCGGGAATTTCGAAGCCAAAACCGCGATAGGCGTAAGCGCGGAGTTTGCCCGGATGGCGCGCCTGCGGTGCATCGAGCACGCGCTCGAGCGGCACAACCTCGGTAAAACCGAGCCCCGCCGCCCGCAACCGGGCCGATGCCTCCTCGAAATCAACCGCGCCGACCGCCGAGCTTGCCGCCGCCTCGACCCGCTCCCGTACCTTCTTGCGCTCGCGCAGCCTCTCCAGTCCGGGATCGCCCGCCTCGGGCATGGCGAGCGCGCGGGTAAGCTTCGCCCAATGCGCGTCGGTCAGCACCAACAAGTAGAGCCAGCGTCCGTCGCGCGTCTCATAGGCACCGTAGCCCGGCATGGAGAATTCGCCGCCTCCCTCTTTCTCGGGCCGGCCGAGCAGCTGCATCTTGAGCTGCACCCCGGCCAGATCGCGCCCGGCGACGTGCAGGCCGGTCTCATAGAGTCCGATCTCGATCCGCCGATCCTCGATGCGCGCGGGCGGATCGAGCAGCAGCGAGAGGATACGGATCACCGCATAGGCACCCGCGAATTGATCGTGATAGCTGGGCCCGAGCCGGCTCGGGCGACCGTTGATACGGTGATCGTCCATGACGCCGGTCGCGGCCTCGGCCACCGGATTGGTGGCAAGGTCGTCATGCTGAGGCCCGGCGGCATAGCCACGAATGTGACAGGAAAGCAGAGTGGGATTAACCTCCGCGAGATCCTCCGCGGTAATTCGCAACTTGTGCGTCGTGCTGGGCGCGAGATTGTGGATGAGGATGTCGGCGGTGGCCACCAGTCGGCGGAAGGCTTCCAGCCCATCGGGCCGAGCGAGGTCGATGCAGAAGCTCTTCTTCCCGTGATTGTAGGCCAGGAAGGTGCCGCTAGGTCCCCCCCGTACCAATGCGCGGGTGGTATCGCCGGATGGCGGTTCGATCTTGATCACCTCCGCGCCGAGCTGGCTGAGGATATGGGTTGCGAACGGCGCGGCAATCATCGTGCCGAGTTCGATCACGCGACGGCCGGCCAGGGGGCGTTGGCTCATGAAACCCTGTCAGAGGTTGAAGCAGATAATGCATTATGCATTTTATGGCGGGTCTTGCAAGGCCAAGCTCAAGCTCCAGCCGCGTATCGCAGAGGCTGTGCCAGTTTTTAGGCACATCCTCCTTCAGGAAGTCGAGCATTGTCCGACGGAGTCGCGGTATACTTTGCGGACGCCTAAATGCACAATGCATTGTCGCTTCGCGTCGGTTCAATTGATGGCTGATTGACCCCCCAGCGGAGGCGATAAATGAAGCTAAGAGGAGAGAACATAATGAACGCTCAGATTCGGCCTCTCAGACCGCAGGAAAGCAGTGCCCCTATCGAACAAGTTTTAGATGCTGTCGCTCGGGACATTCACAGCGCTCAGGAACTTGCCGACGGGGAGACTGCACTCGATAGAATTGCAGATGCGCTCGATATGCCGTGGCCATGTTGGGTTTATGATATTTCCTATCCCTATTTTTGTCCTCATCAGGACCGCTATTCGCGCAGGCGAGACTGGCCCGATGAACTGCTGGATATGTGGTGGAGGCGGCATGTGGCGCTCAAAATGCCATTTTATATTCGGTGCCGCGTCGAGCATCTTCCTTTTGTTACGGTGCTAAATTACAAGAGCCGTCGGCCACCGGCCCGAATCTCGCGGGAACATCAGTTGGTAAACGAACTCATGGCCGCAATCGGCATCACGAGCATGCTGACGGTCCCGCTCCACCTGCCAAAAGGACAAATCGCCATGCTGACCTGGGGCGGCAATTGCGATCCGAGAGAACTAAATGACGTTCTCGGTAGAATCACGGGTCACCTATTGGCTGTTGGCCATAATTTCATGCGGATATACAAGTCTCAGATCGGCAAGAAAAGGGACTCATCTGAGGAACGCAAGAGCAGGAACTCATCTGAGGAACGAGTGCGGCTGACCCCTCGCGAATGGGATTGCCTGCGCACGCTGGCTCAAGGCTATCGAGATTTGGAAATCGCAGAGGTAACAGGAATCTCCAAAGCGACCGTTCGTTTTCATCTCGATAATGTGGTGGAGAAATTCGGCTGCAGGGATCGGATCCAGGCTGTTGCCATCGCCGCTCAACTCGGTCTTCTTGGTCCCGTCGGCGTATAGCCGCAGGGTTTGAGCTTGGAGACTCAATCCAGATCACCGATATCGAGTCGCTCGGGCGACAAGACCGGAGCGGGCGACGCAAGGGTCTTTGCCGCCAATCGGGCCAGCCGAGGGCCGATCGCCAACACAACGACCAGGCGCACAGTCTGGACCATCGTGACAAGCGGCATATCGACTTTGGTCGACGCGGCTATGATTACCGCCGCATCCACACCACCGGGACTCGCTGCCAGGTAGGCCGTCAGTGGGTCGGTGTGCAAGCACCTCATCAACCCGTAGGACAGGAGGCCGCACAAGAGCATCAGGAGAACGGCCGCCGCCAGCGTTTGAGGAAGCGCGCGGGCTGCCGTCGCGAGCACATCCCGGGTGAAGCGCGAGCCGATGGTCCAGCCGATGACCGCATAGCTCGCGATCAGCAGAACCGGCGGCAATTCGATCCGAATCCAGCCTGTTCCACTGATAGCCGCGCAGAGCACCATAGGACCGAGGAGTACGCCGGCCGGGATTCGCGACACCAGGCCGGCGCTGGCGCCGATTGACGCCAGCGCCAAGGTCGTGACAAGACTTTGCAGATCGATCGGCGGGAAATATCCGGGCGTGACGCGCGATCCGCCGCCATGCGCGAACAGGATCGCCACCACCGAGGCCGCAGCAGCCACCAGCACCACGCGCAGATACTGCATGAAGGCCACAAGCCGGGCATCCGCGCCATAGGCTTCCGCCATGACCATCATGGCCGTCGCCGCCCCCGGCATCATGCCCCAAACCGGCGTCGTGCCGGGGATTATGCGTAGACGACTCATACCCCAGCCGATGAGGACGCCGCCCGTCATCGAGAGCATGACGGTGGCCATCACCGGCGCCCAATGCTGAAGGAAGCCGCTCACGACGGTTGGCGAGACGGCCCGAGCGATGAGACAGCCGATAACTGCCTGCGCCCCGGCTTGCAACATCAGAGGGACCTTCACGCCCCCGCCTGTCGTCTGAAAGAGTATGGCGGCCATCAGTGGGCCCAGCAAAAAGGCGGCCGGCAATCCAATTTCGTGAAGTCCGCCGCTGGCGAGAACAGAAAGCGCGATCAGCGCGCCCCAGGATGCATGTGCTCGCTTCACCACGCTTGTTTCAAGAGCTCCAGGACAACGTCGAGCGACGAGATCGGTCGTGGATTAGAAGCCAGAAGCGGATCATCGACCGCGGCCGTAGCGACGTCGCCGATCTGAGACTCGGTAACACCGGCGTCACGAAGGCGCACCGGCAGCCCTAGGGCTGCGACCAGATTCGAAACGATATCCGCAAGCATCATGTCGGGGCTGCCCACGGCCGAGGCGATCACGGGCCAGTGGCCCGTCCGCCAGCTCTGCCAGTCTCGCGTGGCGGCCAGACCCGCGGCCACCGGCGCCACGTTGGCGAGGGCGATGAGGGGCAGCGCCCACCAGAGCGCGCGGCGATACGTCGTCTCGGGCGCGCGCGTCTCCCCGAGCACCATGCTCGGCGTGTCCCACCCGGAATAGTTCCACATCATCACCGCGAGCCCGAGGCCGAGCCCGCCCACGAGGCCCTGACCCGGCGCCGCGAAGGGCACCCACGGCGCGTGCTCGGCATGCGAGGCGGAGGCGAGGGTGAGCCACGCGATGGGGAGCAGCGCGCCGACCGCCAGGGCCGCCGCGCCCCAGCCCGTGAGCCTGACGCCCGCGAGATTCACGGCCGTCAAGACCCAGATGAAGCCCAGGGCCAGCGCCGCGCGCTCCGTGGTGGTCATCTCCGGATGCCAGTGGCGGAGGTAGTCGACGAAGAGCGCCGGATAGACGGCGACATCCACGAAGCTGTTGAGCCAGCTCCACCACCCGACCTGAAAGCCCCAGAAAGGTCCGAAGGCTCGCCCGACCCAGGCGACGTAGCCGCCTTCCTCGGGCAGGGCGGAGCCCAGCTCGGCCATGGCGAGCGCGACGGGAAGACTGACGAGCAGGGGCGTGAGGATCAGGAGGCAGAGCGCGAGGCCGGGACCGAAGACGGAGACCGCGTCCTCGACCCCGTAGGGGCCGCCGCTGACGTTGAAGAAGACGACGGCCAGGAAGGGCAGGAAGGCGAGACGCGGGGTGGCCGCCCCCCTCACGCGGACTGCGCGGCGCGGATCATCTCCGGCAGGCCCTTCAGCCACTCGTCGATGGGCGTGGTGGCGTCCACGATGATCTCGAGCTTGCCGCTGGGCATGCGGCGCACGCGACCCTGGCCGGTGCCGAGCGGGATCACCACGTGCTCGCGGTGGATGCCCATGGCGTCCAGGACGGTGAAGATCTTGTTGATCTCGTTCATGCCGACGGCATCGAGCATGGGCTCCTCCCGCCGGCATCCTAAGTTGTGATAGCCTCGGGGTCAATGCGGCGCATCGTCGTGCTCGCGCTGGCCCTCCTCGCGCTCGGTACCCCGGCCCGGAGCGCGGAGCCGCCGCTCTTCGACGGCCACATCCATTACAGCCGGCCCGACTGGACCACGTACACGCCGGACCAGGTGTTCGCCATTCTCGATCAGGCGGGGATCCGCCGCGCCCTCGTGTCCAGCACGCCCGACGACGGCACGCTCAAGCTCTACGAGCGTGATCCCAAGCGCGTCATTCCCATCCTCCGCCCGTATCGCACGCGCGACGACATGAGCACGTGGTGGAAAGATCCCGCCATCGTCGCGTACCTCGAGCAGCGGCTGGCCAAGGGCGTGCACCGGGGGATCGGCGAGTTCCACATCCACGGCAAGGACATCCGCACGCCCGAGCTCGCGCGCATCACGGAGATGGCCGTGCAGCGGAACCTGTACCTGCACGCCCACTCCGACGACGCCGCCGTCATCGAGCTCTTCGCCATCGAGCCTCGGTCGAAGATCATCTGGGCGCACGCAGGCATGTCCTCGGGGCCGCAGGCCGTGGGCGCGCTCATGGACAAGCACGCGAGCCTGTGGGCCGACCTGTCCTTCCGCTACGGCGACGTGGCTCCGGGGGGCACCCTCGACCCCGCCTGGCGCGCGCTCCTCGTCCGACACGCCGACCGCTTCATGCTGGGCAGCGACACGTACATCACGTCGCGCTGGGAACAGGTGGTGGGCATGGCCGGCGAGGCCAGGAAATTCCTCAAGCAGCTCCCGCCCGACGTCGCCGAGAAGATCGCCTCCAAGAACATCGAGCGCCTCTTCCCCTAGCGTTTCCGTCTCAGGGCGCACGCCGCGTCGGAAAGGAGAACGCCCCATGCTCCTTGCGAGAATGTTGGCCATCGCCCTGGTCGCCCTGGCCTCAGTCCCCACCGGCGCGTTGGCGCAGATACGGGCCGTCACGCAGGACGGCAAGAGCGTGATCCTGAGTCCGAACGGAACGTGGAAATACGCGGACGCGCCCATCGGGCCCAATATCTCGAGAGCGCCAAACGCCACCGCCTCCGTCGAGGGGAAGCGCATTCCCTACAAGGTGTGGTACGACCCGGCAAAATGGCAGGTCAACCAGAGGAAGATGAACGACCGAGCGGAGCATGAGCTCAGGCACACGAACGGCGACGCGTACGCGGTCGTCATCGCGGAGCGACTGGAAGTCCCGCTGAACCGGCTCACGGAGATCGCGCTGGAGAACGCCCGGAGGGCTTCGCCGGATGCCAGCCTCGTGAGCTCCTCGGAGCGATTCGTCAACGGGGTCCGCGTGGCCTATCTGCAGATCAACGGGACGACGCAGGGAATACCGTTCACGTACTTCGGCTCCTACTATGCCGGCCGCCAGGGCAGCATCCAGATCCTCACCTACACCGGCCGGAACCTCTTCGACGAGTACAAGCCGGACCTCGAGGAGTTCCTGAGAGGGTTCATCATCGAGTGAGCGCTTCCGGGGAGTGAGCGCTTCCGGGGAGTGAGCGCTTCCGGGGAGTGAGCGCTTCTGGGACGGGTCGTTAGCGGATGTCGAGCTCCGCGGCCACGCGCCCGATCTGATTCCAGGTCTCGTCCTCCACGGGCACCCCGTCCCGCCGTCGTTCTGCCTCGAGGCGCGCCTCCGGCTCGCCCGGGATCAAGATCTCCTTGGAGCCCTGCGCGAGCTTTGCTGACTTGACCCAGCCGAAGAGTCCCGCGACCTGCGCGTGGAAATCCGCCAGGGGCACGAACCGCTCCACGTCGAGGCAGATCATGAGGGTGCCGTTGGCGAAGACCCCGGGCGGCGGGCCGGCCGGGCCCGTGCCCGAGAGAATCCCGCCCAGGATCTCCACGGCGAGCGATAGCCCGTAGCCCTTGTGCTCGCCCGCCGTCAGGAGCGAGCCCACGGGATCGCCGTAGAAGATCTCGGGGTCTGTGGCCGGTCGACCCTCCGCGTCGATGAACCAGCCGAGGGGCGCCTGTTGCTTGCGGTTCTTCTTCACTCGCATCTTGCCCTCGGCGACCACGCTTGTGGCGAAGTCCAGCACCATGGCCGGTCCGGCCGCTCCCGGAATTCCGATGGCATGCGGGTTGGTGCCGAGGCGCCGTCCCGAGCCGCCCCAGGGCGCCACGTTGAGCCCGTGCACGGCGTTGACCCAGAGCATGGCGACGAGACCCTGCCCCGCCGCCATCTCGGCATAGTCGGCGAGGCGCCCGACGTGGCCGGTGCGCGAGAGCCCCACCGCGGCGAGGCCGGAGGCCTTGGCCTTGGCGATGGCCATCTCCATTCCGCGCCGCGCCACCACCTGGCCGAAGCCGCGCCCGCCATCGAGCCGCGCCATCACCGGCGTCTCCGCGGTGACGGAGATTGGCGACTTCGGGTCGACCGTGCCCTTCCGAACGGCCTCCGCGTATTGCGGGATGCGGATGACGCCGTGTGAATCGTGGCCACGGAGATTGGCGCGCACGAGCAGCGTGGCGATCCACGCGGCATCGCCCGCGGGCGTGCCCAGGGCCTCGAAGATGCGCGTCGCCGTCGACTCGAGTCGGAAGGCGTCTATGGTCGGCATGCCGGATACAATACCCCATCATGAAAACCGAGGAGACCGTTCCGCTCGATCACCGGCTGCCTCCACTTTCGAAGTCCGCTACCGCGCCGGCCGAGGACGCAGCCCCGGGTGCGGCGCGATCTGCTCTCCAAAAGCCTGCGCTTTTCGGCGCTTACATGGCCGCACGCCGCCCTGCCGACGAAGGTCTGGCGCCCCGGCATAATCCTTGCCTCGGGGCTAAAACTCTCGTAATCTGATCGGGCTGGGCATCCATTGTATTAGGATGCCGGCGAGTATCGGGCCTAGTGGAACAGCACGCATGATCAGTCGCGCCGATCTTTCCCGTCCGGTCAACCATGGGGTCTCTACCCCGCGTGGGGCGCGCCCCCTCCGCACGCGGGCGCGCGAGCGGCTGCCCTGGGCTTACCTCGCCGCCTTCTTCCTCGGAACCGCGCTCGTCTCGACGTTCATCTGGTACCAGATCGAGAGCGAGCGCCAGGTCGTGCTCGCGAACTGGCAGGCACGCGTGACCGCCATCGCCGAGGGGCGCGCGCGGCTCGTCTCCGACTGGTTCAACGCCCGGCGCGCCGACGCCGACGTGCTCGCCGCCTCCCCCTCCGTGCGCGCCTTCGTGCTCGAGGGCGGCAGCAAGGGTGGCGACGTGCGGAGCGCGCTCGTTCCCCAGCTCGATCGCGTGGCCACCGCCTACGGCTACTCCGGCATCTCGCTCATGGACACACAGGGCCGCACCCTGGCGCGCTCGACGGGCGCCTCCGATCCCGGCCGGGAGAGCGCGGAGGCCGTCCTTCTCGCCGTGCGAAACCGAGCCATGCGCGCCGACCTCGTCGAGGAAGCCTCCCGGAAGCTCCTCGTGATCAGCGTGCCCATTTTTAGCGACGGCACCGGCCCCAACCGCCCCGTGGTCGGTGTGGTCGCCCTCACGATGGACCCGGCCACGCGGCTCTTCCCGCTCCTCTCCGACGAGACGGTCCCCACCCGCACCGGCGAGACCCTGCTCTTCCGCATCGACGGCCCGAAGCCCAGCTACATCTCGACCCTCAAGGGCCAGTCCGCGGGCTGGTCGGCCGTGGACCGCTCCCTCGAAGACCTGGTCCCGCGCGCCAAGCGCGCGGCGGACGGGCGCGAGACCTTCGGCGAGATGTTCGACTATCGCGCCACCCCCGTCTTCGCGGCCACGCGCTGGATCGCTCCGGCCGGCTGGGGCCTCGTCCTCAAGGTCGATCGCGAAGAGGCGCTGGCCGACTTCTACCAGGCGGGCAAGCTGGCCGGTCTCGCCGGCGCCTTCCTCACCCTGGCCCTGGCCGGCGTGCTGATCAGCCTCTGGCGCCAGAGCCAGCGCGCGGCCCTGCTCCGCGAGCAGATGAAGCAGGAGCGCGCCATCTTCAACCTGAAGGGCTACGCCGAGAAGATCGTTGCCTCGGTGCCGTCGGGCCTGCTCCTGCTCTCCGCCGACCTGCGCGTGCTCTCGGCGAACCGCTCCTTCCTCGAATCGTTCTTCCTGCGCCGCGACGACGTGGTGGGCCACGCCCTCGAGGACGTCGTCCGCGCCGAGGGCCTCCTGCGCCGCGCGCGCGAGGTGATGCAGTCAGGCGTGGCCCAGCCCGACATGCTCTTCGAGCTCCACCTCCTCCACCGCCATGAGACGCGCCCCGTGCGCGTCACCATGACGGGCATCCGCATCGAGGAGCAGGAAGAAGCGCGGCTGCTCCTCATCATCGAGGACCTGACCGAGGAGGAGCGCCTCCAGTCGGCGCGCCTGGCCTCGGAGCAGCGCTTCCAGGATCTCGTCCAGGGCCTCGACGCCATCGTGTGGGAAGCCGATGCCGCCTCCCTGCGCTTCTCGTTCGTCAGCCAGCGCGCCCAGACCATCTTCGGCTTCCCCACCGAGCGCTGGCTCGAGCAGCCGAGCTGGTTCAGCGAGCGCATCCACCCGGAGGATCGCGCCAAGGTCATGGCCCGGTGCCGCGCCGCCCTCACCCGCGGCGAGGATCACGAGCTCGAGTACCGGGCCCTCACCGCCTCGGGCGAGATCGTGTGGCTGCGCGACATCGTGCACGTGGTGCCGGACGGGCCCGGCAATGCCGGACAGCTCCGCGGCCTCACCGTGGACCTGACCGAGCTCAAGCACGCGGACGAGGCGTTGCGCACGAGCGAGGACCATCTCCGGCAGGCGCAGAAGATGGACGCGGTGGGCAAGCTCGCGGGCGGTATCGCGCACGACTTCAACAATCTGCTCATGGTCATCCGCGGCGACAGCGACCTGATGCTCCGGCGCTTGCCCCCTGTTCACCCCCTGCGCAAGAACGCCGAGGGCATCCGCGAGGCGGCGGACCAGGCCGCCACCCTGACGCGCCAGCTCCTCGCCTTCAGCCGCAAGCAGGTGCTCGCGCCCAAGGTGCTCGAGCTCAACAGCATCGTGGCCGGCATGCAGACCATGCTGCAGCGGCTCATCGGCGAGACGATCAACCTCGTCGTCGTGCCCGAGCCGACGCTGAATCGAGTCAAGGCCGACCCGGGCCAGATCGAGCAGGTGATCATGAACCTGGCCGTCAATGCCCGCGACGCCATGCCCGACGGGGGACGGCTCATGATCCGCACCGCCAACGTGGAGGCGGGCGAAGTTCCGCCACCGCCGGGCGGCGGCGCGGCGGCGTCCGGCCCCCACGTGATGCTCGAGGTCAGCGACACGGGCACGGGCATGGACGCCAACACGCAGGCGCACCTCTTCGAGCCCTTCTTCACGACCAAGGAGCAGGGCAAGGGCACGGGGCTGGGACTCTCCACGGTCTATGGCGTGGTCGAGCAGAGCGGCGGCTCCATCGCGGTGGACACCGAGCTCGGTCGCGGCACGACCTTCCGCATCTACTTGCCCCAGGTCGAGGCCCCGGCGCCGCCGCGTGAGATCCCCGTGGCGCCGGCGACCCGCTTCCCGCCCGCCCGACCGGCCGCGCCGGCGCCGGCCGTGGCGGGGGCGCCCTCCGCCGCCGTCGCTTCCCCGGCGAAGCCGGCGCCGCCGCGTGTGCCCCACGTGCCGGCCGCGCAGGTGAGCGGCGCGCCCGCGGCCCCCACGCCGGGATCTCCGCTCGTCGCGCCCGAAGTGACACCCTCGCGCGCCGAGACCATCCTGCTCGTGGAGGACGCGCTTCGCGTGCGCGCGGTGGTGCGCGAGATCCTGGAGATGATCGGCTATCACGTGCTCGAGGCGCGGCACGGCGCCGAGGCGATCGAGATCAGCGAGCGGCACCAGGGCCCCATCCACATCATGGTCACCGACGTGGTCATGCCGCAGATGAGCGGGCGCGAGCTCGCCCAGCGACTCGCTCCCGTGCGTCCCGACATGAGGGTGCTCTACATGTCCGGCTATACCGATGACGCCATCGTCCGCCATGGTGTCCTCGGGGCCGGCATGGCCTTCCTCTCCAAGCCCTTCACGCCGGACGCGCTGGCCGCCAAGGTGCGCGAGGTCCTGGAGACGCAACCCGCGCCCTCCGCCCAGGGCGCACCTCAGCCGGCGAACGGTGGCGCCTCCCCGAACGGGAACGGCGCACCACCTGCGACCCCCGGGATCGTCCAGCGCGCGGAAGACGTGGGCCAGAACCGGCCCACGCGCGTCTAGCGGCGCTCCGACCTCCGCCTCGTGCCCGCGTCCTCCCCTCGCATCCGCATTCCTCGTGGCCAAGGTCGGGAAGGTCATCTCGCTCATGCGGCAGGCCCGTGCCGACGACGTGCACCTGGTGGTGGGCGGCGTGGTCCCCGATGAGGACGTGGCCACCCTTCGCGACATGGGCGTGGCCGACGTCATCCTGCAGGACACGCCACCCGAGGAGATCGTCGCGCGCATCCGCGGGCTCGTGGGCTCACGCGCGGCGGGCTGACCCCGCCCTCGCGAAGAATCGTGCGCCGCTCGATCTCACGAAGCTCCGCCAGACCCGGGGCGTGGACCTCGGCGTCTGGCCCCCCCGCCATGATCCGAGCTACCGGCCGGCCGCCGAGGAGCCGTGCTTGCTGCCCGAGATCGAGTGCGCGCCTCCCGCCCTCCGCGACGAGATCATCCTCGCCAAGCTCAAGAGCCAGCTCGACTATGCGTGGGAGCGGTGCCCCTTCTATCGGCGCAAGTGGAAGGAGGCGGGCGTCTCTCCGGCCACCCTCAAGAGCCTCGCCGATCTCGCCCGAGCCGCTGCCCTACGGCGCGGAGGGCACGCCCGTCTACACGCACCTCGAGCGGACCTCGCAGCCCATGATTCGGGACCTCTACCGTGACGTGCTCCAGAAGGGGAAGGAGGGCTAGATGTTCGATCGCGAGGAGATCACGAGGGCGGCGGCGCTGCGCGCGGCATGGGATGCCGAGGCGAAGAATCCGGACGTCAACCTGATGCCCCTGACCATCGAGGTCATCAGGGCCCGCGCCACCATGGGTGAGATCGTGGCGCGGCTCCGCTCCGTCTTCGGCACCTACACCGAGCGCCCCGTCTTCTAGACCAGGCATCGTGAAGCTCTTCCGCCCGCGATCGTCGCTCGTCCTCGGCGCGGTCGGGCTCCTCGCCATCTGCCTCGGCCTCGCCGTGTGGGCCGTGCTCATCGAGCCCGGCCGGCTCGTCGTCAAGGAGGTCGAGCTCTCTCTTCCCTCGTGGCCGAGGGAGATGCCCCCGCTCACCATCGCCGTCGTGGCGGACCTGCACACGGGCGCCCCGCACGTCGGCCCCGAGAAGCTCGATCGCGTCGTCTCCCTCGTCAATCAGCGCCGGCCCGACCTCGTGGTGCTGCTGGGGGACTTCATCGTGCACGGGGTGATCGGCGGGCGGAGGGTCGAGCCCGAGGTGACGGCGGCCCGGCTGCAGCCGCTTCGCGCGCCGCTCGGCGTCTTCGCCGTGCTCGGCAACCACGACTGGTGGTACGACGGCCCGCGCGTGGCGAGCGCGCTCCGCGCGGCCGGCATCGTGGTCCTCGACGACGAAGCGGCGCGCCTCCGGCACGGCGGGCACCCGCTCTGGCTCGTCGGGCTGGCCGACTTCGACACGCGCACCCCTGATCCCGCGCGAGCCACGAGCGCCGTTCCGCCCGCGGAGCCCATCATCATCCTCACCCACAATCCCGACGTC
>Ga0137415_10005658_pt1 | contig 12374 bp, 9 predicted proteins | sample CZODoug3_1_1_16f_FD_183082 | JGI IMG/M metagenome (GOLD analysis project Ga0137415, IMG submission 183082) | Vadose zone soil fungal communities from Angelo Coast Range Reserve, California, USA - CZODoug3_1_1_16fungal (Hybrid Assembly) | ecosystem: Environmental > Terrestrial > Soil > Vadose...
GACACCGGCAAACTCGTCTCCTTCCCCCGTTTCCGCGGAACCAACATCACTCCCGCATGGTCTCCGGACGGCACGCAAATCATCTTTTCATCTTCCATGCAAGGCAATCCCGAACTCTACGTCTCCGACCCCAGCGGCGGCCGCCCCAAGCGCTTGACCAGCGCCAACGGCGCCAGCATGTCTCCCAGTTGGAACCCGAAGACCGGCCAGACCGTCGCCTTCGTCAGCGATCGCGGTGGCACTCCCCAGCTCTACTTGATGAATTCCGACGGCACCAGCACGACGAAACTCGACATGCCGGACAAAGGCTACGTCATCGACCCGGCGTGGGCCCCCAATGGCCAGTTGCTTGCTTTCAGTTGGCGCCGCCCTAATGACAATTACGACATCTACATCATGGACGCCGCCACCCGCCAACTTGTAGAGTTGACGCGTGACCAGGGCCGCAACGAGCGTCCCAGTTGGGCGCCCGACGGCCGCCATCTCGTCTTCGAATCGACTCGCGGCGGCTCGCGGCAGATCTGGACCATGCTGGCCGATGGCTCCCAGCCGCACCAGTTGACAACCACCGGCCACAACGAATCGCCCAATTGGTCCCCAAAGTGAAACGTTCGACGGAACCAAGAGGGGCAGCCCGTGCATCACATGGAGAGGTGCTTAGCGTCGGTGCTCTCGCGGAACAGCTATGCTTGCTCTTGCGGGAAATCCCTCGCGGGATTCCCGGCACGATGTATAATATATCGTGATACGAGATATTACCCGAACCCAGCCCTCCGGTGTTAGGATACTGGCTCTGGTGGGACCAATACGGGAACTTTACTGAGGAGGATTCGCATGTATCTGGCTTCACGCTCGCTCTATCGCGCCGGCTTGCTGGTTGCCGTGGCCGCCGCTGTCTTTACTTTTGGTTGCAAAAAAAAGACCGTCGCACCGCCACCTCCGCCGCCGGCCGAGAAGCCCGCGCCATCATCTCCCACGGTGACGTTGCAGGCCAGCCCGGCTTCCATCAACAAAGGTGAGTCTTCGACTCTGAGCTGGAATTCCACCGATGCCACGCAGCTCAGCATCGCTCCCGACGTCGGCGCCGTCACTGCCCAAGGCTCGACCAAGGTCTCGCCTTCCGACACCACGACTTACACGGTTACCGCGACCGGTCCCGGCGGCTCCGCCAGCGCCACCGCAACTGTCTCCGTGAATGCTCCACCTCCGCCTCCGCCGCCACAGATTGACCTCGATAAGCTCTTCCTGCAGGAAGTGCGTGACGCCTATTTTGACTTCGACAAGGCCGATATTCGTCCCGACGCTCGCGCCTCGCTCTCCGCGACCGCTGACTTCTTGAAGAAGTACCCGTCGATCAAAGTCACCATCGAGGGCCATTGCGACGAGCGCGGCTCTACTGAATACAACCTCGGCCTCGGCGATCGCCGCGCCAACGCCGTCAAGCAGTATCTCGTTTCCCTAGGTATCTCCGCCGACCGCCTCGGCACGGTCAGCTTCGGCAAGGAGAAGCCTTTCTGCATGGAGCATAACGAAGCTTGCTGGCAGCAGAATCGCCGCGGCCATTTCGTGAAGGCCAACTGACCCGCTTCACCCTGTTCGACGATGGCCGTTTGGTGACGAATAAGCCGCGAGGCCAGGCAAACCCTTGCCACCTCGCGGCTGTCTTATTACAGTGAAAGCTGTTCTCCCGGCCTGTATGATTTTTGTTGGCTGCTCTGCGGCCACCATTCATTAGCAGCCTTTCGGAATCCTTTAGGAGGATTGTTCATGCGTATTCGCCACATTGCTATTTTTAGCGCCGCCGTACTGGCCGGCGCGCTCGCCGGAAGCCTGGTTGGCCCTCGCCCCGCCGAAGCCGTCGCCCGCGAACTCATCGAGCTTCAGCGCGACGTCACTTCCCTGCTCCAGGGACAGAAAGATCTTTCCACCCAGGTCACCCAGGACAACACCGTCATGAAGACGCTCATCGGCCAATCCAACGACACCGTCGGCAAGCTCGGCGCCACCATGAGCTCGCTCCAGAAGTCTGTCCAGGATGTTCAAGCCAATTCCGGCGCGCGCCTGGACACCATGTCCACCCAAGTCCAGGGCCTCTCGGACAACCTCGAGGAAATCAAGTCCCGTCTCGGCAAGCTCAACCAGCAGCTCGTTGACCTCCAGAACTCCGTGCAAAGTCTCGACGCCAAAATTTCCGGCGCCGGTGCGCCCGCTCCGGCCACTGGCCTCGCTACGCCCACTTCCTCCACCGGTTCCCCGAGACCCGCCGGCTCCTCGCCCGGCTCCTCCGCCCTTCCCGCCGGCGCGCCCTCCGCGGACACGCTTTATTCCAACGGCCTCCGGGACATCACCAGCGGCAAATACGATCTCGCTCGCTCCGAGTTCGAGGACTACCTCAAGTTTTACTCCGACACCGACCTCGCTTCCAACGCCCAGTTCTACCTCGGCGAAATCTTTTACAAGCAGAAGCAGTACACCGACGCTGTCGCCGCCTACGACAAAGTCCTCACCAACTATCCCAAGAGCTTCAAACTCGGTCCCGCTCGCCTCCGCAAAGGCATGGCCCTCATCGAGCTCGGCCAGAAAACCGCCGGCGTCCGCGAACTACGCGACGTCGTCAAGCGCTACCCTGGCAGCGACGAAGACCGCCTCGCCCGCGCCAAACTCAAAGAACTCGGCGTCTCCGTCACCGCCACCCGTTAACTCCCCCGCCCCTGCTCTTTCTCCTGTAGTGGCGACTTTACGTCGCCATCTTTCCCCGCCTTACTCTCACGGCCCGCTCGTCATTTCGACCGCAGGGAGAAATCTCTCTTCGCTCTTGTCTTTCTAATTTCTAATTTCTGCTTTCTACTTTCTAGTTTCTTCCCCTCCCCCCACCCGTCCACCCCTCGATAAAAACCGCGTCGATGTATAATGTTGCCTGCTTCGGAAGTCCAGGCGGAAATACAGGTGAATCGCGCATGATGAACAAACATGGCAATTCTCGATTCTTCCTGCCAATGGGATTTATTTTGGCGCTCGCGGGAGTCCTCTTCGCGCAAAGCACACCTAATAAGAATAAAATCCTCGTCGTGAATGGGAAGAGTGCCGGACCGGCAGTCCGGCAAATCGATGGCCGCTCCTACGTCGACATTGAAACCCTGGCCCAGGTCACGAACGGCGTCGTCACCATCGAGCGCCATCGGATCGTACTGACAATACCAGCCTCGGACTCCGACGCTACGGCCAGTCCCGCTCCCGCCAGCGCCTCTCCCGCCGATGCCTCCCCTGTCGTTCCTGCTCCAGCCGACGCCGCTCCCGCCAGTGCCCCTCCCGCTCAACCACCACAAGGGCTCTCTCGCGACTTTGCATCCGCAGCGATCGCCGAGTTGGCGGAAATGAGAGAGATGCGGGGAGCTATACGGGCAATGATCACTTATGGATTGGCTGTCAGCAACAATTGGGCTCAGGACGATCAGGGGCGGGTGATGACAGGTCTGCGGCAGGCGGAAGTAGCTGCGACCACTGAGGACGACCAGCACGCTCTCCAACTACTCGAAAATGAAGCCGGGAAACTGACGAGTTGGGCGGACAGTGTATTCGCGGCGCGCCAAGTACTCAATGGCGCTGCGACCGTGGATCCAAACGCCTTGCAGAACGACCCGGCGCTGGCCAAAATCCGAAGTTGCGGCCAGTTTCTGAACGCTATGCTCGTCAGCGGCGCCTTTGCCGACGACTCCAGTTGCCATTAGCTCCGTCCTCAGCCGCCCAAATCGAAGAACTGTCCCATCTTGCGGAACTTCTCGTAGCGCGCCTCGAGCAATTCCGGGAGCGGCTGATTCGTCAGCGACACCAGTTGCCGGTCCAGCACTTCATCCAGATACCGCGCCGCCGCTTCATGGTCGGTGTGCGCGCCGCCTTCCGGCTCCGCCACGATTTCGTCCACGATGCCCAGCTCTTTCAAGTCCTTCGCCGTGATCTTCATGGCCGCGGCAGCGGTCTCCGCTTTCGTCGAATCGCGCCAGATAATCGAAGCGCACCCCTCCGGCGAAATCACCGAATAAAAACTGTTCTCCAGAATGTTGACGCGATCCCCCACGGCAATCGCCAGCGCTCCGCCCGACCCACCCTCGCCCGTCACCGTGACGATTACCGGTACCGGCAGCCGCGCCATCTCTCGAAGATTTCGCGCAATCGCTTCCCCCTGCCCGCGTTCTTCGGCGTCAATTCCCGGGTACGCCCCCGGTGTATCGATAAAAGTAAAAACCGGCCGCCCAAATTTTGCCGCTAACTGCATGACCCGTAAAGCTTTGCGGTAACCTTCTGGCTTCGGCTGCCCAAAATTCCGGACCAGCCGCTGCTTCGTGTCGCGCCCTTTCTGGTGCCCAATGATCGCTACCGGCCGCCCGTGAAATTTTCCCAGTCCCGTGATGATCGCCTTGTCATCGGCGTAGCCGCGGTCGCCGTGCAACTCCATAAAATCCGTGAACAGTAAACCAATAAAATCCAGCGTGTAAGGACGCTGCTGGTGGCGCGCGATCTGTGCGCGCTGCCACGGCCCGAGGTGGGTGTAAAATTCGCGGCGCAATTCCGAAACTTGCTCGCGGATGCGTTCGACTTCCGCGTCGGCATCGGCGTTGCCGGCGAGGTGGCGCAACTCCTCGACATCTTTTTCCAGGCGCTCGATTTCCTTTTGACGATCAATTTCCTTTTGGCGGTCGATTTCTTTTTGGTGGTCGGGCTCTTTCGAAAGGGCCGCGGGAGGAGCGCCGACTTTGTTCTTTTCTTTTGTCTTCATTCCGGCACCATTCGAACGGCGGGGTTGCCACAAATTTCGCGGACCGCTTCCAGCAATTCCGGCGCGGATTTCACGCGTTGCTGCGCCTGCAGCACGGCGACGGAACCGTCCGGCAAGCATAACTCAAACACGACCGCGCACATTCCGGGCGAAGCAGCAAACAGACCTTCCAAAAGATCGAGCGTCTCTTCGGTCAGCGATTGTATTTCGATTCGAACACGAAGCTCTCCGGATGCGGCGCGCTCAGTGACTTCGTCCAGCCGGCGCGCTTCCTGCAGAGAAAGCCGCGTGCCCGCTTCCTCCACTTGTACGCGAACTTTCAGGAGAAGCGGATTGCCGGGCTTCAAAGTCGGTTCCAGGCGTGCGAAGCTTTCAGGAAACGCAAGAAGTTCCTGGACGCCGGTCATATCCTGAATCGTGAAAATGGCCCAGCGCGCGCCCTTTTTCGAACGCATGGGGCGCGTACCAACGATCAAAGCGGCAACGGTGATCTCTTTCCCGTTCCGCTGGTCTTCAACCTGATCGAGAGAAATCGTTTTCATGTCCATCAAGCGGGAGGCGTATTTTGCCAGCGGGTGGCCGGACACGTAAAAGCCGAGCATGGCGTATTCGCTCGCGAGACGTTCCTCCTCACTCCAAGGAGCAGCCTCCTGCAATTCGAACGGCATCGGCGCAGGTGCCGCGGCGGTTCCAAACAATCCGTGCTGGCCGGATTCGCGCGTTCGGGAAGCGCGCTGCAAGGCAGCGACGGCATCGTCCACAGACGTCAGCATGGATTCACGCGGACCGAGTGAGTCCAAGGCGCCCGATTTAATGAGGCTTTCAAAGACGCGCTTGTTCAGAAAGCGTGATTCGATGCGCTCGCAGAAGTCGTAAAGCGATTTGAATTCTCCCTGGCCGAGCCGCGATTCACGGATGGCTTTGGCGGTGTTCTCGCCAACATTCTTGATCGCGGCAAGACCGAAGCGAATCGATTCTCCGACGGGCGTGAAATAGAGATCGCTCTCATTCACGTCGGGCGGAAGGATGGAAATGCTCATGCCGCGCGCTTCGTTGATATATTTGACGACTTTCTCGGTATTGCCGGCTTCCGAAGTCAGCAGCGCGGCCATGAATTCGACGGGATAGTGGGTTTTCAAGAATGCCGTCTGATAGGCAAGCAAAGCGTAAGCGCAGGAGTGCGACTTGTTGAAGCCGTAGCCGGCAAACTCCTCCATCAGGTCGAAGATGCCCTTGGCTTTCTTGTCGGGAATCTTGTTGAGAGCGCATCCGGTCATGAACTTGGCGCGCTGCGCGGCCATTTCTTCCTTCTTCTTCTTGCCCATGGCGCGGCGAAGTATGTCCGCTTCGCCGAGTGAAAAACTCGCCAGGCGATTGGCGATTTGCATTACCTGTTCCTGGTAGAGGATGACACCGTAGGTTTCCTCGAGAATATCTTTCAACTGCGGAAGCTCGTAGCTGACCTTAGTTTTGCCCTGTTTGCGGTTGATGAAATCGTCGATCATGCCGCCCTGGATAGGGCCGGGGCGGTACAGCGCGTTTAGCGCGGTGAGATCCTCGATGCGCGTCGGCTGGTAGCGGCGGAGAATATCACGCATGCCGTGGGATTCGAACTGGAAGATGGCGGTCGTATCACCGCGGGCGAAGAGCTTGTAGGTTTCGGCGTCGTCCAAGGCAAGGCTGTCGATGTCAATTTTCACGGCGCGATTCTGCTCAATCATGCGAACGGTGTCATGGAGCACGGTGAGCGTCGTCAGGCCCAGAAAATCCATCTTCAGCAGGCCGATGCGCTCGAGCGCATTCATGTCATATTGCGTGGTGATTTCATCGCGGTTGGACTTGTAGAGCGGAACGATGTCCGTGAGGGGGCGCGGCGAAATCACGACACCCGCCGCATGAGTGGAAGCGTGCCGCGACAAGCCTTCAAGGCGCAGCGCCACAGCCATCAAATCCTTGAGGCGCTCGTCGCTATTGATGGCTGATTTGAGCTGGGGCGCTTCTTCGAGAGCATCTTTCAGCTCGATCCCGAGCGTTGTGGGAATGAGCTTCGCGAGACGGTCCACTTCGCCATAGGGAATGTCCATGGCGCGGCCGACGTCCTTGACCGCGGCTTTGGCGGCCATGGTTCCGAAAGTGATGATCTGAGCGACATTCTCGCGGCCGTATTTCTGCGTCACATATTCGATTAATTCGCCGCGCCGCCGCATGCAGAAGTCGATATCGATATCGGGCATGGAGACGCGTTCAGGGTTCAGGAAACGCTCGAAGAGCAGGTTGTACTGCAAAGGGTCGACGTCGGTAATGCGCAGGGCGTAGCTCACGAGGCTGCCCGCGGCGGAACCACGACCCGGCCCGACAGGAACATCTTGCGCTCGCGCGTAGTGAATGAAATCCCAGACGATCAAGAAGTAGCCTTCATAGCGCATCTTCTTGATCATTTCGATTTCGGAGGTGAGGCGCCGTTCATACTCGGCCAGAGAATTCTGGAGGAATCCCTGCTGGGCGAGACGTTCGAGATAGGGGACGCGCGCGGCAAAACCCTCGCGAACGACTTTTTCAAAATAGCTGGCGGAGGTATGCCCTTCCGGAACCTTGAATTCCGGAAATGGATGGGGGATACGTTCGATCTTCACGTTGCATCGGGAAGCGATGTCCACGGTGCGGCTCAGCGCTTCCGGAAGTTCGCCGAAGACCTGCGCCATCTCCACAGCGCTCTTAAAGTAAAACTGGTCGGTCTGGAACTTCATGCGATTGGTATCGCTCATGGTCTTGCCGGTCTGGATGCAGAGCAGCACTTCCTGAGCGTGAGCGTCGTCATGATGGAGATAATGGCAATCGTTCGTGGCGACCAGCGGGATGCCGGTTTCTTTCGAAAGACGGACCAGTTCGCGATTGACATCCTTTTCGATCGGCAATCCCTGGTCTTGGATTTCGAGGAAGAAATTACCTTTGCCGAAAACGTCGCGCAGACGGTAAGCATTTTCGCGCGCCTGATCGTATTTCTGATCGACGACGGCTTCGGTTACCGGGCCGCGGAGACAGGCGGAAAGCGCAATCAAGCCTTTGCTGTGTTTGGCAAGCAGGTCATAGTCAATCCGCGGTTTGTAATAGAAGCCTTCAAGAAACCCTGCGGAAACAAGCTTGATTAAGTTGTGATAGCCCTCGAGCGATTCGCAGAGCAGCACGAGATGATTGCTACCACGCATTCCCGGTTCGGCGTCGCCGCGATCCTGGCCGTTGCTTCCATTTGTTTTGTCGCCGCGGTCATGGCGGCTACCCTTAGCTACGTAAACTTCGCAGCCGATGATGGGCTTGACGTCGCGCTTGCTGGCTTCGTAAAAGAAATTCGCGGCGGCAAAGAGATTGCCGTGGTCGGTGATGGCCACGGCGGGCATTTTCTGGCGGGACGCTTCATCCAAAAGCTCGGAGGTTTCGCAAGCCCCATCGAGCAGACTGTAATCCGTATGAAGGTGGAGATGCACGAACTGCGGTTGGCCCATGGAACTCCATTTTAGAACTCTATTAGCAGATTTGCATTACGCATTCTGAGGTTTCCCACAGGCAGCTCGAGGACCCTCGCGCCACGAGTCACGCGGTGGCAACGACACGCAGGCGGCCGAGGCGCCGTGAGCGGGGCGCACGCTTTATGACAATTTCAACATCGCGGCCTAGCAACGTCAAGAATTGCATGAGCCGTTCGGTGGAAAAACCGGAAAGCTGGCCCCGGAGCAGGCGGGAAATTTTTGGCTGGTCGATCTTCAAGATGCGGGCAGCGCTTGCCTGAGTAAGGCGGCGCGCGCGAATGACCGCGGCAATGCGCACCGCAAGTCCAGCCTTGGCGAGACGCTCCTCCGGATTTGGCAATCCGAGGTCGGCGAAGACATTACCGCTTCCTTCTTCAACTTCGATGGTTCTAGCCATGTTCTTCTATTCCTTTGCGCCGCTCCCATGCGGCGTGTTCTTCCTCGGCCCGCTTGAGGCGCGACTTGATCTAGTTGATCTCCGCTTTCGGCGTCTGTATGCCGGCCTTAGACTTCTTCTGGAAAGCGTGCAGCACATATACGCGACCGGCCAAGCGAGTCGTATAGACGGCGCGATATGTGTCACCGTAATGGTCCTCGATGATCTCCAGAACTCCAGCGCCGAAGCCGCGGAGCGGTTTCACACCTGTGTGTTTTCCGCCTAGTTGGGCGACGTAAAGTGCGAAGCCGATCGAGTCCTTGACCTCCTCCGGAAAACCGCGCAGGTCGGCCTTGGCACTGCTTATCCAAATGACCGGCTTGAGAGCGGGCAGAGCAGATCCCATCATCATTTTATGCCTAAACAAGCATAGAGCACAATCGAATTGCTACAGCAGCAAGATCGGCCACGATAGATTTGCATGGGGAAGCATCGGCGCTTGGGCGCAGCATGCCTCCCCCTAGGCTGCGCATGCTAGGCTTCACGCAGAATTCAGGCAGCCGCCAAACCGGAGCGCTATCTGCGCCCGTGACTCTTCTTCTTGCCGGAGTGAGCGCTCTTGCCATGAGATGCACGCACAGCGTGCTTTGCGTGGGGCTTTGTGTGGACAGGCTTGGCCTTGGCCGCGTGCTTCGCCTCGGCTTTTGCGGCTGCGTGCTTCTTATGAGCGGCGTCGCCCATGGCGGCGGCAGCGTGGGCTTTGTCGGTGCCCTTTGCGGGCTTCTTTTCCTTTTCTTTCTTCTTGGGCTGTTCCTTGATGCCGGAGAGCTTGCGCAGGATTTTCTCGCGCTCTTCCTTGGTCTTGCCGCGGCCGGTAAGCTGCATGGCGAAAACCTGCTCGACGACGGCATCGAACTTCGGCCCGCGAGCCATACCAAGCGCTTCGAGCTCCGTGGCCACAACCGGAAGAGCGATGCGAATCGGGCGCCACTTGTTCAGAAAGGCACGAATCTTCGAAAGAGCGGCCGACTTATTGGATTCAGCCATCAGGTAAGCAATCTGATCGAGCGGCATTTTCTCAAGGAACCGAAATGAGTCCACGGGAGCATTCATTTTTCGCCCCAGGAGCTCTTTCTGGGCTTCCAGCGCTTCTTCTTCAAAACTGAGCGCGGCTTCCACTTCGGCCGCGCGGAATCCGGCTTTGGAGAGGACGCTCGCCAATTCGCGGTCCTTTAATTTTCCAAGAATCGCGAGGAGCATCGGGGCGGCGAGCCGCGGACGAAAGCCGGCGGTGAAAAGATCCTCGCGAACTTTCATGAGGCGGGCGATAGCGTCGTATGACGGATGTTTCTTCGCCAGCACGGCATTGACGGCCTCGAGGAGGTCGTGTTCTTCCCAGGCCTTCAGCACGACCGCGGGCCGTTCCTCGCGGGCGAGGGCGCGTAGCTCATCGCCGGCATCTTCCGGAGTAATGGTGTCCTGCAGATTGCGCTCGATGGCCAGGTCAAACCATTCCTGGGTGCGCTGTTCAATCTTGAAGCCCATGCGCGCGGCGTAACGCAGGACGCGCAACAAGCGGACCGGCTGGTTGGTGAAACTGTGAATCGTGAGGGCGCGAACTTCGGCGCGTTCAATGTCGGAAAGCCCGTTCGTGGGATCAAGCAATAAGCCGCGCGAGGCGGGGTTCAGCGAAATGGCGATGGCGTTAAGGGAGAAATCGCGGCGGCGCAAATCTTCCATGATGGTGGACCAGCGAATCTCGGGACGCGTGCCGGGGCGAACATAATGGTCGTCGCGGGCGGCGGAGATGCTGCCTTCGCAGTCGCCGGCAAAGAGCACTTCGACATGACGGTACTTTTCATCCTCGTGGAGGATTTTGGCGCCGCCCTTTTCGAGCTCGTGAGCAATCTTCGAGGGATTGCCCTCGACGGTGAAATCGAGATCGCGCAGCGAAGCGCCGGTAACGAGGTCGCGCACGGTTCCACCCGTCAGATACACGTTGAACCCGAGCGCGGCGGAGAGTTCCTGCACGCGCAACATCACGGCGCGCTGCTCCGGCGAGAGCCGGCTTTCCAACAAAAACATATAGTCTGGCATTGCACTCCTTCTGCTTCAGGGTGTCTGCGCCGACCGCCGCGGATGCACCCGCAATGAGTCCCTGGCCTGCCGCGTTATGCACGCGGGTGATGCGCCTTGTAAATTTGCTTCAACCGCTCCTCGACGACATGGGTGTAAATCTGAGTCGTCGAAATATCCGCGTGACCGAGCATGAGCTGGACGGAACGGAGGTCCGCTCCGCGCTCAAGCAAATGCGTGGCAAAGCTGTGCCGCAGCATATGCGGCGTCAGCGCCACGCGCATACCGGCGAGCCGGCCATACGCCGAAAGTATCTTCCAGACGCCGACGCGGCTCAACTGTGCCCCGCGGCGATTCACGAACAACGACGGATTGCCTTGCACCTTGCCAAGCAATTTCGGCCGCGCATCGCGGAGATACTTCTCGACGATGGCCAGCGCTTTTTTACCAACAGGAACAATGCGCTCCTTGTCGCCTTTGCCGATACAACGAACGCAGCCGACCTTGGCATCGAGGTCGGTGACGCGCAGGCCAATGAGCTCCGATACACGCAAGCCAGTGGAATACAAAACCTCAAGCATGGCGCGGTCCCGGAGGCCGATGGGATTTTTCACATCGGGCTGGTTCAGCACGCGCTCGACTTCTTCGAGGCGGAGATAGCCCGGCAAATTACGCCGAATTTTAGGCGATTCGAGATTGACCGCGGGATCTTCCCGAATCAGCTCGTGGATCTGAGCAAAGCGGAAAAAGTTGCGAAGCGTGACCAGGTGGCGCGCCACGGTCTTGCTCTCAAGCTTCTGACGATACAGGCCCGCGAGGAAATCCACCAAGTCGTCGCGGCTGATGGCTTCGAGGGTAAGCTTGCGCTTGCGGGCGAATGTGTCGAATTTCAGGAGGTCGCGACGATACGCGGATACAGTATTAGTGGACAGTCCTTTCTCCACTCGCACGTAGGTCAGGAACGACGAAATGGTTGCCGCAATTTCCATCAGGGCTCCACGTATCCGTCACCGGAGCCGGCAGCGCGCCGCATGGCAATTCCATAGACTTCCTCGATTTCATGGCAGCGGAAAAGCCAAGCGAGGACGAGATAAAGCGCTGTCGCTCCTACGATCAGGGCGGCAAAAACGAGCAACTGCACGAGGAAGCGCGAGTGTATCGTAAACGTAGTGTAGTAGTTTCCGAACCAGCAGGCGACGCCCATAATGGCGGCGCACAATGAAATCTTGGAAAAGGAACGTAAGATTTCCAAGGTTCCGAGCGGACCATAGCGCAGGCGGAAAATAATGAAGAGTGCGAAGAAATCAAAGAAAGTAGCGAGGGCGGTTGCGAGAGCCGGACCGCCGTTCTGAACGCGTTTGAAGAAGAATTGCAGGAAGATGATGTTTAGCGCGATATTCAGGACCAGAGAGATGGAAGCGACGATGACCGGCGTCTTGGTGTCTCGTGTGGAGTAGAACGCCGGGACAATCAGCTTGACTGACGCCAGAGCGGGAAGCCCAACGGCGTAATAGAGAAGAGCGCGGGCCGTCAAGCGAGTGGATTCCGCGACGAACTGGCCGTGCTGGAAGAGCACGCGGATGATCGGTTCGCGCAGGATCATCAGGCCCAAGGCCGCGGGAAT
>Ga0137415_10005659_pt1 | contig 12372 bp, 5 predicted proteins | sample CZODoug3_1_1_16f_FD_183082 | JGI IMG/M metagenome (GOLD analysis project Ga0137415, IMG submission 183082) | Vadose zone soil fungal communities from Angelo Coast Range Reserve, California, USA - CZODoug3_1_1_16fungal (Hybrid Assembly) | ecosystem: Environmental > Terrestrial > Soil > Vadose...
CTCCGCTTCGATCCGCGGCTCGCTGCCCTGAGCACCACCCCGAAGGAGGATCAGCAGACCCCGCCCGGCCCCCGCATTCTCTACCGCGAGTCGTACCAGCTTCTCGATCAGCCTGGGAAGGACGATCTCGCTCGAAAGTGCCTGCGAGACCTTGATCACCGTGCCCAGATCCAGAAGCCCGGTCGGCGCCACAATCGTGCTCGTCGAGCCCGCAGCCGCCTGTTCGTCTTTGATGTGCGGATACAACTGGTCAAGCTGCCTTACCTTGCCATCCGCTCCCCAGTTGAGATAGCAGTGCCGGGCATCGCGCAGGTACGCACGGGCAGTCTTGTCGAATCCCTGTGCTGCGTAGAAACGCGCCGCAACTTCATTCGCTACCGCTTCATTGTGCACAAAGCCGTTTGCGTGTGCGGAGCGGATCGCCTGCTCGTAGAGGCGCATGGCGTCGAGGTCGCGTCCCTCGATCCGGGCGATTTCCGCGCCCACCAGTGCGGCGCGATTTTCGAAATTCTCCGGGCAATGTTCTGCCCATACTTCCAGTTGTGCGTGGTGCGCGGTCAGAGCCTCGAAATACTGCTGTCGTTGGTCGGCCGCTGCGGAATCGCAGGATGCGGCGCGGGACAGCGCGCCGTAAAAGTGATATTCCGCGGTTTCAAAACAGGATGGGGATGTCCAAAGCAGCCGTTGCGCCCTCAAGGAGGCATCGACAGCCGCAGCATAGTCCCCGGCAAAGAAGCGTGCCTGCAGCTTGCGGGTCCAATACCAGCATTCGGGCAGCGCCAAAGCCGGGTTCCCGGACAAATGGCCCTCGAACCGCAGCTCATCAAACTGCCCATCGTCAAAGGAACCAAATTTCTGCGTCAAGCCACGCAGGGTTCGGATTAGCCCGAGCTGCGCGGTAATGCGGTCAATGACGAGACCGAACCGCATCTTATGGGCAAACTCGAGGCCATGCTCGGTTTCGCGTTGCACTTCAAAGAGCGGATCGCCCGCCGCGAGCAGGTTCGTGGTCAGGTCCATGCGGCTGTACGCCGCAAATGTGAGATCGCCGATCTTGTTCGCGGCCTCGAACGCCCGACGCAGCAGATCGCGGGCAGTCTTGACATGTTTCGTCCAGGGCATGACAAGATTTCCAAAGCTCACATAGGTCCTGGCCTGGAAGCGCCTCAAGCCGCGTTTTTCGACCAGTTCATAGCCAAGACGACCGAATCGAAATCCGGCCTTGTAGTTGTCGAAATGTGGGCCGGCTATCACGCCAAGCCATACATAGGCGAAGCACGAACCGTCGCTGTTGCCATGCTCGAGGCTGAGGTTAACCGCCCTGCAGATAGCCAGGGAAAGAAGGTTCGCATCCGTAAACAATGCAGGTGGCAAGACCTTGGTCAGCACATCCAGGGTCGCGAGCGACGCCGGGTCGCTCATCAAGGGCAGCTCAATGAGCTCCTCAATCGCACGGCTCCCGAGCTGTGACCAGATCCGCTCGTATTCGCGTCGCGCTTCCTCTGCTGTCGGATGCGGCGACCATTCGACGCCCAAATGTCGGAGGTAGTCGAGACAGACGCCGACCGCGCGGTCGCTCTGATCGAGGGTCGTGTATAGATCCACGCGCAAGCACGCGACGGCAGCTTTCTCGACCGTATTTGCCGCGCGGGATGAAAGCGTGGTCAAGCGTTCCTCCGCGGCCGCCAGTTCGCCAGTTAGGAACTCGCATTCGGCCCGATAGAATTCCAGTGGGAAGATCAGCTCATGCCGGCGCTCCCAACAGTCATCCCCTAACAGTGCCGCGCCAGCGATGAGATATTTGAGCGCTGCGGCGTAGGCGGTGGAGGCCTTGGCGCGCTCGCCCGCGAGCAGGTTGAGCTCGGCCAATTGCTCCCGTTCGTCTCGTGAGGTGATCAAGGCCGCGCCACGGTTGAACTGGTTAACGATCTCGAAGATCGCCACCTCCCGCTTCTCTGGGGGAGTGTGCGCCGCAAGCCGCCTCCCTATTCGCAGATAGGCCTCGGCGCGCAGTTCTTCCGGAATCAATGAATAGGCTGCTTCCTGGATCCGGTCGTGGACAAACTTGTAGGAGCCCTTCAAACGCACAATGAACTCCAGACGTACCGCCTCCCACAGATCCGAGTGGACCTCCTCCTCCGATGTTCCGTGAACGATGGAAAGCGTGCTGATCTCGGTGCTGTTTCCAAGGCAGGCAAACTCTTGTAGTGCCTTCTGCGTTTGGAGCGGCAGGCGGTTCAATTTCCCAACCATGAGCTCCACCACATTATCGGTGTAACCCTTGGCGTGAATGCGACTCGGGTCCCAAGACCATCGCGCATCGCCGTGATCGAAGGCGAGTAACCCTTCCTCGGCCAGCACAGAAATAAACTGAATGGCGAAAAATGGATTACCGCCCGTCTTCTGGTGCACCACTTGCGCCAGCGGGGCGGCCCGCGCCGGCTCGCAGCGCAGCGACTCGGCAACCAACCGGCCCAGGTCTTCGCGGGCCAGGGGTGCAAGGATGATCTCTTGCACTCTCGCTCCAGCTTCGCGGATCGCTTCGAGATTGCGCATCAGTGGATGGGCGGAATTAACTTCGTTGCCTCGGTAGGCGCCGATCAACATCAGGTGCTGCACATCCGGCCGGGTCAACAGATCTTCAAGCAAATCGAGTGTTGCCGCGTCGAGCCATTGCAAATCGTCGAGAAACAGGGCAAGCGGATGTTCCGGCCGTGCGAATACGCCGATGAACCGCCGGAACACCAGTTGGAAGCGGCGTTGCGCGTCCTGGGGCGGAAGATCGGGGACCGGTGGCTGTTCACCGATGATGAGCTTCAGTTCGGGGACGAGGTCGACCATGAGCCGTCCGTTCGGGCCTAGCGCCTCCAGCAGGGCGTGGCGCCAGCTCGCCAACGCGGCCTCGCTCTTGCCGAGAAGAGGTCGCGCAAGGCTCTGAAAAGCCTGCACCAGCGTCGAATAGGGGATGTCGCGTTTGTACTGGTCGAACTTGCCTGATGCGAAGAGCCCGCGCGATGGAACAAGCACTCTATGCAGTTCATTGACGACCGAGGATTTGCCAATGCCGGAATATCCGGAAACCAGCACCAACTCCGGCGCGCCGCTCTTGACGATGCGATCAAAGGAGCCGAGCAAGGTATCGACCTCGCGCGCCCTTCCGTACAGCTTCTCGGGGATCAGCAGCCGGTCGGGCGCGTCGTGTTCGCCAAACGCAAATGGGTCGATGCGCCCCTGACGTTCCCACTCGGCAAGGCAGTGTCGAAGATCACTCTCAAGGCCGGCTGCGGTCTGGTACCGCTCCTCGGCCGTCTTGGCGAGCAGCTTCATGATGATTTGGGAGACCGGGGTAGGGACATTCGCCAACCGGTCGCTGGGCGCCACCGGCTTTCTTGCGATATGGCAGTGCACCCATTCCATGGGATCGGACGCGGTGAACGGCAGTGAGCCCGTGGGCATCTGATAGAGCGTGACACCGAGCGAGTAGAGGTCGCTGCGGGAATCGATGGAGCGGTTCATCCGTCCGGTCTGTTCGGGCGCCATGTAGGCGAGCGTCCCCGCAATCGACTCGGGCGGATCGGGCGTCTGCCGCTCGCGGGGCAGGCGCGAGGCGAGGCCGAACCCCCTCAGCCAGCACTGGCCAGTGTCGGAGTTCACCAGAACATTGGCCGGCTTGATGTCCTTGTGGATGACGCCCCGCTGATGCAAGTGACCAATCGCGGTCGAAAGGCTAATGGCCAGACGCAGCGAGAACGCTACATTCAATGGTTGACTGAGCAATCGATCGAGAGGCACACCGCCGGGATCCTCCGACACAAGTACCGTACGGTCCCAGTGACGAGCCATTGCTATCGGTCGGGCAGCCCACCCGGGATCCAACTCTTCTCTCAGAGAATATGCGTGCTCCAGTCGTTTCAGACATTCCGGCGTCGGATACTCCACCACCGGCGAAATCACCAGAACTTTTACTGGAGCGTCCTCGCTCCGCCCGCGATAAAGGATAAACTCTTCATCCTTCCGCAGCGCCTCGAAGACATATCGCGATAGGTCAATCACAGGAGGTGGCTCCAGCCCCTCAATTTACACCATTCTTTTCGTGATCAGCCAACAAAACGCGGAATGAGGCTCTTGAGTGGTTTGGTCAGTTTCTCGGAGCTGAAGAACCTGCAAAACGAGTTGAGATGCCGTTTAGAGCCGCAGACGGTACTCTTGTGCCGGAGGCCATCCGTGGGTGTTGAACAGTGGATCCCGCTTAAGCGGGAGAAGTGGAGCTGTACCCCTGGAGATTCGATTTTATCGAATCGGAAGGCGCGAGGGTGTTATAGCGAGAGCGCAGCTCCGAGAATGGGCGTTTCACAAGCTCGTCGGAGAAGCTGGGATATAACTCCAAAAAGGAGTCGTTTTAGGCGAACCTTGGTTTTCTTCCTAGGAGAACGATGAAGAGACAGCTTGCTGGCTCGACGGGGAGAAAGACTTTTCTCCCAAATGTCATAGCACCCTGTTCAAGGCTTTCCCAGGTAAGAGTTTCGGATGCGTTTCAGAAATTGGCGAAGTAGAAGTTGGGTGTGGCGCCAGAATGGAAGTAACTAATCGGTTACTCGAACCTACACACTTGTTGGCCCGGTTCAGCTGGTGCTCCGGAAGGTGATGTCCACTTAAGCGAAAGCGGCACGGGCGGATCATTCTCGGTGGCGAAATGTTCACGCCGAGGGATGGACTGACTGTCAGTTGAAGGTTCGTCCTTTTTCTCGAGAGCGGTAGAATTTTGTGGCTCAAAGCCGCAATTCGCGCTTGTCGACTAGGTCCTGTTCGCCGTTTATTGTCGGCTACTTCTTTCCCATGTCCGACAACCCAATTCACGTTGCCAAGATTGCTCGAGAGATCAAACTCCAGCCGAACCAGGTTCGTGCGGTTCGCGCGTTCCTCGCGGATGGTGCCACGGTGCCGTTCATTGCTCGCTACCGAAAAGAGGCCACCGGTTCGCTTGACGAAGTTCAGATTACTGCGATTCGCGATCGTCTAGAGCAACTCGAAGAACTCGGTCAACGACGGGAAGCGATCATAAAGAGCTTGGAGGAACGTAACCTTTTGACCGAGGAACTCGGAAAAAAGCTGGCTGCTGCAGAAACGATGACGGTGCTGGAAGATATCTACCTTCCGCTCCGTCCAAAGAAACGCACCCGGGCCATAATCGCCAGGGAAAAGGGTCTGGAGCCGCTTGCCGATTTTCTTTTCCAAAATCAAACGAATGCTGCAGCCAACCCGTTTACGGAAGCCCATCGGTTTCTTGTCGAATCCGAAGAGAAGGAAAAGGCTGTCTCGAGCGTTGAAGATGCAATAGCGGGTGCTCGGGATATTCTCGCCGAGCGGATGAATGATGATGAGTGCGCCAGGAACAGAATGCGGGATTTGTTTCAGGCAAAGGGAATAATCAAATCCAAGGTGGTTGCCGGGAAAGAAGAAGAGGGCGCCAAATTTAAGGATTACTTTGATTGGAACGAACCAGCAGCCAAAGCGCCGTCCCATCGTATTCTCGCTGTTCGGCGAGGTGAATCGGAAGGATTTCTTCATTTTCGGATTCAGCCGCCGGAAGAAGAAGCGCTAAGTATTGTCGAGTCGCTGTTTGTTTGCGGGAACTCACCGTGTGCTGCCCAGGTGAAGGTGGCCGCACACGACTGTTATAGACGCCTTCTTGGGGCATCAATGGAAACTGAGGCGCGGATCGTTCTCAAGAAACGGGCCGATGAAGAAGCGATTCAGGTTTTTAGCGAGAACGTTCGCGAACTGCTCATGGCTGCGCCGCTGGGCCGGAAAAAGGTTTTAGCCATCGATCCTGGTTTCCGAACCGGTTGCAAAATCGCATGCCTTGATCCTCAGAGCCAACTTCTCCACCACGACGTCGTTTACCCGGAACAAGGGGCCCGAAACGCGGATGAGGCTGCTTCCAAGATTCGGGCCTATTGTGAGCGTTTTGGGATCGAGGCTATCGCGATCGGTAACGGTACCGGCGGGCGGGAAACGGAAATGTTTGTTCGCGGTCTGGGTCTACCGAAATCGATAGTTATCGTAATGGTTAATGAAAGTGGCGCATCGATCTACTCGGCCTCGGAGGTCGCGCGCCAAGAATTTCCGAATCAGGATGTAACAGTGCGTGGTGCTGTCTCCATCGGGCGAAGATTGATGGACCCATTAGCGGAGCTGGTGAAGATCGATCCTAAGTCGATCGGTGTTGGTCAATACCAGCACGATGTCGATCAGCGTGCATTGAAGCGATCGCTCGATGACGTCGTGATGCGTTGCGTCAATAGCGTTGGTGTCGAGCTGAATACGGCTAGTCCGCAAATCCTGGCTTATGTCTCCGGTTTAAATGCGCAACTTGCGGAAAACATCGTGGCGCACAGGAATGCGAACGGACCGTTTTCGGCCCGACAACAGCTACTGAAGGTTCCGCGCCTGGGACCAAAAGCATTTCAACAGGCGGCCGGTTTTCTCCGCATCCGCGATGGTATGCATCCGCTTGATGCGAGCGCGGTACATCCGGAGAGTTACTCTATTGTCGATCGGATGGCCGCGGATCGAGGTTGTACGGTCCGCGATCTGATGCGCGATGATTCTTTACGTAAAGGCATCAGACTCGATCAGTACATCACTGATGCGATCGGGCTTCCTACCCTGACCGACATCGTGAATGAGCTCGCTAAGCCGGGGCGCGACCCTCGAGAGCAATTTGAAATTTTCGCGTTTACGGAAGGCGTCAGCAAACTCGAGGACCTCAAACCGGGACTCAGGCTGTCCGGGATTGTGACCAATGTCACCGCCTTTGGCGCATTCATTGATATCGGGGTGCACCAAGACGGTTTGGTGCACATCAGCCAGCTGAGCGATAACTTCATTAAAAACCCAGCGGACATCGTGAGGGTGCATCAAAAAGTGCATGTGACCGTTCTGGAAGTGGACCTGGCGCGTAAACGAATAGCACTTTCGATGAAAAGTCGACCCGAGATTGGATCTGCATCATCCGGATCTCGAACCAACGATCGCGGCCAAATGAGCAGGGGACAGTCAACCACTCGCACCACTACTGTGAAGCCTGCTCAATTTGGTGGCGATTGGTTTACTCAGGCGCTGAATAAGAAGCAGTAAGCATCAGCAAGCAGGATGACTTCCGGCTCAAATTGACAACAGACCAACGCAGGTTACCCCACAGCGTACCGCTATCTGCGCGCTCGATCCCGACACCACACGTCATTTTCTCTTGTGGACCCGGATGGCTGCGCCGCTGATTGCTTCAGGAAGGCTGGTGTGATGGAAGTCTCTCATTGACGCCGAGGAGGACTGAGCGTTCCTTTGGACGTCGCCCAGAGACCTTAGCTAAGGTCTTTTTATTTTTCTGTCCCGGCGACATGGACGTCTCTAGAGACGAGAAATCCCGAAGCGGGTCGATAAGCGACAATCATTCTAAACCGGTCGGAGGGCTGGCAATCAGCTTTGCTTTGCCGAACCTTTGTCCAACAGAAAGACGCAGTAGCCGATCCACAGATAACCCAGAAGATCCTTGCGATCGGTAAGGCGTATGACGAGGGAGAAAACAACAACGACGCAGCCGCCATCGCCGCGCTCTTCACCGAGGACGCGGTAAAGCACTAAATCCCCCCAAGAAGATGATAACTACAAGAGATCCTGTGTTGCTTTCTATACCGGCGCTCCGAGGCATTTCGAATGCTGGTGTTCGGATCGCCGGGACGTTGCGCAGTCTCCGACGATTTTTTCTAGGCGCTCGCGCGGCGGCCTTGCCGTTACTAACTCTTACTGCGTGGCTCCCGACGCCAATGTGGCCAGCCTGCGCTAAGGATATCACCCTAGGAGCAGTGCAGATGACCGCAGAAACGGAATGGTTCCGCACTATCGAACTCGGAATTAGGGCAGCTGCCGACAAAGCTGGTGCGAAAGTCTTGGTCGTCAATGCGCGTGCCCAGGTGGATACAGAGGCCCAAATTGTTGACAACTTCGTTGCTCGGGGTGTCGACGCAATCATTATTAGCGCATTGAATCCGACAAGCTCTGTGCCTGCGCTCAAGCGTGCGGTCGACAATGGCGTGAAGTTGGTGGATTACAATACGACAATCGATTCTCCCATTATGACGACGTTCGTCGGCGTGGATAATACCGAACTTGGCGCGCAGATGGGCAGGTATATAGCTGACTACGTTAAAGACAAAATGAGTGGCAACGCCAAGATCGCCCTTATAACAATTCCCAAGTACGAGGCTGGCCGACAACGACGGGAAGCTTTTGTTAAAGAAGTCACAACGGTTCCGGGTGTCTCGATAGTTGCCGAGCAGGAAGGCGAGTTCCCTGATCCGGCAGCCAATAAGGTAGAAACGATTCTCGAGGGTCATCCAGAGACCCAGCTGATTTGGGCCGCCAACGAGGGAGGGCTGGTCGGCGCGATTACCGCCGCACGTTCGCGAGAGGGAAAAGTGAAAATTTGTGGTACGGACATGAGCCTGCAAGTAGCTCGTGCGCTCCTGGACCCCAAGAGCGGCGTTATCGCAGTATCGACACAGGATCCTTACAATATCGGTTACAAGTCCGCAGAGTTTGCGATCGCAAAGGTCAAAGGCGAACAGACCTCGGCGAAAGTGCTCGTTCCGCTACAGTTGTTCACGGCAGACAAGCCCGATGACGTCAAAACTTATGTCGGAAAGTATGAGGCGTTAGCTCATTGAGCCAGAAGGCGGACGTTGCAGGTCGCGGATCACTACTAAGGCCGAAACATTTATGACGGCACCTCCGCTCCTCACCATGGAGGGAATCACCAAAACCTTCCCCGGTGTCCGCGCACTTGAAGACGTGAATTTGCGCGTTGAGAGCGGCGAGATTCACGCCTTAATCGGTAAGAACGGGGCCGGGAAGAGTACGCTAATTAGGATCCTTGGGGGCGTGTATCAACCGGACGAGGGTCGGATCCTCATCGCTGGACAGGAAGTCAAACTGGCCACGCCGCAGGCTGCAATCGCTCAAGGCATCGCCATTGTCCATCAGGAGCTTAGTCTCGTGCCAACACTTAGCGTTGCTGAAAACATTTTCCTCGGCAGGTGGCGGGTCGACGGTGGCTTCTGGAACATCCAGTGGAACAATCTGCGACGAGAAGCAGGAGATGTCCTCCGTAGATTAACCAATGAAATAGATCCACGAAATCGGGTGGGGAATTTGAGCGTCGCACAACAGCAGTACGTCGAGATCGCTAAAGCGCTCTCGCGCGGACCGCGGATCTTGGTGATGGACGAACCAACATCATCGCTCTCCAACCAGGACGGAGACCGGTTATTGAAGATCGTAAAAGCCTTAGCCAATAGTGGCGTAACCATTATTTTCATCTCGCACCGGCTAGCGGAGGTAGAGCAGGTTGCCGACAAAATTACCGTTCTTCGAGACGGGCGCACCGTCGGAACATCCGAGAGAGGAAAAATGGATCGGGCCGGGATTGTGCGCTTGATGCTAGGGAAGGAACTTACACAAACGGACGTTCGCCCACCACGGCGGGCCCGAGATCGCGTTGCGCTGTCGGTACGGCATCTTTGCCGCCGGGGAGTTCTGAATGACGTGTCGTTCGAGCTCCATGAAGGCGAAATTCTCGGACTAGCTGGATTGGTTGGCGCCGGACGTACAGAGCTTGTCAGGGCGATCTTTGGGCGTGACCGAATTGATTCCGGCGAAATCGATATAGCAGGCATCAATGTTCGTAAGCCCACTCCTTCTCGGATGCGGCGCCTGGGTATTGGTCTCACACCTGAGGATCGTAAGTCGCAGGGTCTGGTTCTCGGTTCGACGGTTCGCGAGAACATTGTCTTAACCGTGCTCAGTCGCTTAACTCGATTGGGACTGCTAAAAAGTCGAGCCGAAGCGATGCTTGTCGACCGACTGATTAAAGAACTGCAGATTATAACCTCAAGTCGGAACGCCGTGGTCCGCACACTTTCTGGGGGGAATCAACAAAAAGTGGTGATCGCAAAATGGCTTGCTCGGAAACCCCGCGTTCTGATTCTAGATGAGCCAACACGAGGTGTCGATGTTCATGCCAAGGCACAGATCTTAACGACACTCGACCGACTGGCAACTGAAGGTGTTGGGATCATCTTCATTTCATCGGAATTAGAAGAAGTGGTCGCCGTTTCACACCGCATCCTGACCATGTCCCGCGGCCGGATAGTCGGTGAGATGGAGAGTCATAAGGCGTCCATGCAAGAAATCATGTTATCGGCAACAGGGATCTGACGTATGGAAACTGTTGTTAGCCCTCCGGTGGAAGGTGCGAAAAAGCGCATCGCGATGAGTTCAGTAACGCGCAGCATGTTTTATTTGTTGCTCACTTACGTCGTGATGTGTGTGTATCTGAGTCTTGCCGCTCCAAATTTTTTAACCGAGCGGAACTTGGTCAATATCCTGCGCCAAATGTCCATGATCGCGATCATCGGCGTGGGTATGACCATGGTAATCATAGCTGCGGAGATCGATTTGAGTGTCGGTTCTATGGCGGCTTTCTCCGGGGTCTTGTTGGCGATGATGACCGCGCAATGGAAGATTCCGTTGCCATTCGCGGTAGTCCTAACGCTCGCGGTTGCGAGTTTATCCGGCCTTATCATCGGGATACTGCGCGTTACGCTTCGCATCCCGAGCTTTATCTCCTCTCTCGCGCTGCTGACTGCTCTTCGGAGTGCGGCGTTTCTACTGACTGGCGGATTTCCGATATCGCCTTTGCCGTCCGGGTTCGAATTGTTGGGTAGCGGAGCGGTCGGTCCGATTCCTGTACCGGTCATCCTTATGGGCCTTATTTACTTCATCGGGTTCGTAGTCATGGCAAATACTCCGTGGGGCCGTGGCGTGTACGCTGTAGGCGGTAACGAGGAGGCGGCACGACTCTCCGGAATCTTCGTTCCACAGATAAAGATCGGCGTGTTTATTATCAGCTCTGTGCTTGCTGCGTTAGCTGGTTTGATTCTCGCCGCCCGGCTTGAGGCGGGTCAGGCCGGCGTAGCCCAAGGTTGGGAGCTTGATGTGATTGCCGCAGTTATTATCGGTGGGACGAGTCTTTTTGGTGGAAGCGGCAATATCCTGGGGACGTTGTTAGGCGGGCTCTTCATGGGCACATTGCAGGATGGATTGGTGTTAATAGGTGTATCACCCTTCAGCCAAGGTGTAGTTAGTGGGATTGTCATCTTGGCTGCTGTCATTATGGGTGCCTTGCAAACACGGGGTGCATCATAAGAGTGCTTAAAAACGTCAGGGGCTTGAAATTAGGCTTGTCGAGTAGTCGAGCAGGCTAGACGAGACCTCGTCGATGACGGACGAGTTTCATTGCAAGCTCACCGCCTCTGTGATTTGCCGGCCGCGGCCTTGTTGGGCGTGTGGAGAGGGAAGCGTTAAAGGCATTGCGGGTATCGTCCAGCCGGTCTTCCAGGGCCAGTTTTTGGATGTTAGCTCCTGAAAAGCCAATTTCGTAAATGGCTCTAAGATCTCCGTCAGGGGTTATTTTCTCCATGTGGCCGGGTAGTTCCGATAAAGGCTGGTTTCTTCAAAAAGGAAAGTAACTTCGCCGCTCTCGGATCCAGAGTGACCTCGTCGAGGAGGCGTCCAGCTGCGGGTTCATTGGGGGTTTGGGCGGCGTTGACGGATCGCTGGCCGGTTCGGGTTTGACGCTGCCGGCAAAAAGACATGTTTTTGCCAAGACGGGAACGACGATTTCCGATGGCGACCTGAAGGCGCAGGTCTTGGCCGGTTATATCGACGCCAAGAGCGGGAAGCAACTCGCCTACGCCTTATATGTGAACAACGTCAGCACGCTCAAAAGCATCGCGGACGTGACGGATGTTTTCGAGGACAAAGCCGAGATCTCAAACATTATCTACGAGTCTAATTGATGGCGCTGCATCCGACCGAGCGGTCTCGCGAGCCCTATTCGGTCGACGGAATCGGTCTTGGACCATTTAGCGCCCGCGGCGTGGGGCGACGAGCTGGAAATCTTGCGACTGAGGAACGTCGGCTGGCTGGAGCGGTAAAAGAGGGTTGGTTTTGACGAGCTGATCGCTGGCTTAAGTGCAATACCTTGGTAACTGCGAAATCTCATTGCAACATGGAGTTGCTGGACGTTCTCGGCTACAAAGGCTCATCTTTGTGGCGGCCCACTTCTCAACTGAAGGGTGATTTTGAACATCAGACAAACATCCAGCGTCTTTACACCGCTACTTCCTCGCTCGGCTGCTTATGAACCAAGCTGAGATTATCTGCACGCTGCTGATTGTCGTCGCGGCGCTGGCTATCTTGGCAAAGAAAGTGGAGTTACCTTACCCGGTACTGCTGGTGATCGGCGGACTT